>Ga0080006_1151352_pt1 | contig 369861 bp, 355 predicted proteins | sample RS3BMetagenome_FD_69209 | JGI IMG/M metagenome (GOLD analysis project Ga0080006, IMG submission 69209) | Ferric oxide microbial mat and aquatic microbial communities from Rainbow Spring, Yellowstone National Park, USA - RS3B (SPADES... ... | reverse complement strand
TGCGATCCCAACTGGCCGACATTACCCCAACCCCACGCCCACACCGAGCCATCCGATTTCACCGCCAGGCTGTGGTAGGCGCCTGCCGCGATAGCAGTCGCCCCACTCAATCCCTGAACCTCGACCGGTGTGGTTACCGCGGATCCGGTCGTCCCATTACCCACTTGCCCATAGCCATCGTCGCCCCAGGTCCAGACCGTCCCGTCAGACTTCAAGGCCAGCGCGTGGTACCCACCTGCCGCGATCCCGATGACCCCGGTCAGGTCGCCCTGCCCATTTTGCCCCAACACCTGCACTGGTACGTTGCTGGCCGCGCCAGTGCCGGAGACGTTATTCCCCAGCTGCCCATCGGTGTCATCGCCCCAAGCCCAAACGGTCCCGTCGGAACGACTGGCCAGACTGAACAGATACCCGGCGGCGATCTGGGTCACGCCAGTCAGGTTCCCATTCCCGGCGGGCCAAACGACCTCCCACGGGTAGTTGGAATTGGCGCCGGCGTTCGGGTTGCCCATTTGTCCGACGTTGTTATCTCCCCAGGGCCCAGGGATTGCCCGCGGTTGGTCCGGCGTTACCTCCACTCAACAGCTTTCCGACGCGCGTGCTTCCGACCGGGTGCGGCTGGTGGGACGAAGATCCGCTTCCGGAACGCGGGTTACGGCCAGATACGGGCTGGCCCGTCGGTGTCGGGGAAGCCGCGGCTTTTGGTGTTGGCGTTGCCGTTCGCTTGGTGGAGGTTGGCGAGGCGGTCCGTGTCGGCGTAGCCGATGGCGCCGGTGCCGCGTCGGCCAGGAACGGACTGAAGACACTGGTAATCAGCGTTAAGACAAGAAAAACCGGCCAAAGGCCCCGGGGACACCGCCCCTTGATCTTCATGCACCGACCCCTCACCAGCCAATTTGCCGCGTCGCGAGGAGAAAAACCGTGACACCGGGGATCGACGGTTATCTGGCCACTTCGCTCACACGGCAAAGTGACCGGGCGGGCGCTCGCTGAAATAGCAGGACCACACCGACAAGATTGGCACTCTTGCAAGTGCCCGATGGTGATTACGCCGCGAGAGGAAACACGTGGAACGGAAGGCGCGACCAAGCTCGTCAGGCAAGCGCGCGCCAACACTACCACGTCTGGTATACGTCCGCATCGGCCATTTATCGGGATTATCGTACGACTTTAGACGGAGTCAACTAGCGAGGAGTTAGCGCGGCGTCGTACTGCTAATTCGCAGAGCGCTTCGGTGTTATTGTGTAGAATCGAGCTAAACCGTGTGACAAAGTCGGCGATTGATTGGCCACAGACGGCGATCAACGCGGCGGGTCCGCGCATCACGCTTGCCACGCAGCGTTAGTGTTGGGTCTGAGCACCTACCAGCAACATCTCGATCACGCCACGGAAACGAGCCGTTCATCAAGGCGACGCCAACTGGCAGCGTCACTTCGCCTCCCCGTCGCGAATCCGTATCCGTCCTTCGTCGACAACCCACAAGTGACGCTCGATTGGTCTGCTCCCCTGAAAATAGAGCCACCCGCTCGCCGCCATTTTCTCCGGGATGGTCGCCGCGCGCGGCGGGAGGAACTCGGATTTTGTAGCCGCCGCTCTTTGCTACTTTGGCTGAAATGGATACCGGCCGAACTTCTCAACGTACCAGCCAATTGGCGACTTGGCAACCGTGTCGACCATATCCTCGCGGGTCCGGTGAGACGCTGGCCATTCCTCTTCAAACGCCACTCGAAGCAGCAGTCGGGCGACACTCATGGCCGAGGCTTGCAGCGACTTTGGATTGACCTTGTCGACGGTGTCCGCGGCGGTGTGACCCCAGCCGCGACCGACGAGGTGCGTCGAGGTGTCGCGCGAGCCCATGGACGCGTTTGGCACACCGGCCATCGCGAACGGGAAGTGATCCGAGTAGGCGCTCAGGCTATCCTTGACCGGAATCGCGTACGCCATCTTCTTCCCGAGCGCCTCGAAGTACGGCACGAGGTCCGGAAAGCCGCACAGGCCGAGGTTTTCGCTGCCGGGCGTGCCGGTGGAGCAGGAATCGACGTTCAAGACGAATCGACAGCGGTCGAGATCGGCCTGGCGAGCACTCGCGTAATTCCAGGCTCCCACCAGGCCGATTTCCTCTCCCGCGAAGAAGACGACCCGGATCGGCATCGGAAGCAGATCACCAACCGTCGCGAGCGCCCGCGCGGCTTCCAAGACGACAACCGTGCCCGCGGTGTTATCCAGTGCGCCCACCGCGATGTCGTGGGCGTCGTAGTGCGCGCCGGTGAGAAGAAAGTCGCCGTTTTGATCCGTCGGGCCGACCTGTCCCAGCACGTTTTTGCTGACCGTCTCGTAAAACGAACCTTCAATTTTGAGGCGAAGCCGAACCGGGCCGCGAGCGAGCATGCGAACGATGAACTCGCCGCTCTCTTTCGGAAGCCCGATACCGGGTATTTCCGCTGGAAATCCCGCGGCGAGTGAGCCAGTTATTGCTAGCCCGCCCGGATTCTGATTGACGAACAGAAACGCCGTCGCCCCGGCGGCGATGGCTCGGGCAAACTTTTCCCGGCGGTGGGAACTCCGTTTTCCCGGTCCTGGGGATGTCTCGGCCGCGCTTACCGCGATTTTGCCGGCCAGTCCGTCGCCGATGCGTTGGAAGTCCTCTTCTTCGCCCTCACCTACCCAGATTGCTTCGCCTTCCAAGTCGGCGCATGGGGTATAGGGCAAGGCGATGGCCGTCAGTTCGCGGGTGACCGGCGACGTGATCTCCAGCCGGACCGGACCACGGGACCAGCCCGTGAAAGGATATTCGTGTAGTCCAATGTCTTGCAGGCCGTACTCCCGCGCCCGTTCGACCAGGAAGTCTGCCCCTCGATGCTCGCTTGCCGAGCCGGCAAAGCGATTGCCGATCACGTCGCAGAGGTGGAGTAAATTCTGGTAGGCGAGATCTGAGGTCCAGATCTCGCCGATGACCGCTTTTTCGGCCCGTTCTAGCGCCGCTCGTGACATGTCGTTTGGATTCCTCCTCGGATCACAATGCTACTTGCACAGTGTATCCGCATGGCGTGACACGGCGCAAAAGTAAGATTGGCGCTCGTGAATCAGCGACCGGACAGTGTCATGGGGAGGCCACCTTTCGGGCGAAGCGTAACCAATGGCTCTGGAATTACTTTCTGGTTTGGTGCCAGGTCGGCACGGAAGGCGCGGATTAGCGTGGCGAGAATGAGCGTCGCCTCCATCCAGGCAAAAGGTTCGCCGATGCAAATGCGCGGGCCGGCCCCGAAGGGAAAGAAAGCAAGTCGGGGGAGATTGGGCAGAAGGTCGCGCCAGCGCTCCGGATCGAAAGTGTAGGGATCGGCGTACCAGCGCGAGTCGTGGTGCACCACCCACTGGCTCAGCAATACGATGGTTCCGGTCGGAATCGTGACGTTTCGGATCTCGGTCTCCGTCGCGGCCTGGCGCGCCATCGTCCAGACGGGCGGGTAGACCCGCAGCGACTCGGTGAGAACGAGTCGGGTATAAGGAAGTTGCGGCACGTCCTCGAAAGTCGCGGGACGGTCGCCCAGAACGGCCTTCAACTCGCCGTGCAGCCGCTCGGCGACCTCCGGATACTGGGCGAGGAGATACCAGGTCCAGGTGAGCCAGTTTGACGTTGTCTCGTGGCCGGCGACGAACAGCGTCATGACCTCATCGCGCAGTTGCTGGTCGGTCATGCCGGTCCCGTCGCCCTCGACGTCGACCGCCTCGATCAACGTCGCGAGCAAGTCATGATGGTCGCCATCCTTTTCCCGCCGGTCCTCGATGATTTGTAAGACAATCGCATCAAGAGTTGCTTCGGCCTGGGCCAAACGGCGGTGAGCTGGCAAGGGAAGGCGGCGAAGCAACGGTGCCAGCGGTGAGAACCGGTTAGCCGACATGAGTTTCATGGCTAGCCCCAATGCTTCCCGCACCGCGCTGGCCTCGCCCTCAACGTTGGCATCGAAGAGTGTCTTCGCCACAATCGCAAGGGTGAGGGCGTTCATTTCCGCGGCCATGTCCACCTCGGCTCCGTCGCGCCAGCGCTCAGACCATCGCTGAGCGTAGTCGCTCATGACCGCGGCATACTCGGCGATTCTTTGACGGTGAAACGACGGCTGAATCAGACGACGCTGGCGGCGATGGAACTCACCTTCGCTTCTCAAGAGGCCGTCGCCAACCAGGGTGCGCTCGGCTCCCGGGCGAACTACCTTCTGGTAGCTTCCCGGGTTCACGACGAGGACGTTCCGAATATCCTCGGGATGGTTGAGAATGACCGCGCGCCGGCCGCCCAGCGTCAGGCGAATGAAATCGCCGTAGCGTTCCTGAAGACTGGTCAGGGTTTGTAGAGGCGACCTTTGGAACCGTCGGCTCACCTTCAGTGAACTCAGCAGGTCAAGTGGCGGCGAACTTGTCGTGGGCGCCACGTCCGTACTGGTTTTCACGGTAGTTCCTTTCTCGGTCCGTCCGTTCGTCAATTGGATCCTACGTCAAATCGAGCCGACCATGGAGCAAAATCGCGACCGGTCAAACCAGTTGGATCGTGCCTTGACGAGGTGTCCGGGGACGGCTATAGTCCCGGCAGTCTGGTTATCCTCTCAAGGAGAGAAGAAATGTCCGCGCAAGTCCACCCTCGGGTTGCCTTTTTGATTCCCGAGGCAACCATTGAGCGCGTCTTTACCGCCGAGACACTGGAGCACCTGCGGCGAGTCGTCGACCTGCGAGCGATCGCTGGCGACGGCGCGGCGATTTCCGCCGCGATCCCCGAGCTATTGGACGGCGCCGAAGCCTGTTTGACCGGTTGGGGCACGCCTCCCCTTATCGAGGCCACGCTGAACGCCGCGCCGTCGCTTCGGCTCATCGCTCATACCGCGGGCAGCGTGAAGCGCTTGATTCCGGCCAGTGTGTTCGAACGGGGCATTGCCGTTAGCCACGCCGCAAACATCATCGCCGACGCGGTCGCGGAGTTCGCAATTCTGAACATCCTCCTCGGCCTGCGCCGCGTGCACGAGATGGATCGGGCGATGAAATCCGGCGGGGCCTGGCGCGAGGCGGCGGTGCGCGAGCAACGTCAGCTCGCTTCGCGCACGGTCGGCGTCGTGGGAGCCGGCTACGTCGGTCGGAAGGTCATCCGCTTTCTGGCCCCTTTTGGCCCGCGCGTTGTGGTCTATGATCCCTATCTCTCGGCGACGGATGCCGCCGCGCTCGGGGTAACGTCGGTCGGCTTGAATGACCTTTTCGCCGAATCCGAGGTGGTGACGATTCACGCTCCGATCACCCCGGAGACCCACCATCTCGTCGGGGCGGAACAACTAGCGCTTCTGCAAGACGGTGCCGTTTTCGTCAATTGCGGCCGCTCCTGGACGGTCGATCAGGACGCGCTGCTATCCACCTTGCGGACCGGCCGAATCTGGGCCGCGCTCGACGTTTTCGACGAGGAGCCGCTGCCGGCCGATTCTCCGTTCCGTGGCCTGAGCAACACCCTCATCACGCCTCATCAGGCTGGTTACACCCTGGAAACCTACCTTCGGCAAGGCCAGGCAATGGTGGAGGAGATCGAACGGTTTTTCGCTGGCCAACCGCTGAAATACCAGATCCGACCAGAAGCTTTCGCCGTCATGGCGTAAAGGCACCCCCACTCACTTTAGAGAACGAGGAATGAATCGATGAGTCAGCGTGCACCGGGAAGCCTGGCCGGCCGTACTGTCTTGGTGGCCGGAGCAAGCAGCGGTATGGGACGCGCGACCGCGTTGCTCTGCGCGGCCGAAGGAGCAAACGTCGCGGTCCTGGCGCGCCGAGAAGCGGCGTTGCGCGAAGTCGCCAACGAAATTCAGGAGATGGGCCAGCAGGCCGTGGTCTTACCGGCCGACTTAGCCGACCGCGCGGCCGTCGAGGGAGCGGTCCAGACGGCGGTTGAGGCGCTGGGTCACGTCGACGTCGTCGTGTACGCCGCGGGAACGAATCTAAAGGAGCGCGCGCTGAGCGTTCTCTCGCCCGAAGGGTGGGACGACGTTCTCGGCGTGAATCTGAATGGCGCCTTCTACCTGACTCGGGCGGTTGTCCCACTCATGCGCGGTCGCGGGGGAAGAATCATTTACCTGTCGTCTCTGGCCGTCCAACGCCCGGACGTCTCCGGTGTGGCGTATCAGGCGACCAAGCACGGAATCGTGGGGCTTGCTCACGGGACGATGCAAGAAGAAAAGTCAAACGGGATTCGAACGACGGTGATCTTTCCGGGTTTGACCGATACCCCACTCATTCTGAAGCGTCCAACGCCGACCCCTCCCGAAGTGCTGGCGAAGGCATTGCACTCGGAAGATGTCGCCGCGGCGTGTCTCTTCGTCGCGACCCTCCCTTCGCGGGCCCACGTGCCAGAATTGCAGCTTGCGCCAGCGGAGTTGTGAGGCGATGGCGCTGAAGTAGCGGATCTAGCGCCCTGGCCCCCTTCCCAACCCCCTCGTTCTACTGATATCTCCGCACTACCGGCTCGGCGGTCGTGCCGGCCAGGGTGGCTAGCGTGTCGCGGACGATGTCGGCGTGGCGCTGTGATGCGAGTGGGGAGGGGAGGGCATCCGGGGAAAACCAGCCGTGCTGAAGCGCTTCGTTAGTCAGACGCAATTCGCCCCCTACCTGTCGACAGAGGAAGGCGTGGGTGACGAGGGTTCCCCGAACGGTCGGCCCAACCGCTCGCGGGCGGCGATTCGTGGTGTACAAGCCGATCAGGCGTTCGGTCACGACTTCCAACCCAGTCTCCTCGCGGGTTTCTCGAACCGCTCCCTCTTCCGGAGATTCCTCGGCGTCGACGAATCCGGCCGGCAGGTTCCAGCCCCGACCGTCGGCGCGTTCGCTGAGGAGTACCCGTCCATGTTCGTCAAAGATGACCGCGACGGCTCCCAGGAGCGGCGTTCGCAACTTCGTCTGGGCCAGGATTGAGATCCACGACCGGCGGTTCCCATCGGCCAATTGGTCATCCTGTACCGCGTGGACGTCGAAGCCGGCCCGCTCGACGAGCAGTTCAATCTCCGTTCGACTGAAGTACGTAAATCGTCGGGGATTATCGGCTCCGTAGCCGCGTGCTCGAACTTCCTCCCCCTGGCCGGATTGGATGCTGAGAAAGAGGTAACCGTGCCCGAGTAAGTGATTGAACGAGTCCAGAACCGCGGCGACGTCCCCCCGTAGCAAGTGCAGGAGCGACGCGGAAGCCCAGACGCCGTCAAAGTAATCCGGGGAGAATTCTAACTGGCGGAGGTCGGCCTGGCGAAAGTCAACGCCGGGCGCTCGTCGACGTGCCTCGTCGAGCATACCAGGCGACCGGTCCACGGCGGTCACCTGAAAGCCGCGTTCCTGAAACCATCGCGCGTCTCGACCGGGTCCACAACCGGCGTCGAGGATCCGAAAGCGGCTGGCCGGCGCGGCCCCGACGATAGCCTTCGCAAAGGCCTGTCGGTGCGCTTCGAGGTCGGCGTCCCAGGTGCGCGCCGCGTAGGTCGCGGCAATCCGATCGTAGGTCGCGATTGTTTCGGTCATTAAAGGGTCGTCGGTTACCTGATCGTCGATCACAGAGTCCCCTTGCTTGCCCAACCGGTAGGATTTGGCGCGGAGTCGGAGCATTCATGGAATCGCCGTCCTCGGGCACCATGCCGTCCCGACGCGGGATGACGTCTTTCCATCATACACCGAGCATCCAACGAGCAACCGGCATACGCCGCGGCCGCGAACGCCGAAGACGACCGCGTGTGGAGACCGTAGTACGTCATTTGTTCTGGCGACGACCGGGGGCTTACAATAGGCAGAGACCGATTGGGCTGGGAGGTGATGGTGAGCGATCAATTGACGGCGCGAGCTGCCGTGGTACGTGGGGAAAATTGGCGAGATGTTCTGGACAGCGCCCTTCGTCAGACGTCGATCGCTCAGCCGGACCTGGCGATACTCTTTGCCAGTGGATGGTACAGCGCGGCCCTGCCGGAGATGGTCCGGAGCGTTCTCGCCGAGACCGGAGCCTCGGCGCTCGTCGGTTGCTCGGGCCAGGGCGTTATCGGCACCCGACGCGAGATCGAAGGATCCCCCGCGCTCGCCCTCCTGACCGCGTCGCTGCCTGGAGCGTCGCTCCGCGTCGTTCGGTTCTCTCAGGAGTCCGTCGAGCGTTGCGAGGAGCCAGCGGATTGGATCCGCCACACCGCGGTACCGGCAGAAGAGTCGAACGGCTGGCTCGTGCTCGCGGATCCCTTTCGGATGGATTGCGAAGGCCTGGTTACCGGTTTGGGAAACGCCTACCCAGGAGTTCCGATTCTCGGAGGGCTGGCCTCGGCGGTTCCCCAGGCACGGGAAACCTACGTGCTGGTCAATGGCGAGGTTTACGACGAAGGCGGGGTCGGCTTGTCCGTGGGTGGGGCGTATCGGATGTTGTCGGTGGTGTCCCAAGGGTGCGAACCGATTGGCGACGCCTGGACGATCACCGCGGTCGAAGGAAACCAAATCCGAACGATCTCCAACCGGCCGGCGTATGAAGTGCTCGTCGACACCTTTGAGGGGCTCACCGCGGACCTTCGCGAACGAGCGCGCGGAAACCTACTTATCGGGCTCGCGGCGAACGAGTATCGTGACGAGTTTCATCGCGGTGACTATTTGATTCGGAACCTGACCGGTCTCGATCGACAATCGGGAGGACTTGCGATCAGCGCGGTACCGCGAGTTGGTCAAACGGTACAGTTTCAGATTCGGGACGCCGCGGCGGCTGACGAAGATTTTGAGGAGCAGTTAGAGCGATTGCGCCCGGAATCCCTGAGGCAAATGCCGGTAGGCGGTGTTCTCTGTTCGTGCAATGGCCGGGGTACCCAACTCTTTCAATCCCCCGACCACGATGCCTCGGCGATCGCGAGACGCTTTGGCGACCTGCCGATTGCTGGTCTCTTCTGCAGTGGCGAAATCGGTCCGGTCGGCACGCGACCGTTCCTGCATGGCTTTACGGCTAGCCTTGCCTTGTTCGTGCCGGCGTGAATGCGCGCGACGTGATGCCGTGAACTATCCCGTAGCGCGATCGAACTGCGCCAGTTTCTCTTCGATCCGCTGACGGAAGTAGTAGCAGATCACGTGGCCGAGTTGCATGTGGACATCTTCCACGACGCCGTAGTGATTGCTGTCAACGATGATACAAGGGTCGGTTAGCGTGGCGAGTTTCCCCCCCCCGAAGCCGGTTAGGCCGATCGTCGTGGCGCCGGACTCGCGAGCGTAGCTTACGGCGCGCAGGACGTTCTCCGAGTTGCCGCTGGCCGAAATCGCGACGACGACATCCGCGGGCCGCAGGTAGGCGCGGATTTGGCCGAGAAAGACGCTTTCAAAACCGACGTCATTCGCCCACGCCGACATCAGCGCGAGATTGTCGGTGAGCGACAGGGCGCGAATTGGACGAGCCGGGGCGTCTCCTCGGTGACCGAGGGCGCCCTTGGTCAGGTCGGTAACAATGTGCGAAGCTGACGCGGCGCTTCCTCCGTTGCCCAGGAAGAAGATTTGCTGATCGTTTTCGTAGGCCTTCCAGAGGATCTCGATAATCGTGCTGACCGTTGCTAGATCGACGTTCTGCAGCGCACTGGTCAGCGCTCGGACGTAGCCCTGCGCGAACGCCTCCGCGTCGATCCGAATGGCGGCATTCATAGCGTTTTCCTTGTTCTCATCCGCTCCAGAATTTTCCGACGACTTCTCCGGGCGGAACGACGGATTTTCGCAAGAATCATTCCCCTTCTCCTTCTCGCCAGTAGCTGGAGCGTTTGCCCCGGGCGCTAGCGGTCGCCCCGTTCGGTCGGAACTGGCTGCGCGACCGGTGGCTTGCTGGCTTCCTGCCGCTTGCGGAGCGCCCGGACCTGGCTCTTCAGGTCACCCAGTTGACCTTGGAGAAAGACCAGGTAGCCAAAGAGAACGATCCAGATGATCGTATAGGCCGAAAAGAGATAGACCAGATTCTGCTGAGGCATGGCCGGATTATCCTTCGCTTTCTTCGAGTTGCTGAATCTCGGACCGAAGTTGCTCAATTTGCACGCGCTGGCGCATCAGGTACGCGTAAAGCAACGTGAAGGCAACCAGGCTTACCATCAGCGCGACGAGCATCTGCGGGGGCATTCCGCCACCGCCTTCCAGTTGGATCACGGGTGCCGGGTGAAGAGTTCGCCACCAAACCACGGACATTTGGACGATCGGAACGTCGGCGAAGCCAATAATCCCGAGGATTGCGCCGTAGCGTGCGCCGCGTGCCGGATCGCTGCTGTACGAGCGTAGCATCAGGTAGACGACGTAGACCGCCCAGAGAATCAGCGTCGACGTCAGTCGGGCGTCCCAGGTCCACCAGGTTCCCCAGATGGGGCGTCCCCAGAGCGACCCGGTGATCAACACCAGAGTGGTGAAAAGGACGCCGATTTCGGCGGAGCAGCGGGCGTAGATGTCCCACCGCTGGTCGCGTTTCCAGAGGTAGACAATACTGCCCAGAAAGACGACAAAAAACGACAGGTAAGCCAGCCAGGCCATGGGAACGTGAAAGTAGAAGATTCGCTGGACATCCCCCTGGACCGCTTCGGTTGGGGCGTAAATGAACGCCAGGTACAGAGATGCCAGAAAGCTGACCAGCAACGCTCCCTGGAGGACTCGGTCAATCAAGGGAGTCGCGGACGGTGCGACTCGGTCGACCTCACGTGTTCGAGGCAGAGAAGTAACGCTCATCGAAATACTCCTGTGTCACCCGTTCCCGCCGGATCACTTATTCTTCTACCACAAATTCAAAGATCGCGAAGCAGAGAATTCCGAAGATCAGGTCAAAGGCTGCCAGAAGGGCGATCCAGCGCAGCTGGTTGCCGGCCAGGCCACCGCTAAAGGCGAGAGCCGTCGCTTCAACGGCCGCGATAACGACCGGAACGCAGATCGGAAAGACGAGCAGGGGCAACATCACGTCGCGGGCGCGAAGGTTCGTGGTCATCGCGGAGAAAAGTGTTCCAATCGCGCTGAAGCCGATGGTTCCGAGCAGGGCGATCACGAGGATGTCGAGGGAGATCGACCCGTAATTGAAGAAGGCCGTGAAGACCGGCAAGCAAACGGCTTCCACGATGCCCATAAAAATGACGTTCGCGATCAGCTTGGCGAGGTAGATGGCGCCTCGGTCGATGGGCGCCAGCAGAAGTCCGTCGAGCGCGCCGCGATCCTTCTCGGCGACGAAGGACCTCCCGAGTCCGAGGACGCCAGCAAACGTGAAGGCGACCCAGAGCACCCCCGGCGCGACCCCGGCGAGGTTGTCGACTCGCAGGTCGAACGCGAAATTGAAGACGAGCAGGACGAGCAGACTGAACAGGGCCATTCCGCCAAGCAGTTCTCGGGTGCGGAACTCCAGCACGAGATCCTTCCAGAGCAGCGCGCTCACCTGGCTCAAAAACCCGGTCCTCAACTTTCGCCTCGAATCGCGCGAGCGACCGACTCTGGGCTGATCGCGCAGGTCGGGCTGTCGAGAGCGACCCGCCCGTTCCACAGCACGACGACCCTCGCGGCAAGTTCGAGCGCGCGTTCGACGTTGTGGGTCGTCAGAAGGACGGTCCGGGGCTGGCCGTGATCGTCGCGGAGAAAGGATTCCAGCAGATCCGCCCCGGCCAGATCCAGACCGGTGTCCGGTTCGTCGAGGAGAAGGATCTGGGGGTCGTGGACAATCGAACGGGCCAGGGCAACGCGCTGCTGCTGGCCGCGTGAGAGGCCGCGCACCCGATCGTCCGCCCGAGCGGCGATACCAACCCGGCCGAGTAGCTCGTCGGCTCGGAGGACCGGCTGCTGGACGCCGTGGAGGCGGCCGTAGAAGACGAGATTCTCGCGGACGGTCAGATCCTCATAAAGAAGCGTCTGGTGACCGAGAAATCCGAGGTGGGCGCGCACGGCGCCCGCCTGCTCGGGCAACCGAAGGCCGCCGACGACGACCGCGCCAGAACTGGGGCGCAGGAGCGTCGCGATGATCCGCAGGAGGGTCGACTTTCCGGCGCCGTTGTGACCCAGAATGGCGATCCGCTGATCCCAGGGAATCGTCAAGTCCAAATGGTCAAGGGCTTTGCACGCGCCAAAACGGCGGGTGAGACCTTCGACGGTGACGGCCGAGGTCGTGGTTTCCGGAGCGCTGACCGACGTAAGCGCCATCACGCGACTCCGGATCCGTCGGCCGTCGCCCGTCCTCCCATCACCAAATCGATGAGCTGCCGCTTGACGTGGGCGCGCTCGGACTGATACCGGCTCGCGTCGACCAAGCCGGCGGCGTAGCGGTCGTCAATGTGCGCCAGTTGTCGGAGCAAGACCTGACGCTGGCTCACCACGTCCGGCGCGACGATCGGGCGACGCGGGCGAAGTCCCAGGAAGAGCACGCTGATGACCGCCAGCCCGATAACGACGAACCCGGCGATTCGCATCGCCGTAGGATCGATCCGGCCCACCGGGGTGCTGGGAAGCCCGAGCATGTCGACGGTCACCACGGTATTGGCGGGGATATTCGTTCCTTCGAGCACGACGTAGGAGCGACTACCGACATCAACCGTGCCAGACTCCTTGAGGTGATCGCTTCGCAGTTCCAGTCCAGCGTTCGGTACGAGAACCCGCAAGGTGCCGATGGGATAAGGCATGGCTTTCCGCAGTTCGGCGCCCCCGCTGGCGAAGGCAATTTTGTAGGTGTAGGCGTAACTGTGACTACCGGGCGTCAGCGGTGTCGTGTCGACCCAGCCGCCGGAGACCGGTAGGAGCGATGATCCTTCGAACCCCTGGTTTGTCTGGAAGCCGCTTGCCCCATCCGGAAGCGGGATCCGCAGCGTGCGAGGGAGAACGCCTGGCACGTCGGATCCGGGATCGCCGCGGTGATCGCCGACGTAGGTCTGATCGCCGGTATTATCGACCTGGATAGTTTCGAGCATCGTGATCTGCTGGTTCGGCAGGTCAACCGTGCCGACGACCCAGTTCGCGTTCGTCACTTTGATCGCGGCGTCGCTCGTCGTCGAGCCATAGATTGTCAGTTGCGCCGTCGCCACACCTTGTGAATTCGGTTTGGGCACCATCGCGGTATAGATCGCGCCGTCGATCGTCACGCTGACAACATAGGTCGCGTCGTTGGGTAGACCGGTGAAGTGGAACCGGCCGCCCGTGGCGACCGGAGCGGCCTGCTCGGGCACGAACTCGTGATTGCCGCGCACGCCGTCGAGGGTCGCGGTGAGGCCATTCGGAAGTTGAGCGCCCTTCGTGCCGGAGATAACCGTCCCATCAATCGTCTCGGTGCTCGCCGCGAGCACGGGCGGCGCAATTCCGAAGAGTGTCAGCAGGGAAAGGATTCCAACTGCGGCGAGGATTTTCTTCATCGGCGGATCGATACCTGAAGCGAGGCGCCACAACTCACGCAAAACCGCGCGCTTGGAGCGATCGGCGCCCCGCACGCCGGGCAAGAGTGCTCGCGATCACGTAAGTCGTGGACCTCGCGCTCGATTTCCTCGTCAAGAGCCGCGATCTGAACGTCGATGGCGTGGAGAATTCTCGCCGCTTCGTTCTCCAAACGTTCGCGAGTCGCGGAGTAGTCTTGTTCGGTTAGCTTGCCGACTCGAAAGTCGAAGTCGGCTTCGCGCAGTTCTTCGAATACCCGGTCGCGTCTCGCCAACAATTCCTCGGTAGCACCTGGCCCATTCGTGTCGAGTGGACGAGGAGTTCGGACGAGTGGGAAGGCAACAAACACCACGGCTCCGACGGTTAGCAGCACCGCGAGCACAATTGGTAAGATCACCCGGACCCCTCCCGGTTCCCGACCTCGCGGCGCACGCGTTCTCGGTACTCGTCCAAGCCCGGATCAACCTCGGCAAGCCGTCGGTCGATCTGGACCTGACGGCGAACGCTCTGCCGGACAAATCCCCAGACAATGAAGCCGCCTAGCAGGACCGCGACGAACGGCAGGTACCAGACCGCCAGATTAAAGCCCTGCTGAGGTGGCGTGAGGAGAATGCCATCTCCATAACGCGCGACAAAGTACTGGACGACTTGATCCGGCGTTTCGCCCTCGCTGAGCTTTTGGTGGATGATCCCCTTCATTTGCACGCAGATCTGGTTGTCGCAAACGTTCAGTGGCAGATCGGTGCAGATTGGGCACCCCAGTTGTTTTTCAACCTGCAACTGCTTCTGCGAGATGTCGTCGGCGAATGCGGTTCCCCCTGCCAGGACGCCAACGGCAACGATTAGCAGGAACAGAACCGTCCCAGTGCGCCGAATGGCGGCAAGTGTCCCGGGTGACCGGGTGACCGAATCAGGCGACCGGAACACGTTGCCCTCCCCTTGCCGGCCGTACCGCCAGGACGTGGACCGGATCACCGTCCGGCCAGAGGGTGATGAGTCCCCCGATCAGCAAAACAATCCCGCCGACCCAGAGCCACATCACCATCGGATTGACGAAGACGAAGAAGCTCGCGCTTCCGTCGGTCTGCCAGCCAGAAAGGACCACGTACAGGTCGTCCAGGGGTCCGCTGATCAGAGCAACCTTGGTGTTGGGCTCAAGCTCAAAATTGATGTGATACTGGCGCCCGGGCTCGATAGTGCCGATGGGATGGCCATCCTGCGTCACCGCGAGATCCGCCCATACCCGGCGGTAGCCCGGGTAGGCGGCTTCCTGGAGATTCTCGAGTCGAAGCTGGTAGCGGCCGACCGTCATGGACGCGCCGGGCTTGAGAGTAGCGTTCTGTTGAATCTGGTAGAACTGCGAACCGGTGATCGCGACCGCGATGAGAATCATTCCAATATGAACGACGTAGCCACCGTAACGACGTCGGTTCGAGCGAACGAGATTAACGAAGGCGCGGACGACATTCTGGCCAGCGCGCATACGAACGCGGGTTCCCCAGACGAACTCTTGAACGCTCGTTGCCAGCACGAAAGTGCAGAGGAACAGCGCGACATCCGCCGCTGGCTCGCGCACACCGCCGACGAGCAACGCTATCGTGGCGATCGAGGCGAGTAACGCAGGGATGCCAAAATTGCGACGGAGCATCGCCGGCGAGGCGCGCCGCCAGGGCATCAACGGTCCGATTCCCATCAGGGCAATCAAAACCAGGAATAGCGGGCCGTCGACCTTGTCAAAGTACGGTGGTCCAACCGTGATCTTGGCACCGCGAAGGGCCTCGGTGACGAGAGGAAAAATTGATCCCCAGAACGTCGCGAATACGATACCCAGGAGAATCAGATTGTTCAGCAAGAAACTCGCTTCGCGCGAAAAGGCCGACTCGAATTCGTTCTCTCCCCGCAAGTCCGGCATGCGGTAGAACAGCCAGCCAAGCGAAAAGACCAGGGAAAACGCCAGGAAGCAGAAGAAGTACGGTCCCAGCGACGATTCGGCGAACGAGTGCACCGAGCTGAGCACACCGCTCCGGACGATGAACGTGCCAAAGATCGACAAGTTGAAGGCGATGATGATCAAGGCGAGATTCCAGACCTTGAGCATGCCTCGCCGTTCCTGGATCATAACCGAATGGACGTACGCCGTACCGACGAGCCACGGCATCAGCGCCGCGTTCTCAACCGGATCCCAGCCCCAGTAGCCTCCCCAACCCAGGACGTGGTAAGCCCACCACATGCCGAGCAGGTTGCCCGCGCCGAGGATGGCCCAGGCGGTCAACGCGTACTTTCGGGTTGTTCGGATCCACTCATTCCCCAACTGTCCGGAGATCAGCGCGGCCATCGCGAACGCGAAGGGAACCGACCAACTCATATAGCCGGCGAGGAGAACCGGTGGATGCACCAGCATTCCCGGATCTTCCAGGAGTGGGTTCAAGCCGAGGCCGTTCGGCGCGGTGAATGCCAGCCGGGTGAAAGGGTTGCTGACGAAGTTCAGCATAAACAGGAAGAAGCTTTCGATCGTCAGAAGAATCGCCGTCACGTAGGGCATTAGCGCGACGTTCTTCCGCCGATTCTGAAAGGCAACGATACCCAGGTAAATTGCCAACGTCGTCGCCCAGTAGAGGAGCGAGCCTTCCTGGCCGCTATAAAACGACGCGATGGTGAGCGGTATGCTCATTTCCCGGCTAGAGTGCTCGGCGACGTAAGCAACCGAGAAGTCGTGGGTTACCAGAGAGTAAATGAGAGTGAGCGCGGCCACGACGAGCAATCCCGAAGTCGCGAAAGCCGCGCGCCGCCCGCTCAGGATCAGGGGAAGGTTCTTCCGCGCTCCGCCGAACGCATTTGCCAGTAGACCGTAGAGCGCGACGGCCTGAGCAAGTAAGAGGACGAGCGTACCCAGGTCTGCCATGACTTACTGCCCGGTGATCGGCGTGGGAACCGCCGCGGTGAACTTCGACGGGCACTTCGCGAGCAGCGTGGTCGCCTCAAACACGCCGGAAGCGTTATTGTAGTGTCCTTCGACGACGACCTGAATGCCCGGCGCGAAGATGTCCGGCACGAGTCCTTTATAGGTGACCGGCATTGCCGCGCCGGCATCGCTGATGACGAAGTGTACCGTCGAATCGCCATTGGTTCGCTGAATTGAGTTCGCGGCGACGATTCCGGCGACCCGAACCGACTGAACGTCCGCTCCCTTCGCCTTCAGTTCCTTTACGGTCAAGTAATAAACGCTCGTGCTCTGGAACCCGTTGTAAACGAGATAGCCGATCGCCGCGACGACGACCAACGCGGCGATGATGACACGCAAAGAACCGATTGGACTTTTCGAATGGCTTTCAAAACGACGCGGAACACCTAGAACGGCTGCCTGCTCACTCACCGTGACCTACCCTCCAGCACCGCGGCCAAGTCCGGTCCCTGGACTGGCTGAGCGAACTTCTTCTCAATTGTGCCTTGAGGAGTAATGACGTAGGTTTCGGGAACCGCGACCACGCCATAGTTGATGTAAACCGCGCCGTTCGGATCGACGACAACCGGATAACCGACCGAGAACTCCTGGAGAAATGCCAACGCGTCTGGACGCGTATCCTGAATATTGACCCCGATAAACGCGACCCCACGGTCGGCGTACTGCTTTGCCAGGTCATTCAGGACAGGCTGCTCGTCGCGACACGGAACACACCACGATGCCCAAAAGTTCACGACGACGGTCTTTCCTCGGAGATCGGCTAGGTGAATGGTCTTGCCATCGAACGTTTGAAGGGAAAAGTCCGGAGCGACGGCATGGGGATTTGGCACGAGGCCGGTCCCCAAACGTTGCGAATTCAAGCCATAGAACAGCAATCCCAAGAGGGCGACGATAGCCAATCCGACTGCAACGGGGAGAAGCCCCCGTCTCGGACGTTGACGAGCCGTCGGACGATCGCCCGCGGTCGGCTCTTGGTTCGAATCAAACGCGAGGTCGGCGTGACCCAATTTACCGCTACCTTACCGTGGAAACCATGGCGATATTAGGTGAGGGGCATGTATTTGTCAAATTGGGCACTTCCTCATCCGGAGGCCGTCAACCGACGTATCGCAACTGTTCCAAGAAATAGTGGATTTTCTGACTTGACATAAAGACATTTGGCGCTTATCATCCGATTCCGAGGCTGACATCGCGTTCAGCAGACAACTCGCACCCGAGGTGAATCTCTCGTGACCAGGATTTCCCGACGCTCGATGCTTCGCGCGACCGCGCTCACCGCGGCGGTGGCCGCGCTCTCCGCTTGTGGTCCGTCAACAAAGGCAGGTCAGGAGCAGACGTCTGGAGCTGCCGGTGTGCCTGGAACGCCCGGTACCACGACAATCCAGCACTGGGATTGGTGGGTTACGCAGGGCCCCACGATCGACAATGAGATCAAGCTTTTCGAAGCAAAGAATCCCAGCATCAAAGTCGTTAAGACGACTCAGGTAACCGATCAGTACCCCAATCTCTTGCAGTTGGCGGTTAAGGCGAACACCGCCCCGGACGTGCTCCTGATTCCCAGTACCCCAGACTTGGTCGAGCAGATTGGCCAGAATTGGCTCAAGCCGCTCAACGAGTGGGCCACGGATAAGTGGCAGGCTGGTTTCCCGTCGGACTCGTTCGCGGAGGGCTCGAACGTCTTCGGAGGTAAAGTTTACTCCGCGCCGTACGATGGTCCGGCTCCGTGGCTTCAACTGTACCTCAATAATACCGTCTTCAAGAACGCCGGGCTGGTGGATGCGAACGGCAAGGCCCGGGTCCCCCAGAACTGGGACGATGTGCGCGGCATGGCCCAAACGATTACGAAGGCCGGGTCTGGCAACTTCTTCGGCTGGGGATTCGGCGACAAACAGCAATTCGTTCTGCCCTGGCAGCTAATGATGTGCCAGCGTAGCGGTACCCCAGACGCGCAGACGAGCTTTGATCTGCGGACCGGCCACTATACCTGGGCGAGCAACCCGGTCTTCGCCGACTGGATCAAGTTTTTCACCGGGATGAAGAGCGACGGTTCGATCATCTCTCAGGCCATGTCAATCGACGACGAACAGGCTCGGGTTCAATTCGCCACCGGAAAGTTCGGCATGCTTATCGGAGGGGTTTGGGTCCAGAGTGGCTGGCAGCAGACCAATCCGGACTTCAGCGATTACACCGTGGCGGCTCTTCCTTACAACGGCAGCAAGCCCACCAGTTTCTTCTATCGCACGCCCGGTGGTGTCGGCTTTGGTTTGTCGGGCGAGACCAAGCTGGGTGACGCCGCGTGGTCCTGGTTCGAATGGCTCAACTCGCCGGATGCCGCGATTCGCTGGGTCCAGGCCGGACAGGGCCTTCGAGTTTTCCCCCAGGCAAATAAGCCAGACTACGCCAAGACCGAGCCCTATCGCGAGTACATGAACGTCGCGTTGAACGGCACGCGCCTCGCTCCCGCGCCGTCCCTGGTCCACCCGACGATGAGTCAGGTCAAGCCTCAGAGCACCCTACCGGACATTCAGGGCATTCTCGAGGGGATTTACACCGGCCAGATCGCCGATGCGAAGAGCGCGCTGCAGGATCTCCAGTCTCGCCAGGACGCGGCTCAGGCTGCCGCGATCAAGGACGCCCAGTCCCGCAGCGTGAAAGTGGACCCAGCGTGGTGGACGGTAACCGACTGGAATCTCACCGAAGACTACCCGACCAAGTCGTAACCTGGCGACCTTTGGGATGTCTCAGGTTGACCGCACTCTTCGGCCGCGCGACGACGAATTGGCTGCGCGGCCGAACCACTCAAGGAAACGCTCATGGCGGACTCCGCCTTTGTGACCAACCGTTCGATTGCTCAACCGACCGCGGCCGGCAGGCGGGCGCGCGATTTCGTCCGATTTCTCCGTCGCCACGGTTGGTCCTATCTGTTTCTGCTGCCGATGTTCTTGCTGGTGATCCCGTTCGTCATTTATCCGCTCCTCGCGTCGGTGCAGATCACCCTCTACAATTGGGATGGCATCGGCAACCCGACCGAGTACGTTGGCCTCGACAATTTTGCGCGGGTGGCGCACGACCCCCTGTTTTGGGGCGCGTTCCAGCACACCTTTACCTACGCGGCGGTTCTGGTCCCGATTCAACTGACCCTGGCCCTGATTCTGGCCCTGGTACTCAACAACCCGCGTTTGAAAGGCGCGACGATCTACCGAGCGATCTACTTCTCGCCGGTTGTCACCTCGGCGGCCCTCGTCGGGATCGTCGTCAGCCTGTTGCTCAATAGTTTGGGCACGCCGATCAACGACCTCCTGACACACCTTCGGATCATCGCGCAGCCGATCGATTGGCTCGGGGACCCGCGTTTCGCCTTGGCAACGATTATCGCCGTCGGCATCTGGCACACTCTTGGGTACAATCTCGTCTACTTCCTCGCCGGTCTCCAGTCGATCCCCCGTGACCTCTACGAGGCGGCGGCGGTTGATGGCGCGAACGTCTGGCAACGCTTCATCCAGATTACCGTACCGATGCTTCGGGATGTCGGAGCAGTCATCGTCTTTCTCGCGATTCTCGGGAGTTTGCAGGTGTTCGACCTGGTCCTGGTTATGACCGGGGGAGGGCCATACTACGCCAGCGAGGTCGTCTCGACCTACATTTACCACTTCGCGTTCACGCCCGCCTCGGTAGGCGCGCAGGCAAACGTCGGATACGCCTCGGCCGCCGCCCTCTTCATGGGCGTGCTGGTCATGGGTTTGACCGGATTGCAGCTATTAACGGTCGCGCTGATGCGTCGTCGAAGCGCGCAGCTTCGTTAGGAGGACGGTTTTGGCTCTGAACGTTTTGGTGCGCCGCCCAGCCGTGGTCCGCTTGCTGCCTCGGCACGCGTCACACCTCTTGATTCACGGCGTGTTAATCGTTCTGGGGTTTGCCTATCTCTACCCCTTTCTCTGGGTGCTGGCTAGCTCGCTTAAAACAGCCGGCGAGTTCTTTACCTCCGGTCTTAGTCTGATTCCGGCGTCTCTGAACGTCGGAAACTACGTCTACGCCTGGCAAACCGGGCACTTTAGCACCTACTTTCTGAATACCATCGTCGTCGCCGTCGGAGTGACGGCCGCGGTCATCGTCATTAGCTCGATGGCCGCTTACGTGCTTTCCAAGACGGACGTGCCGGGCAAAAAAATCATCCTCGGCGGCATGGTCGCCTTGATGTTCCTACCGGCCGGTTACACGATCATTCCCACGTTCGACCTCGTCCAGCGGCTCGGGCTTTTAGATACCTTATGGTCGATTCTGATTGTCCAGACCGCTGGAGCGCTCATCTTTAACGCGCTGCTCTTCATCGGGTACTTTTCGACGATCGGCAAAGAATTCGAAGAGGCGGCCCGGGTAGACGGCGCGAGCTTTCCGCGGATCTACTGGCAGATCATGTTGCCGCTGGCGCGACCGATGGTCGCCACGGTGGCGCTGTTTCAGTTCATGGCCAACTGGAACAGCTTCTGGATCCCGCTCGTCTTCACGCTCGGAAACGCCTCGCTGCGGACCCTCGCGGTAGGGATGTACGCGTTTGTCGGAGCGAATTCGACTGGCTGGACCTACGTCTGCGCTGGCGCGGTGATGTCCATCTTGCCGATTATGCTCGTCTTCTTTCTGCTCCAGCGGCACTTTATCGAAGCCGTGGCCGGTGCGATTAAAGGCTAGTTCGGCCGAACGGAATTCGGACAAAGGTCTTAACCAAAACTCCATTAAAGAATTAGGAAGACCCATTGACTCCGTCGAGCCGAGACGCTATAGTGCTCGATAACAACTGAATAATCGTGAGCCGCCGAGTTCCAGTGACTATTGGAAACGGGGGAACCATCAGTGGGGTGAATCCTGCATCGCAGGTAGGCTACTCTTCAGAGCCGAACCCGTCAGCTAACCCCGTAGGCAGGTGAAGAGGCGACGATTGCAGCCCAGAGGCGCAATTGCCCTCTGGGCTTTTTGTTCTCTCTTTTCCGACCCTGGACGGCCACGAAACACCAGATGTTATCGGTTGCCAGATTGACGAGCCTTCACCCTCGATGTCGTCCGGTTCCATGCCGCCCGGGTCGATGTGTGAGAAAGGGTGTGAAAGTCCGTGAGGCGGTACTGTTCCTCCCCGCAGGCCACGGACGGGTTTATTTCTGGTAATCTTCGGGCCGGACCGGGCTACCACCCGCGATTTCGGCTTCGCCAGTTGCCCTCGGCCGTACCTGCGTGGGGGGCGCGCGGAGCGGTGTGAGTAAGGGCATCAGAGCGAGCGAGGCGAGACCTTTGTCAGAGGTCGCAGATCGCTCGCAGGCGACTTTCGTAGCGCGCCCGAGAAACCCTCGGGCGCGCTGTTATTTTCTGCGACTGATAGGAAGACGCGAATAGGCTCAGTCTGTCCCGAGAGTCGCGCGAAACCCTTTCGTTCGGTTCGTTAGTGGCCGCCCGCCATTGGCAACGGTACCCAGGTGGGGCGCTTGCCAGACGGTCCCAGGGACAACACGCTGACCCGCTGCGCGACCGCGCTCGCAACCACGCGAAACGCCTCGGCTTCCGGACTTTCGGGATCCGCCCGCAGAACTGGTACTCCCTGGTCGCCGCCCTGCCGAATGCTTATCGTGATGGGGATTCGCCCGAGGAAGGGCAGGTCCAACCGTTGCGCGGCGTGCTCGGCTCCGCCGTGGCCGAAGATCTCGTGGCGCTCGTTGCAGTTCGGGCAGATGAAGTAGCTCATATTCTCGACGAGGCCGAGAATCGGGGTTTCCAGTTTTTGGAACATCGCCAGCGACTTCGTCGCGTCGAGCAGGGCAACGTCCTGAGGTGTCGACACGATCACGACGCCGCTCAAGGGGACAAGTTGCGCCAGCGAAATGGAAGCGTCTCCGGTTCCCGGTGGAAGGTCGACGATCAGGTAGTCCAGTTCTCCCCACTCGACGTCGTTCAGGAACTGCTGGATCGCGCCGCCGACCATTGGGCCGCGCCAGATCACCGGCGTACCGTCTGGGACGAAGAAGGCGATCGAAATCACCTTTACTCCATAGGAAACCAGGGGATCGATGCGGTTGCCGCTCGCGTGCGGTTCCCCGCGGGCGCCAATCATAATCGGAACGTTGGGCCCGGTGATGTCGGCGTCAAGGATCCCTACTTTTGCGCCACTTTCCGCCAGGGCGATCGCCAGGTTCACCGCGACGGTCGTCTTGCCGACGCCACCTTTACCGGAGCCGACCGCGATGACGTTCTTGACGGTAGGCAGCCCTTGCTTGCCCTTGCCGCCGCGTCCAGCGACCACCCGCGCATCCATCTTGATCTGGGCTTCGCGAACTCCGGGAACCGCCAGGACCGCCCGGCGACAGTCGCTCTCGATTTTGCCCTTCAAGGGACAAGCGGGTGTGGTGAGGACGACGGTAAAGCTGACGACATCGCCCTGGACGGCCAGGTTTTCGATCATACCCAGCGTTACCAGGTCACGACCAAGGTCGGGGTCCTTGACTGTGCTCAAGGCGCGAAGGACGTCCGCTTCCGTAAGATTTGCCATTTTTGTATCCTTTACTTACCGCGCCATCTGAATCCGAAAGAACGCCTCGGCGTAAGGGATACCCTGAGGTTCGCCGGTCGCCTGAGCACGCTCGCGGATGCGTTTTGCCAACTCGTCCGCGGTTCCGACCTGACTGACGTGATGGCGGAGTGCCGCGATCTTCGTCTCGACCGACTGGCTGACATCCACCCAGGTGTTTGGCGTGGGCGCTCCCCACAGGTACACTTCTTTAACTTTGTGAGGACCCAGGCCGAACCGTTCGTGATCTGGGAAGTTCAGACGGTCGCGGGCGGTTGGGTAGACCGCGTCCAGGGTTGCCTGACCTACCGCGCGATGGTCCGGATGATTGATGTGTCCCGCGCTGTAAACCGACGTTGGATCGTGGGTGAGGATCGTGTGCGGGCGCACCCGCCGAATCTCCCGAACGATCGCCTCCCGCAGGATGAGGTTCGGGTACAACTCCCCGTCAGTCAAGGACAAGAAGTTGACTTCCGTAGCGCCGATTGCAGCTCCGGCCGCGCGTTGCTCGTCCATGCGTGTCTCGACGAGTCGTTCGGATGTCATGTCCGCAACGGCAGATCCCTTATCACCTCGGGTGCACACGAGGTAGAAAACCTCGGACCCCTCGGCGGCCCAACGGGCCGTGGTGCCGCCGCAGCCAAATTCGGGATCATCCGGATGGGCGGCGATGACGAGAACGCGCTGTGGTTCGGTCGTATTTTCCATAGACGGTTCAGCCATCCTCTCTTCTGATGAGGCAATTATACTCGAACTGCTCTCGCGGCGTCCGGTTTCCTTGACGCGTCTAGTGCATAAACAGGGCACCCGGCCCAGCGGTCGCCCCGCATTGGTGTGCTACTACAACCCCCTGCCACTGGGTAAGGGCATTTGGAGGGGACACCCCCAAACCCCCGCCCTGACGGGCTACTAGTACTGCTAACACGCTTTTCCCGTGAAGTCATGGGCTGCGACAGTTGACCTGATAATCGGCCAAGCGGCGCTGCCCCGGACGCTGGGTAAGATCGAGTTGGTCCGAGTGAATCAGCCAGCGGAGGGGTTCCGCGGCGAGGAAAGCGCAGACCGCGTGGCGGGTCGCGGCGAGGCTGCGGTAAGGATCGGGGCCGTAGGGGGAAGAAGGGGCTCCGCTGGGGAGCCAACCGGCAACGGATCGGGACTATGGGAATGAGTGCGCGGGCGGCCTCCCTTGCGCTTGAGCGGAACGGGACGTGCCGCCGCCTCGGCCATCTCGGCCGGCCGGCGCACCCCAAAGTCCCGATGCACCCCCACTCGCCCGAGCCTGATCGATCAGCGCCAAGGCGATCTCCGGCTTGGTCTGGAACACGGTCTTGGACGGGAGGCGCGCTTGCTTGCGCCGCGCGGCATCATCGATCCACTCCTGGGGCAGGTAGATCTGCCCGTTGACCGGCCACGAGAAGACCAGATCGCAATAGGTCGTGGTCACCGCGACTTGGCCATTGCCCGCTTGCCCAAGATCCCGCGGTACCGCGCCGCCAGACCTGCTCCGCTCTTGCGCTCAAGCTCAGCCATCAGGCCCGTGGCAACCCGCTCCAAGGTCTGAAAGCTCTCGTAGCGATAGAAGAACGAGCGGAACGGCAGGAGAAACTCCCGCAGTTCCCGGATGGGGTAGGGCGACCCCTTCACGTCCAGGCTCGCTTCCCTCCATCCGTCAGTTTACCAGAATGGCGCGGTACGGGTACTAAGAGGTCGAGTGGCAGGCGGACGGTCAAAGACGCCAGCCAGGGCTCGGTTCAGTAGTCTTTTGTGGCATGGCCATCTCCATAATTTTCTCCACGGATATTGTCGCCGATACCCAGTGACCACTTGCGCACGTTCTTTGGGCGTTGTAGAATGGGCAGACAGGGAAGTTAAATGCCACTCGAAGATCACCCTTTCGTTCCAGATTGGATAAATGCCACGTTGCGAACAGTCGATAATCGGGTCGCTTGCAACGTGCCGCGCTCTACTCTTGACCGTATCGCTATCCACTATGGGCGTAATCCTCGCTGGGTTGACTGGCTGATTGAGAACGGCTTCCTCCCGAAAGCAATCGTCGAGAAGGGACGTGGGCGCCGTCGCGGCAAGGAATATTTCTACCCACCAGGAACCGGTACCCACTTGCGAGCGCTCTGCCGGCTTTACCAGATGGGCTACCGCCGGGGAGCCTTGCGCTTCGCGTGGTGGTGGATCGAGCGCAAGCGGATGCGTGGCTTGTGGTCACCCGAAGTTGCGAGCTTCATCAGCAAAGTTTGGGAAGTCGGCAAGGCGGCACGCGCCCGAATGGTGGTAGAGCAAGCGGGCGTTGCGTCGACTGAAATTACGTCGGCCACCAGTACAACGGTCCACGACAAGGCGAGGAAAATCGTCCAGGGGAACACCCCATCTGACCAACTCAAAAGGGTCATGGTGGCTAAAGAGTTTGGCTTATCGCCGAATGAGATCAAAGAGAACCCACGGAAGATACTCGGAGCGCTCGCCGAGGAGCAAGCCGAGGAGTTTGGCGACAATGCCGACGAGCATATCGATCCGGATGCGATGATAAATTATCTAGAACGCAGGACAATCCTCGATCAATACCTCGTCAACGAGGCCATCGTCAACGGAAACCTCGTCCAGGACGCCGACCAGATCATCCGAAGATCAGACGGGAATATGGCGGCCCGGGCGTGGGGACACGCCCGCACGCCTGGACAACAAGTGGTATGGCGCCGACGCATCCGTGCCGTGAGAGCCGAGTTAGAGCAGCTGACCGAGTGGGAAAGGCGCCGCGTCGGAGTACCGGCGTCGGGTCCGGAGCTTGCCGAGCGCGCAAAAGAGGTCGCTGGGAATATTCTCTACCAGAAAGCTCTGAGGCAATCTGGCATTGGCACCTCACCAGGTTAGAAGAAAGGCTAGAGCGATGCTGTCAGACTATCTGGCCGCCGCGATGGATCACGCCGAGTACGAGCAATTGCCTGATGGAAGCTGGTACGGCCATATCCCTGGCTTTCTCGGGTTGTGGGCCAGTGAGCCTACACCGGAGGATGCGGAACGAGAGTTACGCTCGGCGCTCGAAGACTGGCTCCTTGTCACTCTTCGGAGTGGCGAACCAGCGCCAGTCGTCGGCAATCTCAACCTGAACCGTGCCGAGGTCGCCTGAATGCCCCCATTCGGCCCGGTAAGCCGGCGAGAATTGATTCGCTGCTTACGGCAACTGGGGTTTGAAGGCCCAACGGCAGGCGGTCGGCACGCTTTCATGGAGAAGGGAGTAGTCAAGGTCATCGTGCCCAATCCCCACCATGGAGACATTAACACTGACCTTCTCGCCCGGATCCTTCGCGATGCCAATATCTCCCGCTCGGAGTGGGAAGCCGTATAAATGCCAGGCCCCCGCGGCTACGGGAATAGCCCGGGGTGCGGCACCGAGTCAACTGGTAAATTATTCCCGATACTATCGAACCCCCTGAGCGACTGGTACTCGATCAGGGGGAAGCATCACTGACGTAGGAAGTCAGCAATGCAACCGGAATCTACCCTACCTCAGCCGAGTCCGCAATCGCGGATCCTCACCGCGCCGGCCTTTTCCGCTCAGTGGCTCGTCATCACGGACGGCACGGCGTGGATGGTTCCTTCGGCCCCCGGTGACTGGCGGAGCCGCCAGTTCCTCAAAGCAATTCCCCGCGACCCGTGCACCCGCGGCACTGGCCGCGATTGTCGCCCTACGCTCATCGCGAGCAGCACGCCGCTCGGTTCCGACGACGGCAGATTACGCCGAGCCCAGGCGCTGGCGGCAACGGCCGAGGTCGGCATGAGTGTAATGCGGGACATCCTGAGACGGAAACTGCTCGGTCAGGCTCGGGTCGCTACTGGGATTGACGATGAGACGGCCGACCGTATCTCGGTGGATGCCGAGACGCTGGATATGGCGCTTTCGCTCAAAGACCTTCGCCGAGTCGAAGCCCACGCGGCTGGTCTGTACTTGACGGCTTGGGAATCAATTCCGATGAACTTTTCCCGCAAGGATGCCAAGCGCGTCCCCCCACGCTGGGCAACGGTTGGGAATCGCGTGTCGCCGCTATCGGCGAGCAGTCGTAAGGCAGCTACACCGGCGAACGCGATTCTCATTTACCTCTACGCCATTCTCGAAGCCGAAACCCGCATCGCGCTTTAGATCGCTGGTCCTGATCCGGGACTCGGCCTGCTCCACGCCGACCAGCAAGGTCGAGACTCGCTCGTCTTCGACGGGATGGAGCCCGTTCGCCCTGACGTGGATGAATGGCTTCTGCGACTGCTGAAGGAGCGCGCCTTCAGCAAGCTCGACTTTGGCGAACTTCCCGATGGCACAATCCGTATCACCATTGATCTTGCTCGCGAGTTATCGGCGACGGCGCTCCTCTGGCGGACGCTGGTCGGTCCCTTCGCCGAGATGGAAGCTCAGCGGGTCATGGCCGTGTACCGACCGGGCGCGAAGGTCGCCACGCGGTTGACCGAGGAAAATCGAAGCGCAAGCCGCAGGCTGGTCGGAAAGATTGTCGCAAAGAAAGAAAGCGAAGAGTCCGAGCCGACAAGCGACGGGCGCAGAGCGCCCGGCTCGCTCAGCGACGCGGCAGCACTTCAAGCGAAGGGAGGTCGCGGCCGAAGGTCCGAGAAGCTGGCGGCGAGGCTCATGACCGCGAGGTCCGCCAGCCAGCCTTTGAAATGTCAGGAATCGCCGCGTTCGCAGCTGCCCGGGCCGAAGGTCGCGACCCATCGCAAACGCCCAAAGCAGACGAGAAGCGCCGTGCAACCCAGGCGCGTAAAGTCGACGAGCGACAGCAATGGGAGAAGGCGCACCCGGGCGTGAACCTGGATGCCGAGCGCGAGCGCTTCCTTCGCGAGATTCTGCGGCGCCTCGCCGGCGTAAAGCTGTCACAGATTCAGAACGCCATCGGCTGCTCGGTGCGCTACGCCAGCCTGATTCGACGGGGGGAAAGACTACCGCATCCGATGCACTTCAAGGCATTGGCAGCATTGGTATCTTGAGCACAACTATTGGGCGCGGGGACAACACCGCGAATGCCTATCCTCAGTCTATTAGTTGTGTCTCGGGAACTCAATAGGCTATTACTCGCCTGTCGTGCTTGACTACTTTCTAGACGCGACAGTCACCTAACGATACTTTGTTAATTTTGATAAGGCACCTCAAAGGATTCAGAATGAGTAAGCGAATAAGCTATCGCATTCTCGTAAGTATTCTTCTTGTCGCAAGCCTTACTGCGTGCTCAGAATCTCCGGCTGCACCGCGACCCTCGCCAACTTCGCTCGCTCCATCCCCTACGACGGTCCCAGCGGTCGCCCCCAGTCCTACGCCCATGAAGAGCCCAATAGTTGTGACCAACCCCGAGCCTCGAAAGGAAGACCCTACTCAGCAACTCCGCAGCTTGCGTCTCGTGCCCGACACGCTGCCGCTCGGTACTTCGTCGGGATGCCCTGCAGACAGCGTCTTAGCGTCAAATGCCGGCGGAACGGCCAACGTCACAGTGTCTTCGGCAACAGCCACCATTCAAACGCCAGATGGTCAGTCCGCCCTCGTCGCCTGGCCATCGCTCGGTTACTCTGAACGTGGTTGGTGGATCAGCAATAAGTTTGCCTATGGGGGCCAGTATTACTATCTAATCGTCGGCCCTAATGTCTACTGGTGTCTTTCCCCAACCGCCGTCGACCAATATCAGAGTGTCGCGGCGACGGCCACAACCCTTACCGGCGAACTACAGATTGCGCAAGCCACCAGTACTGCGGTAGCATTGGAAGAAGCCCGTCAGCAAGCGCAGCAAAATGCCGTGAGCAACGCTAATGCTCAGCTTGCCTCGGCGCTCAAGGAAATGGGGAATGATACGCGTCTCCTCGCGACAGACACCAACCTCAGCAGTGTTCTCAAGGCGTACCGGGAGACGTGGGCGAAGATGCAAGTCGACTATCAAAAGGAGCAGAGAGACGCTGCGGTGAAACCGCTGTCCTGCTACCAACTAGGAACCGTCAATTATGATGCAGGGACAGTGAACTACGATCTAGGCTCCATAAAGTATCACGACGGATCCTTGCACTACGTCACGGTGGGCATCGACTCTGACATCGCGCAAGTCACAAAAGATATCACAACCATGCAAAATGCGTTCAAAGCACTCCAGGCTGAGGTTTCGGCGAATACCACAGGAACACCACCGCCCCGATTCAGTGCAAACGATGTGAGCACTGCCATCTCTGCATCACAAAAGCAGATAAACGATTCGACTACAGCACTAAAGCAGGCTCAGGCTACAGCAACCGATTACGACAACAAAGCCGCACAGCTCGACCAGACGGCTAAGGCGTTTGCCGCTGGCTTGAAGTGTAGCGGCTAGGTGCATACTTGTGGGCCAGATATACCGGGCGACACCTCTAGGCCCAAAAGTGAGAGTTAGTCTTAGCGCCGCCCAACTCCAATGATTGCGACTACGGCTAAATACATCCAAGACGATCACGATTTTGAGGAGATATTTGACGTCTTTGAGTACCTCATATCGGTGATCTATGCCGATCATAGGGAGCGTACGGTGAGCAAAGATTGGGGGTTCGCGGCGCCGCTGGGTTTATTCGCACTTCGATATTGGAGCATATATGGCACTCTAACTCGGTCAACGCCTCCGTGGGATGCTGTCGTTCAAGGTATTCTCTCGGGTGGACCCGAGGCGGCAATCCTTCGATCGGGATTTTTTGATGCGTCTCGCGATAGATTCAAAGAGATGATCGAACGTCATGACACATGGGGAAAAACCCATACCGCCAGTCAGCCGTGGGCGTGAGTTATACTACTGTTTGGGACTACCCGACCTACCTCAATCTGATCACAACGGGCCTAGCAGACTCGAATACCACGTTGACGAGCTTGAGCCCGCCGACTGATCCACTACGAGCCCCCGGAAGACTCCTGTTTCCTCGCCCGAGTCTTTCCGATATACCACCCTCACCAAAACAGGCGCCTTACGGGCCCCTGTAAGCGCCCACCGTCCACGCACCCACCCCCGGCGCCCAATAGACTGCCAACAATGGGTTTCCTTCGTCAGCCTCGCCAGCGCGCCAGACCGGCCCAGTTGTTAAATTGTGAGCCATGTGTTGTCAGAGTGTCGGAAAAGTTGTGCCGGAGCGGTGATTGTTACCCTGGCGCCCGGTTTCCTTGACACCGCGCCGAGGCGTCACTAGACTCGGAGGGAGACGTAGTTTAGGAAGAAATTGGGAGACAGTGTGAGTCAGTCGCCTCAGGTCGGTCCGACCGAGCCGTTCGTTCGCGTAGACGTTCAGACGGCGCGAAAAATGATCGACGAAAGCAAGCCGCAACTGATCGACGTACGCGAACCTAATGAATATGCCGAGGGACACATTCCCGGCGTCACGTTAGTGCCTCTAAATACGCTGCTCAGTCGGCCGACCGAGTTCATCAAGGAAGATAACATCCTCTTTATCTGCGCGATGGGCCAACGAAGCGCCCTGGCGTGCGAGATGGCCGCGGCTCTCGGGATGGAGCGGGTGTACAACCTGGAGGGGGGTACCAACGCCTGGGCCAAGGCCGGTCTTCCAATCGAACGTTAGGCCGCGGATTCGGTGACGGGGGGCAGTATGAGTGTCGAACTCGAACAGCGGCCGGCGCGCCCGGTTGCTGGGTGGAGCGACGCCCGATTCGAGACGACGTTTACCTGGAACGCGCGAGATTTTGCCGCGGAAGCGCGATGTGAGCGAGAGATCGAGCGGGCAAGCTCGTGGAAGGTTCGCCTGCTCGGCTGGCTGATCGAGTTTAACAAGTACTGAATCCCCACCGCTCGGTAGTTTACCGGGCCAGCCGCGCGCACTCGCATTCCAGACCCTGGCGGGTAGGCGTCCACCGTGGGACGATATTCCACTTGCTCAGAAGTTCGGCAAGTGTGCACAGGGGCAATCCCACGACGTTGGAGTAGCAGCCGAGTATTCGCTCGACCGGATGGAAAGCGCGATTTTGAATCGCGTACGCGCCGGCTTTGTCGAGTGGATCACCGGAATCGACGTAGTCGGCGATCTCCTGGTCGCTCAAGTTTCGAATCCAGACCCGCGTCGTCGATGCGCCCTCGACTGCCACGCCGGACTGGGCGTTGACGACCGCGACGCCGGTTATTACTCGATGGGAACGACCGCGCAGTCCGCGAAGCACGCGAGCGGCCGCGGCGGGGTTGGCGGGCTTGCCGAGAGCCGTTCGTCCGTTGACGACAACGGTATCGGCTCCGACGACGAAGGTTGGCTTGGTCAATCCGGTCGCGCGGAGTTGCGCGGCGACAGCCTCGGCCTTTTCCCGCGCAAGGCGTTCGGCCATTTGGGCCGGGGGTTCCCCGGGACGTTGGGTCTCCAAAACGCTCGCGGTCTGGATCCGAAAAGGGATGCCCAATTCCGCGAGTAGTTCCCGCCGACGAGGCGAGCTACTCGCCAGAACGATCTCGGTGTCCGCCATCAGAGCGGCTGTCGTCCGGCGAAGCCAGTTGTCAGCTCGTGCCAGAAGCGGATTTGATCTTCCCCCAATTTCCAACAGAGGAAAACGACTCTCCCGTCACGCTGGCTGGGGAAGTCGACCAGACCGTGTTCGATGTCTTTGATTTCACATCCCAGGTCGCTAAACTCGTCGATGATCTGATTCGTTCGTCCGACTATTCCCTCGACCTGACTCTCCAATGCCTTGATGTCCGCACCGTGGCTTCGTCCGTTCGAGCGGTCAAGTTCGACGAGCCTTTCGAGATCAACCTCGAGTTGTTCGGCCTGCCGCTGCAGTCGCTGAATTTCCTCAAAGTGGCGTACCAACCGTGGAATGAGTGCGTTGGCCTCGTCAACCGAAAATACGCGCGGCGCCATGAATCACCCCTGGTCTCACTGTCCCCTAGTATACCAATCGTCCCCGGCGGGTCACGAATAGCCCGGCAAGTCAAGAAAAAAGCGCTGGGGGCGAGAGGAATGAAATCCTCGTCGCATCCAGCGCTTTTTCGCTCCGAGAAGCGAATTACCAGGGGCGGCTGGCTCCGTAGTAGTGCGCCGACCAGTAGCTATCGTTCAAGCTACTGACGGCAACACCAATTCCGTAGTCCACCGCGTTGATGAACCGGCCACCTCCGATATAGATCCCGTCGTGCGACAGACCTGCCTCGTAGGTGTTTGAGAAGAAAACAATGTCACCGGGTAGCAAGTTTGAGCGCGCGACGCGGGTGCCGCTCTGCAACTGACCGTACAGATCGCGGGGAACACCCATGCCCGCTCGCTGGTAGACGTACCAGACCAGACCGGAGCAATCGAAGCCACCGGGCGAAGTTCCGCCCCACACGTACGGAATCCCCAGGTAGCGCGACGCGATGGCGACGATGCTCCACCCGCTGGAAGTACGCGGGGCGGGTGCGGCAGCGTGAACCACGGGCGCCGGTCGAGCGACGATCACCGGTCGTGGCGCGGGTCGGGGCGTCGGCGCGGGTGCCACGACCGCGGGCTGAGCCGCCGGCGCCGGGCTTGCCGCGGCCGCGGACGTGGTATGAGCGGCGGACGCGCCGGGAATGACGACTTTCTGCCCGGGCTGGAGTAAATACGGATCGGAAAGACTGTTCGCGTCGATGACGGTCTGGGGGTCAACCCCAAACGCGTCGGCGATGCTCGATACACTGTCGCCGTCTTGCACGGTGTAGGTCGTCGCCGGTTGAGGTGCCGGCGTTGGCGCCGACAGAGCTGGCGCCTGGCCATTCGGAACAATCAAAATCTGACCGACTTGCAGGACGAACGGATCGCTCAGTCCGTTTGCCTTCGCGATCTCATCGGGCTTTGCCGAATATACCTGGGCGACTGCTTCGAGGGTGTCTCCGGCGGAAACGAGGTGCAAGACCCCGGGGACCGGAGGAATCAGGATTTTCTGGTCGATTGATAGCGAATCAGCGCTCCCCTGAAGCCCGTTCGAGGCCGCCAGGTTATCGGCGGATATGCCAAACTTTGCCGCGATGCCAGAGAGTGTATCGCCGTCGACGACGCGGTAAACAATTGGCTTCAACGGCTGGGGAGGTGGCAACGTTTGGGTTTCCCCGGGTGTCTCTCGCGACATGAATCGATCGGCGAACGGGATGAACCGGGGAATGTCGGAAACCAGGCTGCCGGTAACCGATTGCGCCGGTAGCGGCGCCGGACTGCTTATCACGAGGGAATCCGCCGGGCGATCGGATGGCCGAACTCCGGAGCGGTCACTCAGATTAGCCCGCGCTTGGGCGAGGAGTCGACCACCCGGAACAACCAGGGTCGTTCCGGCTGCCGGATGCTTTGGATCGGCAATCGTGTTGAATTGGAGGATCGATTCGCTGTCCGACTGGAATTCCTGCGCGATTGAGTCAATCGTATCGCCCGGCTGCACCGCGTAAATCAGGCCGGATACCGGTGGAATCAACAGTACCTGGCCAGGCTGTAACGTTTGGCCGTCCGCCAGGCTGTTGCTCCAAATAATCGTGTTTGCACTAACGTTGAATCGGTCGGACAGACTCGCGACGGTATCGCCCGGCTTGGCAACGTAGCGCAGAATCTGGCTGCGGTCGGGTGGTGGTGCCGGCGCAACGGGCTCGCGGATGAGGGTGTCTTGGCTCAAAACCCCGTTGGGATACGCGTAAGCCGACGGCCGGACAAGGTTACCGCCGATTGAGCCAAGTCGAAACTCGCTGGTGAAGGAACTGGAGTGCCCGGCGTAGGCGACGCCGATTGAGAGAGCGATCACAAGTGCGTGTCCCAACGCGCGCGACGGAACTGCACGGCGGAACTGGGCGATAGCTCGGACTTGCCGAGCGGTTTCGCGGGGTTGCGAAGAATTCACCGACTTTCCTCCGAAGGGCTTAGACCCCGCCTGATCGGTAATCGACCAGGGTTTACCGAGGCCCTCGTGGGATCGTGGTGGAAATCGTTACCGACGCCGTTGACGGCTCGATTCGCAGCCACGTGTGGTAATTGTCGCCGTATGATCCGCGACAGTGCGGATCCAGTCAGCCTCGACGCCAATCACCGTGGCTCAGGTCGACGTATTGGCCTGAGCGAATGGCAATCACGGGCCGCATTATACGGGGGAGCATTCTGCCTCGTCAAGCAGCAGGCCGTTAGAAATGGGGAAAGTCCCCTGAAAATACCAAAACACGTATCTCGGTCGGCAGATACGGGTATTCAGTCAACCCCGGGGGAGGGAGTAAATCACGAACTGGCCCCAGACCGTGCCTCGGGGAGGAGTGGTCGGAGGCCAAGGGCGATTAGAGGGACAGGCATCCGGACAGGCGCTCGCGTTCCTGGGCAAGCCAGGTGGAAAAGCCGCGAGTTTCCTCACGCGCGTCGATTAGGGCAGCGGCGACGCGCGACGCCGCGGTGCCGCCGGGAATATCCCGAGCGTTGATCGAAGTCCAAACGTCGATCGCCAGGACGTTGGCTTCGAAGTGCGGCGAGATTTGGCGATATTCCGCGAGTGGGAGGCCGGCGAGGTCGCAGTCGAGGGCCTGGCACCGTTGAACAACTTGTCCAACGAGGTGATGTGCCTCGCGGAAGGGGACACCGCGGTTGACGAGGTAGTCTGCCACATCGGTGGCCAGGGAAAATCCCGCGCCGGCGGCGGCGGCGAGCCGCTCCGGATTGACCCGGGCCGACCGAAGCATGCCGGCGGTCACGGTGACGCTGGCCAGGAGGGTATCCACCGCGTCAAAGAGTGCTTCCTTGTCTTCTTGCAGGTCGCGATTATAGGCCAGGGGAAGTCCCTTGATCGTCACCAGAAGCCCGGTCAGGTGGCCGTATACTCGACCGACCTTGCCCCGGACCAGTTCCGCGACGTCAGAGTTCTTCTTCTGCGGCATGATGCTGCTGCCGGTGGTGTACGAATCGGACAGTTGGAGGTAACCGAATTCACTGCTGGTCCAGAGGACGACTTCCTCGGCGAGTCGCGAGAGATGGGCCATGGTCAAAGACGCCGCGGCGAGGTACTCGACGACGAAGTCGCGGTCGCCAACCGCGTCCATGCTATTGCGGCTGATCGCCGGAAAGCCAAGTAATTCGGCCACGTACGCGCGATCGATCGGATAGGGCACGCCGGCAAGCGCGCCGGAACCGAGGGGTAGAACCGACATTCGTGGGTAGGCGTCCTTGAACCGGCCAATGTCGCGGGAGAGCATTTCGTGGTAGGCGAGGAGGTGATGGGCGAGTAAGACCGGCTGCGCCCGCTGAACGTGAGTGTAGCCAGGAGCCACGACCTCTCGCCACTCGGCCGCTCGTTCGTGTAGAGCGGTCTGAAGGCTGGTGATGGCTTCGAGTGTCTCTAGAGTGGTTGTGCGCAGGAAGAGTCGCAAATCGAGCGCGACCTGATCATTGCGACTGCGAGCAGTGTGGAGTTTACCGGCGACCGGACCGATAATTTCGCGGAGACGCGCCTCAACGTGAGTGTGGACATCCTCAAGCGCGTGGTTCGCGACGATCTCGCCGCGTTGAACTTCCTCGGCAATTTGTCGTAGGCCGCCTTCGATCCGCGCTGCTTCAGCGGTTTCGATAATTCCCTGCCGAGCGAGCATGCGGCAATGAGCGATGCTGCCCAGGATATCGAAGGGAAACAGCCGTCGATCGAAATCGATCGACTGGGTAAACTCCTGGACGAGCCGATCCGGCTCGGCTTCGAACCGCCCTCCCCACAGCCTCATCTGTTCTCCCGCTCACGCTTGGTTGTCTGGCTTTCGCCACGACGGGGTGTTTGGGCCACGCCCAAACACCCCTCAATTCTACCGTTAGCGGAGCGAGGAGGGAAGGATCCCGAGTTGCTCGCGGTACTTGGCGACGGTCCGTCGAGCGATGACGATAGTGCGTCGAGCGAGCTCGTCGGCGATTTCTTGATCGGTGAGCGGCGCCGTCTCGCTGGCGATGAGCTCCTTGATGACGTCCATCACGCTCAACGACGCCGTGAAGAAGTCGCTGAAGGGAATGACCTTACGATTTGGCAGCATCACGTACTTCGAGGCAGTCGCGCGACTGACCGTCGATTCGTGCATCCCGAGGTGATAAGCGACCGCGGCACGGGTCAGCGCCTTGAGATGGCGGACGCCCTGGACCAGAAATTCCTTCTGAGCCTCGACGATGTACTCGGTGATCTTCTGGAGGGTCTGCCGGCGCTGATTAATGTTGGCGATGAACAATTTGGCGCGCGAGACGTACTGTTTGATGTGGCGCTTCTCATCGTCGGTGAAGCGGTCCGGTTCGCGCTCCAAGTTCGCCGCGAGCTGTTGATAGAGCGGGGTGATCCGCAGAAAGAACCGTTTGGATTCGATGACCTCGACTTCGAACGCTTCGTTCTCTCGCTGACTGATGATCACGTCGGGCAAGACGAGGGTTGCCCGACCATCAGCTGTTCCGTCCGGCGCACCATAGCCTTGAGCCGGGTATGGATTGAGACGATGGCGAATAAAATCGCTCGCGTCGGAGACCGTGTTGCTGCTCACGCCAAGTTCACTGGCGATTTTTGAAAACTTGTGCTCCGCCAATTCTTGGAGATGGTTCTCGACGATTTTCGTCGCGATCGGATCCTCGATTCCTTCGTTTCGCAGGTAATTGATTTGAATGAGCAGACATTCCCGCAGATTACGGGCGCCGATTCCGATCGGTTCAAGGCCCTGCAATAACCCGAGAACCTTTTCGACGACCGCGACCGGGATATTTAGCTGATACGCCGCCTCTTCGACGTTGCATTGCAAGTATCCGTTGTCGTTAAGGTTTCCCACCAGATACATCGCGACCGGCATCTCCTCGGTGGAGAGCATCGACTGTAGATCATTCAGGAGACGCTCGGCCAGGCTCATTTGGGCCGCGACCTGGGTGAAGGGGTCGAAGTCGTCGTCGACGGCGGGCGACGAGAGGTTGAGGTCGTTGATGTAGTCGTCGGAATTGTCGTAGTCGTTTTCCGGCATCGTCGGGCTTGCTTTCTGCTGGCTCAAGCAGGCTGGGCAGATGCTCCCCTGCAACGGTCCACCGCAGGCTGGGCAGGTTTCCTTCTCGACGAGTTCGATGGCCGGATTCTCGGAGATTTCCTGGGCGATGGCTTGCTGGAGTTCTTGGGAAGACAGTTCGAGGATGTAACTCGCGGCCACCAGACGAGGGGATACCCTCACACCCATTTGGGTCGAGACTTCTTGTGTTAGCTCCACTGCCGGCGACCTCCTTTGGTCGTGTGCTCAAGTACAGACACCGGGCTGCTAGTTAGCTTTGCACCACCACCACTACCGATAACGAAGTTCTGCGTCCGGGGACGGGCACCGAAACTCCAGCTTTGAGAGTGGGGCACCAAGAGAGTTGCTCTCCCCTATTTTGCAGCCGGTAGTTGAATCTGGTACCTTATGCCGAATCCCACCGGTTCCGTGTGGATGCTGCCTCGTTGCGCTTCGATCAGCAAAGTGGCGATGTAGATGCTCAGTCCACGCGGTTGATAGGTCTCGGATGAGACGTCCGCCTCGTCAAAATCGGTCTTCAGGTGTGTCGAGTGGGTGGCGATGGAGATCATCGGTCCGTGCGCGACGTATCGCGCTTCGAGACAGACCGAATCACCGGATCGACAGTACTTTAGCGCCAGGCGAACGAGATTCGCAAATGCTCGACCCAGCAAGACAGCGTCTCCTTGGGCGGCAAGGTCTTCGCCCAACGTCGCGACCTGCACCGGAAACTCTCTCGTCGTCGCGATTTGCGCCTGGGCCGTTAGGAAGGATCGGAGAGCAATTCGACCGGTCTTAGGGGTCACCAACCCCTGCTCGACGCTGCTGACCAGCACCAGATCGTCGACCATTGTCGCCAGCCGGTCTGCCTCGCTAACGACGGTGGTCAGGTACTGACCGACGGTTTGGTCGGGACCGCTTCGACGCAATGCCAGTTGACTGAATCCCTTGATAGATGTGACCGGCGTGCGCAGGTCGTGGGCTATCATCGCGATAAGATCGTAGGCTGGAACACCGCTTGCAGGAGCGTCGTTGGGCGTCGATCCGTACCTGAGAGATTCCATCCAGGTGCCCTCCGCACGACGTTGAAAAAGTGGTGCCACAGCCCGCTCTAGTTACCGCAATTTCCGTGCCTACAGGCCGGCGACTTCCAAATCCTCCTTAACTTCGATCACACCGGGTACCCGCACGGCGACCGCCTCGGCGATTTCTACGTCGGCGAGCGATTCGACAGAGCCCCGTAAGTGCACGATGCCTCGCCGGACGTTTACGGCGATGGGCAGGTCGGCGGTTTCCGCGTCTTCCTGCAGGGCCATCCGAACCAGCCGGGCGAGTTCGCCGTCGCTGTCCAAAAGTTGAGTTGGCAGTTGTTCCAGCTCAATCGGCGCGTCCAGCGACGTTTCTGAAAAGCCACCGGTGACCTCGAAGCCCTCGGCCCCCCGTGGTGCGCGCTTGGTTGGCGGATCGGTGGGAGCGAAGAACGGCACGTTTTCGGCGGTAGACTCCGCGGTGTCCGTCGTGCCAACGTGGCGATTAAGACTAACCTCGGTCCCTTGCGCGAAATGCAAGTGATTGAGTTCGATCTCGGCGGCGAGTTCCGGATCGACGATGGTCCGATCGATTGGCGTCGATCCGGTGAGGGTGTCGATAACGAGTTGGTTAATGACCCGCGTAACGCCGGGAACCCGCGCTGCCAGCGCGTGGGCGCGTTCGAACTCGCGCTCGGTACGGACGGCACCGCTGAGTGTGACGACGCCCCGCCGGTCGGCAGTGGCCGTCAGGCCGTAGACTTGAACTGGCACCAACGCGACGATAATCATGTCCGCCAACTCGCCGGGATCGCGAATTGGCGGTTGGGGATTGGGAGATTCACCCCTACCCGCGGCGGCAGCTTTTGCTTTTCCTCGGTGCGACTGGCCTTGATCGCCCACGAATAACTCCTCAATCGGAACAGATTAGGAGTCTCCCGGGCAAGCAAGGATCATGCCAACTCCAGATCTCCGTCGTGGCGGGAGTGGGTCGACTCCAATCGATGTGGTGTGGGCACTTCAGTTTTGGGATAGCGTGCGCCCTTCAGCGACGAAATAAGGTCGGACGCCTGCTTACGAGTCAATTCGACCGGCGCCGCGCCGAAGAGAGACTGCGAGCGTTCGTCAACCTCGCCTTCGGACATACTGTGCTGATCGCGAGCGATGGAGTAAATCGCGCGGACCTGCGCCGGGGTTGCCAGCGCGGTCGCACTGGGTTGCGGCACGGCAGGTCGACCGGGCGGGGTCGGCACGGACACCAGATCCTCGGGCACCCCGTTCGAAAGCGAAACGTGGGCCGCCGCCAAAGGTCGGACTTCAACGGTTTCGTCCAGGTCGCCCAACTCTTCAACCGCGGCAACCCCGACGTTTACGGCATCGCGGAGCGCGCGCGCCTTCGCCCGAGTTTCTGCCAGACGGATCGTGTGGGTAAGCATCGCCCGGGAAACGTTTGCTGGATTAGCGTCGCCAAGGCCGGAAAACGTTCCCCGATCGGTTTCCACCTCGGCGTGGACAATCGCCGTCTGATTGTTCTCCTCCGCCGGTACTTGAACCAGGCGGGTGCGGATTGCCCGCAATCCCTGACTGTGCGCGAGGTCGAGCAACCCCGCGTAGAGGACGAACGACTTACCCTGACGCTCGACGATAAACTCACGCTTAACCACGGTCTTCTCCCATGGGTAGAACAAACATTCTATATTGATTATAGTCGCCACCCCCGCGAAGTCAAGAGGCTCAAAAAAGAAGCGCGGGCGCTGCCGATCATACCGGCAGCGCCCGCGGAACAAGGCAGTCCTGGGATTAGTTTTCGATGCCAAACTCTTTCATTTTGGCGTAGAGCAATCTTCGGTAGATGCCCAACTTTTTCGCGGCGGTGCTGCGATTCCCCCCGGCTTGTTTGAGCGCCTCGGCAATCATCTGACGCTCGACCTCGGCGACGGTGTCGGGAAGGCTAATGCCGCGCGCGATGCGCTCTTCCACGTCGATGATGCGATTGATCGAACCGGGCGATAGCAGCAGGTGGCGACCGGTGATCACGTCGCCCTGAGCGAGAACGACCGCGCGCTCGACGGTATTCTCCAACTCGCGGACATTTCCCGGCCAATCGTGGTGGACGAGCAATTCCAAGGCATCTTCGGTGATCCGCGCGGGCGGAGCCCCGGCCGTGAAGCGGTGCTTGTCGAGAAAGTGATCAACCAGGTGGGGAATATCGTCGCGCCGCTCGCGTAGCGGCGGCATGTGCAGGGTAATGACGTTCACTCGATAGTACAGATCGGCGCGGAAACGCCCGGCTTCGACCTCATCGAGCAAGATACGATTCGTCGCCGCTACTACCCGGACGTCGATCTTGATCGGTGTGTTGCCGCCGACCCGCTCGAACTCGCGCTCCTGTAGGACTCGCAATAGCTTCTTCTGGGTTCCCAGGGTCATCTCGCCGATTTCGTCGAGAAAAATCGTCCCCTTGTGGGCGAGCTCGAAGCGTCCCTTTCGCATATTAACCGCGCTCGTGAACGAGCCTTTTTCGTGGCCGAACAACTCGCTTTCCAGAAGCGTCTCGGGAAGCGATGCGCAGGCGACCTTGATGAGGGGGCCTGCTCGGCGAGACGAGTTGAGATGGAGCGTTTCGGCGACGAGTTCCTTACCGGTGCCGGTCTCACCGGCGATGAGGACGGTCGCGTCGGTGCGCGCCACCCGGCCGATTGTCTTGTAGATGTCGAGCATGACTTGACTTCGCCCGACGATTCGTTCCGAGGGATCCCGCGCCCCGACCTGTTGGCGCAGGGATTTCACTTCTTCGGTCAGCGACTGATGCTCGAAAAACCGCTCGATCGCGATACGAACGTCGTCCAACTCAAAGGGTTTAGTGATGTAATCGAACGCCCCGAGCTGAATGGCCTTGATGGCCACGTTGGAGGTTCCGAAGGCAGTCATCAGGACGACTGGCACATTGAGGCTCTGCTCGTCGATGCGCTGGAGTATATCCATGCCGCTCATCTCCGGCATGCGCAGGTCCATGAGCAGAAGATCGACGTGGTTACCGTTGGAGATCGTTTTAAGGACTTCGCCGCCGGTTTCGGCTTCACTGATCGCGTAGCCCTCGCCCTCCAAGAACGTTCGGAGAAGTGATCGGATCGAGGGGTCGTCATCCGCGATAAGGATTTGCCGTTTCACCATTGAACCCCCCGTTGGCCGTGCAGTGGTCCATCATTGGACCCTCCAACATTATACGGGTGCCGAAAAGTGGACGCAAGGCGTACGACCGAAGGAAGAGGGGCACGGATGGCTGGATACCGTGCCCCCACCACTAAGGAGGAAAAGTGGGGATAAGGCTGCCGACGGCCAGATCCTGAATAACAGGGCAAACCTCGGCAGAGTGGTGAGTAGCAAGAAGCGTGCCAAACAAAAAGCGAGCCCGCTCGCCGAACCGAGTAACATCGGCTTGGCGAGCGGGCTCGCACGGGTAGCGCATACGGGATTCGAACCCGTGATCTCCGCCTTGAGAGGGCGGTGTCCTTGGCCGCTAGACGAATGCGCCGAGGAAGCAGCCGTCAATAGTATACCGTGGTGAGAAGCGGAAAGCAAATCGGGCTCCCAGGATCGGGCGGTGAAGCCACCCGTACCGCGGCGGGAAACCGACCACCCGGGGCTGTGAACCACGCTCGGCCGCGGGCAATCGGGTTTCTCAGTTCGGAGGCAGATCGGGGCAAAACAGCAAAGGTACGAAGGAAGATGATCTAAGACCGGCCTCTTTCGTACCTCTATCAGTCACACGTAGGGACGATTACGGGCTCTGACCCTCGTAGGACATCGAATCGCTCGCCGAATTGGTTTCGTTCACAACGGCAACCACCGGCTGGTCCGACGTCACGACGACCGAATACTGTCCACTCGGAAGTCCGCTGGTCTGCCACGGACGGAATGGATGCGACAAGCTGGCGCCAACGGCGTACGGACCATCGCTTTTCACCGCTTGTCCAGTCGCGAAGTTGTAATACGTGGCCGTGACATTCGCGGTAGTGCCACTGACGTTCTGGACAACAATTGGCGTGTTCCAGCCATAGTAATTGTCTGTGATGTTCGGCGCGTCGATTGTCGTGCTTCCGGTGCTCAGTCCACTGTAGCTCATCGAGGTCGTCGCGCTCGTCTCGTTAACAAGTGCGCTTACTGGCGCGCTATCGGACACGACCTTCACCGCATACTGAGTGTTGTCGGTCAGGAACGGGGTCTGGGCTGGACGGAACGGATGCGATAGACCTGCCCCCAGGTTGTAGGGGCCGTCCTGGCCCATCAGTTGCCCGTCCGCGAACCGGTAGTAGTAGGCGGTGACGTTGGTCGCCTGCGAACCAACGTTCTGAACGATGAACGGCGAATTGTAGCCAACGTAGTTTCGGAGAACGTTTGGCAGGTAGACAGTGTTGCCGGTCGTCAGGGAGGCGGGGCTCGAAGAACCGGTATAGCTCATCGCCATTAGAGAGTTGGAATAATCCTGCGTCGCCTCGCCGACGAGTGGTTGTCCCATGTTGGAAGTAGCCACGACACCATACTGGGTGTTATCCGTCAGTCCGGATACGGTGGCCGGGTCAACGGTGTAGGCTTGGCCGGGTTGGAGCGTCCCAGAAGTAACCTGAGCCGCCTGCTGGCCAGTGTTGAAGCCGTTAAACGTGATCGTGACGGTCGTTGGTTGGGCACCGGCGTTTTGTACCGTCACCGGTGAGTTCCAACCCGCGTAATTGCGCAAAACGTTGGGGAAGCTGACACTCGTGCCGGTTAGCTTCCACGACTGGGCTCCCGCGTAGGATGCCGCCATAAAACCCGCGGTTTCGTTTGCGATGGCGGAAATCTTCGCGTCCGATGAGATGACGACGGAGTACTGGCCGGCCGGAAGCGTATACCCGTCCGGCAAGGCGTTCTGGGGCCGAACCGGCACCGAGGCCCCGGAACCCAGGCCACCGAGATCGAGGGTGTGGGTGAGGTTCCCGTTGGTATCGTAAAAACCAACTTGAACATCGGACGCCGCAACGGTGTCAATGTTCTGGATGACAAATGGGGTAACCCAGTTCGGCGACGTACTGGCCGCCGCGATCGGCGCGGCGCCAAGACCCGGCATTACCGCGACGGAACCAAGTATCGCCGCGCTAATCAAGGTTCGGCGTAGATGGATCCTTTTCACTGGCAGTACCTCTCCTCGTCCCTTACTCGAGTATCAGATCTAGCGCGTGGCGCGTGATTATGCCCACATCGATGAATCTGGGCAATATTAGCCCCCGTGCGCTTGCTTCGTCAATAGGTATCGCGCAGTAGATCCGCTCGGTCTCAAGCCGGAAGCATCGGCGGACTTTTTCCGCAGAGACCACCCGCCGAATGTACCAGATCTCTCCCGGTCATTTTATCCCAACCCCGAGAAATTGTCCGATCGTTACTTTTTCTCATCCTCAGCAACGTGGAGTCAGGGGGCCCGCGCCGGTGTTCATCCCCTGGTTCGTCCCAGCCCCGATCACGGGTGGCGTCGTGCGGCAACCAGGAGACTGAAGAGCGTATTGCGTCGCAGGGTGATGGCGAATCCACTAGCCTGAAGGTCGTCCGACAACCGTCGGTCGCGGCGGAGCCACGAGGAGTACTCGGGATACTCGATGCGCACGGCAACCCGTCGGTTCTGGATGATCTTACTTGGCACGATTGCCCCAATCGGGGAGCAGGTAACGAAATCCAGAACCGAACGAGGTAGCCCGCTGCGAGGCTCAATCAGGCAAAGCAGGCCCGCCGGCCGCAGAATTCGGCGAACTTCGGCGATTGCTCGGTCCACATGCAGATGATGGAAAACTGAATTGACGAACACGACATCGAAGGATTCGTCGGCAAACGGCGTTTGTTCGCAGTCCGCCTGGACGATGAGGTCGTTCGTCAGGCTACGCAATAATCCGGCCGAATAGTCGACGCCGATCACATTCTTGTACCCAAGCGCGCGGAAACACTGAAGGTCGAGGCCATCACCACAACCGTAGTCGAGAATCCGCGCGTCAAGCGGTAGGTTAAATCGCAAAATACGCTCGCGGCGCGTCCGGAGATTCCGACGCGTGTGCTGGTACGCGTGCTCCCAGTTCCCCTGCTGCGAAAGGCTATCGGTGGCAAGTTGTCCCATTACTTCTCCAATCTGTCCGCCAACGATCGCATCGCGCGTTCATATTCCTCGATGTAGCGCGCGGTCATGCGATCCCAGCCGTAAGTTACGCGCGTAAAGTCCGCGGCACGGCGGCCAAGCTCCAATCGAGCAGGTTCGTCTTCAATATACCGGAGAATAACCTCGCGGAACACCGCGGATTCTCGCGGTGGGACCAGGAGTCCGTTTTTCTCGTGCTGGATGGCGTCGCGAATTCCTTCCAGGTTCGAGGCAACGACCGGTAGTCCGGCCGCCGCGGCTTCGACGGCCACTAGCCCAAAACCTTCGACGTCGTGCTCGGTCGGAACGTTCGGCATAATGAAGAGATCCGCACTCGCGTGGCAGAGGCGCAAGACGTCTTCTTGTACCCGCCCAACGAGCGCGACGTGGCGAGCGCAGCCTACTCGCTCAGTCGCGGCTTTGATGCGTTCGCGGTCTGGTCCATCGCCGACGACGACATACATCAGCGCGGGCTGTCGCGCGACGAGGCCGGGCAGGACGTTTTCGACGAACCAGGCCACTCCCTTCCGAGGCACCAGCCGGCCAACCGTTAAGAGAACCGGACCGGCAAAGTCGGGCAAACCCAGGACTCGTGACAGGGCCGCCCTGGTCAACCTATCCGACGACGTCGCGATGTCGACGCCGGGACTGATGAGGGCGCAGCGGTCGGCAGAAATGCCGCGACGAAGGCAAGCATCTCGCGCTTCTCGGCTGATGGCGATGTAACGATCGATGCCCAGATCGCCGATTCGCAGCAATAACTGATACAACGGGTGAGGATAGGTGACGTCCAAACCGTGGACTGTTACCACGGTCGAAATACCGGCCAATCGGCACACGGGCGCCAGCACCGCGACAAGCGGATCGCCGAAGTGGACAATCCGGGGCCGGGGGCCGAGCACAAGCCGGCTGCCTAATCGGACCATCGCGATGTAGAGAAATGGCGCCAGGCTCCAGCGGGAGCAGTCGTGGACCAGCGCCGTAACCCGCGCTTTTTCGCGAAGCCCGGCGACGAGGCGAGCGGATAGCTTTTGCATTCCGCCGAGTGACGGCGGATGCTTGCGACTGATGTATAAGACATCGGGAGAAGCGCTTTCCGTAGGACGAACAGGCGGAAGTAATGTCACGGTTGGGTCCGAAACGGTCGAGGAAGCGCGACGTAGGCGCGCGGAGCGCAAATGGCAATCCCAGCGCAGGCCAGTTCGGCCATTGCCGTGGCGAGGCGATGGAGCAATACTGCCGCCGCGGCCTCGCCCGGTGGAATCGCCAGCGATAAGAGAAACGTCAGCGTGACGTCGCGTACGCCAAGCCCCATCGGGGTAATCCCGATCATTCCAACGAGAATTGCGATCGTCATGCAGAACACAACATACAAGAACAACGTCAGTCGGAGATCGCTCATTGACCGGGCGATGAGAAAGAGGGTTGTTCCAAAGAGGAGCCAGTCACCGAGCATAACCGCCGTTGCCGCGCGTAGCTCACCGGGACGCGGAGAACCAACCAGTCGCAGTGCGGAGAAACGAAGCAGTCGCAGTCCCCGCGTGGCAAGACTTGGCCAGCTTACCACGGCGAGCAGACCGAGCAGAACCGGAATGACCAGGAGAAAGCGAGGCAGGCTGGTTGCCAGGAACGTCGCCGCGACCGGGAAAAAGACGAGAATGACGGCACTGCCAGATAGGGCGATCACGGCGAGTTCGACGACCAGACTGCCAATGACCACCGCGCGCTCGATTCCCAATCGCTCCGCGAGGTAGAGTCGACTCGCGTACTGGCCGACCGCGCCCAAACCATACTTCGCCGGTGTGGCCAAGCACCAGATACGCACCGCGTCCACGCCGCCGACGACGCCCCCCAGGGATCGAACGGACCAGAGCCAAACCAGTCCTCCGAGGACTGTTGAAAGCACGGACGTGAACAGCGCCGCCGCCAAGAACGGCCAGCGAACGGATGCCAAATCGACACGAATATCAGAGTATTCTCGACTGATGACCCGAAGCATGATGGCGACGGCGATCACCATAACCAGGCTCGGAAGGATTCGCCGGACGCGTTGCGTCCGGGACGACCGTCGAAATACTTCGATGAGCCGACGAGCCGACGAAAGGGCCACTGTCCCTCTCTCCACTACATTGTCGGTAGCTTGCGCATTGCGAGGCGCGGGTTTAAAATCCGCGAGAATCAAGGAGCGGCGATGCGACTCGTCGTCCAGATCCCTTGCTATAACGAAGAGAGCAGCCTCGCGTCGGTGATCGCCGAGATTCCGCGCTATCTCGAAGGCGTAGACGAGGTGCTCGTTCTGGTTGTCGACGATGGCTCGAGCGACCAGACCGCCCAGGCCGCGCTCGTGGCCGGCGCCGACGCGGTCGCCCGGCACGTTCGCAATCGAGGGCTAGCCGCGGCCTTTCGGACCGGACTGGACGCTGCCCTTCGACTCGGTGCCGACATTATCGTCAACACCGACGGCGACGGCCAGTACGCCGGCTCGGAAATTCCGGCACTCATTGCCCCGATTCTCGCCGGAAAGGCCGACCTCGTGGTCGGCGATCGCGATCCCACGTCGGCGGCCCATTTTAGTCCCTCCAAGCGCCGACTGCAAGGGCTGGGTAGCTGGGTCGTTCGACAGCTTTCCAACACCGCCGTTCCGGATGCTCCGAGCGGCTTTCGGGCGTTCTCCCGTGAGGCTGCACTTCGGCTGAACATTGTCACGTCCTACTCGTACACTTTGGAAACCCTGATTCAGGCGGGAACGCAGAGACTGGCGGTCGAAAGTGTTCCGATTAACGCTCGGGCAACCGCGCGTCGCTCGCGTCTGGCGCGGAGTACTTTTGACTACGTGCTGCGTTCGCTGATTACTCTCGGGCGCGCCTACGCGATGTACCAGCCAGTGCGGGTCTTTCTGCTCGCCAGCCTGGCGATCTTTCTGCCGGGCTTGCTGGGGTTTCTCCGTTTCACTTGGTACTACCTCCAAGGGACGGGGACCGGCCACATCCAATCGTTGATTTTTAGCGCGGTATTGCTGATCATTGGGTTTCAGGTTGGCGTACTTGGGTTGATTGCTGATCTGATCGCGGCGAACCGGCGGTTGGTCGAAGAGACTCTCTATCGCGTGCGCCGCCTGGAGACCGCACCGCCCGTGGTATCCGAAGAAACGACGCCAACTGACACTCTCACTGGACGGAGAACGAGCCATGTCTGATGCCCTGGACCGAACCAGGCCGCTCAACGAGATCCGCAAGGTTCTCCCCCACCGCTATCCCTTTCTCCTCGTCGATCGGATTCTCGAAGTCTCGGACGATGGTAAGAAGGCGGTCGCGATCAAAAACGTCAGCGCCAACGAACCGTTTTTCCAGGGCCACTTCCCGGACCTGGCGGTCATGCCTGGTGTCCTGATTATTGAGGCGCTCGCGCAGGCCGGCGGCGCGGCGCTGCTGGGACATGGCAGTGAAGGTAAGCTCGCCATGCTCGCCGGGGTCGACAATTTCAAGTTCCGCAAGCCGGTGGTGCCGGGCGATACCCTTCGACTGGAAGTCGAATTGGTAAGATTGCGCGGGCCGATTGGTCGCATCGCGGCGCGGGCCCTGGTCGATGGCGAGGTTGCCGCCGAGGGCGAGATTACCTTTGCCATGGTGCCCAAAACGTAGGTGAACGTACCCGCTCTGCCGACGCGCCAACCTTATCCCCTCACCTCTAAAATGCGTCAATTGTTGGTGGGGTGCGCTTACCGCGCGTTAGGCGCTCTTTTCTCACCCGGTTTTCGCCGGCCAATTGATCTCAGCCAACTGACGCGCGCCAAGATTCTCATTCTTAAGCCCTGCTGCCTGGGCGACGTGCTCTTCGCAACTCCCCTCGTTCGCGAGTTGCGGCGCGCCCTCCCGGATGCCCAAATCATTTTCGGAGTCGGATCGCACAGTCGCGCCGCGGTGGAGCGGAACCCCCACCTGGATGATCTGCTGGATACCGGGCCGGTGGGGAGTGGAGCCTACACCGCGCGCGACTATCGGGCGCTCGTCCAGCGAATTCGCGCCGAGCGATTTGACGCTTGCTTTGTCCTGGAGCGGTCGGCGATCCTCGGCCTGCTGCCGCGGCTGGCCGGGATTCGCGACACGATCGGAGTCGACAGCGGGGGGCGGGGATTCGCCCTCAACGTCGGCGTTTCCAGCGAGCCGGTGCGGCCGGAGAGCGAACTATACCTGGACGTTTTTCGCGCGGTCGGCGGTCATCCGGAGAGTGGCCTGCTGGAGTATCACCCGTCCGCGAAAGCGAGCGAACGGGTACAAGCACTTCTGACCAGTAGCGTCTCCCGGCCACTCGTCGTCGTTCATCCGGCGGGCGGCACGAATCCGGGGATGAGTTTGACCCGGAAGCGCTGGCCACTGGAGCACTTTGTGAAGATTGCCGAACGAGTGGTGCGAATTGGGGGGACGGTGGCGCTGGTGGGTTCGGAGGAGGATCGCGCGGTTAGTACTGGTTTGGCACGTCACAAAGGGGTCGTCAGTCTGATCGGTAAGTTGTCACTCGACGAACTGGCGGCGCTCGCGGCCCAGGCGGACGTTTATCTCGGCAATGACAGTGGCCCCAGCCACCTCGCCGAGGCCGCCGGGGCGCGGGTCGTGATGCTCTTCGGCCCGTCGGATCCGCTGGTCTACGGACCACGCGCCCGCGGCTCGATAGCCTTGACCGCCGGACTCGCCTGTAGCCCGTGCTTCGAGTTCGGGCGGGTTGCCCCCTGCGCGAACGTGCTCTGTCTGCCAATGCTTTCGGTTGATCGGGTCTGGCACGAAGTCGAGCGCGCGATCGGTGTCTCGGCAGGTCAGCGGTGATCGGGGTTATTCAACCACGTGAAGACGCGCGGCGCCTTGGTGTGGAAGCCGTCGGCCGGGTTCTGGCATCTCGGCCGAACGTGGTTTCGCGTCGGCAAAAAATCCTGGTGATGCGGCCTGACCACCTGGGCGACTTGCTGTTCCTCACGCCCGCGCTACGACAGATCCGTCAAGGAATTCCCGAGGCACAGATCGTCGGTCTGGTTGGACCGTGGGGCAAGCCGGTTCTCGCGCGGAATCCCGACCTCGACCGACTGATAACCTGGGAGTTTCCCTGGTTCGACCGCCGACCGCGCTCGTCGCCGCTCGCCCCGTACCTGTCCCTCCTCCGACTCGTCGCGCGCTTACGGGCCGAGCGCTTTGACCTGGCGCTCCAGTTCCGGGCCGATTTTTGGTGGGGAGCGCTGGCGGTTCGACTAGCCGGCGTGCCGGAGAGGATTGGCTACGGCGCGCCCATGGTAGCGCCATTTCTGACCACCGCGCTGCCGGTGCGGCACGGTCGCCACGCCGTTGACGAGAATCGCGCCCTTGCCGCGGCGATTACGTCGCCGCTCGCCGACAGTCGCCTCGTCTTTCCGACCACCGCGGCCGAAAAAACGCAGGCCGACCGGTTACTGGCGCCACTTGGGCGTCGACCGATCATCGCGCTGCAAGCCGGCGCCGGCGCTCCGGTGAAAGTTTGGCCCCCGGAGCGCCTTGCTCAGGTTGGCCGATCGCTCGCCGATGAGTGGGGTGTGGGCGTCGTCGTGCTGGGGGGGCCGGGTGAAGAAAATCTAGCGGGCCAGGTTACGTCTGGTTTGGGGCCGGGGGCTTTGTCGCTCGCCGGCCGAACGACGCTTGGCGAACTGGCGGCGGTGCTCGAGCGGTGCGCGCTCGCCGTCGGACCGGACAGCGGACCGCTGCACCTCGCGGTCGCGGTCGGTACGCCCTCGGTGCACCTGTATGGTCCGGCCGATTCGCACCGTTTCGGTCCGTGGGGAAGTTCGGAGTGGCACCAGGTCATCGCCTCGCCGCGTCCCTGTGCGCCGTGTAACCGCCTGGATTTCCCGCTCGTCACGGTGCCGAATCATCCCTGCCTGGCCGACATTTCGGCCGACCACGTCCTCACCGTGGCCCGTGACCTGCTCCGACGCTCCCTCGCCCGTACCGATGGACGTTCCCTGGCCGATCCAAATGGTCGGGAGTCACCACCGCGCGGCGGCGCACAATGATGTCGTCCCCGAATACCCAATCCCCTTCCCCGCTCCCCCTACGAATTCTCATCGTAAAGCTTGCCGACCTCGGCGACGTGCTAACGATTACGCCGGCCCTTCGGGCGCTCCGGCTGTCCTATCCGGCCGCGCGGATCGACGCGCTCGTCACGCCGACTGGCGCGGCGGTCCTGACCGGACTGGACTCGGTGGACGAATTAATCCCTTTCAACAAAGCCTGGTTCGACACTCCGTCACCGCGAATCGCACCGCTCGCGAGGGCGTTCCGGCTCGCGTCGCGGTTGCGGCGATCCCGATACAGTCACGTCTTTCTGTTCCACCACCTGTTCACCGGATTCGGGCGACTGAAGTACGCCGCGTTACTCAGCACTACCGGAGCCCCGTTTCGCGGCGGGATAGCCGAGGGCCATCCGGTCTACCTGACGCACGTCGTGCCGGATCGCGGATATGGTGTTTTGCACGAGGCCGACTATTGGCTGGAAGTCGTGGGCCTGGCCGGGGCACGCAATCCGTGCCCGGCCTTTGAGATAGCGATCGACGATGCGGCACGAGAGCGCGCGACAAGTTTACTCGGCGCGGATTCGGCGGCGCGTCGGATCGCCTTTTACCCCGGCTCCGGTCCCTATAGCGTAGCCCGGCGCTGGCCGGTCGAGCGCTATCGGCAGGTGGCCGCGCGCCTCGGCGAGGAACTCGGTCCCGGAGGCTGTGAAATTGTCATCCTGGGAACCGAGCGCGAAGCGATATTGGGCGAAGCGCTTGTCGCCGGCCTCGATCTACCGGTCCGCGACCTTGCCGGAAAGACTGACCTCAAGACGGCGGCCGCGGTGCTCTCGCGCTGCGAGCTATTGATCGGCAACGACGGCGGGGTGATGCACCTGGCCCGCGCGGTCGGGACGCCAGTCGTCGCCGTCTTTGGCCCCAGTAACCACGTTTCCTGGGGACCCTACGGGGCAACGGAGTGGAGCGGCCGTCGGAACGACTTCGCGAGGTCAGTGGTCGTTCGATCCGACCTTCCCTGCGCGCCGTGTTTGTACCGCGGCTACCTGCCCGGCGCTCCGGAGGGATGCCAGAGTCGCGACTGTTTGCGCCTGGTGGAATCGGAATCGGTGGTCCGGGCGGCGCTCGACCTAATGGATCACAAGCGTTAAGCCGCCAATGATGACGAACGCGCCAACCGCCAAAAGGGCGATGCGTTTCAGGTCCGCGCCCACGTACGAATAGTCGGTGATCAGCGGTGCGCGGCTTGACGGGCGCGCCGCCCGGACTGGCCCCAGCGATCGTGCCGAGGCGATCGGGCGCGGCGGCGGGACAGGCGCCCGTTCCGGTGGCGGTTCGGTTGCCGCGGGTGCCGTGGGCGCGGGAGGCACCGGTCGGACCGGTCGCACGGGCCGACTACCTGGTTGGCTATGCTGGCGTTGATGGCCGGACTTGCCGCCGGACTTCTTTGGCATGATGTTCCTCACGGCAGACTTCGTTTTCAATTATACTGTAGGCCAATCGGGGCGTGCCCGAGCAACTTATGTTCTATTGACCTCGTGCTCGTTCCTTCGTTACAATCCCATCCGCTTAGCCCTCGTTGCCCTGCTGACCTCGGGAGGACCAATGGCCGCAGCCTACGCGCAATACGCACCCTACTTGTGGGCGGCTCTCATCGCACTTATGTTGATTTTCGCGGCATGGGTTGTCGTGCTGCAATCGCGGGTCAATCACATGATCGACCATTACAACCGCTTGCTAGACGGAGCAGATAGCGGTTCGCTGCTGGATGCCCTCGATCGCTACGTCGAGCGCCTGGACGAGGCGATCGAACACGTCAACGAACTGAATGGACTCTGCCATCAGGTTCAGACCGCCCAACTCGGGTCGGTTCAGCGCGTCGGCGTGGTTCGCTTTAATCCCTTCAGCGATACCGGTAGCGACCAGAGCTTTGCCGTCGCCCTCTTGGATGCGCAAGGATCCGGAGTCGTCCTGAGTTCGCTCTTCAGCCGCGCGAGCACTCGGATCTTCGCGAAAGCGGTGACCGAAGGAGAAAGCGCGCACCTTCTCACTGACGAGGAGAGGGAGGCGATTGAGCGCGCGCTCAACTCGCCGACCGTGGCAAGTCGCTCCGCGAACTGATCGCCTCCGCGGCGATCCTATTCTAGCGGCGTTAGCCCGTCAGACTGTCCAGGTGGGGCGCTGTAGATGAAAAGAAACTCGACCGGGATGCTTCCCACCGTCTCCCAGTAGTGCGCGCTGGCCTGCCCCGCTGGATAGTACACGCCGGTCGACGGCGTAACAACTTCAAAGTTGCCGTGCTGATCGTAAACTCGCGCTATCCCATTCAAGACGTATTCGAACGTGTCGACTTGATGGTAGTGCAAGCGAGTCCGACTCCCAGGATCCAAAGAGACCACGCTGACGACAAATCCATTCGTTGGCGTGGCGTGATTCGCGATGGTTTCCGCCCGAGTGCCGGGGAATCGCGACTCGCGCGGCACTCGTTCGGTTGGTGGAATGATTGTCAGTCCTTGTACGGGCATGTCATCCTCCTCGTTTTTCGCTTTCGATTCCGAGCCCCTGCTCCAAGATTGCCCGTCGCCAAGGTTCGACGCCGCGCCCTAGCGCGGCGAGGCGCGCCTTCAGGTCCGCCTCGCCGTGTCGGGCAGCGGTGGCGACGAGGTAAAGGCAGAGGTTCCGGTTTGGACTTTGCCGAACCAGATCGATGACCTCGGAATTCCCATCGGTCAAGCCGTTCAGAATGATCGCCTCGGCGGCGACGAGTGATACCGCTTCGCCAGTTTCTCCGGCCTCGCGGCACCACGCCAGGTGCTCGCGCAACGCGTTGAGTTGGAGATCCCGCGGACTTTTCCGGAGACTCGCGAACGCCTGGGCCAGAGCGTCAGGCTGGAGCCCACGCCGACGGGCGAGCGCCCAGATGGGCAGAATCTGGCCACCCGCCGCCAGGACCTGGATCGCCGAAACCGCTGGTTCCCCGGAGAACTCGGAGGCGTTGGGGTCGGTCAGCATCTCGACGGCGTAGTAGTTCGCGCGATCCGGATCGAGATCCGCGAGCCAAACCAGGCAGCCGGCGCGCAACGATTGTGCGACATCAATTCGACCCGGCGGCTGGAGTTGAATCGTGTGCTGCCCGGTTTCGGCAAGGTCGCCGTCCTCGGGGCTGCCAATCTTTCGCAGGACGCGGGCGATGCGCACCCGTAAATCGCAATCCTGATCGAATCGAACCCCGTTCTCGGTCAGGTCAAGAAACCGAGCGCGCAGGGCCGAGCGCGCCATCGGCGTGACGTTCTCAATCAGTACGTCGAGCGCGGGTTCTAGAAGGCGGTGCGGCCGTTCCTTGGCGATCAGGCCAATCGCGAAATCGGTAGCCGCCGCGCTGTCAGTCCGAACGAGACGCGCCAGTTGGGCAACTGTCTCGTCGACGCGCTCGCTCGCTCGCGTGGGCTTCTTGGTCATGACGGCACGCCACGACAACCGGCCAAGCTGAGGTCGTGGCGGACCGACGCAGGAATGTTCGGGGAGTCGACGACGGCACGCATACTCACCTTCGCTGTGGGGGCTGTACTCACGGCGGTCGATTATCATATCATGCCGAAGGACACAAAGGGCGCGGGAGCGCCAATTATCTGAAGTCACCTGGAGGACGCGTGAAAGACCGGATTCGACTTGGCATTATCGGTTGTGGCGGAATTGCTCGCAACCGTCATATTACCGGTCTCACTCAGCTCAAGCGCGCGGGGATCGACACTTTCGAAGTGACCGCATGTTGTGACGTCGTCGACGACAACGTCCAGGCGGTTGCCGCGCACGCCCGGGACAACCAGGGCGCGAACCCGGAGATTTATCACGACTGGGAAGAATTAATCAGCAAGGCACCGGTCGACGCGGTGGATATCTGTTTGCCACACGGTCTGCATCACGTCGTCGGCATTAGCGCCCTGGAAGCCGGCTTGCACGTCGTGATGGAAAAGCCTTATACCGTCACGGTCAAGACTGGCAAGGCCCTGGCCGAAACCGCGGATCGCACCGGCAAAGTGCTCGCCGTTGGCGTTCCCCATCGCCGGATGCCCGGCCAGCGGGCGGTCCAATGGGCGCTGAACGACGCCCAGTTGATCGGCGAGGTTCGCAACTTCTTTCAGAATTACACGCAGTATCGTCCCGCGGTTGCGCCGGCCAAACTTGCTCCGGCGATGCAATGGCGGGTCAATCGGGTCATGGGCGGTGGGGCCGGGGTGATCGACTCGGGTTTCCACTTCCTTGATACTATCCGCTACTTCTACGGCGAGCCAGATCGCGTTTACGCCGAGGTTCGCTCCTACCGGGATGGCCAACCGGTCGTCGCCCGCGACGGCATCGCCGACGAGCGCGAGAACTCGGTCATGGTCGTGTTCTCATTCAAGGGGGGCGTGACCGGAACCTGGTGCTGGTCGTTCGCCGCGGCGGGAAAGGAAACCCGCGACTGCGTCATCAATGGCTCCGAGGGTTCGATCGAGGACACCGGTTACTCGGACCGCTACATGGTCTATCACATGTTCATGAATGGCGGCGAAGTGCGTCGCCGTGACGGAGCCTATCTTTCGATGGCTGAACTGCAGTCCAAGCACCGCCAGACGATTGGACCGGAAGCGGTGCAGCGTCTCTATCCGAATGGCGTCACCGATCATTTCGCGACTGAATTGTGGGATTTCGTGGACGCGATTCAGAACAATCGAAAGCCGGAAGTGGACGGCTGGGACGCGCTCCGCACGCTGGGCCTCGTCGAAGCGATCTACGAGTCGTCGTGGTCCGGCCAGGCGGTCAGCGTCGACGGTATCCTCTCCGGCGACGCGCCGTACGGTTGGCAGAAGGAGATTGATGCTTACTGGGACGAGCGCCAACCGCCAAAGCTGACCCGCTAGAGCGGGGGACTGGGGGTTGGGGAGGGGACCGCGCAGACTAACGCGCCTGACCTCACCCCCTTGCCCGCGCCGCGGCCACTGCCTACAATCCCCTCGTACACGTTTCGGCGGCACGCCGAACGATTTGAAATCGAGAGGGATAGGTCAGATGGTTCGCTCGGTTTATTGGCAGCGCCTACGCCGAAATGAGGTCGCCGCCGCGCGGGATGAAGGCGCGGTGGTCCTGATTCCGATTGGTTCGACCGAACAGCACGGCGATCACCTCGCCGTGGATATGGACATTCGGACCGCGACCGAGATTTGTGCCCGCGCCGCCCAGCGGGTGAGCGAGTTTCCGGTTCTCGTCGCGCCTCCGGTGTGGTCCGGGTACTCGCCGCACCATATGCTCTATCCGGGATCGATTACTCTGCGATTCGACACCTTCGCGGCGTTCTTGACCGATGTCGTCGACTCCATTCGCCAGCACGGTTTTCACCACATCGTCCTGATCAATGGGCACGGCGGGAACATCGGCCACGTCAGCGCGCTCGCGAACAAGCTGGGCACGAGTGGCCGGCCGGTCGCCTCAACCAGCTGGTGGAATATGGTCGGCGAGGCGTTCAATGAGATTCTCGACGGCGAGCTTAAGGGGGTCGGCCACGCCTGCGAGGCCGAAACCTCGTGCTACCTGGCGATCGACCCGACTGGCGTCGACATGAGCCGGGCGGTGCGCAGTTACGAATCGCAGTACATTGTCGAGGTCGACCACGCGGCGTTTCGCGAAGCCGGAATGAGTTATCCCACTGTCTTTCGCGAGAACTCGCTGGGATTGGTCGGCGACCCGACCCTGGCAACCGCCGAGAAGGGCGAGAGAATTCTTGAAGTGGCCGCCGATCGGCTCGCGGCTTTTGCCCGCGCTTACCGCCAGGTCGACCTGACCTCGGTGCCGTCCCTCTTCGCTGATTCGTAACCGCGTGCTATGATGCCGTCGACAGCGCGATTTCCAGCCAGGAGAAGGACTCATGCCCGGTGACCTGCCGCGTGACTTACGCGTTCGACAAGTCCTTGCCGCGAACGGTTTGGCGGCAATCGTGTGCCGGTTGCCGGAAAACCTGGTTTGCCTGGCGGGCTACTATCCGCAAGTTGGTTTGTCGTTCGTGGTCTATCCGGCGGCCGGCGAGCCGGTGCTGATCTGCCCCCGTCCGGAACGCGACCTTGCCGGGAACGGACTGATCGCCGACGTTCGACCATACGAGACCTGGCGGCTGGTCGATCCGCCACCCCTGGAAAGCGTGGGGAAAATACTCGCCCAGGTCGTGGCGGAAAAAGGGCTCGTCGGACAGCCGGTTGGGTTCGAAGGAAGCTTCGAGGCAGTTTCTCCGAGTCAGATGGCCGGCGAACCTTACGTCTTCGCTCAGCCGACGCGTGAGCTCCTGGGGCGCCTGATCGGTCAGAGTTTGGTGGACGCGACCGAGTCGTTGAACCAGATTCGTGCCGTCAAAACCGCGCGGGAAATTGACAAGTTGCGACTGGCCAACGAGGTCGCCGGTATCGGTCTACAGGTTTTCAAGGAGCAGGCTCAGCCCGGACGGACCGAAGCGCAGGTTGCCGCGGCGGTGGAAGCCGCGATTTACGCCTCGGTCGGTTACAAGGGCGTCCGGGCTGCCCGTGCCTGGGCGCAGGTTTTCTCTGGACCCAACACAATCGAGGGCTGGTATTATCCCGTTTCAACCAACCGAGTGATTCAGCCACGCGACACTGTGATGATCGAGATAGGAACGGTTGTCGACGGCTACTGGTCGGACCTTACCCGCACGGTGGCCGCCGGGGGCCGCGCTGACTCGCGGGTCCGCGAGCTATACCATCTCGTCGAGCACGCTCAGCGGGCGGCGCGTCTCGCCGCGCGGCCGGGGGTGACCGGCCGCGAAGCCGACGACGCGGCGCGTCAGGTTTTCGCCGATGTCGACCTGGTCGACTGCTTCCAGCATCACACCGGTCACGGCCTGGGGTTCCGCTATCACGAACCAATTCCGTCGGTCCATCCGGCCTCGCGGCACGTTCTGGAGGTCGGGCACGTCCACTCCATCGAGCCGGGGCTATACGCTCCGGAGTTCGGTGGGGTTCGGATCGAGGATAACGTCGTGATTCTGGAAGGGGGCGCGGAGATGCTCTCCAGCCGCGACTTCGGACTCGAGTAGACTTCTTCGTATACACTTTTCATTCCCATTCAGGAGGAACGATTGCCAAAGCATTTGGCCGAAGAGTACCGGACGACGACGCGCCGGCCCGCCGACTTCGATCAGTTCTGGGAGGACATTCGCGCGCAGGTCGACCGGATCCCGTTGAATCCCCGGGTGGAGCCGATTCCCCTGCGCTCGACCCCGGACGTCGAAGTCTTTGAAGTCACCTACGATAGCATCGATGGGGTGCGCATCGCCTGCTGGTATTGTCTGCCGCGCCAGCGGAAGGGGAAGCTGCCGGCGGTGATCCACGTTCCCGGTTACGTCAGCGAGCCACTGATGCCCAAAGCGACCGCGCTCAAGGGCTATGCCGCGCTCAGCGTGGCGCCGCGGGGTAAGTTGCGCTCTAACCGTCAGTTCAACCCGGGCTACCCCGGTCTACTCACCCACAACATGACCGATCGAAACACCTACAGCTACCGCGGCTTCTACGTCGACGCGCTCCGGGCGGTGGATTTTCTCCTCGGCCAGCCGGAAGTTGATAGCGCGCGGATTGGCGTTACCGGCAGTTCCCAGGGGGGCGCGCTCACCATCGTCACCTCGGCCCTCCGGTCAGAAATTGCCTGCGCTGCCGCCGGCGCGCCTTACCTGTGCGGATTTATGGACGCCGCTCGCCTGACGCACTCGTTCCCTTACGAAGAGATCAACGAGTACCTTCGACTCCATCCGGAGCGGGAAAATCAGGTACGCGCGACCCTCGAATACTTTGACGGGATCAACTTCGCGCCAAGGATCTCCTGTCCAATCATCGTCAACATCGGATTGCAAGACGATGTCTGCCCGCCGGAGACCGGTTTCGCGGTCTATCGAGCGATTGGGTCGCGCCAAAAGCAGCTATATCCTTATAACAATTGTATGCACGACGCCGGCTCTGCCTGGCACGCCTCGATCATCGACAACTTCCTCAAAGATCACCTGCATCCAGGAGAGTGAGCCGTGTCAGACAACTTCCAGCCTTGCGCGACCAAACCAGGCGCGTTCGATTCCTACTGGGATGAGGTCGAAGCGGAGCTGGCGACGGTCGACGCCGCGCCAGTCCTCGAAGTAAATCGCCTTCGTTCCACCGAGTTCTCCACGAGCTACGATCTCTACCTCACCAGCATTGGTCCCTATCGCCTTTACGCGTACTACAACGTACCCAAGGGCGAAGGTCCATTTCCGGCGCTTCTCCATACCCCGGGCTATGCCAGCGTCGTGACCCAGACGCCGTACGAGGAGCGCCATCGCTACATTTCGCTGGCGCTTTGCGCGCGCGGCCAGCGACTTTCGGATCGCCCGTTCGCGGCGAGTTATCCGGGGCTCGCGATTCACGGAATCGAGGAACCCGCCAGTTACAGCTATCGCGGGATCATCGCCGATACCCTGCGAGCGATTGACTTTCTCCTGAGCCGCCACGAGGTCGATGCGCGACGCATTATCCTCGCCGGGGCCGACACCGCGCTGATCGGCGCGGCGCTTCGACCGGTCGCCGCGGTCATGGCGAGTGACCCGATCTTCTACGCTGCTCGCGACCTCGCTCCGCGAACGATCGCCTATCCGCACGAAGAGTGGAACGAGTACGCCCGCTACTATCCCGCGAAAGCCGAGGCCATGTGGGCAACCTTGGGTTATTTCGATCCTCTCTTCTTCGCGCCACGGATTGCCTCGGAGGTGCGCCTGAGCGTTGGTCCAGAAGGCTCGTTGTTCAGCCGGGTCACGGCGGGCCCGCTGGTCGCGGCGGTCTCCGGGAAAGTCGACGTGGATGAGCGAACTGGTTACGGCTACCTGGACGCGCGTCGGGCGCGAGCCTGGCGCGACGCAAGAACCTGAAACCGGTGGGATAAGGGATTGGGGGTAGGGGTTTGGGGAATGTCCCTACCCCCCGGGGCGACCTTCTGCATCGAAGCCGCGGGAGTCATCAATTGGGAGAAGCTGGGTGGTAACCGAGTCGTTAACGCGAGAGACATTGCGCAGTCTACTCGGCGAGTTCCCGGAACCCTGCTCGCCGGCGGGTGAGACGATTGAGCGGGTGGACCTGGGCGAAGTTGGGCGCGAGAAGGTGCGCTTTCAAGTAGAGCCGGGTGAATGGGCACTCGGCTATCTGTTTGTTCCCCGTGAGCAGCGTGCTTCCGGCGCCGCGATGCTTTGCCTGCACCAGCACGCCGGACAGTTTCACCTCGGCAAGAGCGAGCCGGCCGGTCTGGACGGCAATCCCCAACAACATTACGCGCTGGAACTCGCCCGCCGCGGCTATGTCACTTTCACCTTCGACTTCGTGTGCTTCGAAGATCGCCGCCACGCGACCCTCGAAGGCGCGAACTACGAGCGATTCGAGTTTACCCGGCGCGTCTGCGCCGGAAGCAGCCTGCAGGCGAAAATGACCTCCGACGCCATGCGCGCGCTCGACTACCTCGCGGCCCGGCCCGAGGTGGATGCCTCGCGTCTGGGCTGCGTGGGCCACTCGCTGGGCGGCCAGCAGACGCTGTTTCTCGCCGCGCTCGACGAGCGCGTCCAGGCGGCAATTTCCAGTTGCGGCTTCGCGAGTTACGCGACGATCTTTCGGGACGCGATCAATCACAATTTTTCCGCGTATGTGCCAGGGATTCTCCGTTACGGCGATTTGGGCGACGTGTTGGCACTGGTCGCGCCACGAGCGTTTCGGCTCAGCGTGGGCAATGCCGACCGCATCTTTCCTTTTGATGGTATTCGCGATTCCGTGGAGCGGGCAAGCCGGGCATACCGTGCCCTTGGGGTCGAGGACCGACTCATCCTCGACGCGGTCGACGGTGGACACGCCTTCTCCGACGGCCTGCGCGAGCGCGCCTATGTCTGGCTCGATCGACAACTAACCGGGAGGACATCATGAAAGTAGCAACCGCGGTCGCGGAGATTCTGAAGCGCGAAGGCGTGACCCAGCTCATTGGCTATCCGGTCAACCCGATCATCGAGGCAGCCGCCGAGGCGGACATTCGCACGATCATTGTCCGCCAGGAGCGCGTTGGCCTGCACATGGCCGACGCGCTGAGTCGCCTGTCGTCCGGTGGGTCAATCGGTGTCTTCGCCATGCAAGATGGTCCGGGTACCGAGAACGCTTTTGGCGGCGTTGCCCAGGCGTACGGCGAGTCGTCGCCGATTCTGGTGCTGCCGGCTGGCTACCCCCGACAGATCTCCCAGCTTCAGCCGAACTTTAGCGCGTACATGAACTTTCAGCACGTGACCAAGCACCTTGAGCAGCCACTTACTGCTAGCTCGGTACCGGACGCTCTGCGCCGGGCGTTCACCCAGTTGAAGAATGGCCGACCGCGACCGGCGATGGTCGAAATTCCCAAGGACCTCTTTGCCGAGGACGTTTCTGAACCTCTGACCTATCGCCCGGCACCGCGAACCCGGGTCGGGCCGGATCAACGGGACGTCGCGCGCGCCGCGCGCGCGCTGGTCGCGGCGAAGCGGCCGGTCATTTACGCCGGTCAGGGCGTCCACTACTCCAAGGCATGGAACAGCCTGCGGGCCCTCGCCGAGTTGCTCGAAGCCCCGGTGATGACGAGCTTGCAGGGGAAGAGCGCGTTTCCAGAAAATCATCCGCTTGCTCTGGGTTCCGGCGGTCGCGCGGTGCCGGGGACGGTTCACCACTTCTTGCAGAACGCCGACGTGATCCTGGGCATTGGCTGTAGCTTCACGCGAACCAACTTCGGCGTCGCCATGCCGGCGGGAAAGACCTATATCCACGCCACCTTGGACGAGGCCGACCTGAACAAGAACCTCGAATCGGATTACGTCCTGATGGGCGACGCCGGTCTGACCCTGGACGCGTTTGTCGACGCGGTCCGTGACGAGATTGGTAAGCCGCGCGGGCGGGCCACCGAGGTTGCCGCGGAAATCGCCGCGGTCAAGGGACAGTGGCTCGAAAAGTGGCTGCCCAAGCTGCGCTCGAACGAGGCGCCACTTTCGCCCTACCGGGTCATCTGGGATCTCTTCAACACCGTGGACGTTGCCAACACGATTATTACCCACGACGCCGGTAGCCCGCGCGATCAACTATCGCCCTTCTGGGAATCGACGACCCCGTTGAGCTACATCGGTTGGGGGAAGACGACTCAGCTTGGTTACGGCCTCGGCCTGGCGATGGGCGCGAAATTGGCCCAGCCGGATAAGTTGTGCATCAACGTCTGGGGCGATGCCGCGATTGGTTTCACCGGCATGGACTTCGAGACGGCGGCCCGGGAGCGGATCCCGATTCTGTCGATTCTTTTGAACAACTTCTGCATGGCGATCGAACTGCCAATTATGCAGACCGCGACCCGAAAGTATCGCAGCACCGACATTAGCGGGAACTACGCCGACATGGCCCGCGCGTTCGGCGGCTACGGCGAGCGAGTGACGACCCCGGACCAGATCATTCCGGCGATCCAGCGAGGCATCCAACAGACGCGCGAGGGTCGGCCGGCGCTCCTCGAATTCATCACGCAGAAGGAAATCGAGGTTTCCACCTTCAAATAGGAGAGGATGTCATGAAAATCGTCGACATCAAGGCCTATCCGCTCCTGGTTGGCCAGCGCAACCAGTGCATCGTCAAGGTGGAAACCGACGATGGGGTATTTGGCTGGGGCGAGTCCGGGCTCTCCGCGCGCGAGTTGGCGGTCGCCGCGGCAGTTCGCCACTTCCGAGAATACCTTATCGGGAAAAATCCGCTCAATATCGGGGCAATCTGGCAAGAGTTGTATCGGAGCAATTACTTCGAAGGTGGCCGCGTTCTCACCGCGGCCATCTCGGCGATTGACATCGCGCTGTACGACCTCGCGGGAAAAGCCCTCGGCGTCCCGGTTCACCAGTTGCTTGGGGGCAAGCAGCGAGACTTCGTGCCGGGATTCGCGACGACCCAGGCCTCGACTCTCGAAGGGTTGATCGCCGACGTTCGGTTACTCCTGGAAAGTGGCTGGAACTGCATCCGCGTGAATCCCGGCTTCGTTCAACTGAACGCGCCGCCGGGAGTTTACGAGCCCACCGAATCGGTCGCGCTGGCCGCCCGCTGGCTGACCCGGATTCGCCAGGACGTTGGCACGGACTTCGTTCTCGGTACGGATTACCACCACCGCCTGACGGTTGCCGAGTCGGCGTCGTTCTGCCAGCGCATGCCGCCCGGGACGCTGGACTGGCTCGAAGAACCGATTCGGGCAGAGGCGCCGGAAGCCTACGCGTCACTTCGGACGATGATCGACGTCCCGCTCGCGATTGGCGAGGAGTTTTCGAGCAAGTGGGCATTTCTGCCGTTTATCGAGCGGGGGCTGACGAACTTTGCCCGCATTGACGTGTGCAACGTCGGCGGGCTTACCGAGGCGATGAAGGTCGCGGCGATGGCCGAGGCGCACTACATCGATATGATGCCCCACAACCCGCTCGGCCCAATCTGCACCGCGGCAACGGTGCACTTCGCGGCGGCGGTTCCGAACCTCTCCTGGGTCGAAGTTCGGACCACGCCGACCGAGCATCTCGGCTTCGACGATCCGACAATCTTTCCTCGCCAGGTGCTGTTAGAAGGGGCGCGCTATCCGGTGCCCGACGGGCCAGGACTCGGCGTTGACTTCAACGAGGAGTACGCGCGGGAACAGCAATTCAACTTCGGACCAGCACGCCATCTCCGCCGCCGCGACGGGTCGATTACGAATTCTTGAGGAGTAAGTAGCGACTCGGTTTGACTATCCTGGCCGTCGCAGGTCATCAAGAATCCGTTGCACTTGAACTTTGAGATCTGGGAGATCTCCTTGGATGATTTGCCAGGTTAGTTCAAGGTCGACGCCGAAGTGCTGGTGAATAAGTTTGTCTCGAGTACCAGCAATCTTCCGCCACGGAACCTCTGGGTAGCGACCGCGAAGTTCCGATGGAATGTTTCTGACCGCCTCGCCAATGATTTCCAGCCGACGGACGATGGCATCTTGCTTTTCGATGGTCGCCGAGAATTGTTGCATTGTCAGTTCGGATGAGTACGTCTCGATCAGGTTAATGCTCGCAAGAATGTGCTCGAGGAATAGGTGTGCTCTCTCCTCACGCACAGAATGGGCACCTGCTCTTGGATCACCTTTTCACGGATGAGGGGGTGGAGCGAGTTGTAGGTTACAACGTCTACGCTCGCTCCTACTGTCTCGGTCAGGTCAAATTCGAGCTGCACGAGATCCAATAGACTTTTGCCGCGTGGGAACTCGACAAGTAGATCGAGGTCACTCGCCTCGGTGGCCTCGCCCCGCGCCATTGACCCAAAGATCGCTGCTCGTCGAACGTCGTACCGCTTGAGCACGGAACGGATTCGTTCAACGGTTTGTTCATCAAGAGTTAGCGATCGCACCATTGATCCGTACCTCGGTTGCAGTCGCATCGATCCTTACTGGGCGGTTGCTACATTACCAATTTTAAGTGTTTTTAAGTGTACGATAGTTGCTACCGTTGGCAACCATTCTGGCCCCTCGCGAAACGGCGCATGCGCTCGCGTGATTTGCCTTCGCCGCCTTTGACCGGCTCGGTCCGCGCGAATCGAGCCGGCCCGACCGGGGCGGTTCCCGCCTCGAAGATGGATTCGGCGCTCTTCACGGCGTAAATCTCGTGGTAGAAGCCGACCCCTTGGTCGGCGTTTTCCATCAGCCAGAGCCACCAGCGCGAGTGCGGCTGTTTGCGCGCCCAGCGGTCGAGGTCTTCGTAAGAGCGCCAGTACTGCAGCAGCAAGGGCCCTTCGGGCGACATCAGGGGGCGATTCAGCAGTAATCCATCCGGACCTGCCTTATCGAATGCGTCCGCCATCTCGGCTTCGATGCCGGACGCGGCGTATGATTGCCGTGCGTCGGGGTCGCGGAATTGGATGCCGAACAGGGCCACGCAGAGGTTCGGAAATTCCCACAGCGCCGCCACGTACGCTTCGGCCTTCAGGCTCCGGTCTTCCGTCATTCCCCCTCCCGATTGCGTACGGGTTTACCGTGCCTCTGGCGAACCAACCGGGGTACCGGAGCGGAGTGATATTGCAAAGCTGATGCCACTCCGCGTTTCCGGCTTTAGAGATCCAGGCTTGTCAGGTAGTCGTAGCTGCGCCGAACGCTGGCCTCCGGTGTCGGAAGCATGGTACGGTCGATCTCGGCGATGACCCAGCCGCGATAGTCGACCGCTTTCAGACTGTTAAAGAGGGACCGGAAGTCGACGCTGCCTTCGCCGAGTTCGGCCCAGAGACCGTGATCCTGCGCCTGGTGATAGGTCCACTTCTCGCGCCGCGCGGACGCGAGGACCGCCGGATTTACGTCTTTCAAGTGCAGGCTCTTGATGCGTGGCGCGTAGATGCGCGCGAAGTCGGCGACGTCGCCTCCGCCGTAGGCCAGGTGGCCGGTGTCGAGGCCGATAAAGAGCAGGCTCGGGTCAGTCAGAGCGAGGAGTTTGTCGAACTCGTCACGGGTTTCGATGTACGAGCCAGCGTGGTTGTGGAAGCACGCCTGGACGCCATGCTCGCCGCAAATCCGGCCAACTTCGTTGAGGGTGCTTGCCATCACTTTATACCCATCTTCGGAGAGTTGATCGGCGCGGTTGGTGGTCTGGTGGCCGGCGACCGCGAAACGCTCGGTAAAGCAGTTTCCGGCAACGAAGAGTTGGTCGCAGGCAAGCGCTCGGGAAAGTGCCGCGTGGCGGCGCGCGAGTTCCAACAGGTTGGCGGTCTCGGCCGGGTCGTGGAACTTCCCTCCCAGATAGCCCGGGGCCGGCCGCAGGGTATGCGCGGCGTACAGCCGTGAAACTTCCTCCGGGGTGGCGCCTTCGCGGTAGCCGGCCGGCGCGCCGACGAAGCCTACTCCAGCGATCGTCGCGAGAATGTCATCTGGCGACCCCTGCCGGTTCCAGGTGATTTGACTGCAGCCAAGCCAGAATTCTGCCATGTGATGTTCTCCTTGCTATATTTGAGTTTCCGAGTGTCAGACCAGATCCCTGCCCATCATTCTACTGACGAGCCTTTCGGCCGAGCGATAGCCGATTGCCCACATCGTGAGGGTCGGGTTGATGCCCGGGCAGGAAGGGAACGCCGCGCCAGAGTAAACGTACAAGCCCGGGGTATCGTGCACCTGAAGGTCGGGGTCGAGAACCGATACGGTCGGGTCGAGACCCATCCGACACCCCCCGAGGTCGTGGCTGCTGCAAACGCCGGTGAAGCGTGGACCGCGCCATGTCTGTGCCGCTCCCATGGCGCGGAGGATCTCCTCACACCGATTCTCCATCCAGGCGGCCAACCGCTGCTCGTTCTCCTTCAGATCGTAGGTGATGCGCACGACTGGCTGGCCCAGGCCGCTCCGGTCGCGGTAGATCGGATCCAGGTCCAGGGTGTGGTCGGCGTAAGGGAGTGCGTCGGGTTGAATGCGTAAAGGCGCCTGGTGCTGCCAACCCCGCAGATGATCCTTGTAGCGTTGACCCCAGCGCGGGACGTCCGGCGGGAGCGGCGCGCGGGCAATGTTGAGCGGCAGCGCCATTGGTTCGGCGCTGAGGGTGGCACCGCCGAGGAAGCCGTGGGCGTACGAATCGAAGCCTTCGGCGAGGTAATCGTCTACAATCACCGACTGGCCGGCCGGGCTGGTGTGTCGATTGAAAACGACGTTCGGGAACTCACCCCAGACATCCGAGAACATCTTGGTCATAAAATGTCTGCCGAGTTGCCCGGCGTTGTTGCCCAGGCCCGCGGGATGTTGTTCGTCCCCGGAAAGGAACAGCAGTCGAACGTTTTCAAAGGTGTAACTGGCCAGAATGACCGCGCGTGCCGACAGGGTCTTTTTGTCGCCGCTCGCGTCGAGGTATTCCACGCCGCTGACGTGGCCGTCTCGGTCGGTGAGGAGGCAGATCGCTCGGCTGTTCGTCCGCAGATCGAGATTGCCAGTGGCAATGGCCTGGGGAACTGAGCTGAGCGCCGCGTGATAGCGGTCGCCGTCGAATGACCCGAAACCCGCCGACCAGGCACTATAGCGGGTCACTGGTCGGCCGTCGTAGGGGACGCTATTGACGCCGACTGGCACGGCGGTCGGGTGAAGCCCTCCCGGGAGGACGGCGCGTTTGAAGACTTCGCCGTAGCGGAACGGCCTCAATGGAGGCATGGGAAGCGGTTCGCGGCGGGGAATAAAGGGATTAAGGTCGTCGCCGGCCACCCCGACGAGGCGCTCGACTCGATCATAGTAAGGTTCGAGTTCGTCGTAGCTCACTGGCCAGTCGGCGAGCGAGCAGCCCTCGGGAATCGCCGCCGTCCCCCAACGTTCCACCACGTGACGCAACGGCCGAAAGTGGTAAGGATGAAATCGCCGCAGCCAGCCCCCATAGTGGATGACCGATCCGCCAACCCCGTTCACCATGCGCCCGAGGGAAAAGCTGGCCGGGCGGGTCGCCTCGTCGGCGTGTCGCCGCCAGCGCGGCGTTTCTTCAAGAAACTTGGTCGACATGCCGGCTCGCTGATAAAACGACGAGAGAAGTTCGTCCGGCTGAAAGTCCGGCGTGGCGCGCCAGGGACCGGCCTCCAACGCGGTGACCCGCAGCCCAGCCGCGGTGAGAACCGGCGCGATCAACCCTCCCATCGCGCCGAGACCGATCAGGATGACGTCGGGCTCGTCGAAGCGCGGGGTTACCGGCTCGTCGGTCGGAGCGGGCGCGGCGTCTCGGTTCAGTTCGCGCAATTCCGCCTGGACGTCGGCCAGCGAGCGGATCTCGCCGCCTTTGTCTATCGGAACGTCCGCCAGGTTCTCTTCGGCGGTATGGCTCAGCCAGATGCCGGGATGACCGAGCACCTTCCAGCCGAGCTTCGCCTGATTCCCCCCGTGCACCGGGTCGGCGAAGAGTCCTTCCAGCAGGTGCGAGCGCAGGAGATCGAAGAACGCCCGCTGGTCGTCGGGGGATAGGTCAGACGCTTCGACGAGTTCTCCTCGCTCGAGGTCGCGGACAATCTGGTCCTGATTGTCGACCGAACAGTCGCTGAAGGGGACGCCGAACCGGGCCACGGCCGCGTGGTTGATCGCCCGTAGCCCGGTACCATAGGCAACCAGATGCGCGCGATACGCGCCGGCCAGCGCGCGATCGATGTAGGTCAGCGCGCCGATGTCGGTCGCGCCCGGCGAGGCTAAATCAGCCGGGAACATGCGCTCGAACAGGGCTTCCACGGTGCGGGCCTGCTGGTCGCTCAGCGCGAGCAAAGGCTGCTGCAGATTCACGGCGATTCTCCGGAGCCAACGTAGGTTCGCCTATCGGATGTCGGAACGCTCCGAAGCAGTGTATCTACGTGGCGTCCGGCGGTCAACCACGCCCTAAACCGCGTTCAACCTCGCGGCCAACGCGATCGAGGGCCGCAGGGGTGACAAGGCTAACGCGACGATGCTACAATCGCCCCGGCGCCGCTTGGATATGGTGTCTTTACTCTCTACACAGCAGCGCTTCATTCCGCGGTTTATCGGATTGCCGGGTCGAGTAATCTATCTAAACGGAAATCCCACCCGAATCAGTGGAGGTTAGTAAACATGGCAGACGCCACACCTGCTCGGATCGAGGCGCTTCTGCAGGAACAGCGTCGGTATCCGCCGCCAGCCGCGTTCGCGGCCACGGCAAGCGCGAACGATCCGTCGATTTACGCGCGCGCCAGCGAGGATCCCGAGGGGTTCTGGGACGAGCAGGCGAAGAATCTGGACTGGTTCAAGCCCTACGACAAGGTTCTGGAATGGAATGCCCCCTGGGTGAAATGGTTCGTGGGGGGCGAGTTGAACGCCAGCTACAACTGCGTCGACCGCCATCTCAACGGGCCTCGTCGGAATAAGGCCGCGATTATCTGGGAAGGCGAGCCGGGCGACGACCGGGTGCTCACCTATCGGGACCTCTATCGGGAAGTCAATCGCGCCGCGGCCGCGCTGCGGCGCCTTGGCGTGAAGAAGGGCGACCGAGTCGCCATTTATATGCCGATGATCCCCGAACTACCGATCGCGCTCTTGGCTTGCGCTCGGTTGGGCGCGCCCCACAGCGTCGTCTTCGGTGGTTTCAGTCCGGCGGCGCTGCGCGACCGCATCAACGACTGCGGCGCCAAGGTTCTGATCACCGCGGATGGCGGCTTTCGTCGAGGAGCGGTTGTCCCTCTCAAGGACAACGCCGACGCGGCAGTCGCCGAGTGCCCGACGATTGAAAAGGTTCTGGTGGTTCAGCGGGTCGGCCCGAATCGCCGCCAGGTGGCGATGGAAGCCGGACGCGACGTCTGGTGGCACGACGCGGTCGCTGCCGAGGGCTGGGCGGTCGTTCCGCCAGAGCCGGTCGACGCCGAGCATCCGCTGTACATCCTCTACACCAGCGGCACGACTGGAAAGCCCAAGGGCGTTTTGCACACAACCGGTGGCTATCTGGTTGGTACCAGCACGACCCACCGCTTGGTCTTTGACCTCAAGGAAGAGGACGTTTACTTTTGCACCGCCGACATTGGCTGGGTTACCGGACACAGCTACATCGTCTACGGCCCGCTAGCCAACGGCGCGACCACCGTGATGTACGAGGGCGCGCCCGACTTTCCGGATAAGGACCGCATGTGGTCGATCGTCGCGAAGTATGGCGCGACGATTTACTACACTGCTCCCACCGCCATCCGCGCGCACATGCGCTGGGGCGATGAGTATACTCAGAAGCACGACCTGAGTAGTCTTCGACTCCTGGGGACGGTCGGCGAGCCGATCAACCCCGAGGCGTGGATCTGGTACTACAAGAACATCGGGCACGAGCGCTGCCCGGTTGTCGACACCTGGTGGCAGACCGAAACCGGAATGATTCTCATTTCGGCGCTGCCCGGACTGGTCACGCTCAAGCCAGGGTCGGCAACTCGACCGTTCCCCGGCGTCACCGCGGAGATCCTGGATGAACAAGGGAATGACGTCGGCGCAAACGCCGGCGGCAATCTCGTGATCAATCGCCCGTGGCCGGCGATGATGCGCACGATCTACGGCGATCCGGACCGTTACGTGACGCAGTACTGGAGTCGGTACGAGGGGAAGTACCTCACCGGTGACGGTGCTCGGCGCGATGACGACGGCTATTTCTGGCTCCTCGGCCGGGTGGACGACGTCGTCAACGTCGCCGGTCACCGGATTGGCACGATGGAGGTCGAGAGCGCCCTGGTCAGCCATCCCTCGGTTGCCGAGGCCGCGGTGATCGGAATATCCGACGCCCTCAAGGGACAAGCCCTGGCGGCCTTCGTGACGCCGCGGAGCGGCGTCACGACATCGCCGGAGCTGGTTCAGGCGCTGCGCCAGCAAGTGACGAAGGAGATTGGGCCGATCGCCCGGCCGGACAAAATCTTCTTCACGGCGGAATTGCCCAAGACCCGTAGCGCGAAGATCATGCGCCGACTCCTTCGCGACATCGCCGAGGGACGGGTGGTCGGCGACACCACTACGTTGACCGATCCAAGCGTGCTAGCCGAGATCAAGCGGCAGTACGAGGACAACGAGAGTTAATTGAGCGAACTCCGCCGGGCCGCTCCAAGGTTTTGGAGTGGCCCGGCGGCGACGTCGATGTGGGAGAACATGAAGATAGTCGAAGTCGAGCGAATTCTCCTCGACATTCCGTTTGAGCCAATCGCCGAGCGCAACATGAACCGCGAACTGGCTGGCTGGCACATCTCGGAGGTCTGCCGAGTCGTCACCGACAGCGGCATCGTCGGTTACGGAGAGACCCTTCCCAACTATACCTGGGGTCGAGTAACCGATGAGGCGGTTCAGCGCGTCATTGGCCGCGATCCATTTGAGCTCATGTGGGACGATTCACTTGGCGCCGGGCTGCAAATGGCTCTTTTCGACGCGGCGGGCAAGGCCGCGGGAGTTCCCTGCTATCGCCTGCTGGGAAAGCAGGTGCGCGAGTGGTGTCCGATTTCCTGGTGGTCGATCGACATGTCGGCGGAAGATTTTGCCGCCGAGGCGCGGCAGGCGGTCGAACAGGGGTACGTCTCGTTCAAGCAGAAGGCGCGTCCCTGGTTCGACGTTTTCCGACAGGTCCAAGAGACCGCCGCGGTGATTCCGAATTACTTCAAGCTGGATTTGGACTTCAACGGGCAACTCGTCAACGCGGGTAACGCGGTGACCATTTTGCAGGAACTCGACCGGTTTCCGAACGTTGCGATTTACGAATCCCCGATTCCCCAGGGCGATGTCGAGGGAAACAAGAAGATTCGCTCCCAAACCCGTTGTCCCATCGCCATGCACTACGGGTCGCCGCCCATTATGACGGCACTCCGCGAAGAAGTCTGTGACGGATTCGTGATCGGCGGTGGGGCAAGCGAGGTCGACCGTCAGGCGCGGGTCGCCCAGGAGGCGAATAAGCCCTTCTGGCTGCAACTGGTCGGCACCGGCCTGACCACGACCTTCGCGTTGCACCTCGGCGCGGTTCTCTCGCACGCGCAGTGGCCGGCGGTTACCTGTCTAAACCTGTACGAACACGGACTGCTCGAAGAGCCGATTGTCGTGAAAGGTGGATACGCCCGGGTTCCGGAGAAACCGGGCCTCGGTATCGAGATTTCGGAAGCGGCGTTTCGCCAGTACCGCACGAACGCGTCGGTCAAACCAAACACCCGCGCGTTTTACGCCGTCCTCCGTCCGAACGGCGACCGGACGTACTACGCGTCGGAGACTCAGTACTGGGATGATTTTCTCGCCGGGAATCAGATTGGGTTCGAGCCGGGCGTTACGCTGGAAAGTTATCCCGACGACGGCAGCGCCGACTGGCGGACGTTAGCCGACCGAGTTGTGCACCGGCCCATTCGATCGCATCGGAATTAGTGCGCGCGACACGAATTTGTTGATCGATTCGGTCAAAAGTTGACGCGCGTCAAAGTGCCTGCTTATACTGGGGCCAATTCGCTGCCCCGAGCAGTCTCGAATCCATCGGCTTCGGTCGGTAGCGCGCGTCAACCTCGCTCGAGGTAAGGATCAACCTCATGCAGACTGGGATGTCCAACCCGCAAATCGTGACACCAGGTCGACCGCTTCTGGCGCGACTCGTTGGCGGTCAAACCCGGCAGGGGGCGCGCAAGGCGCTCGTGGGATACCTGTTAATCTCGCCCTGGCTCATTGGCCTCCTCGTGTTCGTCGCCGGCCCAATTCTGGCGTCACTGTACCTCAGCCTGACCAGTTACGACATGCTGTCCCCGCCTCGCTTCGTGGGCCTGGCGAATTACCACAAGGCGTTTTTCGAAGATCCTTTGTTCTGGCCATCGCTTGGACGAACCTTCTACTTTGCCATCGTCTTCGTTCCCCTGAGCCTGGTTGGCGCGTTGCTCCTGGCAATGCTCCTCAATCAAGGATTGATCGGCACCAACATCTTTCGCACCGCGTTCTTCCTTCCCAGTCTCACCCCGAGCGTTGCTCTCAGCGTGCTCTGGCTCTGGCTCCTCCACCCGCAACTTGGAGCGGCCAATCAGGTTTTGCGGTTGGTCGGCTTAGGGTCGTTCCCGTGGCTCACCGATTCAAGCACGGTGATCCCTTCGATCATTTTCATCTCGCTGGCGACGAGCACCGGTGGCGGGAGCATGCTCATCTTTCTGGCTGGCCTCCAGGGGGTGCCGAAAGAGCTGGAAGAAGCCGCGACGGTCGACGGGGCCGGGCGTTGGACGAAGTTTCGCCACGTGACCCTTCCCATGATCACGCCGACCCTGTTCTTTAATCTGATCCTCGGAGTTATCTCGGCGCTTCAAGTGTTTACCGTAGCGTTCGTGGCGACGAACGGTGGACCGGACTACGGGAGTTGGTTCATCGCCTTGCACATCTACCAGCAGGCTTTCGCGTACCTGCGTCTCGGCTACGGCGCGACGCTCGCCTGGATCTTCCTACTCGTCGTGCTCCTCCTGACCATGCTGAACTTCGCGTCGTCTCGGAAGTGGGTTTTTTACCGAGGAGGAAGCTGATGGCGGCCGTAACGAAGCCGGTGATTGAGAGTACCCGCGCTCGCCAACGTAGCGGAATCCGACCGCAGACGATTCGTCTGACCATCCTCTACGTAGTGACTATCGTACTCGCGCTTCTGTTCATGTTTCCGCTTTTCTGGGCACTGATGAGCGGATTGAAGACGCCGCAGGAGATGTATGCCTTTCCTCCGGTGATTATTCCGAAGGTCATGCGGCCGACGAACTTTATCGATGCCTTTACCGCGTTTCCCTTCGCGTTGTGGTATCGCAACACGCTTGAGGTGGTTGTCCTCGCGACGCTGGGCACCGTTGCTTCCGCGTCCCTTGTCGCCTACGGATTCGCGCGGTTCGATTTCCGTTTCAAGAACGTCATCTTTATGCTCACCCTGGCGACCATGATGCTCCCGAGCCAGGTTTCCCTGATTCCCCGCTACATTCTCTTCCACGACTTTGGCTGGATCGACACCCTCTACCCGCTCTGGGTGCCCGCCTGGTTCGGGGGAAGCGCCTTCGCGATTTTTCTCATGCGTCAGTTCTTCCTGACGCTGCCCCGTGAGCTTGACGAGGCAGCGCTGATCGACGGAGCCGGGTACTTTCGGATCTTTTGGAATATCCTGGCTCCCCTCTGCAAGCCAGCCCTGGCGACCCTGGCTATTTTGACGCTGATCGCGAACTGGGATTCCTTTCTCGATCCGGTCATCTTTCTGCAAAGTCAAGAGCACTTCACGGTGGCGATTGGCATCTGGTACTTTAAGCAGCAGGAGTTCCAGGTGACGCCGACTGACCAACTGTTGATGGCGTCGGCGGTCACGAGTATTATTCCGCCGATAGCCTTGTTCTTCTCGTTCCAACGTTACTTCGTTCAGGGCATCGTGCTCAGTGGGCTGAAGGAGTAAAGCGCGGGCGACCGGTTGGAATGCCGCCGGAGGAATCGTTCCCGCTCCGACCGGGAATGCCACGCGATTCCTTCCGGGTTGACTCCGCGACTTTTGGGCGCTTCAGGTCGCGTTCCGAGGGGTGGCCCTTGGGTAGACCGCGACTTCGACTTTAACGGTGTAATAGTACAAAGAGGTGAGGGATTGGAAAGAGTTTCACGTCGTAAGTTGTTAGGGATGGGTTTCGTGGCGGTTGCCGGCTCGGCGCTTGCCGCTTGTAGCTCGGGAACGACCTCGACGCCCACGTCGTCCGCGGCGCCCGCCGCCGCGCCAACCGCCGCGCCGACCAGCGCGAGCTCCTCGGCGGCGCAGCCCACCCAGGCAAGCGCGCCAGCGGCCACTCAGCCGAGCGCGGCCGGAGCGGTTAGCCTCCGGCTGATGCGCTTTGCCGGGGTTGGCTGGGAGCAAGACGTCATGTTCGCCAACGATTTCGCGAAGAAGAATCCGAGCGTCAAGATCGTCGGCGAAGACACTCCCTACGGCCAGATGAACCAGAAGGTTCTGACGACCGGCGCCGCCGGAACGATTGGCGACCTGTTCCCCGGGCACACCCGCTGGACAGCCTACTGGGAGTACAAGGCGATTTGTCACGAGCTCGACCCGCTGGTCAAGGCCTACCCGGACGAGACAAACTTTACCGACTTCTTCCCCTCGGTCATCAAGGACGCCCGCGGACCGGGCGCCGACGGTAAGCTCTTCCTCTTCCCGACGATTGTCCACCCCGGTGGCAACGCTATCGTGATGATCAACCTCGACCTTGTCGACAAGGCCGGTCTGAAGGCGCCGCCAGCGAACTCTGACTGGACGGTTCAAGACATGGAGGCTTTGGCCCGCGGCGCTGGCGCGCCAAAGGACGGAATCTTCGGCCTTGAAGTGTCGCTGAACTCACCGCTCTACTCCACTCAAGTAACGCGAGGCTGGAGTAGCGTCGTCGGGCCGCCAGCGTCCGACGATTCTTGGGTTCTCTCCCCGGACGGCAAGAAGTCCCAGCTAGACTCCGCTCCAGTGAAGACGGCATTCGAATGGTACGCGAAGCTGGTGAAGGACGGGTTCTCCCCGACGAGCCAGAATCAGCTACCGGGCTCCACCGGTGACCTGTTCACCGCGGGCAAAGAAGTGATGCAGTCCCAGATCATCGGCCAGCCGCAGTACGACCACGACATTATCGGAAACAAGTTCAAGTGGACGGCGGTTCTCTGGCCGAAGGGCCCGAATGGCTGCCGCGGAACCTGTCTGTCGTACAACACTTGGAGCATGTCCGCGAAAACAGCGAACCCGGACGTCGCGTTCCACCTTCTGAATGAGCTGACCGGTACCGCCTGCGGCACCTGGGCCGCCATTCAGGGCCACGCCGTTCCTTACGCGCGTAACTCGGTTTGGACGAACCCGGACCTCTGGAAGGCCTACCCAATCGACCAGCAGGGCGCCGCCGAGTTCCAGAAGGGTATCGATCCGTTCCCAATGCCGGCGAACCTGCGTGCACAGGAGTACCAGGACACCTTCCAGCAGAACATTCAACCATACCTGGATGGCAAGCAAACCTGGGACCAAATGTTCAGCAAAACTCAGAGCGCCGTTCAGGCCATCCTGGACGAAGGCAAGCCGTAGCGAGGGGATTGGGGGGATAGGGACTGGGGGTTGGGGGACCGGGATGGGACGTCGGGACGCGGCGAACCTAATCCCGAGCCCCCTTCCCGGTCCCCGACCCCGTTCCCCTACCAGTTCAGATCGAACACCTGCTCCATTGGCGCCCACCATTCATCGGGTGCCGCTTCCGGGGCACGCTCCAAGAGCGTGCCCATTAACTCGTTCCACTCCTTGGAAATCGGATCCTCGTTGACCCGCGCAAAGTCCCGCCGGGGATCAAAGTTGTCGGTCGTCTTAATGTACATAAACATGCGGGTTCCCCGGAGAAAAATCCTCATCTCGTGAACCCCGACCTCGCGAAGCCGCGCGATGACCCCCGGCCACACCTTTTGATGATGATCTTTGTAGGAAGCGATCTTCGCCGGATCGTCTTGCAGGCAGAGGGTTAGTCCGAAACACTTCATGGTTACTGTCCCCTCGCGTACTCTTCGTTGTTTGCTCGGGTCGCGTATCGGGTAGAGACTAGCCGCGCGCGTTCACCTGGTCAAGGTAGCTGGGATGCCTACGCGGGACTGGTTTTCGGAGCTCAACTTCGATCCGGACGAGGTGGCCGCGCTGGAAGAAGACGTTCGACTCGGCTATCGCTCGATCGCCAGCCAACGCGGACGTTGACAGTGACGCTCTTGATCGCGCGCGGCCCGCGTTGTCTAGCCGCTTGCCGAGGCGCGGGCGGCCTGCGCGCGGGCTAGCGCCAGGCGGCTGTCGAGATCGAATCTGCTTCGGAACACCGACAGAACCAGCCGACCGATGTAGTACTCGCGACAGGTCGACGGGTAGTTGGCGATGCTAAGAATCTCGTGCCCTTCGCCGGACTCGACGACGACCGCGGTCTCACTTCGGTCGAGAATTGCGCGAATCGTCGTTTGCTCGGTTTCGGTCGGAATGAATGCCACGTCAATCTCCGTTCTCGGGTCGTTCTCCAATGAGATACAGAACGCCGATTTCTAAGGTTAGGCCGTCGGGACCGGCCAGGTTGTCCAGTCGGCGAACCAGCTCGCCACGGACTGCTTCGCGCCGCTCGGGTGGCACAACGTTCAGAACATTGCGGCCTCGGGGGGTTCCCTGAACGGCGTCGGCGGGTTTCGGAAAGGTGATCCGGTCCACTTCTTGATGGCAACGAACGTTGGACAAACCGGCCTGTTCGGCGTAGCGCACCAGGTTGTCGAGCTTCGCCGTTGCTCGGCCGCCATAAGCGTCGGCGGTGATTCCTTCCTCGGCGAGGAGGTCGCGCGCCACGGTCATGAGCGGCTCGAAGCCGCGCTCGCTCCAGGTTGAACAACCTAATCGACCGCCCGGGGCGAGGAAGGTCGACCAGTGGCGAATCACCGCAGCCGGATCCGCTTGAAACTGAATGCCGAAGCCGCAGGTAATGACCTGGAACCGCGACTCCGCCAGTCCCAGGTTGGTCGCGTCGGCCTCACGGAGGGTCAGGTTCGCCAATTGCGCCTCTCGGGCGTGACCCTCGGCGCGTCCGAGCATCGCTGGGGTCAGGTCGACGCCGAGCACGGCCCCGTCTGGCGCAAGTCGTTGCGCCAACGGAATCGCGACCGCTCCAGTTCCGCAGCAGACGTCGAGCGCCCGCTCTCCCGGGCGCGGTTCGACGTAATGGAGCAAACGCTCCGCGAAAATGGAGTAAATTGGCGGACCGACGCGATTGTAGGTCGCGGCGTTGCGGGTGAAATTGTCCAGGACGTGTTGCAAGGGATGTGCTGAAGCCATGCGAATATCCTCCGGGGGCGTGGCCGAGGACGCCGGAATCTCGCGTGCTATAATACCTCACGAGCAAGAAGAGGGGAACAATTTATCCGATGGACAAAGCCTTCGTCGCGGAGGTACCGAAGAAAAACGAGGACCTTTCGCGTTGGTATACCGACGTGGTCCTCAAAGCCGAGCTAGCCGACTACTGGCTGATTCACGGCTTTCAAGTTATTCGACCGTACGGGTTCGGCATCTGGGAGAATATGCAGGCGCTGCTGGACGCCCGATTCAAGGCGACCGGGCACAAGAACGCCTATTTCCCGCTCCTGATGCCCGAGAGCCTGCTTACGAAGGAAGCCGAACACGTCGCCGGATTCGCCCCCGAAGTCGCGTGGGTCACCGAGGCCGGCCAGGAAGCCCTCTCCGAACGGCTAGCGATTCGCCCGACCTCCGAGGCGATCTTTGGCACAATGTATTCGAAGTGGATTCAGTCCTGGCGCGACCTGCCCATGCTCATCAACCAGTGGTGCAACGTTCTTCGGTGGGAGAAGTCGACCCGCTTGTTCCTCCGCACGACCGAGTTTCTCTGGCAGGAAGGACACACCGCGCACCGTACCGAAGAGGAAGCGCTCGCCGAGACGATGCAGATGCTCGAGATTTACCGCGACTTCGTAGAGAACGATCTCGCCGTGCCGGTGATAGCAGGCCGCAAATCGGAATCGGAGAAGTTCGCCGGCGCGGTGGCGACCTATACGATTGAATCGCTGATGCCGGATGGCCAGGCGCTGCAGACCGCGACCTCGCACTTCCTCGGTCAGAACTTCGCCCAGGCGTTCGACATTACGTTTCAGGATCTCGACGGCGTTCGGAAGCCCGTCTGGACGACCAGTTGGGGACTGAGCACGCGTTCCGTTGGCGCGGTCATTCTGACCCACGGCGACGACGCCGGCCTGATCCTGCCTCCAAAGATTGCCCCGATTCAAGCGATTATCATCCCGATTCCCGGCAAAGCCAAGGACGAGGAGTTGGTACGCAACGCGGTGGAGAGCGTCCGCCAGTCACTCGTCGGGCAGGTGCGGGTCGAAGTCGATTGGAGCGAAAAGACACCGGGCTGGAAATACAACGAATGGGAACTGCGGGGCGTCCCACTGCGCATCGAGGTTGGCCCGCGCGACGTGAAGAATAATCAGGCCGTTCTGGTCCGTCGCGATACTCGGGAAAAGCAGCCGGTGCCCCTGAGCGAATTACCGTCACGGGTCGAGACCTTGCTGGCGTCGGTTCAAAGCAGTTTGTATCAGCGGGCGCTGGCAAGCCGCGAAGAACGCACCAGGCAGGTCGCCACATTCGGCGAGTTTCAGAATCTGCTGAAGCAAAGTCCCGGCTTTCTCCGGGCCCACTGGTGCGGCGACGATGCCTGCGAAAAAGCCGTGAAGACCGAGACCGGGGCAACGATTCGCTGCATCCCCCTGAACGAACCGGAGGAGTCTGGCGCGTGCATTTACTGTGGTCGACCCAGCGAGCGACGCGTTCTTTTCGCACGGGCCTACTAACGGGGGAAAACGCCCTCTCCCAAGGGGAGAGGGCGTTTTCCGCCAAACCCCCGATCCCTAATCCGCAACCCCCTCGGTAAATTGGCTGTTGACAGAGCGTATCGACACTCATTAGAATGGGTCCACATTGAGCCGCTTGATTGGTATTTGACCGGTCGGGTGGCAGTTATTTGAGAGAGGCGCTGACGGGGAGGAGTAGACCTGATCAACTCCCACAGAGAACCGGTGGCTGGTGGAAACCGGTGGAGATTGTCAGGTTGAACGTCGCCCCTGAGCCGTCGAGCTGAGAATGTCGATTGGGAGAAGTTGGCTCTCCCGTTCGTCCCGATTTCAACATGTAGGCTCGGCCGGACCCCACCGTTACGGGGTTGAGCGGGTAGTCGTTTTTTAGACTGCCAAATTGGGTGGTACCGCGGGAACTCATGACTCCCGTCCCTTCAGGGACGGGAGTTTGTTTTACCCCGGCGTGAGACGGCAGGGCACCGTCGGGGCGGCGCCGACAACGTGGAGGAGGAACCCGACGTGACGACATCTTCAACTCTGGCGGACCAGCGCCACCTCGAGACGGTGCTGGCGCGCTATTTCCCGGGAAGCTTGCGCTCGGAACACGACGGACGCTCGGCTTATGGCAAGCAAGTTTCCGGGTCAACTCTGGTCGCCGAGTTTTTGCAGTTCGTCGGGGTCGAGGTTGTCTTCGGAATTCCCGGTGGCGCGAGCCTGCCGCTTAATGACGCGCTGACCCACGCGCACGTGGATGGCGGATTTCGCTACGTTCTGACCGGTCACGAGCAAGGCGCGGCATTTGAAGCCGAGGGCTACGCCGCGGCGAGCGGTAAGCTGGGCTGTTGCACCGCGACATCCGGCCCTGGCGCGACCAATTTGATCACCGGCCTTGCCGATGCTTTCCGGGATAGTCGCCCGGTGCTTGCCTTAACCGGTAACACCGCGACGACCGCCGAGCCGGAGGCATTCCAGGCGATTGACATCGTCGGCATCACCGACGGAAAGGCGACCAAGGCGTCGTTTCAGCCGCGCCGGCCGGAGCAGGTCCAACAGATTCTCGTTCGAGCCTACCACCGTGCCATAACCGGGCGACCGGGCTCGGTGCTCGTCGACCTTCCCAAGGACGTTCAATCGAACCCCACGGCGATGCTTCCCTGGGAGGAGGTCATCGTCCAGTTCGACTGGACCGTGCCAATGGGAGAGCCGGATGCCCTTCGGCAGGCTGTCGAATTGTTGCAAACTGCTGAGCGGCCACTGCTGTACGTCGGAAACGGCGCGATGATCGGCGACGCGGCGAGCGAAGTGCAAGCTCTCGCCCAAGAGTACGAGATTCCGGTCGTCACCAGCGTGCACGGCATTGGCGTGCTACCGGCTGACGACCCACTCAACCTTGGCATGATTGGTATGCACGGCACGGTGGCGGCGAATCTCGCGGCGCATCGGGCGGACGTTCTCTTCGCGCTTGGCGCGCGATTCGACGACCGAGTCGCCGGATCGAATCCGGCCCTTTTCGCGAGCGGCGCGAAGGTCGTGCACGTCGACGTGGATACCCATCAACTGAACCGGGTGCGGGTGGTCGATCTGGCGATCCACGGCGATGTGAAGGTGGTTCTGCGGCAAGTGCTCGATCAACTGGCGGCGAACGCGGCGCCTCGCCGATCCGCGGAGCGGTTCGCCTGGCGCTCGGAGATCGCGGAGATCCAGCGGGCGATGCCGATTGTTAGCTACGACCGGCCGGATTGCGAGTCGCTAAGCCACGAGTTCATCTACACGACGATCGCCGCGGTGCTCCGCGAGCGAGAGGTCGCCGATGTCGTGACGACGTTCGACGTGGGAACGCATCAGATGAAGGGCGCGCAGTGGTTCCCGGTGTCGCGACCACGGTCGAGCGTGACCTCCGGTGGAATGGGGTCGATGGGCTGCGCGCTCCCCATGGCGGTGGGCGCGGCGCTCGCCCGGCCCCAGGCAACGATTATCGCCGCGGTCGGCGACGGTGGATTTGTGATGTCCTCGCACGAGTTGGACACCATCGGCGGGTACGGCATTCCGGTCAAGATGGTCCTATTTGACGATGCTCATCTGGGGATGGTGACGAACTGGCACAGCCTCTTCTTCGCCGGACGCAAGCTGACCAGCGACCGTCGTCGCGATCGGACCCGGATGCCGATCGACCTCCAGCGGATGAAGGCGTTGATTGGCGAAGCCCTCGACCAGGTTCGGGACGAAGACGATCTCGCGAGTTTGCTCTGCGGGGCGACGCTCCGCCTGGCCGGAGACGAGTGGCCGGCTTTCGCGGTGGTGGCAGCGGCGTACGGTATTCCCGCCGAGCGGGTCCACACCAAGGGGCAACTGCGCCCGGCGGTTGAGCGCATGCTGGCGGCGGAAGGCCCCTATCTGCTGCACATCGAACTGGACGATCAAGCCCAGGTTTATCCACTTATTCCGCCGGGCACCACGCCGCTGGACCTCATCTGGCGCGAGACCGAACCGGGATCTGGCGAGGTCATCCGGGTGGCCGACCGGTTTGACTTCGAGACCGGCCGGCTGCGAGAGTAGAGAATGGGTCGGCGGTCAGGCGATGGCGATTGGCCGAATTGGCGAGCCGGTGCCGCCGACCAGCTTGAGTGGAGTGGCGATGAATAGGAATGAGTACACCTGGTCGCGGGCCAACTCTTCCAGATTCACCATCTCCATGATGTGAATCCCGTTGCGAGCGAGCAGGATCATGTGGACCGGCATCTCCGGGTTGTTCGGCTGGGTCACTTCGTGGGGAATCGTATCCGTGCCGGTCGCTCGGATCTGCTTTGCCGCGAGCCACTCGGCCGCGCTGGCATCTGGCCCGGGATTCCCCACCCGGTCGCCGCGATAGGTCTCAACGTCATTCCACTGCTGGATCCAGCCGGTCCGGATCAAGACCACGTCGCCGGGCTCGATCGCCACACCTTGTCGCGTCGCTACCGCTTCCAATTCGCCGTGGTCCGCATCGGTTGGGATAGTCGGGGAACGCAGTGGGAACGAGTAACAACTCTGACCCACGAGCGCGTGCTAAAAGTAAACGATTTCTGACCGAAGAGTATCGTCGACCGAAATCCAGGCGAACGAATAATGTGGTAGGGATCGTTTGTCGGTTGGCGAGCCGGGGTTGAGATAGGTGCGCCCGCTCTCGGTCCGAAGCAAGGGCAGATGGCTGTGCCCGAAGACGACGACGTCCACGTCGTCGTTGGCGAACGCGGCGGCCGCGCGTTGAAACGTCGTGCCGCTCGGACCGTCGCCGTGGACGAGACCGATTGAGAACGAACCAACTGGAACGATCAGTCGCCGGGGAAGATGTAACTCCGGTACGTCCACGTTCCCCCGGACCGCGACAACCGGCGCGTAGCCCCGCATTTCGTCGAGCACCGCCGGAGTGGCAAGGTCTCCAGCGTGCAAAATCAGGTCGGCCTGGCCCATCGCTTCGACGACCCGCTGGGGAAAGGCTTGGGCCCGAGACGGTAGGTGGGTATCCGAGAGAACCAGGACTTTCAATACCGATGGCCTTCCACGCGGCGAATATCGAACTTCGCGGTGTCGGCGATCGCCATGACCGCCATGACCCCGGCCTGAACCGGGTCCGAAACCACGAGGTCGGCAACTGACGGAACGCTCCCCGCCATGTTGAGGGAGATGACGATGATGCCCTGCTCGCGCACCTCGCGCACCGCCTGGGTGATTTCGCCACCCATTAGCGCGCCGGCCATCACCAGGCACCGGGCGCGGGACAAACGAGCGACCGCGCGAACCGCGGCGGCAATCGTCGCTTCGCCGACGAGCGGAATCGTGTCGACCGAAATGCGTTCGCCCCGGATGTTGTGGCGGTCCGCCTCGCAAATCGCGCCAAGCGCGACCTGCCCAACCTGAGCGCCGCCGCCGATGACGATGACCCGCTTGCCGTAGATCTTGGCAAAGGTCGGCAGTTGCTCGAGACTAACCGCGACGTCGAGCGCCTGCAGATCCTTGAGCAGCGCCTCGCGGTCGGCGACCGCTTCGATCTCCAGATAGATTCGCGCGTGTCCGTCGCTTCCCGGCGTAACATCGGCATATCCGATGTTCGCGCGGTGCTCCCAAATGACCCGGGTAAGCTGGTACAACGAGCCCGGCTGATCGCGGACGAGCACCAGAACCGCGAGATCGTTCGAAAGGCTGCCCTGGGAAATGAGACACCTCCGCCATCATGACAAAAGATACACGCGGTCCGAGAAGGATAGTCGTCGTCCCTCGGCTTGTCAACGGTGTAGCGGACGCCGCTAGGCCAGTCGGGGACGGACCATCGTGGCTCCGCTAGTGTCCCGACACGGGGGCGGCATTTGACACCGTGGCCGGCCGATGGCAAGATGACCAGCGATACAGCTCCGCTACAAATCCATGGGAGGATGGGATGCCGCTCGATCCGGACGCCTGGGCATTGCTCGACCAACTCGCCGTAGCTGGAGGAAAGCCGGTCGAAGAATCGACCGTCGAAGAGGCTCGCGCGTCGCACGCGCTCGCGCGTGAGCTCGCCGGCCCTCCGGAGCCCGTTCACCGGATTGAAGATCGGCGGATTCCCGGACCGGCCGGCGACATTCCGGTGCGAATCTACACCCCAAGCGGCCCCGGTCCTTTTCCCGCTCTGGTGTATTTTCACGGCGGCGGCTGGGTGGTTGGTAACCTGGAGTCCGTCGACGTGCCCCTGCGCTCGCTAGCTAATCGAGCGCACTGCGTCGTCGTCTCGGTGGATTATCGGCTCGCGCCGGAGCACAAATTTCCGGCCGCGCCGGACGATTGCTACGCCGCGACGCGCTGGGTGTCCGAGCACGCGACGGAACTCGGCGTCGATCCGAATCGCCTCGCGGTGGGTGGCGATAGCGCTGGTGGGAACCTGGCGGCGGTCGTCGCGCTGATGGCGCGCGACCAGAACGGGCCGCGAGTTGCCTATCAACTGCTGATTTACCCGGTCACAAACCACGACTTCGCGACGACGTCTTACGTGGCGAACGCCGAAGGCTATCTCCTGACCCGTGGAGCGATGATCTGGTTCTGGAACCACTACCTGGCAACCCCGGCAGACGGTGGCCAGCCGTACGCTTCGCCGCTGCGCGCGCCCAGGCTAAACGACCTCCCGCCGGCTCGCGTGATCGTCGCCGGCTTCGATCCCTTGTGCGATGAGGGCGAGGCCTACGCGGCGCGATTGAACGACGCCGGTGTTCCGACCGACCTGCGCCGCTACGACGGGTTGATTCACGGTTTCTTTACCCGCGCCGGCCAAATCGCCGCCGCGCGGCGAGCGGTCGAAGAGACGGCCGGCGCACTTCGAGCGGCATTGAGCGGCTAATCCGTGAGATTCTCCGGCCTCGCCGGAGATGGGGCACAATACGTCTTGTACTATTGACCTTCCCCTCCGGGAAGACTAGACTGCCCGGGAGAGGGAGGCGTCAATGCTGCGCGCGGTCATCGCCATTGCCCTGGCGGTTGGCGTGGGCGCTCTCGCGGCTGGCCGGGTATCGGCGGCCGGGCCGAGTTCGCCGACGATCGTCGTGCTGAATGTCTCCGGAAGCATCGATCCGATGAACGCCGAATACGTCAGCCGGGGGCTGGATCTGGCGGCGGCGGAAAAGGCGCGGGCAGTGCTCATCGAGCTAGACACGCCGGGCGGGTCGGATAGCTCCATGCGCCAGATGACCGGAGCGATGCTGCGTTCGCCCGTACCGATCATCGTCTACGTGACGCCGTCGGGCGCCCGAGCCGGATCGGCCGGGGTCTTTGTCTTGATGGCCGCAGACGTCGCTGCGATGGCGCCCGGGACGAACGTGGGCGCTGCGCATCCGGTGGACGGCGCGGGCGCCAACCTCCCAAGCGACTTGCGCGACAAGGTCACTAATGACGCCGCGGCCTACATGCGGACCCTCGCGACGACTCGACACCACAACGCGGTCTGGGCGGAATCGGCGGTTCGCCAGAGCGTCGCGTTGACCGCCGATGAAGCCCTCAAGCAGCACGTCGTCGACGTGGTCTCTCCGGACGTAGGTTCGCTCTTAACCACGCTCGACGGTCGAGCGATCGAGCGTCCGAACGGAGAGCAGGTGTTGGACACCCGCCAGGCGATACTGCAGCCGGTTGATATGACACTTGGCGAGAGTTTTCTCCACGTCATCGACGACCCGAATATTGCTTACCTGCTGCTCTCGCTGGGGGGCTGGGCGCTCCTTGCCGAGTTTTTTCATCCGGGAAGCCTGCTGCCGGGAATTGGCGGGGTGATCTCCCTGGCGCTCGCCCTGACCGCGCTCCAGAGTCTCCCGTTGAATTGGACCGGGTTAGCGCTGATGCTCGGCGCGCTGGCCCTTTTCGTCGTGGATTTGAAAGCCCCCTCCCACGGCGCGCTGACGGCCGCCGGACTTGCCTGTTTCGTCGTTGGTTCGCTCATGCTCTTTTCACCGCTCGCCTGGCCATTGCCCCTCGGGAATCCATCCCCGGATGGCGAGGGGGTGAATCCGCTGCTCGTCGGCGCGATCGGTCTGGGACTGACTGGCTTCTTCGCGATTGCCGTCCGGGCGAGTCTCCGGGCGCGGCGCCGACCGGTGGCCGCGCTTGCCGTCGCCGACGTGGGGATGGTGGGGGTGGCTACGACCGACCTCGCCCCCAGCGGTACGGTTCGGATTCGGGGCGAAGATTGGACCGCCGACAGCGACGGCGAACGAATCGCGCGTGGGCAGCCAGTCGAGGTTATCGCCCGCAAGGGCCTCCACCTGCGGGTCCGACGCGGGGGAACGGCCAGAATTGGCGATCGGACGTAGGAAAGGCGAGGTGCTCTGGTGTCTAGCAGCACAATAACGACTATCGTCCTATTCCTCTTGCTGGTGGCTATCGTCGGGGTGTTCGCCTACCTGTCGATTCGCATCGTCAAAGAATACCAACGGCTGGTTGTCTTCCGACTCGGACGCTCGATCGGCGAGCGCGGGCCGGGGGTGGTTCTGCTGATCCCGATTGCCGATCAAGCGGTACGCATCGACTTGCGGGAGCAGTTTCTCCAGATTCCCCACCAGACCTGCATTACCAAGGACAACGCGCCCATTTCAATCGACTTTCTGATCTACTGGAAGGTCATTGACGTCGTCACGAGCGTCTTGAACGTCGCTAACTTCGCCGGGGCATCCCAGGGCCTGGCCACGACGCACCTCCGAGCGATCATTGGCGACATCGTTCTTGACGACGTCCTGGCCCAACGGGACCGGATCAATCAGGTCCTTCGCTCTAAACTGGACGACGTCACCGAGCGTTGGGGAGTGAAGGTGACGACGGTGGAGATTCGGGAAATCGTGCCGCCCCGGGAGGTTCAGGAGGCGATGAACCGCCAGATGTCGGCCGAACGGAATCGCCGCGCCACGGTGACCGAAGCCGAAGGCCGACGCCAGGCAACCATAACCGTGGCGGAAGGCGACAAACTGTCGGCGATCCTGAAGGCCGAGGGCGAAAGGCAGGCGCGGATTCTGCAAGCCGAAGGCTACGCCCTGGCGCTCGACACGATCAACGGGGTCGCTCGACTGATCGATAGTCAAACGATGACTTTGCAGTATCTCGACGCGTTCAAGCAAATCGGCGCCGCGGATTCGACGAAGCTGGTTCTGCCGATGGAGTTGGTTGGTATGCTTCGACCGATCGCCGAAGCGATTCAACGGGCCGGGGGCACCGCGATTCCGAGTTCTCCCGAGGTCGTTCTGACCAACGGAGTGAAAGTCGGAGTCGATTAGCCGGGGAGTTCGCAGTGAGGTGACGCCGTGAAGTGGCTCTTACGAAGCGTCGGCCTGTGGACGATTGCGGACGCGATCTTCTTGATTGTCGCGCCGAAACGCTGGTCACGCTGGTGGGATCGCTGGCTTCTCGCCATCGGCGAAAGCGGTTGGGCGGCGCGTCTGGTTGGCCTGTTGGAGTTGGCGAGCGGGGTGTATCTGATCCAGAGTTCGCTGGTTTCGGAGACTGACCGTCGACCCTACCTCCCCGCCACCGGATCGGATCACCGCGCGGCGGTTGACGCGGTGATCACGGCGCGCTGATCGTCACCGGTCCCAGGGACAGATGATCGGCGGAAGTACCGTTGGGCGCGAGCACTTGCACCCGTTTGCCGGTCGCCGGATCGTACAAGCCCACCTCGATCGTCGCCGGACCGGCGGGCGCCGACGCCGGAATGGGAATCTGGTAACGGTCGACGATGACCTCGTCCGCGAGCCAACCTGTTGTCGGCCGTTGCCCCCCGACCGGAGGACTATCGCGCTGGGCAATGATCTGGCCGTGGGCGTTCAGGACGTGAACGAAAACGGTCAGCGGGACCGAGCTTGCGCCAACCGCCTTCCAATAGAGGACCACCCTGAGCGCTCCGCCGGCTTTCACCGGCGCTGGCTGCAGGTCATCGCCGAGGAGCGTTCCGACGCTTCCAAATCGCGCGGAGAGAGGATGCGGCACTCGCGGCATCGCAAAAACGTGCGCGACGCCGGCGGCTTGAACGGCCGCGAGGGGCGTCCCGTTGCCCTGCGCGCCGGTCGGCGACGGGACAAAGAGCACGAGGCGGAGCGGACCCTGTGCGGTCGGCGCGACGGCGACGTCCACGAACTGCTGAATGACCTGATCCGCCGTCCAACGCGAGGTTGGAAACTTCGGACCACCAATGAGCACGTCGCTCCGTCCGACGATGCCGCCGGCACCGTCGACGAGTTCCAGGAGAGCGTGATAGTCCGGGCGCGGCGGACTGACAGTCGCCCGCCAGTCCAACGTAACGGTTAGGTGTCCCCCCGGCGCTACTGTGGCGGCGGGCGGGTCGTATCCTTCCAGGGTGAGTCCGGACTGGACCACCGCCTGGACGGTCTTCGTGGCCTGAGGTTGCCCAACCACGAGGTGATCAAGAGGAAATGATCCCACGATGGCTTCCGAGGTGACTCTATTGGCTGTATCGGCCGGCGCCCGTTCGCCGGTGCTTTTGCGATACACGCCGACGGTAACCGAGTAGTCGCCGGGCGGCGTGCCCGGCGCGATTTCGAGTTCGTGCCAGGTTACGAATCGCCGGCCGGTCTTCCAGAACACCGGATCCAGCGTGATCTGGACGTCGGACCCGCCGACCTGATGGCCACCCGCGTCAAGCAGGTGAACGAACGCCGACGGTGAGTAGGGCGGGGCGGCGAGAACGGTCCAATACAGCCCAATCGCGTTGCCGGTCATTTGGACGCGGTCCAGGTGCAGCCAGGTGCCAAAGCGCACGTCGGCGGGAGCGCCGACCGGCGGGGGTGCGCCGTCGACGGTGAAAATCGCGAGGTCGCGCGCGCGCGAGTCAATGTTGACACTTTGCAGGTCGGGAAGAACCGCCCGTAGCCGGGTTGTGCTTCCCTGGGCGACGTAGACCGACGGACCGGTGGGCAGCGGAATGACTTCCTGCTGGTTGTAGAAGATCCCGATTACGGAGTCCTCGAGCCAGTGGTCCTGTTCCGCGGGCGACAAAATCGGGAACAAAAAGCCGCCGATGCTGGGCCGGATGTCGGAGAACCGGTCGGTAATGTAGACGTTTCGCGGCGAGGCTCGCCAGACCGGCGATTGCGCCAGGTAGCGACCGGCGTCTGCCGCCGCGACGTTGTAATAGTCGAGAAGTTCCGGCCGATTGGGATATTCGATCAGGAAGAGGGTTGCCCCGCGAACGAGTGGCACGGCCAGCGCGAGCGCGGTTACGGAAGCGGCGATGACGATTCGCGGCGCTCGCCGACTTCGGTCCGACTGAACGCTCGGTCCCCCGGTTTGTTCAGTTCGCTTTCGCGCGACGGTGATCAGTCCGACGACCGCGGCCAGGCCGAGCGCCGCTAGCGCGTAGAGCGCGATTGCCGCGCCGGAGGCGCGGAGAAAGTGTGGACTCGCATCCGAAAGCGCGCTGGGTGCCAGCATGGTCGGCAAGAGCGTCAGAAGCAAGAGGTCCGCCGGGCGGCGCCGCTTGAACGCTACGCCGAGACCGATGAGAAAGAGGACGAACGTCAGGGCATCAAAGACTGGCGCGTTACCGAAGTTTTGTCGCCAGTTCGAGTCTCCGCGGACGATGGTCAAGCCAATCGTCCGCAGTGAGTTCGCGAGGAGCGCCGGCCAGAAAGCGCCGCCACTCGGAAGCGCCACCTGGTCCGCGCGTCCGAACATCGCAATCGGGTTGCGCAGGATGTAGTATCCAAGGGGAAGGTCCACGACGACGGCGGCCACGCCGCTAACGAGGAAACCACCGAAGCGCGCGTGGAACCACGAGCGGGAAAAGATCGCGCTCAGAATGACGAAGAGGACGAGGGAAATCGGAAAGAAGCGTGACGCGAGGTAGGTGTACAACGTCAGTCCAAGCACGGCGCCGGCCAACGCGAAGTCGCGGTAGCGACCGGAGCGGCTGGCGCGCCAGAACAGCGCCAGGCCCAGACACTCGACGAGCGGTAAGGTGACCGCGCGTTCGCCGAACCGGCCGATTGCGTTCAGCCAGATTGACGTCGCGACGCCGAACGCGGCGACCAGGCCAATCCAGCGACCGTATAGCGAACGAACCAGGGCGCCGCCAGCGGCCACGGTGAGCAGGGAAGTCAGGACGCTCGTCACCCGAAGCGCCAGCGGGATTGGCCCAAAGACTAGCATGCTGGCCGCGACCAGGTACATGTACAGCGGTTCGCGCTCACCGTAGTAGATCTGAAAGTGGCCGTGAAGAATTGGCCAGGCATTGGCGATATCGACAGCCTCATCCTGAAACAGCCCGGGTGGCGTTCGAGCGAGGCCGTCGAGGCGAAAGAACGTCGCCACCAGCAAGACTGCCGTGATCGCCGCGACGTCAAGATAGCGCGACAGCGATTGCCATCGGGGAGGAACTGTCACTTTCAATGAAGAGCCGCCCGAGAAGAGAGTCGATCCAAGCCCATCGGCCACCCCTCGCGAGTCCAGCGCAACTCGCGGGTCGTTTGTCTCTGCACGCCACATATTGCCCCCGCGCCGCGAGTTTGTCCAGTCTCGACCGCGTTGGCGTCGCCAGCGAAGGGTAACCGGTCGCCCCGGTTCACCGTGCTGAGTGGGTCGCTCGTGTCCCGCGAGGGCAGGAGGTGGTGGGGCGCCAATGCCGAATAGGCGTCCTGTTTATGCACTTGCCAGCGGGTACTCATCCGGGATGGAAAGTATTTAGACGATGTTCAATGTCTGGTCGGTGCCGACGTTCGCGACCGTTTTTCTCTTCTGGGTTCTGGCGGTGTACGTCGGCACCCGTGGGCCGCGGACCTCCACCTCGCTTGCTGTCGTGTTCACTCAGGTGGTGGCCGCCGCGTATCTTTTTGGCCAGGCGATGCTGGCGAATGCCCAGACGCTGAGCGAGTGGACCGCCTGGTCGCGGGGCCTGCAATGGGGAGTGGCCGTCGGACCGGCCCTCTGGTACACGCTGACCGCGCTGCTCTTGAAAGACGAACCGAAAGCGCAGGGCTATCTCCGACGATTCGGTTATCCGCTCGCCGGGATCGTGTGGATTGTCGCGGCAGTGATCTGCCTCCTCATTTATTCTGGTGACGCTCTCTACGTCTGGAGCGCGCCGGTCGCGCTCTCCACCGGTGTCGGTCAATACTTCGCGTTTCGCGCTCCAACCGGCCCGTGGTACGTCGTGATCGTCGGATTTATGATCGCCGTCAGCGCCGGCGCCCTGGCGAACGTTGGATTCGGTATGCGTGTCGCTCCGGACGACGTCTCGCGACGCCATTTCCGGTGGTTGGTCAGCAGCGTCATCCTGATTTGTCTGGGTACCGTTCCCGCCGCGGTGGCGAACTGGCGCGATTTTTGGGGCTGGCCGGTCTGGCTCGGCCACCTGGCCCTCGCGATTGGACCGGTCGTGATGGTGGTTGACGTGGCGGCGTATAGCTTCTTTTTGCGGGGCCGGGTCATTCGAACGGACCTCTCGCGGTTCGTAATGTCCATGGTGGCAATCGGCGCGGTCTATCTCGCGGCGACGGCGCTCCTGCTCGGCGGCTACCGCTTTCAAACCCTGGCTATCCTCGCCTTGCTGCCCCTGCTCGCCGTTCTGACCCACGCTGCACCGGAGTACGCCCGGGCGTTTTTCGATCGCCTGGTCTTCGCGGGTGACGTGCGGCAGATTCGTAGCCGGTTGTCCGCGGTGATGCAAGAAGCCGCGACGACCCCGGACCTTACACCCCTCCTCACCCAGGCGCGGACCGAGTTGCAGGCCGCGCAGTCCGAGCACGACGCGCGGCTCGTCGAGCTAGCTCTGCGGCGTTTGAACAACCCGGGCGCTCTCGGTCGCTGTGACCTCAAAGCGCGGATTCCCGCCACCTTGCGGGTCGAGGCGGCGCGCGCGAACGGTGACTCGGGACTGACGCCAGTCGAGGAAGCGAAGCTGCTTCGACAAATCCTGGCCGACTCGATTGCCGGTCTCCAGTCCGACGAGGCGGACCGATCGACGGCGACCCGCAAGGCTTCGGATCTTTTTTTCAACATTCTTAACGACGAGTATCTCCAGGGTATACCGAACAAGCAGATCATGCGCCGCTACGCGATTGGCGAAGGAACCTTTCATCGTTACCGCCGCGAGGCCATCGCGCTACTCACGAGTGAGCTTCTGGCGCGCGAGAGTCGCCTCGCCGCGCACGTGGCAGTTTTTGGCGGTTCTCCCACCGGTTCTGGCAGTTTGGACGCGTTACAGTGAGAGGGTCAGCGGGTCTGTGAGCGGAGAAATCGCCCCGCGCGGATGGAGTGAACCACGATGCCGAACCTCGCCTTTGGCCCCGGCGCCCCGCATCGGCTCACCTCCCAGCAGTTCGGCTGGTCGGTTTACGAGTGGGCAAACGCCGCGTTCGCGACGCCGGTCGTTGGAGTGCTGCTTGGCCCTACCCTTACCACCGTCGCGACCGACGCGGCGGACGCGCGCGGATTCATTTATCCACTGGGTATCCCGATCGCCGCGGGCGCCTTCTTCCCCTATCTGGTAACGCTATCGGTTTTTCTCCAGTTGCTCCTGTTACCGCTCGCCGGGGTCGCCGCCGATCGCTCGCGCTACCGCCGAGAGTTGCTGGCCCTCTTCACGTTCGTCGGAGCCGCGGCGACGATTGGTCTGTTCGGCTTAGAAGGCAAAGCCTACCTGCTCGGCGGGATTCTTTTCGTCTTCGCGAACCTGAGCTACGGCGCCGCCATCGTCGTCTTTAACGGTTTCCTGCCGGAGATAGCCGCCGCGGATCGTCGCCACGCCGTCTCGTCGTTCGGGTGGGCGCTGGGGTATCTGGGCGGCGGCCTCCTCCTGCTGATTCAACTACTCTTCATCTCCCACGCCAGCCAGTTCGCGGTGACGACCGGCGGCGCGGTACGGATCAGCCTTGCCTCGGCCGGCGTCTGGTGGGCCGCATTCTCGGTGCTTACCTTGCGCCGGCTGCCTGAACCACGTCCGGTTACCGTCAGGAAGTCGCGGAATCCGCTAGCGGTGTTCGCCGAACTGCGACGCTACCCGCAAACGTTGCTCTTCCTGCTGGCGTATCTGATCTTTGCCGACGGTATCCACACCGTCACCACGCTGGCGACCCAGTTCGGCCAACAGGCGCTGCAACTGTCGATCTCAACTCTGTCGATGGTCGTGCTGCTGGTGCAATTTGTCGCTTTCTTCGGCTGCCTGGGCTGGGAGCGGATTGCCCAGAGGATCGGCGCGCAGCGAGCGGTCATCGCGACGCTGGTCATCTGGATCGGCGCGTTGTTGTACGCTTTCCTTCGGGTGCAAAATCTGATCGAGTTCGTTGTCCTGGCGGTCGTCATCGGGTTGGTGCTGGGCGGAAGCCAGGCCCTGAGCCGCTCGATGTTCTCCCTTTTGATACCGCGGGGTAACGAAACCGCCTACTTCGGCGTGTATGAGCTCAGCGACCGCGGGACAAGCTGGCTCGGTCCGCTCGTCTACGGCCTGGCGGTGCAGTTTACCGGCAACTATCGTCTGGCGATGCTCTGTCTGATCGTCTTCTTCGCGGTTGGACTGGTCCTGCTCGCCCGGGTCAATCTCGCGCAAGGGGGGCGCGAGGCTAGGATCGGCGATACCGAAAATCTGGACGGGGTTCTGGTGAGTGGAGCAATTCAATGAAGCCGACAACGATCGAGAATCTCTATGAGAGCGTTCGGCAGCGGGCCGAACGCTATCCGGAATCCATCGCCTTCGGCGGAAGACAGGGCATCGGCTGGCGCGCGGTTACCAGCCGCGAGTTGCTGGCCCTGGTCGATCAGCTGGCAAGCGAGATCGCGGTGAATCTTGGGGTGGTTTCGGGTGACCGCGTGGTGCTCTGGATTCCGGGGTCCTGGCAGGCGCCGGTCTACCATTTCGCGCTCTGGAAGCTTGGCGCGGTGATTGTGCCGCTCGACAAGGACACGAACCGCGAGCTGGCCGTGGCGATCATGCGATCCGTCGAACCACGCGTCGTGCTGGTCGGTTACGACTATCGTCCGGAGTGGCTCACCGAGAGCGACCCGGTCGCCGAGTGGTGGGAGCCGGGCACCCGGGGCGGAGAAGCAACCGAAGAGGTCGTTACGAATGAATTGGCGCTGATCGCCTTTACCTCGGGATCGACCGGCAATCCCAAAGGCTGCATGATCAGTCACGCGAACCTGCTACACGAGGTTGACGCGCTGGCCGACAACGTTCCCCTGGGACCGGGATGCCGACTGGCGAGTGTCTTACCGCTCTCGCATCTTTTAGAACTGACCTGCGGCATGCTCTACCCGCTCGCGGCGGGCGCGGCGGTCCATTACGTGCCCAGCCGGCGGGGACCGGACATTTTGTCAGTTTTCCAGCAGCAGCGGATCACCCACCTCATCGCGGTGCCCCAACTCCTGGGCTTGATGGGCGACGCGATTGACGCCCAGCTTCGGAAGACCTTGCCTTCGCCGGTCTACCGCACATTGCTCACCGTTGCCACGCGCGTCCCGTTCGCGGCCCGTCGCCGGCTGTTCTCGGCGGTGCATCAAAAGCTGGGCGGCGAGCTATCCATGATCGCCTGTGGTGGGGCGGCGCTGCCGCGGGAGGTGCAAGAAGCCTGGGAGCGGTTTGGGATCCGAGTGCTTCAGGGGTACGGCGCGAGCGAGTGCGCGCCGGTCATCGCCTGCGCGGTGGCGGACGGCAGCACGCCGGTGGGCAGCGTCGGGAAGCCGATACGGGGGGCCACCATGCGCCTGACTTTGGAGGGCGAAGTGCTCGTTCGGGGACCGAACGTCATGCGCGGCTATTGGCGTGACCCGACGCGAACCGCCGAGGTGCTGCAGGATGGCTGGTATTCGACCGGTGACCTTGGGCGGATTGACGAGGGAGGAAATCTCTGGATCCTCGGGCGGGCCCGCGATTTGATCGTGCTGCCGTCTGGTCTGAACGTCTGGCCAGAGGATCTCGAAGCCGTCCTCCGCGCCCATCCGGCGGTCAAAGATGCCGCGGTGATGGCAGTTTCCAAGCCGCGCGGCGGCCTGCTCCTTCACACCCACCTGATTCCGACCGGCGACCCGGGCGACGCTCGCGAAATCGTCGCCTGGGTCAACCAGCGCCTCGCGGCACACCAGCGACTGGCGACGGCCTCGTGGTGGGAGAGCGCGAGTGGCGATTTTCCGCGAACCGCGACCATGAAGGTTCGACGCCACCTCCTCCCATTGCCGACCGAGACCGGTCCGGCGGTTCCCCCCAGCTTGATTGGCGACCCGGTGGGCCGCGCGGTCGCCCGGGTTCTGAAACTTACGGCTACGCGGGGCGATCAGACCCTGGCCCAACTTGGCGTCGACAGCTTGACCACCCTGGAGCTCCAGACTCAGATCGAAGACGAGTCCGGCAAGACGCTGCCGGACGGCTTTTTACAGGGAGACCTTACCCTTGACGACCTGCGCCGCGCCGTGGAAGCACTTCCAGACGATAGTACCGGCGACGCGCTTGCCCACGACCTGGAAGCTGCTGGCGGCAATACCTCACGCTGGCCCTTCACCTGGGGTCGGGCTTTTCGGACGTTCGCGCTTCCCCTCGACGTGCTCTTTCATCGGGCGGCGACCCGGATAGTCGTCTCCGGTGCCGAGAATCTTGAAGACTTGCCGCGCGCCGTCATTTTCGCGGGTACCCATCGCAGTTATCCGGACCTGCCACTCCTGCGTTACGCGCTCGAAAAGACCGGGCGAGCGGAGCTCAAGGACCGACTGATTATTGCCGCGGCGTCTACCCTCTACGCTAACGCCGGCTTGCTTGGGCTGATTGGCACTCTGCTCTTTGGCATCTATCCCATTCAGCAGTATCGTCGGCAACGTGAGAGCCTGAGCGAGCTGGCTCGCCTGGCCAATGACGGCAGCGCGATCTTGATCTTTCCGCAGGGTCACCACACCGACCCGGCGCTCGAACGAGCCGGCGATCCGCGGGCGAACTTTCGACCGGGCGTCGCCCACCTGGCCGACGCGCTTGGCGCGTCGGTCGTGCCGTTCGGCGCGGCTGGATCCGACTTGATCGTACCGCCTCATCCTGCCGCCGACTTCCGGGGCATCATCATCCCGGGCGGCATTCCGCTCGTGATTCACCGCGCCCCGGTCGCGATTTGCTTCGGGCCGCCGCTCCGCCGGCAGACCGGCGAGTCCCCGGCCGCTTTCGCGACCCGCCTGCAGCAAACGTGCTTCGCCCTGGCACGCCAGGCCGAAGCGGCGATCGGAGCCGAACAAGAATCCAGAATCTAGAATCTAGAAGTGGGGTCGATCATTGATGACATGCCGCGTCTTCGCGATTTTGTCTCCTGTCTCCTGACTCCTCGTCTATAATCCGTTGGCAGAAACTCGCGCGAGGTGCGATCCATGGCAAGTACCGAGAGTTTTGTTTACGTTGGCGCGTATACCGGTTTCGGTCCGAATCGGCGGGGAAAGGCCGATGGCATCGAGATCTTCCGGCTGAATCCCGAGAACGGAACCTTGACCCACCAGGGGACGGTTCCGGGCGTCGAGAATCCCACCTTTCTGGCGGCGCATCCTTCCGGCCGGTTTCTCTACGCCGTGAACGGATCCCCGAGCATCGACGGCCATCCCGGCGGCGCGGTTACCGCCTTCGCGATCAATCCAACGACCGGGAATCTCGATTATCTCAATCGTCAGTTCACGATTGGCCAGGGGCCCTGCCACGCGACGATTCACCGAAATGGACGTTTCCTCTTGGCGACGAGTTACCACGCCGGCTCGGTCGTCGTCTTTCCGATCTCCGAGGACGGCACCCTGGGGCCGGCGAGCGACCTGGTTCAACATCACGGTTCCAGCGTTAACCCGGATCGTCAGAACCAACCCCATCCGCACTCGGTCAACTTCGACTGCGACCAGCGGTTCGCGCTGGTTTGCGACCTGGGGCTGGATCGGGTGTTTGTTTATCGCTTCGACGCGGAGAACGGAAAGCTCATTGCGAACGACCCGCCGTGGGTTGCCACGGAACCCGGCGTCGGTCCGCGCCATCTCGCGGTCCACCCGAGCGGGCGTTACGTCTTCACGATCAACGAGATCGGATCCAGCCTTTCTTCTTTTGCCTACGATCCGGACCGGGGCGTGCTGACGCCGGTCGAAACCCGATCGACGATTCCGGAAGACTTCGTCGGCGAACCCTACACGCCGGACGTCCAGGTGGGCGCCGCCGCGAACCGACCGCCGGTCGTCGGGACGAACTTCGCGTCGGACGTGCACGTCGCGCCGAACGGACGGTTTGTCTACGGTTCCAACCGTGGACACGACAGCATCGTGAGCTTCGCCTTCGACGAATCAACCGGTCGACTGAGCGACCTCGCGCACCAATCGACCGGCGGGCGGACGCCGCGCACCTTCACGATCGACGCGCCGGATTCGCTGGTCCTGGTGCCCAACCAGGGCTCGGATTCCATCGTCGCGTTCCGCTGCGATGAGGCAAGCGGTTTGCTTAGTCCGACCGGCGCCATTGCCACCTCGCCGTCGCCGACCCACCTGGTGATCGTCCGAACGAGTTAACCTTTGGGAAGACGGTCGGCGACGACCGCGTGGCGGCGGGATGCTGGAGGTATCGTGAGCGAGTATCAGTACTACGAGTTCCAGGCCATCGATCGCCCGCTGACGAAGGCAGAGATGGCGGAGATCCGTGCTCTCTCGACCCGAGCCGAGATCACGCCTAACCGCTTCATGAACGTCTACAACTGGGGCGACTTCAAAGGAGATCCGGATCGCCTCATCGAAAAGTACTACGACGTCTTTCTCTACGAAGCGAATTGGGGAAGCCGTCAATTCATGGTGCGGTTGCCTGCCGCGGTTTTTCGACTCGAAGATGTTCGTCCTTATGCCGTCGAAGATGATGACGCCAGCTTGCAAATCCGAATGGCAGGAGATCAGGTCATTCTCGACTTTCACGTGAGGGATGAAGAGGGTGATCGCTGGATCGAGGACGAAGATAGCGAAGCCTGGCTTCCTTCACTGCTGCCGATCCGCGACCAGATAGCAAATGGCGACTTTCGATCGCTGTACTTTGGCTGGCTCGTCTCAGCGGAGACGGGAATCCTGGACGACGAGACCGTCGAGCCGCCGGTGCCATCGGACCTTGGTAATCTGTCGCCTGAGCTTGAAAAACTACGCGAGTTCCTCGGAATCAACCGTGACTTGATTGCAATCGCGGCGCAGCGTAGCGCGTCAGTTGAGGTGCTCGGGCCGTCACGCGGCGAGATCGCCCAGTGGCTGGCGAGTCTTCCGGAGTCGGAAAAGAATGAACTGCTCCTTAGGATCGTCGACGGGGAGGGAAGATTCCTGCGCGGCGAGTTGCTCAATCGCTTTCGTGCGTCGCGCGCTCCGAGCCGCGCCCATGCCAGGGATGAAAACGGCCGAACTGTCGGAGAGTTGCTTGCCGCGGCCGAGCACCGGCGGGTAACCCGCGAGCGGGCCGAGGCCGAAAGCCGGGCGGCCGAAGCGGCGCGCCGGGAGCGAGAAGCGGCCAGTGCTCGGGCGGCGTATCTGGACAGTCTGGTCGGCAAGGAAGAGATTCTGTGGCAACAGGTTGAATCGAACGTGGAACTGAAGAATGCTCGGGGTTACGACGAGGCGCTTCGGCTCCTGACAAACCTCGGCGACCTGGCCGAACGTGCTAATCAGAAAGCTGAGTTTCACGCTCGTCTTGCCGAGTTTCGGGAGCGTCACGCCAGGAAGCCGGCTCTGCAGTCCCGACTGCAGAAGTTCGGGTGATTTGACGGCGCAGCCGCCCCGAGCCGGTTGCCGAGCACCAATCCGGCTGTTACACTTCCGACCAGTATGAGGCGAGGGAGCAAGGAGACGGAATGCTGGCGAAGGTACTGACCTGCGCGGTGGTGGGGCTCGACGGGGCTATCGTCGAAGTCGAAGCGGACATTGGGGTCGGTTTACCCGCGTTTACGAAGGTTGGGACACAAACCCACTAGGTACCAGTCCCCGAAGCGCGATCCGATCAGGAAAAATGATCACCGAAAGCTCTAGGGCCAGAAGCGCATCCCGCTTGTCCACTTGGTCAAACTCTTCAATCCGTTCGCTTGCTTGCTGGCAATACTGTTGGATGGACTCTTGAGCAAGCCTTAGGTGGTGGAGGCTTTCGATTTCGTTCTTAAGTTTTTTGGCTTCTTCTTCCAGACCTTTCTTTTCTTGCCGCAGTGACGATCCCGCGGCTTTGATGGAGTCATCATCCAGCTCACCCAGGACATAGAGCTTGGCAAGACGGGTCTCTTGATCCTTGAGTTTGTTCAGACGGTTCTCAATTGCCGACAGCAGTTCTTCCAGACTGTCATCGCTCTGTTTGTTCTGCCGCCTTTGGATTTCTTCAATGATCAGAGTAGGGTGTAGTAAGACCTCTTTGACCTTGTCCCAGACCTGAGATTCCAGACGGCTGCCATTTAGGGTACGGTTGTGGCAAAGCTCGGCAACCATAGCTCGGGAATGACCGCTACAGCGGTAATACCAGTTTCCCGACTGGTGAGGAGAGATGGTGTAGACCCTTCCGCACTGGCCACAGCGTACCATCCCTGAAAGCAAATACGAACGCTTGCTCTTACGGGGTGCCAGACGGCGATGGCGTTCTAAGACATTTTGAGCCTTCAAAAACGTCTCAGGAGGGATTATCTGGGGGGTAGCATCAGGCAGTTCAATCCACTCAGATTTGTCGCGCAGTTCCCGTCGATTGTTCTTATACCGTTTGCCTTTGTGGGTCTTGGATTCTACCGACTCCCAGCGCAAACCATAGGTTTGTCCGGTGTAGGCTTGCTGATTGACCAGACGGCCAATGGTTGAGCGTCCCCAATGACGGGTATCGCGAGGTGAGGGAATTCCCATATCAGTCAAACGGATGCAGATCCGCCCAAGGGTCAGATCTTCATCGATCAGCCAGTGGAAGATGAGGCGCACTATCTTGGCCTCATCTTCATTCACAAATCGCTTGCCCGATGCTCTGTCATAACCATAGCCATAAAGACCGACCCCACCCGTCGGGAGCTTGCCCGACAAGACCCGCTCACGCTTTCCACGGACCGTGCGTTCTTTGATCTTCTCGTGCTCGATCTTCGCTGCGAACCCTTTGACGTAGCGGATGAGCTGTCCTTCAGGGGAATTGTCCAGCGGCTCGGTGACAAAAACCAGTTCAACGCCGTGTTTCTCGCATTCCTCAGCGACGATGGCCAAATGAATTGGGTCTCGAGCCAAACGATCCGTAGCGTGGCAAATTACCGCCTGAATGACTCCTTTACGGATTCGGTCTCGAAGGATACGAAGCTGGGGACGGTCCAAGGTTGTTCCGGGCCAATCCTCAGAATGGACTTGGGCGATTTGAAAGCCTCTAACGCGAGCAAGCTCAGAGCACGACTTAGCTTGGGATTCCAGCGAGCTGCCTTCTTCTTTCTGATTGTGGGTACTCACCCGACAGTAGAGATCTGCTTCCGGCATGCCACCTTACCCCTAACAGCGCTGATATACCTACTCTAGCAGGTTAATGACCTTTTTTACACCAATAATCGCCCCCTTGTAGCCACGGATGACAAAGCCACCGTGTGTGCTTCGGGGGCTTAAGGCGACAGCAAGGGAAGACCCTCTTGCTTTGCAAGGATTTCCCACGGTGCATAAATGCCCGTGTTCCTCCTTGCCAAAGCAATTCACCCTTTTAAATCAGGCAAGTATGTTGTCGCTGGCTCGCGACAACCAAATAAATTGTGAGCAGAAAGGAGGTGAGGCTGATGGACATTACCGCTGAAGCTAATAAGCTAATCGAGCTTTTAAGAGAGCTTGGTTATCACTTTGAGGAAGTCCACGAGGATCAGACGCATAAAATCCTGTACCTGGAATGGTCACAGGGAATGGTCAGGGTAAGACTTGAGTTTCCGTTAACGGAAGTACGCTAGCTTAGTCCAGTTCAAGTGCTAGAAGGGAGGTGAAGCAAATGAAGACCGTAGAGCTAACTGAAGAAGAAATCGTCGAGTTAATAAGCCTAGTGGATTATCAATTGACTGAGATCGTGACCGGGCCGTACGAGGATGACTGTAAGAGGTTGATAGCAATATTTCAGGCAATCTTGAGCAAGCTGTCTCAATCTTGAGGCATATTGCGAGTGAAAGGAGGTGATATAAGATGATGCTATTAACGAAGAAAGACCGTAGTCGACTGCCCAAACTTTACAGCACGCAAGATGACCCCAATCCGATGGTGTGGGTCAAGTTCTTTGATCCCTGTGGCTGCTGGACTTGGTACGGGGTTGAGTTTGACGGCAAGGACGAGTTCTTTGGCTATGTAGAAGGCTACGACAAGGAGCTAGGGTATTTCTATCTGTCAGAGTTGGAAAGTTATCGGGGACCCCTTGGGTTAGCGATTGAGCGGGACCGGTATTTTGAGCCATGCCGATTAAATGAACTAAGAGACCAGTAGTCGTTATGAGCGGTGGTCAGGGGATGCAGTATGCCCCTGCACCACTGCAGCGAAATTGAAGTTTGACATTGTGTGCAGGAGAAAATGGCACGCAATGTCAAACGACTTTATAAGGGGAGTTGCCGAGGTGTGCAACTCCCCTTTAGATCCCCTCTGTTCTTCCTCCTCTGGAATCTCCAGTTTAGCAATCTGATTTTGCTAATGCTGTCAAGCCGTAAGGGCTGTGACAGCGCAAAATCAGTTGCTGTGTAGATTCCAGAAAGGAGGTGAAAAAATGAGTTTATGGAGCGTATTGAACTACATATTGAACGATCCGAAGAGCCAAACCCGAAATGGCAAAGGCTCTGGGAAAAACTACTCTATGGAAACACCAGACAGAATAGTCTGGATGGTAGTAACGGAGTACTCCAGCTGCATCAAAGCGATGATAGATGCAGTGGAAGCCCCAAGAATAGGGGGCTACAAGGTAATCAAGATGTATTACCGAAAGGGCGAGAGTAAGCCCTATGAAAAGAGAACAACCGAAGTTCTCTAAGTAAGCTGCCTTGGGAAGTTACTAACCAAGGTAGTATAGCATAAGCAGACGAGCATACAAGTAGACAAAAGTTACTCAATCGGAAGCCGCGAGTGCCCAGCTCAATCGCCGCTGCCCAACCCTGGCTATCCTCGACTTAGACAAGCCAAACAAACCTAAATACATCATCATAGAGTTTCTACAGACGCCCGCTCGAACGGACCGCGCCCAACCCGGCCATATGTGAAGAGTCCGGGGACTCTCACACAGTAATGGGGAGGAAAAATCAATAGACAACAAGGAGTAGTACGGGTCATACTACAACTAATTCTACTCAAATGGACTGGGAGGGGTTGATATACCTTAGATTCTCACAGTTCCAATCCTTCCTTTTTTATATGACTACCTAGGGTTTATGGGGGATAATAGAGGGATGAAGCAACCAAGCAAACTACCCGCTCACGTGGTGCAATTAGAGTTGGTCTGTCGGATGGGACTCTTAACGCGGGAACAATTTACTCGATGCCTCTTTTCCGACAACTCGGGGACGTATGGCTGGAAGCAACTCGACAAACTGCGCGACAACGGTTGGGTGAATATCCAGGAGTTTGGCGACTTTAAAAAGTATGTGTATACTCCTACCACACAAGGAAACAACTATCTGACCGGACAATACTTCCGTCCAAAGTTCGGGCTGGTTCGAGCATCAAGCGTCCGGGTGGACCTTCATAATCTGGAAGCGCAAGAGCCGCTGGTGATGGCGCACGAGCTGGTAAAGCACCATCAACAGATCGAGCTAATCTCGTACCTCTCGGAGCCCATTCTGCGTCAAAACCCCATCAACGGCACCGAGCCGGATGGCGTGGTCAGACTGCGCTACCAAGACAATGGCCTTTTACTAGCGTTTGAATGGGATCGAGGCACCGAGTCAGAGCAAAAACTGTTCGACAAACTGGAAGGATATATCGGTCTCGGACAGCCTGAGAACATCCAAAAGCGGCTGGAATTGTGGGGGTCCAGATCTTTGTTCATCGTTTGGGTCTTGCCTGATGTAGACCGTCTCCAATACGTCAAGGATCTTTTAGAGCGATTACTTAACCGTTTAAATAAGCGAAGCTATGCTGGGGCATTTCGATTGGGATTATCCACATCTTACCGAGACTTCTTTTTTAAGGAGGTATGGCACCAACCTTTTAATCAACCATTCACGCGACTTTTGCCCGTAGAGTGGGAAAACCGTTAGTTCATCTTATGATTATTAAGGAGACTAACATCTTCATGCCTCAACCAGCACCGCTCTTGCATCAGTCGGTACCGCCTTGGAAGCCGATTCTTTTAGGCTACAAATTAAACAAACGGCAAGTCCTAGAAGTTCCGCCCGAGTTGACCAATCAGCATGCCCACATTATCGGTCAATCCGGTGTTGGTAAGTCAATGCTTCTTCAGCACTTGTTTTTGTCCCACCTTGAACGAGGCCACGGTGTCACTCTGATTGATCCCGCCGGTATGGCCTCAGAACAGATTTTGTCCCGATTAGCCCAGCATGGCTATTTTAATTCCCCTCAAGCGTATGAGCATTTAATCTATGTCGAGTTTAAGGAAGGGGACTGGTATTTTCCTTTCAACATCCTCAAACTGTCAGGGGTATCCGAAGCAGACCGGATGCACCTCGTCATTGAAGCGATGAAGCGGGCTTTCCCCGAACTGGATACCGAAACCGGTGCCGCTCAGTTTACGGTTGCCACCTCTCACGCTTTGGATATCTGTTTACAGATGGACTGGTCGATTGTCGCCATTGAAGCGATCCTGTCCAACCGCCAGGTCTGGAAAAAACTATCCAGCGTAGTGACAGGCGATCCTCTCCACGTGTTTTTTCAGCGCTGGTGGCAGGTCAACGCCTCGACTCAATATGCTCACGACTCCGCTTACCGGCGAGCTCACCAACTTAATGCCCATCCAATTACGCGCAACACGTTGGGCCAGTACCACAACAAGCTCGATTTTAAACAGATCATGGACTCTCAAACCTGTGTGTTGGTGAACTTGCGGGGTGTGCATGTTGACGAGTATCGATCCTATATTGGAGCTCTCATTCTGCACGGGTTTGAACAAGCGGCTTTTCGGCGCGATCCTCACGATCACTTCAATCATTACTTGTTGGTGGACGAGTTCCCTACTATCGCAGGCAACGGAAAGACTCTCAGTGGCATTTTGGATCGTTGTCGTCAGTACGGACTGTTTATCACTATGGCGCACCAGCATTTACCGACAGATAAGCCGGATCTGATTCGGGCGTTGGCTGGCGCGGATCTTAAGATCTGTTTCCGGGTCAACTACCACGATGCCAACACCATGGCTCATCTGATCGGCTACATTGATCCCAACCTCAAAGAGGGCAAGATCAATTGGGGGCAGGTCGCTGGTGGTTTGATGGGAGTGGGAGGTGATATTGACGATTTTCCGATTACTATGATTGGCAGTATGATGCGGGGAGCATCCGCCTATCAACAGACCCCGGTAGCGATGGCCGCGCAGTTTCAGGAGTGGGTAAATAACCTGATGAATGCACCCAAGCGGGGCTTTTATGCCAAGCTGGGGATTGCTAAAGCGGAAAGTTGGATAACACCTGACTTGCCGGATGCTACTGGAAAAATAGAGGCGGTGGTCGATAATTACCACCGCCTCTACTACACCCGCACAGAAGATATTCACCTACCGTATCCGTATGGTCGCTTAGATGAATGGGAAGGCCGACCTACTCCGCGGCCTCAGGAGCCACCACTGGACTCTGGTTTTGGTCAGATGGAGTAGTCTGCGTCATTCTGCACTTGGTGGGGCCGTCCTTGGGCCCTGGATGGTTCCACCACAAGAAGCTTTACAAGACGTTGGCCGCGCCGGTAATACTTCTTCGAACTCTACAGTCACGCTTCGATCACAAACTTGACTGTAGTCGTTGCGCTGGGGAAGGGTTGTTTGGGATATCTAAACGCGGAAGGAGATGCTCGAACAGAAGGATGTTGTGGCGTGGGCAAACAAGAGCGTTCTAAAGACCGTGTTTGAAAGCACCGGCATTTTTACGCTCCTTCCTGTCGTTGTCATAATGCGAGTTACCCGGCGCAAGTAGTCGCTTCTCATAACCGGCTCGTAAGCCGCGTACTGGCTCGATGAACGGAACCTGTCAATAGATCTGAGACAGTTCTTGAGAGAAATTAGTGACTCACCTCCTCTGTCTGGGACGGCTTTGGTGGGTTGATCCAAGCCGTGGTCGGGAGCGGTGGCGGGATCGGAACCTGATTGACGAAGCGTTCGGGATGGGCGGCATACGCCGTGCGCAGGACGGTCGCTCGGGCCTCGTGGAGTTCAGCCGCGTAACCGTAGTGCACCGCTTCCGGGGGCATCAGTCCGAGGCCGGCGTGCCGATGTTCGGTGTTGTACCAGCGGAAGAAGTCCTGACCGAAGGATCGTGCCTCCTCGATGCTGGTGAAGCGGTCCGGAAAGCCCGGCCGATACTTCAGCGTTTTGAACTGGGCCTCCGAATACGGGTTGTCGTTGGAGACGTGAGGACGCGAATGCGTCTTGGTCACCCCCAGGTCGGCCAGGAGGAACGCGACGGGTTTGGAGGTCATCGAGGCGCCGCGGTCGGCGTGAATCGTGAGCTGCCCCGCCACGATCTCTTGCTTGGCGAGGCTATCGGCGATCAAGCGTTCCGCAAGCGCGGCCTGCTCCTGGTGGGCGACCATCCAGCCGACGACGTAGCGACTGAAGATGTCGAGGATGACGTAGAGAGAGAAATAGGTCCATTTGGTGGGGCCGAGCAACTTCGTGATGTCCCAGCTCCAGACCTCGTTGGGATGGGTCGCGAGGAGTTCGGGCTTGGCATAGGCGGGATGGACGAGTTGATCGCGGCGCTCGCGGGTCTCGCCCTGGTCCGCCAAGAGACGATAGAACGTGCGCTCGGAGGCGAGATAGACGCCCTCATCGAGGAGGGTCGCGTAGACCTCGGTCGGCGAGCAATCCTGAAAGCGCGAGGAATGGAGCACGTCGAGAATAGCCTGGCGTTCGGCGGAATCCAAGGCCCGCGCCGACACCCGATCGGGCGAGGGAACCGCGGATGTCTGAGGAACGGGCGTGAGTGGGCGCGCCTGGCGATAGAAGCTAGCTCGGGCAATCCCGAGCGCCTGACAAGCGGGGACGATGCCGATGGTCGGCGCGCGGGTCGTCACGGCATCCATCACGACCGCCCTCCAGCGTTGTCGCTCGGCTGGGTCAGCGCCAAGAGCGAGGAGACTTTTTTTTGGATCTCGATGATGGCCTCGGCCGCCGCAAGTTGGCGGGAAAGTCGCTCATTCTCCTGACGCAAGCGGGTGAGTTCGGCGGAGTTGACCGGAGCAGCCGGGCGACCCCGTCGTTGCGGGGCGAGGGCCGCGAGGGTTCCCTGGGAACGGTGACGGCGCCATTCACTCAGATGCGACGAATAGAGACCCTCCCGGCGTAAGAGCGCACCGAGTTGTCCGGGGGCCGAACATGCGTCCGCCTCATCGAGGACGCGCAACTTGTAGGCAGCGGTGAATTGCCGGCGATGGGCGCGTTCGGGGACTTCGGAGTCCGGGGGCGTCGGCGCTGAACCACGAACTGCGGGGACGGGGTTCACGATACCATTCGTTCCACTCATTCTGTTGCTTCTTTCCCCGCCCTGTACACTAATTTCCGGTGCTTCCCTGTCTCACTCTATATTGGCAGAAAGGGGAAACGCTATTGGAGGAGTAGTTCCCTTTGATTGACAGTCAGGGGAGCACAGTCCTAACCCAGTCTCCTCTGCTGAATAAACGGCTGGGATTAGGATTGTTGACTGCTATTCGAGTGGGTTGTACATTTCGTAGTTAGGAAACATCAGGAAGGGAATCTCAAGTCGGGTGGTGATGGAGTTTCTAGCGGTGTCCCGAAGTGAACGCGCGACGACTGCCGAAAGTCAGCGGGCGCTGGTTGAGATGGAGGCGAAGCTCGCTCTCTTACCACTCAAGTTCCTGCCGCACCGTTCTTCGTATTGGGAAATGGCCCGCTTTCCGAACATGGCGGCCATCTACTGGAATCTGGCACGGACCACAGTCGTTCCCGAACAGCTTGTTTTCGCCGACACCGTTTCAACGATGATGGGCCAGAAGGACAATCCGGCCGTCATCGCACGGGCCTCACGAGCTTATCCCGCGTTGGTCCGCCAGCACCACTTCTTTCTGGTTTTAAAAGAGCATTTTCCCATTGTCGTCCGTTCCGAAGAGTTGGACCTAAACGGCGTCGATTTGCTGGTCGTCGACAAGGGGCGCGCCTACGGGGTCGCTTTGTCAGTTCCGACCAACAGCGCGCGCTCTTGGCAGAAGGTCAAGCAGGTACGTCATCCAGACTCCCCAGAGCACTTGCCGGTGCTGTATTTGTACGCAAAACCCGATGAGTATCCCGTCGGCCAGTTCTGGCTTCATCATCCAGAGCAGTGGATGCAGGTCCGCGCCTGGATTGACGCTGTAAGATCTAGCGAGGACTACTCCACAGCCTTCTTCTTGCGCGAAACTGTTCTTTAAAAGTGGTGAGTATTGCGAAGAGGAACGGTCGCTTGCTAGTAAGGGCGGTGCAGAGTATGGGTGGGATAGCGCCATCCAGGGTCGGCATCGCAGTAATACTCATGCGCCGTCCGGTGTGAACTGAGGTAGTACGTAAGACCATTCGCCCCATCAGCCGGGGCAGTCGTCGCCGAAGTCGGAGTGGGCTTCGGCTTGCCTTTCTATCAGCTCCATCCTATACCAATTAAGATTGATTACGCCGCTTGGACTCACCGAGTCGTGGCGTCGATCCAGTCCTACAACCTAACATTGCCCTTATTCAACCAATGATAACTGCTTGCCCCTTACTACCAATCTCTTTTGGCATGTGCCGCAGGTAACTCCTTTTGTGTACGGCTTAATAGAAACCGCATTTTGGCAATACGGGCAGAGTGCTCTTCGTGCCGTGAAAGCTACCCCTGCACCAGTTACAGCTCCTAGTAGTGGACCCAAGATTATGGTGAGTACTCCGCCAATGATGAGAGGAATGCCGATAATAGCACCGATAATTGTTAAGGATAATAGGAATCCAATAAAAATAAACACAATTCCAACGGCTATTCCGACGCCCAGCCCGCCAAAAGGACCTACGGCGACGCGCAGACCAGTCATTGCTTTAGTGTCTTTTGTAATTTCAGAAGTTCTGATTGACTCTTGATTCATTATGCGCTACGTATTTAAGGTAATGTTGGGGTAATTCTACACATTCGCAGCGCACATTGACAAGATACGACTTGATAGTGCCAAGAGATACCTATTTCCGAGTAGAGTCATGTAGTGGACATCAAAAATATTGATGAGTAACCTACGGACTGCCTTTAGTGTCAGTTCACCTCGGCAACGACTAAATGGTCTCACAAACGGTCAGTATTGAGACCCTTACGTAACCGGCGAATTCAAAGGATGGCTGTCTGCGACCGGCGGGCTCACAATCCCGTCTCTGATTCAACGACTCATATCTTGACAGTAAGAGTGACTTCTGAGACAGTATATGGTATATGAACGTGGGTTATGCCCGGGTCTCGACCGAAGACCAGACACTCGCACTGCAACAAGACGCGCTCAAACAGGCCGGTTGTGAGCGGATCTTCACCGATACTATCAGTGGCGCCAAAACTGAACGACCTGGGCTTGACGAGGGGCTAGGCTTTTTGCGACCGGGCGATACTCTCGTCGTGTGGCGACTTGATCGTCTCGGGAGGTCGCTGAGGTATTTGATTGAGACGATGAACCTGCTTCAGGAGCGCCAGATTGGATTTCGTAGCCTCACCGAGCAGATCGATACGACAACAAGCGCAGGTAAGCTTATATTCCATGTCTTTGGCGCCCTGGCCGAGTTTGAGCGCGAGCTGATCCGAGAACGTACCCGTGCAGGATTGGCCGCAGCTCGAGCGCGTGGACGCCAAGGCGGCAGACATCGAGCACTGACGGCAAAGCAGATTGAGATGGCTCAAGCCCTGTATGACGCCCGACAGCATTCGATCGCTGACATCTGCAAGACGCTGCGCATCTCGCGGGCCACACTCTATCGCTGCCTCACGGCCTCGAATCCGCCGGAAGAAATGTCGCCTGCTTGATTGGTTAGGCTTGTCCTGATATACTTCCTCAATATGATGGAATCTGTGGAAGCATTTCTTGTTAAAGCCGAAGAGAGCCTTGCGGGCGCGGAGAGCGAGTTCGTCAACGGCCGGTATAACAACTGCGCGAACCGCTGTTACTATGCTTGCTTTCAGGCCGCAATTGCGGCGCTTCTGCGTGCAGGTATGGAACCAACAGGGCCGCAGTGGAGCCATCAATTTGTCCAGGGACGTTTCGTCGGTGACCTGATCAATCGTCGAAAAGTCTATCCCGCTTCCCTGCGGACAGTACTGGCCAATACGCTGGCTCTTCGCCAGACCGCAGATTATAAGGCAGACAACGTGAATCAACGCGAAGGCGCTCGCGCCCTGAGCTGGACCCGACCGTTGATCGAATCGGTGCAAGGGGGAGGTGAAGGCCGATGAGTGTCGAACGAGTAACGTTTCAGAGCCCGCGGATCCAAAGTGCCGTAACCGAACTGGAAGGACTGATCAAAGAGACCTACCCCAAAGCGGTGTTCGAAGTCAGCGAAGGGGAGGACCCCGAGGGAATCTATTTGACGGCGACGGTCGATACCGACGATCTCACTACGGTCTTAGGAATCGTAGAGGAGCGCTTGGTCGATCTCCAAGTGGAACAAGGATTACCGCTCTATGTGGTGCCGGTTCGCCCGCTGGAGCGGGTGCTGCGGGAGCTGCGCCAGCCAAATCCCCGGATAAGACCGAGAATCGACATCGAAAGCGCTACACCGCCGGTGCACCCATAAGTCGGCTTGTGTTCAGCGCGCCCTCCGTCTCGCTGACGCCTGAAAAGACATTGAAAGCAAATAAACCCCGCCCATCTGACCTGTGAGACGGTATCTGGCCGACACCACCATCCTCACCGCCTACCCCTACCAACGCCCAACGGGCCTCCAACGGGGTAATCTAGGTTACCTTCATTTTGACGTGTCCCAGCAAACTACAGGGATCTTGTCGATGCCATGAGCCCACAAGCTATTGACGACAATTAACGGTCATGATACATTTCCATGGAAAGTTCCATCACGGTGAAACGCATGCCCCGTAGGGAGCGCCGACAGAAGCCCATATCCGTCGGTACCGACGACCGCAATCTACTCGACCGCTTGAAGCAGGACTATGAAAAGGCGGAGCAAACTGAGCTTGATTGGGGCGAATTTCTCACGTCAATCGCACTTCTGGGACTAGCAGTTGCCGGCGTCTACGCACTCGCACAGTCGGTGAATCGATCACAGCAGTCTGTGACCGCCTGTTGTCCTTTTTGTAACCAGAACTTCGGCGTCGCCTGGCCATCAGGTTCTCCTCCCGCTGTTTCTATCCCCTGCCCGAATCCAAAGTGCCAGCGACAGCTAGTTGTCAGTCTAGTCGTTCCACCATCCCGAGGATTGGGGGACCACTAGTCTGTGTATCGTGTGGGCAGTGAGTTTCAATGAGGAGGCGATATCGGCGCTTTCTGAACGATTCTGGAATACCGAGCACATCTCATATGCACGATATTTGCTATTCGACTGCCCATCCAATGGGCGAAACTAATGGAGGTTTCTTACAATGCGATGCCCTTATTGTCACTGCGAAGCCGGAAGCGTCAAGGTCTGGCTGACCGATCATTTACCAACTCGACACCCTGTCGGCTTGAAACAGACTATCTTATCAACCGTTGGAACTACGGTTGGTAGCATCGTCCTCACTCGCCTCATCAACACAGCGTTTCCTGAAAATACCGGAACCAAGGTGCGGCCAAGGCGGCGGACCTCCCGTGCATGAGTATTTCAGCGTCCGTGGTGAAAGCGCACAATCGAAAACCTGCATTCGACACCGCCGACGGACATCCATAGGTTGTCCAAGGGATCCAAGGCTTGGTTGGCTGGAGGAAGCAAAATGGCTAAGTTTGAACTTGGTAGTAATTTCGGCCCAGGTTCTTGGCGGGTAAGCCCTGTACCGCAGATACCCCCTAACCCTACCACAGCTTCCGTTATAGGGGTTGCAGCGGACACAATAGGAATACTTGCAGATATGGAGACCCCCGGCAGTGGTCGTTGGGTCGCTGCCGCGTTCAAATTCGGTTTTCTCCTGCTCGGCGCTAATCTTTCATAGGATCATGCCGGAGGAGCGAGCCGCGTGGTGGTCGACGTAACAATGTTGAGCGGGCCCTGCCGATTTACGTTGTCCCTTTGCAACCAGTTGATCGGGTAATGAAAGAGCTGTCCCGACCTCGACAACCATCGCGTCCATGAATCGATTGGCAAGCCCAATCGTCCTCAGTGCAACCGTGACCGACGAGGAATGACCTACCTGATGCTTACCTGTGGGTGCCAACTCGGCTGAACCTAAAGGTTTACCTTTGGTGTGTCCCTGTGCTTGTGAAGTAGGTTTCTTCAGCAAAATGAGTCTTTGATGAAATGTCCGCTTTGCAAGGCAAAGTGGACGAGCACCTGTACCAGAGAATGTTCCACGATTCCGATTCGAAATCTCTCTGGCATCAAATTATATTCTGTGCCGGTGTTGTCAGTACAAGCACAATGGATGATACAATCGTCAGCAGATCACTAGGCGCTGTGGGCGCCGACAAGCATTCGTTCGCACAACTGTCCGTACAACATGACGCCCTGGCTGGCAGAAAGCTGGGTGTATACTTGTAAGCCGCCGACCGCTCGGGTATCTGCCTGACCGCAAGTCGCGAGGTTTCCAGGCCGATTCAAAGGAGGTACCGGGTGATGAGGTCGAAGGTATTTATTGGATCTTCCAAAGAAGGTCTTCCGATCGCTCGTGCGATACAAAGACATCTGGCCGAAGAAGTCGACGTTGATGTCTGGAGAGATGTGCCCCCTGCGCCCGGAGAGACAATCCTAGAGTCGCTTGTAAACGCGCTTCATACCTATGATTTTGCGGTGGTCGCTCTCACGCCGGATGATAGTGTCGAGTCCCGAGGGGAGCAACGTGCATCTCCTCGGGACAACGTTGTCTTCGAACTTGGATTGTTCGCCGGTTTCCTCGGACGTAACCGTACCTTCTGTATCTGTGATAATAGGGCACAGTTGAAACTTCCAACCGACCTCGCGGGCATGACGTACGTCCTCGTTCATGATCGTCCCGATAATCTTCTCGCCGCGGTAGGACCGGCATGCACATCGATCATCGACGCAATAACCAAATTGGGCCCATTCCGGAAGTGCGCGAGCAGAAGATTCGAGATGGAGGAACTGGTCGAGGGGCACTGGATAAAGGTTGGTGACCACGGTTACTCGTTCATCGTCCGTTTCCACTCTGATGGTACTCTTACCGAGTCAAGTCTGAGCAATTTGGCATACAGGTATGCCGGACGATGGACGTTAGAACAGGGTGACCTAATTATCGAGATTGATTCCGACAGCCATTATAGGCTCCGAGTCATCGCATCTCGCGATCAACCCGTCCATTCAGGAATCGAGGAGAACTCAGCCGGCGGACGCAATGACTTTCGTCTTGTGCATGTGGATTGGAAAGCGCTTCAGCCGTACTGAACTGAGGTGGTCGGTATTTTCGGCAGAAAGGGAAATTCGGGCGAACTCGATGTGGGATCGATTGATCGACCCAGTAATCGGTATAATTGCGCCAGGAGCAGGCGGGTGATGGTGTTCGTGGCGAGGGTCAATTATTCGATTCCGAACGACCGTACTCTCGATAGCCTAGTCGCCAATGCTACTCATAGAACGCGGACGTATCAACCTTAAGGAGATCGTCTTCGATGATATTGCGGTCACTATCCAGGGTTACATCAAACTCGAAGGGAAACAAATCATCGGTTGCGTAGCCAATGTCGCGTTCCTGATCGCTAGCCGAAGCGTATTCCAGTCGCACGCTCATGATTCCGCGACCCACCAACCTGATCCGGCCGCAACTGCGACAACGGCAAGATCCTGTACTGCTTGGCGATGTGGACATCCTATGGCCCCAATTGAAAATGGAAAGAGCCGTACCTAGGTCACCTGGCACGGCTCTTAAACCGTGAACAACGGAAACGCGCATCAGCTTTTGCTGTGACCGTTGGAAGGGACGTCTCCCGAAGCCCCTTTTACGTGATGCTCTGTGTCCTTAACCTCCCTACTTATAGAGCTGTGAGAATGCTCCTCCGCAACGGGTGTAACAAAATCCTCCCCGAATCGCTTTGTCAGCATTCGCTCGAGTGCTATGTACGTCTCGTAACTGATCCTTCCACTTAGGTACTCTCGAGTAATCTCTGCAAGGCTACGGCCTCCCGCATTCGCGGGTGTCCATTCGACTTCAATGCTCAGATCGCATCACCTCCTTCCTGTCAGATATTTCACAAGTCAGGAGTAACCACCCGAGTCGCGTAGCTATCGGCCTCACGAGGTCAAGATCGGCATCTGAGAACACGAATGTGTTGCTGTCAATGCACAGGACTCCTAGCTTACGCGTCGGATCGTCAGGATGAATAACGGTGTGAATAGCCGATCGATAGGGTAAGGTGGACCGTCTTGGGGAATGTGCATCTACGAAATCCGGATCCACTAGCACGCTTGGATTAGCTCTGTCTACTCCAGACACAAAGACTGAGCCAGCGATACCGCGAGGCTGGTTAGTGGACTTGGGATCACGATCTCCAATATACCACTCGTTCCAACGATGGCTCGGCTGCCCTAGACCGTAGTCCCAGCGAATACGAAGTTTTTGGATTGCGCTGTCTGGAGTGTACACGCAGGCCCGACAGGATCCGTCCCCACCAAACAAGGTGAAGGTACTGCGAAGCATACTCTCGACTAAGGCCTGTGCCTCTAAATCGGTTATCGAGATAGCTCCAGGCCGTGAGAACAAAACCAAGAGCTCACGATCATTGCGAAGGATGACATCAAGCAGCTTGGCTTGCTTACGTCGAGCATCTAATTCAATACCGAGACGCCTATTTTCGTCTGTGAGCGTCTCTGCTGCCGTTCTCAGCTCAACAGTCTGGCGACCGAGCTGATCAAGAATCATCCGACGTTTCTCGCTTTGGGCTCCTACTTCTTCAAGTTGGCCTAGTCGGCGTCGATCAGCACCGTAGATAAGCAATGAAACCAGGAGAAATAGCGTGGCCACCATCCAGCCGGCAACGAGCGCCGTTAGCAGCCCATTTGTAATAGTCCAGTTCTGGTGTGTGCTACCCAACCAGGAAAGTAGAGACTTCCAGAGTTCAAAGCTCTCTCCCTGGATTGCCCCACCTATCACTTGCAGCACAAGATAGGCAGCCACCCCGAAGAAAACCGCCTTCGGAGAAAAGTGTGTGCGAATCCACTCCTCGACTCGCACGGGGAGACCTTTCAATAACTCCCACATTGCTCGTCTCAGCACCCCATACGCAGATTGGAAGATGGACACCCGCACGTGCCCAGTCTCCCTGCATAACAATCGATACAGCAAAGAGTAAGGCGATACGTATGGCGCAGTACATATCATAGGTGCGTGACCCGGTCAATATGGATCTAAGAACCAACCAATTATATCTCGAAACAGAAAGGCGTTCGAAAGCCTGGCTTTCTATAGCATTTCTGAGGTCCGACTCGATTGCCGGAATTATGGTTTGACCATTAACCTCCTCTTCTTCGACAAGTCCCCGTCTCAGGGGACGAACCTTTCAAGCTTCCCACGGCGTGTGGTGCGCATTGGTCCCACAACGCGCTGCCCTTAGCCTGGATTTCGCAGCTATTAGGGCGAATTCATATTAGGTGACGAAGCGCGTTGGGCGGCCGCCTTTCAACGCGAGAAATCGACCTCTCGCTGGATCCGCGCCGACTTGTGCTGACAGATCGGACAGGACGCGGTCCAACGGGTCGGGACGACGACGAGGGTCACCTGATTGTCTTCGACGACGAGCTGGCGGAGACGAAAGCCAACAAAATGGGGGATGAGAGCGGAAAGGCGCACTTGGGGCAAGTCCTGGATCGCACGGGCTCGATGAGCTGTTTTGCCAGGAATTCTGCCACAATCTCCGCCAAATCGTCAGCGAGACTGAGCATGAGCCCACACCGGGTTGACAAACACACAAGGGGGATGAGCAGCCCGTCCCGCTCGCCATTGCGCCCCGTGGCCACCGCAACAAGTTGTTGGACTTCCGTAGGGGTGAGGTAAGCAACGATAGGTTGAGCCCTGGATAGAGCGGTTTGACTTTGGATGACGGCTTGGGTACCTGGCATAAGGGGTTGTTTCTTCTATCCTTTAAAACTGGACAGATGAAACTAATGTCCAGAATACCAACCTTTTAAGGGCTTAGTCAACTGGTAGCTTAGGCTGAAGTCGCGTCCTCTATATAAGCCAACGTTGGACAAAAACACTAATTTTGTCCAGAGTGTCGTTTTGTTAGCCGCCATACGTATAGAGAAAGCCGAACGAGTGGCGAGTTCTTTTAATGGTGGAGAAGGAAAGGTCCAATGACCCAAGCAGCGAGAGTGGTCCTGAGTGATTGTCGAGGGGCTCTATCCGAACTGCAGGCGCCCGGCTTACAGGGGAGTAATTGGCGGCGAAGATGGATCACTGCTGTTGTCTTGCTAAGAGCCGTGTTCCACGTTTTGCAGAACGTTGACGCAGACGCAAAACAGAATCCACGGATGAAGGCAGCCATTGACGCGGAATGGGCATCCATAAGGAAGACAAGGCCAGACCCTAAGATCTTCTGGGAGTTTATCTACGAGGAACGAAACAATGTCTTGAAGGAGTACAAGCTCGGAGCGGGTCAGTCTGTCACGATTCATGTTCCGCCGGCAGAGATGTGGCTAGGCGACAGATCGCGTTCTATCCCATCTATTCAAGGACAGGTCGAACTTTCATACCCGATGCAATCAGGACCATTCAAGGGCATGGATCAGCGAGACGTTGTGGCACAAGCGATTGAATGGTTGGAAAAATGCCTTATGCGAATTGACGCGGCGGCATCAGTGTGAGGGTTGCTCACGAGCTCAGTGATGGGTATAGCGACTTCAGGGAATGACCGCGTCAGTACTGCCAATCGCTAGTGGAAGAGCCGTCCGAATGTCAGGTCCAAGCAAACATGTCACCATCACATTTCTCGCTGGAGATGGGGGAGGACCGTAGAATTCCTCCCATCCAGGGCCAGGATTGTCTGCCCGCATGTTGATGGCGGGCCCGAATTGCTGCCCTCGAAACGCGTCGTTGGTTATCGAATATGATCCATCGATGAGAACTGCCTCAAGCCGAGCCCGATAGCAGGAACAAGATATTTCTAGCGTCAGTTCAACATTCCCATCGACCCAGTCGGTGCTGAGTCCCACTTTAGTGATCCACCCTGGCGGGCAGATGCTGTCTCGAGGCCATCCTTGGCGGTTGTAGGTCTCAATTGACTCTCTCTCGCTTTCCGTAAATTGGTCGGCGAGCACTTCGAGCAAAGTCGTGGTGCGGTCTGGTAGTTTCACATTGGTATTGAACACGTCATTCCACGTAATTCGGCGCAAGACACGGCCGTCGACGGCTATCATGGGATGGTGCACGCGCCACATGCAGACGAATTGGTCTGCCCAGATTAGCGACGGGATGTCACCAGGCTCGTTCCGGTAGAGGCGGCAACATGCGATACCGTTCGCTTTGGCCTTTTGAACAGCCGGCTCAGTGAAGCCAACGTTCGAGTAGATGACGCCCATGGTAGCACCAGTTGACTGTACCTCCCCAGAAAATGTGGTGATCGCTCCGATATCTAGCTTTCGTCGGGAATTTTTATCGTCTTTGCAGCTAACCAAGATCGAGATTGGCCAGTGTCCGCCAATGCATGCGTTGATCCAAACATCACATTGGCGCAAAGTGCCAGTGTCCCGATCTGGCACCTTGTAATCAAATAGGACTTCAGCCGATGGATCAAGGGTTTGAACGAAAGTATGTACTGCCTTCTCGAAAGCGCGACCCAGTTTAGCCAAGTGTCGTCCCCCTCCGCTGCCGGATAACCGGGTTCCTCCCGATAAAATTATAGGGCAAGCCTTCTGCACGGCCAGCATCACGCACTTTTACGCCAATCAAGGAGCGACGGCCTGCCAATGGTGATTTCTTAAAGACCGAGGGCGCGATTGACTAATTCGATTTCTTCGTCAAATCCCCCACCCTTTTACCCCCCCACTCGCCCCCGCCAGCCCTCGCCGCAGCGATTGTCGATCGTCTCTTGCACCACGGCCAAGTCTGCTACTTGAAAGGACCGCCATAGCGCGTGAAAGGACGTACCACCGACGGCAAAGGTACACCAGAGGCATCGACTTAGTGGCCCACTTTGAACCGGTATCCTGTCACTTCGCCGCCGGTACTTACAATGAGTGCTGCACGGACGCGAACGTATACGAAGTGTTATATGCTATAATCCAATGATGGTCATCCGTAGCTATTGGACACCGGACTACTTCAAACGCAAGATCGGCGTAATACTCTATGAAAAGACAAACCCCGCTGATCCCTGGCTCGCAAAAGACGCGAACCTCTATCTTCAGAAGAAGCTAAATAAGACATTCAAAGTCTTAGAAATAGGCTCCGGCAGGAGCACCACTTGGTTTGCTCATCGGGTTGGTAAGCTAATAAGTATCGAGCACGATCCCAGTTGGCACAGCCTTGTACTCGATAACCTGTGCAAACATCAACTCCGGAATTTTGACTTGAAGTTGGTAGAACGATCCAACTATGTCGCAGAAGCGAGAGAGCTTCCAAAGGATTTTGATGCCATCCTGGTTGATGGGATATTTAGGGACCTGTGTGCGCTTGAGGCCCTCAAACACCTCAAGAGCGGTGGGATGCTCATAATCGATGACTCCCAACGGTACCTGCCTTACGGTTCAAAAACCCCGGAAACGATTGGGCTTGGCCCACTTCCTAGTAATGAATGGAACATATTTCATCAACAGACGAAGAACTGGAAAACTCGCTACTTCAGTAATGGAGTTCAAGATACCGCGATTTTGATAAAACCTTAAGCGTCTCCGACTCTCACTTCTGCTCATTAAGAATTGATATAAGCTCAGAGGTCAAGAACGAAGGGACATCAAAGTTGTTCTTCGTCAAATCCCCATTTCTTTAGTCGCCAAGAACGCCGCCGACCCGCCGTTTGCGCGCGCTTGGAAGGTTGGGGATCGGCACGCGGTGGTGATCAGGTTTATGGTTGTTAGCGGATGGGTAGGCGAGCAAACTCCTCCCAGGAGCAGAGATGTTCGCTACGCCGAGGGCCATCGCGGAGTTCGGCCAGCGGGCGGCGTAGGTTGAGGGGCGGTCGGAGCCAGTTGTGCGCACACAAGGCCAGATAGCTAGAAATGTCGCCTTGAGAGTGTCGCTCTTGACGCCTTACCTATCAAGATGATATCAAGTTGATAGATGAATGGATGACCGAGGAAAGGAACAGAAGGATATGGGGCGTCGATACGGAAACTACTGGACCTACAGCGCGGGGCTCGCCATCGCCTGGGCGGTTGTTCTGATCCTCATGCTGACGATCGGGGGAAGCACGAGAGCACAGTCTGTCCTGTTGACCTTTTCCGGCTTCTGCATTGGCTGGGTGTCGACGACGATTGCCCGATACATCTATCCGCCGCCAAAACGATGGGAGGGGAGAACCTGGTAATGGTGTTCCAGTCCGCTCTGTTCAAGCGAAATATCCCGGCCGATGTCATCCAAGGCATCATCGTTGGCGGCGTGCTGGCGTTCATCACGTTCCAAATTCTTACGAACGTCTATGTCACAAAGGTCAACGGCTGGACCACCATGTTCGGATGCGGTGAGCCTGGCAACGGCATACTGCTGCGAGGCGCGTGTGCCAATAAATTCACCGGCCCCATCAACGTACCGCAAGAGGCGATGTACTGGACGACGAACCAAGATGGTGCGAGCCAAACGCTCTCCGGCCAATACGACTACATTCTGCACTTCCCGGCAGGCGGGCTTCCGCCGAACAATGCGTTCTGGTCGCTGACGATGAGTGACGCGCGAAATCGCTTTGTGGCGAATCCGATCAATCGGTACAGCGTGAGCGATCGCTCCGGTCTGGTTCCAAACGCCGATGGCTCCGTCGATATTTACATCCAGAACGCCGCTCCGGCGGGGCATGAATCCAATTGGCTGCCCGCGCCCTCGGGCAACTTCATCCTCTGGCTGCGCGTGTATCTGCCGGGTCAAGCTATTCTAGACGGCAAGTATCAAATGCCACCGGTCGTGGAGGTGAAGTGAATAGTGCGATGAAACACAAACATCTCATGACATTCGGCTCAGTCATGATCGTAGCGTGGGTAATCGGCACGTTCCTCTTCGTCTACTTTTGGCCGCACCTCGTGAACAACATCTACAAACGAGCGATCCTTGATCAAGGGTTCGGCGACGGCCCCGTCCCGATCAATACGCTCTACACGGAGCCCCAAGCGCTCTTTGCCGATCCCCTCGCCGCGCAGTCCGCCTCGGGCAAGAACTTGATGACTGTTGGTGTGAACCACGACACGCTCCTTACGGGCGGCTGGTTAGACCTCTCCAAAGGGCCGCAAGTCCTGCACGTGCCGGACTTCTCCGGCCGCTACTACAGCGTGCAGTTCACCGATCCGTTTGACGTCGACTTCGCCTATGTCGGCACGCGCACCACCGGCACCAAGGCGGGCGACTATCTCATAACGGGGCCGGACTGGAAGGGACAGGTGCCAAGCGGCATGAGGCAGATATCCTCGCCGAACAACTCGGTGCTCGTTATCGGCCGCATCCTGGTCTACAGCGACCGCGACCTCCCAACCGCCTATGACCTGGCCAAGCAGATCCAGCTAAAGCCACTGAGCCACGAGAGGACGTGATGCCCAAACCACCGACCAGGACCAAGAAACTGGCATGCAGATGCAGACCTTATCACCTTAATGAATCAGCCACCAGATGGGGATTCCTTGACGACAAGCCCACCAGCAATGACTGTTAAGGTGGGCCTCCCATAGGTGCGCACAACCCTCCTGGTTTGTACCGTTGCTTGAGGAGGATGCGGTTTTGACGGGGAGTCACGCCGCTTCGGAATCCGACATTGCGGAGGATCAGTGCGCGGTGTCATCTCAGTTACTCTCCAGCCATTTGGACGCTCGCCTGCAATTATAGCAGGCTAGATCAACCGTATTATCGAGACCAGGTAGCGGGTGCAGCTAAAAGGCGAGGGTAAACATCCCAAGGGTGCCATTGTAGGTCAGTTCACAGTGGGTTAGTAAGTCCCGGCCAAGGAGGGCGATTATTGGTTGATCCCCGACCTTTTGGGCATTGATGTTGACCCCAAAGGCCGCGGAAAACTCGATCTCGAAGTTGGGCATGCTGGGAAAGCGCAAATGGGCAGGGTAGACATTGACTTGGTGTTGGCCGGCCGAGCCGTGAATCTCCGCTGTTCGGATCGGATTGACACCCAGTTGGGTGATGACCTCATCGTCAACGCAACTCGCCGACGCACCCGTGTCAACCAAAGCGAGTCCAGCCTTGGGCTGTGGGAGGGCGTGTCCTTGCTTGGTATAAAGTTCGGCCAGTGCTCCAGGGATCGAAATCTCGACTGGCACGATCGGTCCAAGGTTGGCTAAGATGGCGGGGCTCGGTTGATTGTTCTGGGCTGGGGAATCGTAGAAGAGACTATTGAAGACCGGCATTGATGACTCCAATCGTTAACGCCGGTACACTGGCGGCCTGCTCTTGGTCGATGACCCTTTTAATCAGGAAAGGCTGATTCCCAAACTCGTCAATTCCCGCTTTGTAGGCTTCGGCTTCGGTGGTGAATGAGCCAACCAGACGTCGCCCTTTGATGAGGACAAACTGATTCTTATAGGTCTTCAGGTACTCCGCCTTGTTCTGTTCGAAAAACGCGGTCTCCTGCGAAAGCGATTTCTCCATTGTTGGCATATGTGAGCATTATATCACAATCAACCATACGGTAGCTAGCTAGTATACTAATGTCGTCAGCTCGCGTGGTGTTAATTGTTCGTCTGGGCTGCACTCCAAGCGTCTTACTCAGGCCATGTGATCAAGCGCCCTATTGGTTTTGGGAGGACTGAGCCTCTGCACGAGTTTGGCTATGGATGACCTGCTCGCTCGCCTATCCGCCTGAGCGCCGCTTGCCGAGCCGCCGATTGTCGCGCGCTTATAAGCGGAAAACTGGGTGGTTTGACGAAGATACCATGTATGTTATACTATTAACTATTAAGCAAGTAAGCGCTTATAAGCTAATATGGCTGTTCCATCTCAGATTACAATCGATGAAGTCAAAGAAAGAATTCGACCAATCCTATTGCAACACGGCGTGATCCGTTCATCCGTGTTTGGCTCTTTAGTTCGTGGAGAACTCACTCCCTCAAGCGATATCGACATCCTCATCGAGCTTGAAAGCCCCATAAGCCTCTTTGCTTTCGTCGGGCTTCAGCGCGAACTGGAGCAAGCGCTAGGTCGAAGAGTTGACCTCGGAGAGTATGCCGCTTTAAAACCGCGCATCAGGGATCAGGTGTTGTCCGAACAAGTCCCCATTCTATGAGACGAGATCTACGGCTCTATCTTGATGACATCGTTGAAAGCGTCGGCTTAATTGTCCAGTATACCCAAAGGCTATCCGAGGAAGAGTTTCTGGATGATTCGCTGATCCAAGACAGCGTCTTGCGTCGGCTTGAGGTCATTGGCGAAGCGGTCAAACAAATCCCTCAGAGTCTTCGGGAGCAGCATCCCGAGATTCCCTGGAAGAAGATTGCGGGCTCGCGGGATATCCTTGCGCATGAGTACTTTGGAGTTCAACTTCGCGGCGTCTGGCGAACCATCCAGGAGGACTTGATCGGACTGAAACAGAAGGTGGAAAAGCTGCGCGACGATCTGGGAGAACCAGCCGATGGGTAACAGCGACACAGATTTGGCCGAATCTCTCGATCTGTACCAATCAATCTTCCTCGCGTCACGTAATCTGGCCCAGCGCAGCCACCGTGAATACACCACTGACCTTCGGGACCTTATCGACTTTCTGGAACAGCAAGCCCACCTTCAACGTCCCGAACAAGTCTCTCGCCATCACCTCGAAAGCTACCTGGCTGAACTCGACCGCCGAGGTCTAGCCGGCTCTACCCGACGCCGCAAAGTTGCCTCGATCCGTTCATTCTTTGCTTTCTTGGAAGATCAGGGCACCATCCCACAAAGCCCGGCGCGCAAGCTGATTCCGCCGGCTAGAGAATACATCCAACCGCGGGTGCTGACTGAAGGGGAATATAAGAGACTGCTAGAGGCAGTCCACGGTGAGATCCGGGATAACGCGATCATTGAACTTCTGCTTCAGACCGGGATGCGACTCTCTGAAATTGCCCGCCTGACCACTGCTAACATCGAACTGCCGACCAAGAGCTCCCAAGACGAAGGAAACGTCGGGAGCGTCTATATTCTGGGCAAGGGACGTAAGAGCCGAACCGTCACCCTCAACTGGAAAGCTTGTCGGGCGCTCAGATCTTATTTACAGATTCGTCCCGAGGTGGACGACAACCACCTGTTTATTACCAAGTTTGGCCGTGGCATCAGTGGACGAGCCATCGAGTACCTGGTCGAGAAGTACCTCAAGCAAGCGTCAATCCATTCGGCCTCTGTCCACACCCTGCGGCACACCTTCGCCACCTACATGGTCAAAAAAGGAACAAAACTGGACGTAGTGCGCCAGGCGCTGGGGCATCAGGATTTAAAAACGACTTCGATCTATGTCGAGCTTGCGCGGGAAGTGATGGACAAGGAGTTACAGCAGGATGCGCTTTGACAATCCGCTACCGGGCCGCTTCTGGCAAATCCTGTTGGTGGTCATCCTGATCGCCGTACTCACCGCCGTTATTCGGCTTGTCGAGCTGCAAAAGAATGCACAAACGAACCGCACTCCCCAACCAGCGTTCCCGGCAAAAATGACCTCCCCGACGCCGTCGGATTTACCCTTGTTGTACCCGGGCATTAAGTGGAAGGCCACGAAGAGTGGCACGTTAGACCTCACCTCCTCCAATGCTAGCTCTGTCAGCATTCCAAGCCAAGTCAATGAAATATCGAGCCTCCGATCTTTGCCGATTGAGGTAATTGACTACTATAATCGGGAAAGTCGGACAAGAGGTTGGGATCAGATAGAGGCTGCGTCAGGGCCACACGGCGACGAGGTCGATTGCTATAAGACCCTCGCGGGGCACTATCTTTGTGTCGAGGTCCGGTTCATCTCACCGGACAGTTTCCTGGTGCGAGTTGAGCACACTTGAGGACTGCGGGGACCGTAACCAACGTCGCAGACTGGACATGCTAACTAGCTACCGCCCGGCTGGGAGACGAAAGGCAGGAACACCTTCCAGAAAACCTGAATGTTGCCCGAACCAGAACTGGACGAATAGGACAGGTCATATGTCGCAGTTCCATTTGTCGCTAACTGACCGGAAATTATCTGCGCCGATGCTGGCTGCCCCTGCGCCTCATATGGCAGCAGTTCCACACTAAACGTTCCGCCGGTGACGGTCGTAATCTGTAACGTATACGTCCCCGCTTCGGCTCCGACCAGATCCAATTCAACCATCTCAGTAGTGCTGTCTTGGGCATCTTGGGATGAGGTAGAGCTGTCCGAAGACAGGTAGCCATCGAAGTAACTTGAACCCGGAATCTGACTAATGACAGTTCCCGTTGCCGGATTAAACCCGGACTGCCTTCCCTGACTATCCGTCACAAGCATTTGCACTGGATCACTCGATGCGGTGAACCCAGTCGTAGGAATGAGGGGGTCGAACACTGCCATCGATAGATAGCTGTTTTTATAGGCGTCCAGAAGCGTTGTAATTGACTGAGTTGGCGTATTGGAGGAGTTGATCTGAGGATCAGGGTCATAGATTTGCCAGGTAGACGCTCCGTTCTCAGTCGTCTGAGCAAGCGCCACAATCCAGTGGTAGCCACCAAACTTGGTTTTCACCTCAAGCTCAACAGGCTGTTGTTGGCTTAGATAGGTATTCAAATCCTTGTCGTTTGGCCCCTCTGTTGTCACGGACATTGTCAATCCATTTCCTGAAGCATATGAGCCAACGGCATCCCAAATGACCAACCCCTTAGTATAGTACTGACCCTTCGGGTTTTGGGGACTGACTAGTAGTGAGCTAGTCTTGAGATCTCCTGACTGATAACCATTGTTGGACACCAGCCAATTATTGAGAGTTGGGGGGTCAGTTTGGAACAGTGCTGGACTGCTTTGAGTTCGCGCTGGCAGCCGCGAGTAGTAGTTTACAATCATCGCCGCCGACGTGATAGTGCAGCCCCAATCCGAGATATAGTCGGTGTACGGGCGTCGCTTGTTGACTTCATTATCCGAGAATGGCACCAGGTTGCCATTGACGTACTTCCCCCCATAGGGAACCTTGTAGTCATTCTGATTGAACAAGGTGTTGCAGAAACTGGCGAGCAGACATGTCGGAGCTGATCCTGGGGTAATCTGGACATTGTAGACGGCCGCCAAGCCACACCCATCAGTTGACGTATCGAGGAACGTAACAGTGAGGTTGTCACCGGTTACAAGATTTGACGGAATGGCAACAAAATGTGTCTTAATCTCGGTCGCCGTGTTCGAGTCAGCGATGTAGTTATAGAGTATTGTCCCTGCCACGATGATCTGGAAATTATCGGTGCAACCGCCGTCTTCAACTTCTGTTGTCAAATCGTAGGCAGTGCCGGGAGTCACACCAGCGAATGTTAGAGAATTAGCGGCGTCAAGAAGTTGGTAGCGCTTGGTGGTATCGCCTGTTGGTGAGATGAAGGGATACGCTTGAACAGCACCCCAGCCCTGCAGGTCAAAGTTGGCTTCGCTCGCCGGATTACCCATGTCGACGTACCAGTTTGGGTTCGAGGATGCCCGTTGGTTGACCGCCGACACTTGCCGATTTTTCTGTGGCGTCCTTGTTTGACAACTGCCGCACTCAGCAGGCACCGAGGTTGGCGTTAGTCGAGACTCAGCTCGTGTTGAAGTAGTTGAGAGGAGACCGATGAATGGACTGAGGATCACCGTCAAGACACAAAGAATACAGAGCGCGTAACGTCGGCTTAGCATCGATAACCCTCCCCGTGCGACGAAGGAACAATCGCTTAGCCTGTTTCGCCTATCTACAGCCTTTTAATGAGTACTGACAGCTCACCCACTCGCCCAGCCCCTCCACCGTTGGGAGCGTCTGAGTCGCGGCAAATATACGCCTACTCGTTTGGATGTCAATGGCTAGGAGCAGAACTCAACGTTTTCTCGACTTTGGCCACATTCTCGATTGACTGTCACTCTTATTTCAACTAACATCTTTTACACATAGTTCATAGTTCCTTATATGTCCGAGCGCGAACCAACCCCACTGCCACTGACCAAGACTCACGATTATCTCTACGAGTACCGCGGATACCAAGGCTGCACATCCTCTTGCCGCATCCAGATCTTTGGTCGACCAGGCGTTGTTCCCATTGTCATCGCTACCGAGCTTCCTTCGAATCACGGCACCAGCGTTACCAATATGGCCGAGTACCTGGCGGCCGAAATCATCGCCAAGCACTTTCCCCAGCGCTTTGAAGAGGAAGTGCCCGTGTGTTGGATCGAGCACTATCCTCCGATTCAAGCTTACGGGCGAAGCGGAAAGACACGGGAATACTCATTGGTCGAGTTTGCCTCCTATCGTCCCCGTCTGGTCCAGCGCTTCGGGGGACCTCGACTGTCCATCGGCGAGCCGAACTGGCGCTATCTTGAAGAACAGGAGGTGGAGCGGATCCTCGGGCAGAAGCCCGAGTAATTGATGAGCGAACGAGAGAACCAACCATCGGGAAAATTGCCCCAGGATCTCGCATTTTTCCTCAAGAGTCGGGACTACGCTTGTGTGATGCAACAGACCAAATTAGGAACTGCGTTCATCTTTAAAGCGCCGTATTACGAGCTAACCGACCTCTCCGGGATGGTGGGGGTTGCGGTCAACCACGAGCTTTATAACACTCCCTCTGCTCCCGTCATTCGATCAACGATCATCTGGTTTGACCGACCCGACAGCCAACTCGCATTTGAAACCTTCACCAACATCCGCTCGGTCTCTCAATCCGCGGAGTTTGAGGCGCTCGCCTCTCAAGAGGACTACCTCTGCGTCTTCTATGACGAGACAATGCAATTGAAGCTAGCCAAGCGGATTCGCAACCACCAGCAAGAGCAGCTTGGAGCGATCGCCAAAGCTGCCAAGGCACTTTCAGACCAGCTTACCGATGATCAGTATGACTTTGACCAGGCTAAAGTCGTGGTGGTGGGGCACACCGTCCTTTAAAGTTATGAACGAAGGAGAACCTCTTAAACAAGCGTATAAACTGACCCACGATAACGTCATGCAGTTACGCGGCGTACCGTGGTCACAGGGATCGTATCGCATCCGCATTTTCGAACAGTCGGGCGACGTTCCGATTGTTCTGGTCGCCGACGCATCCCCAAACTACAGAATTGGTGTTGCGCCGATCACCCAGTTCTTGGCTGCCGATGTCATACTGGAACACTTTACCGCTCGCCTTTGGGAGTGGCAGCCAATGCGCTGGATCGAAGAGGTGGCGACGGCTCGCAAGAAGAAGGGGGCGATGGTTGGGCAACCAGAGTACTGGGAAGTGCGGTTTCGTTCTTTCGTCCCTTGGCGAAGAAAAATCTTTGGGCAGGGACGGTTCCAGATTGATGAGGCGTCGCGACGGAAGCTCAAGGCGGAAGAACTTGAGGCACGGCTGGGATTGAGACTGTTGTGACAAGTTCTACTGTAATTGGGACGCACAAGAACTCTTGAAAGGAGGTGACATCACTGTCTCAGGTAACTTACTCGATTATTTTAGCAATGGATGGTAACCACCAGGTCTCGGTCACCACCGATGACCCTGTCTCGGCCCAAGGAGCACTGGAGTGGGCCAAGAAGGTGTATGACGAAATTGTCGCCGCTTATGGTTTTCAGGATCAAGAGATGAACCCAAATAACGCGAGCAATGCCGTCAGCCAAGTCACGGAAGATACGCCGATCTGCCCGATCCACCAGGCTCAAATGGTCAAGCAGCAAGGCAAGTTTGGCTCGTTCTGGAGCTGTCACCAACGGAGTCCCGATGGAAGTTGGTGTACCTATCGGCCGAGCAAGGACTAGCGGGCTCTCAAATGCTGCGATTTACACGCGGCCGATCCTGACTTCCTAGACCTGTCAGCGCCTCCTTATGTGCCAAGTGCTTCTTTGTCGAGGGCGTCAATGAAATCACCGTGATTTGAGTAGCCGACGACGCGCTCGAGCGCTAGAATTACTGCGATGTAGGCAAGATTACGAGCCTGGTCAATCGCTGTCTCAGTTACTACTTCGTGACCACCCAGGGTTCGATGACCATAATGGACTGGGAATCGCCGGAGATTGTAGAGGTCGCCGACAAGCTTCTTAGGTTGGGCACGGTTCCCCTCAGTCCAGAACAGCGCTAGGCGTCGAGCTACTTTCTTAGGACGATCCGACTGATCGCCCTCCTTAGCAAGGACGGTCTCCAGGACAGATAAATACCCCTGGAGTCGTGCCCAGTCTGCGGAAATGCACGAAGTCTCACCGTATTGCATTATGGCAAGTAGAATCTTCTGCTCCGTGGCTGACCGGTTCTCCGAACTGACGATGGCTTGCGCGCGCTGGAAGAGATTCCACTGCTTCAGTCGATTGAGAAGGCCCTCTGTTAATTCCAGGGGTCCGCGTCGTTCGGCCGGCGAGGCGTTCCATTTCATTGCCTCACCGGGTCTTAACTCGAGCGACATCTTAACCGCCTTTGGTGTCGATACGCCCAAGTGCACGTGGTGTGGGTCAATTCCAAGGTAGAGAGCAAACGTACGCAGCACGTCCAGCGCAATCGTCAAACGTTCCGATGAAATCCTTTCTATCGCCTCGTCTCTCCCCGTCACCTGACCTACTGCCCAGCATGGCCCGCCTCTCATCAACTTACGGAAGTTCTTGAGCATAAGTGGGAGAGCACTTCCTGGCACCCCGTCTTTGCCAACACGAACTGTTTTCCCAATTGCCCGAACATCCGACCGTAGGTGTCTGACCTGACCAGGTGGGAGCGGCCCGATGGTTAACCCGGCAATCTCGACCGAGTGTCCGGGGGGAATTGTGAGTCCGTGGACTGGAATAACAACTGTCGATATCACTTCTCCGTCCGTCACTGCATCCCAAAGCTCCGAGACCAGAACACCGGGGTCGAGGTCACCCCGGTCAGCGTGGTAGGCAGCCCGAACAGCCGCCGCAATTACACAGTCTTTGACTTCCCCGTATCGTAGGCTACGAGCAATTTTCCCATCGGTGCGGAGTAGATCGACTATGTCGGAGATAAGTTTCAGACCATCCCTATTGACCTGACATGTGACTGGTCGTCCTTCTACTTGCCGTGAATACCACCCAACGGGCGTCTGCTCAGTCGGTCTGTCGCGATCAACAAGGCCAACCTCTGTGAACGTGACAAGCATATCCTCTAGAAGGCGCAGATCCATCTTCAGAGCACCACCAGAAATGCAAACTGGGGAACATCAAGTAATTCGAGGCCAATCCATAAGGTCGGACACGCAGTGCCTGCAATATGTCAATATACCACTCCATATTGCCGCCACTCAAACCAGCCCGACAGCTTCAGTTCACTCGCCCAGCGGTTGATCGCATCCATGTCACTTTTGTGTCCCTCATCAGGAGCGTCGAGAACTATTCGCGCCAGGTGTCTCCCCAAACCAGTGAGTTGGTGGAGATCGTAGAGACGAAGCAAGTCGGGCCTCTTATAAAGCTCGGCGACCTGCCAGGCTTGGGCGGCGTTCATCGCCAGGGTCGGGCAGTAGATGCTGGGCGGGATCGTCTGGCGAACCAGCGGATGAAACGCCTCGAAACCACATTCTACTTCTTCGGTTAAAGATGCCTCTTGGGTCCGCCGAAGGCCGGGAAATCGGTCGAAAATCCACTGCTCGATTCTTATATCTACTGGGCCATTTCCGATCTGTTCTGCCAGGGCTTCGTGCCAGTCCATCATCATATCGCCTAACTGCTCGGGCAACAGTCCTAAACCAAGCAGCGGCAGCAACTCGTCTTGGATTTGACGAGCCGCGTGCACACGGTGCTTGAGCAAAACGGCCATGATCAACCGATCCTCAGGTGGAACCTGATGGAGGCGAATGACGTGGCCGAGCTCGTGGGTGATCAAATGGCTGATAACGGCGTCTTCGCCTTTGCGAAAGAGAATCTCATAGGGGCGGCTGGGACGGAGAGGGCGCTTGAGCATCGCCCGAACGTTGCGGGGAAGAGAATCGACCTGCTTGATGAGCGGCTCTTTGCCGGTAAACCTCTGCGTCTCGCGGAGGGCTTGCTGGACATCGGGATGGAGTTGGTGGCGGAGGCGTTCTTTCATCCGTGATCATAATATACAATACTCGCGGATTGATTGACAGACCTACCCTGAAGTAGTTTGCAAATTGGTCTACTTGCAATGAAAACTTGGGACTCTTTGGGGACTCTATACCTTGAAAAGCAGCCTTTCGCCGCCCTACTCTACTTTGATCCCACCGACTATCCACTAGCGAACTAACTTCCTACTTGTTCAACAAAGAGGTGACTCGCATGAAGCGGCTAATCTGGTCGGTCATTCTGGCAATCTCGCTCCTGGCACCTATTTCTCCTGCTCCTGCCCAAGGCGCAACCTGTCAGTTCGTTCTCGGTTTTAGGGCCCTCCACGACATGATCCCCAACACCGTGGGCGATTGTCTGGTCGACGAGCACCACAACCCCAGCAATGGCGACGGTCTGCAGGAAACAACGCACGGCCTATTGGTCTGGCGCAAAGCCGACAACTGGACGGCGTTTACCGACGGCTACCGCACCTGGGTCAACGGGCCGTACGGAGTCCAACAGCGGCTGAATACCCAGCGCTTCCCGTGGGAAGCCGATGCCGCCAACTTCCCGCCGGCTGCGAGTACGAACCCGCCGTCTTCAGCGACCTCTGTCCAGTTCACCGCTGTAGACGGAGCAAGCCCTGGCCGTTACGCGAGTGTTAGTGTCCAAACGAGCCCCAATGCCAGTTGTACCATCGACTACGTTACTCCTCACGGCACCGATAGCGTGGCGGCTGGGCTGGTGCCGAAGAATGCTGACGCGAACGGTCAGATAAGCTGGGTCTGGCTCATTGGTGGGCGGACCTATCCGGGAACCGGGACGGTCACGGTGACGTGTGGGGGCACCAGCGCATCCGCATCAATCGACATCCCGTAGCATCTCGTCTTGAAGCAAGCTAGCTACAAACTTTGGAATAGGATCCGTCTCATGGACGTATCGACCATCGACAGCAAAACGCGAACCTTTGAGAAGAGTCTTATAGTGTTTCACTTGCCGTCGATCCCTGTTGACAATATAGAGTGGGACACGGTTGATTGGCTGGTTGTCAAGTAGGAACATGCGCAGCATTGTATCGGTTGCCGGCAGGCTGTAGCCAAGGCAAAAGACACGTGATGCCTGCTGTAGTACGCCAGCTGCCTCCGTCCAGATAGCCCGCACAACATCGTGCGCGAAGTATGGGCCTTTCTCACTCACCGGAGGCACGATGAATGGTGTTTTCAACTTGTTGACGGGCGCCTTTTGCTTGCTTTCATCCACGTTACATGTCCAACTGTCCGGGCCGATATACGAAATTGGCTCACCGCCATAAGACGACGACCCAGAGTAGTACCAGTTTGTCGATCCGTGCAGTTTCAGCAGTCTGAAGGGAATCTCGTCGCGTGCGTCGTCATCAAACGGCAGGACAGGGTTCAACGGAATGACTCCCTCATGGTAGCGAGGAGATACCCGGGTTGCCGTTTTAATATACTCCATCGCCTCTTCGTCTGACTTCCAAGGTCGAGAGTGAACCGCATGTTGAGCCTGCTCGACAAGGGTGTCGTAGTTCATTGTCAACACGGTTACAGGGTTCTTGCACCACCAAAGGAAAAGTTCGCTCAACCAGTCAGGCGGCGGATTCTGCGTAACCTCACGAGAACGAGTATCAATGACCGTGGCCACAACGCGGGAAAGATCGAGATAGAGCGCCCAGTTTCGGGTATTGTCTGAATCTGAAAGCCAGGGATGAGACTGAGACAGATAGGTTAACCACATCTCAAAGTCGTTGCCAAAGAGGCGCTGTAAGTAGGTCAGCTGGCGCTTGCGATCCTCAGGGCGAACACGCCCGGGGCGAGCGATCAACTGCTCGCGTATGAGTGCAGTGAGGTCAGAGAGTAGCGGCATATTGTCGCTAATTGCCCGCGAAAATCCGGCGCCGAGTAAGAAGACATCAGTCACGACTCGTATCCCGGCCAAAGATTGCCACGTCGATCACTCACTTTCTCAACAGAACCTCCGTTGCCATCGTTAACCTCCAGCAATATTACGCTCCTTCGTCTCGATGAGTGTTGGCTTATAATCCCCTTTAGCCTGCAAATCAGGCCGAGGGTCGTTGGACGACGAGCGACTGATCTCGCTCAGGGAGGCGGCGGCCCGGAGTGGACTCAGTACCGGGTTCTTGCGGCGGTTATGCCGCACTGGCAAGATCCAGGCGACGAATGTCGATGGATACTGGGTCACAACCTGGCGAGCCGTCGCCGAATATTTGGAGGATGCAAAAAAGCGGAGTAAGAATCCGTTCAAGAACAAATTACCTTGAACTTGTTCCGACCTCGGTACTATAATGAAGCCGCCAATTGGCGGTGTTTTTGTTTTGGGCCGATTCGAGCAGTTCCTTAAGGAGAGCGAAGTTGGTTGATCGGGGCATCGGTCAGGGCGGCTAAGAACTGCCATGATCTTCGGAAGGCGGTGGGTCTGGCCAACTCACCGTCTTCTACCACGACCACTGGAGAATATAAGGCAGCAGGGGCGAAGGCGCTGTCTGGTGAAAATGTATGAGTGTGCGACCGTCTGATCCTTTGATCACCGGTATGACCGTGTTCCCAGTTCCAACCACCAAGGACGCACTCCGACAGGGACGGCTCTTAGGAAAAATCAGGTTGCAGGTGAATTGGCGCACCGGGTGGTCGATGACGGTTTCCAACCATTCCTGATTCTCGGTAACGGCCGCGACCAGCTTACGCACGACTTTAAACTCGAAAACCTCGCCGCGGCGCATACGTCGTTTCAGCCCAATCAGCAGGTGTCTCTTACCGTCGTCGCGAAGCGTTCTCTCAATCTGGCCGGCGTCGGTCTGGTAAGCGGTCAGCACGACTCCGTCGCCCCAGGCGTGATCCAAAATCGCCGATACTCCATCCTGCAAGAAGCGGATTCGCTCGGTTCGTTCAACCGTGGCGTGCAAACCTTCGGGATCGTGCAACGTGATGTTGGCGGTGTAATCGAGCACTTCGTAGGGGCTGGGTACCAAGCCTTGGGGAATGAGACGGCGGGCGAGCGTAGGGGTGGTGAGGATCAATCCATAGACGCTGGTACTAATCACATCACTATGGTCAGGGATTTGATGGTGCATTGCCCGCTTATAACATTCTACCTACCGCCTGTCAAGTAGTTAGTTTGGCGCTTATTCCTGGACAACAGGGGGATAGCGCATAATGAGGCACAAAAGACCTCCCTGCGCCAATACATTCATTTTGTCAAATACCAAATGAGCCAAATTACAAATACGACAAACATAGTGCCATACCAGACTTTCCTCGGTATGTTGTGCTCTGCTTTGATGATTCCTAGAGAAGCTAGAATGTCCTTGATCATTGATCTTATGCGATTATTAGACTGCTTTACTGATGAGAAGTCAACAGGTTACGTGTCTTGCTTAATCATTCCATTTGGCGTCCTACAACGCCGTGCCAAATCCCGACATCCACACTCGACCCTTTCGACCGGTGGTTTGATTTAGAAGCCGGTTATCAGTGCAATTTGCTCTACTGTTTGTTCTAACGATGAACTCTCCGGGATGGTCACTTCCTTTTCGTGCCCAGTAGGAGAAGCGAATTTGTACACCTCCTTCATCTTGTCCGCTGAGATCCTCGGATTAGTCTTTGTTTCGTGGCGTTTAAGAGTCTCATTCAGAGTCGCATCCAGGTAAAAGAGATAGTTTTCTTCCGGATGGGCGGCAAGCAGCTTCTCCAGAAAAGGGTCGTTCGCCGTGGCGCTAAAATTGCCGTCAAATATGACATCGAAGCCGAGCCGTAAACCGATTAGTACATCGCTTCCACTCATCTCATATTCCACGTCGTGGTCGTAGTTGGGCGGGTTAACAAAGCTAAATCGGTAGTGATCCAGATCGACTAATACCGTCGGCCTTGTTGTCCGCCGCATTAAAGCCTGCGCAACGGTACTTTTCCCTACCCCTGAGGGTCCGCGAATGATTATGAGCTTGGTCATCATCAATTCCTAACGGGCCAGTGCGTGGACTTCTTCTCTCCACACCATTGCTATGGGACCACCCGGCGCCCGCCGCAGGTACTCCTCGCAGGCGCTCCCCGCCGGTGTCTGAGGCCAGTCTGACGCGATCTCTTAATCCTGCGCAGACCTATCGTACCACCACTCCGCCGGCGTCTGTTGACGCGTTCTCAACGCGACTGATATTGTAGGTACAAGCCCTATTAATCTTTCCTGATAACTCCCTCGTTTGCCAAGTTGACCCATTGTGTGTTCTTTTGATCTCTTGACGGAAGGGTTGATATTGCTTACGCTGTAACCACCTGTCCCTTTAACGCCCTATTGGCTGTTTGCTATAGGACAAGACGGGACAGCACCAAGAATGGACAACTTACTCACAACCAACGAGGTCGCAAATCGCTTAGGCGTCGATCCGAAGACCATCCAGCGCTATTTGCGGGCGGGAAAGCTCAAAGGTTCACGGTTGGGTGGCGTGTGGCGGATCCCCGAAAGCTCGGTCCGGGCGCTCCTGGGAAACGGCAACGGTCACGCACACCCTCAGGAGGCAACCACCCACGAAGCGATCGTCACCGCCATCGTCAATCAGAAAGGCGGCGTCGGCAAGACAACCACGACGTTCAATCTCGGCGTTGCATTGCAACGGCTGGGACGACGGGTTTTGCTAGTCGATATGGACCCCCAAGCCTCACTCTCGGTGAGTGTCGGCATTCCCATCGCTCAGCTTTCGATCAGCGTCTACCAACTGCTCCTCGACGACAAGCTCGATCCCTACCCGGTGATCACCCGAACAATCTCGGGTGTGGACGTGCTTCCCGCGACGATCGATCTAGCAGCAGCAGAGATCGAGTTAGTGAATATGACCTTGCGGGAGCTAGTGCTTAGAGACGTTCTTGCGAAGCTGCGTCCCCACTACGATCATATTCTGATCGACTGTCCCCCCTCCCTTGGACTGCTCACCGTCAACGCGTTGGCCGCGGCGGATCGGGTGATCATCCCCCTTCAGCCCGAGTTTCTGGCCACCCGTGGCTTGAGCCTGCTCTTGCGCACCTTGGCCAAGATCCAATCCCGCCTCAACCGCAACCTGAAAGTCGCCGGCATTTTGCCGACGATGTTTGACGGGCGGACTACCCACGCCAACGAGGTCTTGTCCGAGCTCAAAACCAACTTTCCCGGTCAGGTCTTTGACACGGTCATCAAATACAGCGTGCGGGTCAAGGAATCCCCGGCTTCGGGGCTGTCAATTCTGGATTATGACCAGACCCACGAAGCTGCCCACGCGTACGCCACTCTGGCACTGGAGGTGGATCATGCCTAACCGGGTTTCGGTCAAAGGTCGCGGTGCCGACCTGTTTTTTGGCGACTACACTCCCCCACCCCCTCGCTCCCAATCCGATGCTAACCAGTCCCCGATAACGACGGCCGCAAACATGCCAACTTCCCAAGCTATCAGTCAGGCCAGTCCTGAGCGTGATGCAAGTCAGCCAATCCAAAAGCGAGAGCGCAAGCAGGATAGCATAAGTGCTAGCACGCTAGCTAGCTATCAGCCAAGTTTAATTGAAAGCATCCGCCGCCAGATCAAAGTCGCAGGCCGAGAGGTATCGTTTGTCCGCCTCACCCAGTTGGAAAAGGAACAGTTAGCGGATGTCATCTACACGCTCAAAAAGCAGGGCAAGCGCACTACCGAAAACGAGATCAACCGCATCGCCGTCAACTTCATCCTCCACGACTATCAGGTCCATGGCGATGCGAGCATCCTCTCTCGGGTGATCGATGCCCTGCTTGCTTGATAGCACGCTAGCTATCGGTCTGACCGGATAGCTAGACCCTAAGCCTAATGGCAAGCGGGGAGAACCAGACGATGCGACGAGACAACAACACATTCCAATTCAGCGGATTCCAAAGCCCCAACTACACCCAAGTGCCAGACGAACTGTTTGATCAACTCCTGCCTCAGTTATCGGGTGCGGAGTTGAAGGTTCTGCTCTATATAGTCCGCCGCACCTTCGGCTTTAAGCGGGAAAGTGACGCTATCAGTTTGTCGCAGATGCTTACTGGTATTCGGAGAAAGGATGGAATGTTTCTCGACCGGGGGACTGGGCTTTCAAAACCGGCGCTACTTGCGGCACTGCGAGCTTTGGAGGAGAAGCGGATCATCCACACCGAGCGCCGGCGCAGCCAGGATAAGGGCGATGAGCCGACCGCATATCGACTGTGCGTTGGGAACAGAACGGAGGGTCAAGAAAGTTTACCCCCCGTGGTAAAAAAAGTTTACCAGGGGGGTGGTAAAAAAAGTTTACCAGGCCCGTGGTCAAAAAAGTTAACCACACAAGAAACAGTATTACAAGAAACAGATCTTTCGAATAGGCGAAAGTTTTCAAAAACAGGTGAGGAGAGGGAAGAGACTGATCTAACGTCTCACTCATCCCGAGATTTTAAAGCGATTGGTCAAATGCTCTCTCAATCTGGCCATCTGCCTCAATTCTCCCCAAAGAAAGGCTTGGATGAGGACCGGCAGGCCATTCGGGCATATGTTGCCGAGTTGGCCCAGGAGTTAGGGGATGAAGCGGCTTTGTCCGTGAGCCTCAGCCGGATTATCAAGCTGTACCAGAAAAGTGGCCGGAAGGTTGGAGAGTTCATTGCGATTTTGATGGAGGCTCGCAGCCGAACCCGTGAGTACACGGCCAAGATTAAGAAGCGGCAGGGGAACCGCAGTGGCGGGCGCAAGAACCAGTTTCCCTACTTTGTTGCTATCCTCGAGGATGCACTGGGATTGCGGGACAATTCAGAGAAGTGGGGAGAGTAGGCAAGTGAGCCGAGGCCCTAAACCAAAGGCCCCAACTCCATCATTAGGACACATTTGGTCATCCACAAGGAAAGTTCACCAGGAATTGGGGCGCTGGAGCGACCGAGAATGCCCTATTTTGACTGCTCCGACATGTCTTATTTTGCCTTTGTCGTTTCGTCTACACCAATCCGCAGGTAGCCGCTCTTTTTGAAGGACTCATCGAAGCCAAAGATTTTCTTGCTCTGATAACGGTCGGCAATTGCCATCACCATACAGTCGGTGAAGCTGACGGACTCCGGCTGATGAGCAAACAAGGCAAGGGCCTGTTCTCGGACCTTCTGGTCACTGGCGACCAGGGTAAAGGCCGGGTGGGTGAGCATGATCTTAGCGCCTCTCAGGGCATAGGCGTGTCCGGCCTTCTTTCCAACGACGTTGAGTGTTTCCGAAAAGACATCGCTAGGGATGATGACCGCCGAGATATCCGTGTTCGCATCCTGGAGAATCTTGAGGGTCTGTTGGGCCTTTGGGTGGTTATCGTCGGTCTGGGAGATCAAGGAGACAAGAGCGCTGGAATCGGCAATGATTACCTGAGTCATTTGTCGTCGTAGAGATAGTCGTCAATGCGGGAGGAGAGATCTTTGGGGCCCGAGGCGCCAACCTGGGAAAGCTTGATCAATCCGTCGAGGACGGATTGGGCCGCTTGTTGCCGACGCTGGTCAAACCCCTCGTCGAGAAGATCACGAATGACCTTAGACGCCGGCTTCTTCTCACGTTCGGCTTGCAAGCGAATGTTGTGATATTGATCCTCGGTGAGAAATACTTGCGTTCGGATCATAAGTGTATAGCATATAACATACTATTCGATTCGTCAAGCGTTTGAGCTTAATCACTTGCCTGGAATGGTGGAATGGCAGGCCAGAGTAAGTGCCGTCGCGCCAAACGACTACGGTCCTGGACGAGCCCGCAGTGATCCATGTCTGCACTCCAGATAGACATAAGATGGCATGGCACTGTCAAGAGTTGGCTTATTTCGCCCGACCACCGGTTCGATGACACTTTGTCCGGTGACGGCAGGATCGGGCGGAATTGGCGGTCTAACGGGCCATATAGAGCCAGATTTTGGCCCTCAGTGACTTGCTTATTTTCTGGCTACATCCCTAACTGTCGCAAAAGGTGCCAACTTGGAGCATTGCCGGATATATGTATGATATTAGAGCTATAACATTCAAAGTGAAATATCGAAGAAAAGCATTCACTGGCAAGATAGGGACGACACGATTATGACGGAGAAGTATAAGGCTACAAGGCAACCGGAGATCGTAATTGTGGTCCAGGGAGGTGTTCTCCAAGAGGTCGTGACGAGCCGGCGTGGAGGGTTGCGGTATCGGCTGATTGACTTGGATGAGGATCTACCGTTTAGAGATGGCGGGGCTGAACTGGTGTTCTATAATTGGCCTGATCAAGGAGACGGTAATGGCGAGTAAGCAGTTTCGGCAGTCATTCCCCGCTGCTGGAGTCAGTCTTGAGCGAGGAACCGAGAACGTACCTGATGACGGGCGGTTTCATTTGGTCGTTGACGGGAAGGTTGCCGAGAGCTTTCGCTCAGAGAAGCAGGCCCAACAACGCTACCAGGAGCTCCGTCAGGCGTATCTTTCTGAACATCCGATCGAAAAGGTAAAGCCCAATTTTAATGAAATGATGCAGCGCGAGCTTGAGACTCTAACGAACAAAGAGTTACTGTGGACCGATGAAGACCACGCGCGCATTGATCGGAAAACGAAGAGACACCCCCGAGCCTAGAGCGTGTCATGGATCACTAATTTAGCCGTCGGCCAAGCAAAGCGCCGCCGTGACGACTGGTGGACTTGGCGGAATCCTGCCGAACTCCGGTCGGTTCACATCACGCTCTAAAGATGGACATAACAGAGGTAACTTCGAGTGGTGTACAACCAGGACAAACTAGCGGCTGTTAAACAGTCTGATCGGTCACTTTTTAGTCAGCCGTTTGAAGCGGCCCGCAATGGTGCCTTGTCAACAAACAGTTCAACCAAGCGTCATCTTAGTAACCCGCACTTTGCCGACAACAAGACTTACCCTGTCCACCGTTGGGTCAATTGGATCGCAGGGTTCTCCTGGAAGTTTGCCGGGGAAGTGATTGATCGTTATATCCCGCCAGGCACGGATCGCTCAAAGGAGATTGTCCTCGATCCCTTCGCAGGAGTGGGAACGACCCTAATCGAAGCCCAGCGTCGGCGTATTCCGACAATTGGCTTTGAGATTAATCCGTTCGCTCACCTTGCCGCCAGGGCAAAACTCGAAGCAGTGTTGGTTGAACCATCTGCTTTTCGTGACCAGGTCAATAAGTACGTTTCTGACCTATCGTGCACAGAGAAGATTATCGATCAATCCGAGCTTGAGGATGTGCCACTACCAAAGCGTCAGCCCCCGCGAGGTTTTCGTTCCCGTGTCCCTTTCTTCTCCCCGAAAGTTGAAAGAAAGGTGCTTCTGACTTTGGATTACATCGACGAAATTAGCGACATCCCGACTGCCGATCTGTTTCGCTTGGCCTTTGCGACAACTATGGTTAGCTTTTCCAACTATACATACGAGCCTTCTCTTGGATCGCGACCTGGGGCCGGAAAACCCCTCCAAGACAACGCTCCCGTCGTCCCAACGATCGCGGCCAAGCTTCTCCAGATGACCGAAGATATCGCAAGCTATCGGACCGAACTCGGCGACTTCGATGTGGTCAGCAACTTTGACGTGAGGCTTCAAAGCTTCTTTGACGGCTCGAAAGACCTTGACAATGACAGTGTGTCCCTGGTTGTGACCTCGCCACCCTACCTGAATAATTACCACTACATTCGAAACACTCGTCCACATCTATTTTGGCTGGGTTACGTGAGTAGCCCTGATCAACTATCCACCTACGAACATCAGAACTTCGGAAAGTTTTGGCAGACGGTCCGTGATGGGGAGCCAGTGCCGCTTGCATTTGAGATGCCGATTCTTGCGGAGCAGATCGAGCAATTGCGCGGCTTGAATATACATAAGGGTGTTTACGGTGGCGGTGGCTGGGCAAATTATGCAGCCACCTATTTCAATGACAGCAACAGATTCGTCCGCGAGCTGGCGCGAGTACTTAAGCCCGGCGGAACGGCGGTAATTGTGGTGGGGAACAATGTCCTACAGGGTATGGAGTTTAAAGTAGATGAGGAGTTAGCAAACATCGCCCACCAAGTTGGTCTGAAGGGAAGAAGCGATATTGTTCGCCTTCAGCGAGTCGGCTCATCGATTATGGGAACTGGGTCACGGCAGAAGGTCGGCCACCGAATTGAACTCTACGAAGCGGCCGTTACTATTCAGAAAGAGTAGCTAATTACTCCGGCGATTGATCGTCCTCCGATACTTCGTCAACCTCAATGGGAATCTCCTGATCTGTCTCCAGATGAGATGGTCCGCGTTTGCGTGGCAGCGATCTAAATGCGTCGGGGTTGGCAAAATACGCCGCCAGTCCCCTGGCTATCTCATCAATCGACAGAGGGTTTTGCTTGAAATGGGTGGCCCAAGGTCGCCCTGGATGCAAGGTGTCCCACTTTGATCGTTCTTGGGTTCTTCTTGTGGCACCCTGATCGTGATGTCCAAAACCGTCGATGTAACCGTTCCACGGCGGTTTAAACTTGGAGATCGACAGGCTTTCAGTCATGCCAATCCATATTGGATCCATCACCAGAAAGCGAACTTTGAAGTTGTTGATGTCGAGATGCCCCGGGGTCCCAGGATTGTAGGCCTGCCGAATCGAGTCTGCGTGTTGTTTCAAGCGATTGTACACGGCATAACCGGGCGCAGAAACCGCGGTACCTCTTCGTGCTCCAGGTGGATCTGCCTTACCGACGTAGATGGGACTTCGACAGCCGATTTGGTTGGCTCGACTAATCGGTTGGTAGTACGGTGAATCGCCATGATAGTAAATTGCGTAAACCCCAGCTCCCTTAAAGCGAGGTAGATTGGACAATGGGTAGCAGTCTCGGCCAAGGAGTTCTTGGCTGGCAATCTCGGCGATGTAGTTGGGTTGGAGTGGATTGAAAGGGACGATTTCCAGGTCATCCGCCGCCAAAGGTTCCGTCTTTTCGGACGCGCGACGTGGCCTTTGCTTTTCCTGCAGCACGTAGACTCTCCGGAGGCGACCTTGTGCAGGAGATTATAGACGGAGCAGGCATTTTAAAATACTACTTTTCGTCAGAAGGTCTGGCTTGCCAGTTCTCTCGAACGAGACGTCGAATCCAAGACTGGATCGGCTCACCGAACTGTCTTGAAGTCTTTTCCTAAAGGCTGCTTTTCAAACTTCGGCCGTTCCATCCTTGGGTTGGGGAAACTCGGTATGGCTTAAAAAGTAGTAGACGAGGGCAGCGGTGTGCTCCGGGGCGAGGCGATGCTTCTCTCCCACTCTGATGATCCGCCGCAGCGACTGTTTGATAAGCTGCCCACCGTTGAGAAGATGAACGTCCTGGCCCCGTTGTTCCGGGTGGTCGATAATCTGGTCAATCTCGCCCTCCAGGGTCAGATGCTGGACCGGGCCGTTGTAGTTGGCCAGGGGCTGTACCGAAAGAAGTGCCGGCAGTTCGTCCAGTTCAGAATCCAGTTTGCGCCAGAAGCTGCGGATTTCGCGGATCTGGTGAATCTCTCGAGAATCGTCCCCGTAGCCGGAAAAGGTGATGACGGTGGAAGAGGCCATGCGGTCAAAGTCAACCCGTCTGAGCTTATCTCTGATCTTGGAGAGGAGTGGGCGAGTGATCAATCCTTCGGCGTGTTCTCGGGGAATCGGAAACCAGTAGACGCCCAGGTTCTCCCAGGCCGCACGGGACAGCTCCTGAAAGTGAAATGATTCGAATGCTCGTTCAGGGTTACTCATAAAGTTGGTTTAAGGTTTACCGTAGGCTGAAACTTGCCGTCGCAATCATCGCACGAGATGCTCAGGTCTTTCCGCCCGGCCCGGATTTTACAGATCGGTCTCTTGCTGCACTGCTCACAAGTGTACAAGGTTAGGGTAGAGGATCCTTTCGGCTTGACCGTGCCGAAGTCCCACCAGTTGTCTTTTGGCTTGTCTTTGGGCACGACGACATCGGCTTCTTTGGGACGCTCCACTCCCCAACGATCCATCAACCGCTCAAACTGACCATCCGCCGCTTTCCAATGCACGCCGGTGCCCACTCGTGGATGCAGTCCCATCTCTTCACACCAGGCGGTAAACAGCTTTCCGTGGCCTTTGGCGTGTTGGGGAAGGTCGGGATTGTTCTCGACGTAGAGGTGGGTCATCTCGTGAAGCAAGGTTTCATAGAGGCTCCAGATTGGACGGGCCAGGTGAACCGTGTTGAAGGTGATGCGGTACTTTAAACCGACCGAATCGGGAAGGAGAGAGTAGTAGGCCAGGATGTTGACGTGGGTTTTCTCAAAGCCAATCACGCTTTGGGGCATAATGTAGTCGCCGTCGCTTTTGGGCTGGAAGAAGTAGAACCGCAAGATCTCTTCGGCGTTATAGAGGTCGGAGGCCAGATTGCCGTACTTCCAGTCTTCCAAACTGCCGTTGGAAACGTACTCTTTGATAACGGTATTGATTTCACTTGGTGTGTTCTCGGCGCTCATCGGTCTGGGGTAGCGGCATTTTCGTTTCGGGATCAATCGCGACGATGCTGGTGACAACCGCATGGTTTAAGTCCGGGAGAGCGTAAGGCGAAGGTTGGCCTTGCATTTGCGTGTCGATCAGTAAGTCGACCATTTCCGTTAAAGCCTGCTCTTCCGCATCTTCTTTACTGGCTGCCTCGACCGTGAAGACAAAGGGAAGGGCAATCTCGACCCGGTACTCAGGAGACATCGCGGTTACCTCCCTGGTTGATGTTTAAAAACGCATTGTAGAAAGTCACGACTTGGTCCAGAATCTCGGCCTGATCTTTGGGCTGAAGAACCTGGCTGAAGTGGGTGACGATAGCCACGGCCTTGGCCAGGGCAACGTCAGGGGAGATGGAGAGCTTATTTTGCAGACTTTCCCGCAGCGGATGATTACTTGGACGGGTGATGGCAGTTTCCGTCGATTTTGGGGGCTCTGGGGAAGTTACCGTGGCAGGTTCTGGAGCAGTTGCCAAGTCTTCTTGGGTAAGGGCTAGGTTCCAAAATCCTCGGTCACTTTTCTTGAAGCGCAGGTCCATCGCCGAGCCCACCCGCTCTTTGAGCGCCACGGCGATCCTCTTGTCCCAGACTTTAGCTTGTTTAACCTCGCCGTTCTGGTTAACGTACTCCAAGACATCGACGGTCTTGCCAGACTGGAGACGCTGGGAGGAGACTTTCTCGATAACGGCGGTGAAGGTGATCTCCTCTTGAGGAGCTTTCTGAGCAAGCAGTTCGTATGTGATGGACTTGGCTTTGCGTTCGGGCATCGTTTGGTCGCGGCCTGCTCACAATATTTCCAGCAAGCAGCAGAGCGCCTATTAGATAGATTACCATTATTATCTTTGCCACGAAAGAGGTCACAAACATCGCCTTGTCCGCTGGCCCCTACGTTGCGAGTCCCGCCCCTTTGGAACATCTTGGGGCGGGTAACCGTCTTTAGGGTAAGGGCTGATAACGATGAGGCAATCTGATGACCGATGAACCACGCGGGCTTCGCTCGCGAGCAGCAACATTGCTGCTGATGACTTGTGCGATTGGTCTTCTCACCGCTTGCCGCGTGTCGCTTGCCGCCCCCACGCCCCCAAGCTCAAGCAACAACGTTGGGTATCTCGCGGGCCGTGCCTCGATCGGCCCACTCACCCCGGTCGAACGGGTCGGTGTGCCGACACCAACCCCATCATCGCAGGTTTGCACCTCCCGCGGCTTGATCATTCTAGCAAGCGATGAGAAGACCGAGGTGACAAGCTTCAAACTGCAACCGGATTGCACCTATCGTGTCGCCTTGAAGCCTGGTACCTATGTCGTACGACTGAAGCCCGGGGGTGGCTTCAGCCGCGACCTCCCGAAGACGGTGCAGATCCAACCTGGCCAGACGGTTCGTCTCGACCTGAATATCGACACCGGTATCCGCTGAGATCCCCAGCCCAGGTAGCAATCCTTATCGACTGCGGCGAACCGCCTTCTTCAGCAGTTCACCGGCGCGAAACGCCGCCTGACGCATAGCGGGAACGGTGAGAGTTCGTCCGGTCGTAAACGAGCGGGCTTGCGAGGCGGGGCGGAGGCGGGTATAGAAGGTGCCAAAGCCGGGAAAGGTCACGCTTTCCTGCTTGCTGAGCGAGAGCGTCATCTCTTTCAGAGTTGCACCAAGTACGTCGGAAACGACGCGTTGGGACAACCTTGTATCCTTGGGCACTTTGTGGACCAATTCAGTCTTATACATGCTTACTATCACCCCCTTGCTAGTTATGTTGATAATAGGCTACTACTGTTGCTGAGGGAGTGTCAATCGGCGTCTGAGAACAGCGGCAAGCTGTCAAAGGAGCTGGCTTTGGGGGGACAGTAAGGAGCAGGGAGTACTGGACGCCGCGCGTCCAGGGATTATCCTCGTTGACGCCGTGCGGCAACTCCCGGCGGTTCACGCGGCGTGATCAAACCGCATTGGTCTTAATAGCTTGAAAGACCTGCACTCCCTTGCCCTTAGTGCGCATCGTCCCGACTGGCGGACGATCTTGACCACCCTGGCATGGCTTCCCATAATAACGCCGTACCGAAATACTCGACAACCGAGAGGTGTCGAACCATGCCTGACGCGGGCCCGCTTTCCATGCCTTCAATAGAATCGAACGTTCTATCCGATATCATCACCTTTATTGTCGTTTACTTCTTTGGTAAAATCTGCTTACATTTTGGCCTCGATAAGAAGGCTCCCTTATGGCTACAAACTGCGATTAAACGCTTTAATGCCATTTTCGAAACCGATGATCTTTCACACGCGCCACTTTACGGACTCGGCCTGTTCTTGCGACGGTACGAGCTTCTATTTGTCTTCTGTCTCGTGCCGCTAGCGTTTATATTCCCAGCTATTCTGGATGAGACCGACCTACTATTCGGAGGGCTTGCTCAAACCATTGTCTTTCTCTTCCTAATGTACACAACTGTGCGAATGGTCGTATCTGCAGCAAAGCTCAGAGATAAGATAGAAGAAAAAGAGAAAGCCGAAAAGGGTTAAGGCAATACCCCGAAATAACATCACTTACTGATTGGCTTTATAAAGGATATGAACAGCATGTTTGTAACCGTTCAGGGGGTCTAGCGAGGCAATCGGGCTAGTGGTAGGATAGGGGCATGGACGAGCAGCCGACCTTACCTGCCGACGTTCGAGCCTCCCTCTCGCCGGCGGTGCAAGCCTATCTGGCCTACCACGAGGCCCAAATCGCGTTGCTGCGGGAGCAAATCGTCGCGTTGCAGAGCCAACTCGGCAAGCTCCAGTTGCAGCTTTCCGACGCCACGGGGCGCAAACTGCCCCACTCCGGCAACTCGTCGCGTCCCCCCTCCAGTGACCCGCCCGACGCCCCTGCCCACCCGAAACGTCCGCCGAGTGGACGCAAACGGGGAGGACAACCCGGCCACCGGGGACACCAACGGATCCAATTGACGGAAGAGGACCTGGCGGCGATCGTGCCCCATCGTCCGCAGCAGTGCCCGGCCTGTACTTTCCCGCTCGCCGATGACCTACCGACCGAAGGCAATCCCCAGCGGATCCAGGTCTGGGAGATTCCCCCGATTCATCCCGAGGTGAGCGAACACCGCGGCTACGCGGTGCGCTGTCCCCATTGTGACGTCCTGGTTCCGGCCCCGGACCTGCCATCGAGCACCTTTGGCCCGCGTTTGACGGCGGTGGGCAGCCTCCTCCACGGACGCTATCGCCTGAGCGTGCGCGAGACGGCGGGAGTGTTCGACGACCTGCTGGGCGTGCCCGTCGGTATCGGGAGCGTGAGCGGACTGTGTCGGGAAGTGAGCGCGGCGGTCGCCGAACCGTACGAAGCGGTTCGCGAGACGGTGCACGAGCAAAAAGCGGTCAACGTCGACGAAACGGGGTGGAAACAAGCCGGAAACCGCCGCTGGTTGTGGGTCGCCGTCACGACCCTTTGCACCCTCTTCCTGGTGACCCCAAGCCGCAGTGCGAAGGTCTTGGCCCTCTTGCTGGGGGAAGATTTCGCGGGTATCGTCGGTTCGGACCGCTACCGTGCCTACCTGAGCATCCCGACCGACCGGCGCCAAATCTGTTGGGCGCATCTGAAGCGGGATCTGACCGCCTTTGCCGAGCATGGGGGACCGGTCGGTGACTGGGGCAAAGAGGGCATCGGCTTGGTGACCCAGATCTTCGCGGCCTGGCACCGCTTCAAAGACGGCACCGGGGATCGGAGCGGGTTGCAGGCGGAGATGGACCTCATCCGCCACGACTTCCGCGCCTTCCTGGAACGGGGGACGGAGGTGCCGTCCTGGAAAGTCCGGGGCTTCAGCGCGGATTTGCGGAAGTTGGAAAGCGCCCTGTGGACGTTCGCGTCGGTGGAGGGTGTGGAACCGACCAATAATGCCGCCGAGCGCGCGTTACGGCCCGCGGTCTTATGGCGCAAGGGCTGCTTCGGTGCGGACAGCGACGACGGCAATCAGTTCGTCGCGCGCATCCTCACCATCGCGGCAACCTGCCGCCAGCAACAGCGCCACCTTCTCGGCTACATCACCGATGCCGTCGTCGCCCACCGCGTCGGCCAGCCCGCTCCCGCGCTCTTGCCGACCCCCTGAACGATTACGCATGTTTTATAATGATTGATGCCTATGTAGGTTCTCTTCGTATCTACTGATCTCTACCTGAAACAGTGAAGTTATTTCAGAGGTTTGCCTAATGCCTGGCATCAACCGTCCGCCTACTTTCGTCAAGTCCCGTGTCATCTCCGACGGAGTTTACCATGTCCGATGATCTGGGCGATCGGACAGTTCATCTCGCCGGGCGCCTGACCGTATTCTTAAACCAATTGGCCCAGACCGTACCGTGAAACGGCGGTCGCCATCTGGGAAATCGGGTCGTCTAAAACGATGCAATCAAACGGAATCGGTATAAGTACCACGATCCGAGCGAGATCGTTGCCTACAAGAATCGCCGGTCTACAGCGGATGCACCACCTCCAACCGGACTGAGCAGATATACTTAGCAAGCGATTGCATACCACCCCCAAAGTTTGCTATAACCGGAAGTGCCCGCTCTTTTCAGCGGGGCCCTCCTATGCCCGAACACGAACGCCACGAACCCGATCCTTACTGGACCGAGGATTTGCCTCTCGGAGAAGGCCAATTCTACCGCCATTCTTATCCGTTGCGGTTAGCTCTCCACCAGTCTTCCGAACGTTACTACCACCGCCAGGAACTCTTTCCCTTACAAGAGGCCAACGGCACTCGCCAATACTTTCACGCCAAGCCTTATATTCTCCTTCCCGACGTAACCATTCAGGTCCGCCTCTTTGAGCAGCCAAGAGAAGGGGTCATCGGCGACACCGAAGCCGTGTTACATGAAGGGGCGCGGCGCGAATACGTCGGCAACGCCCAAGCGTGGTTTTATTCCGGACGGGACAAAGCGCTGGTGCTTTGGGAGTGTATCTTGGAGCAGCGGCATCGCCTGACCAATCCAGTCGAAGACGAGAATCTTCAGACAATCTGGAATGGGTTTGAGCAAACCATTCTGAGCCGATCAAAGGGAGTGAAACGACTCTACACCACTTCGGAGGACATCTACGCCCGCCCCGCCTGGAAGCGGTTCCTTGAGCAGCACGGCTACCAGCAAACCGCTCCGTCGGTGTTCGAGAAGGGGATCGCGGCTGTCTATCGTTAAAATAGAACTTATGTTCTAGATTGCAAACGTCAAAGTTGTTTCTGGCTCCCTCTGCCTGCATGACTCATATGGGAGGTATTCGCAAATCGCAACAGGCACGGGGTGGTGAAGGTGGAGCTTCTGAAGGATCCCGTTATCGCAGCGCTCGTGACGGTTCTGGGTAATTTCCTCTTGAAGATCTTCTCCAGCTGGTGGGATAAACGACCGAACAAGAGACGGCGACGATGGGAATGACGTTTGATCTCCGGAATTCGGCTGGCATCAAAGGCATTAGCCTCCGATGACAAAACTCTGCGCTCCTTCGGAGCGTCGCTTACGCGACATGGGATTGCAACCGGTAACTGGATTTTCACCGCTAGATACGAACGATAGCCGTGCATTGTCCAAGCTGCAAAGACGCCGACTACTTCGACATCAAGAAGCTCAACAAAGGCGAAATTGCCAGGAGACGCCATGGGGACACTTGGTTTCGGGCGCGGTGGACGAATCCTGGGACAGTCACTTAATTGGTGCACGCGGCCCACTTACCCACGGAACCAGAAACTCATAAGTGATAGATTCAGGCGTACGCTCTGGCATACGTCTGTATCGTAGCACACCAACGCGGTTGACAATAAATGTGGGGTCAGCCAGCCGACCAACCCTGCTACCTTAGTTACCTCCGAGGATCTCCAAAATGGCATTAGCGACAACAGTGTGGGGTACGTCAACTGCGATTCGCGATTGCTTGTGGCGGATCGTAGTCGATCTAGCCTTGATGGTGGCTTCCCCACCAGGTATTGGAAACTTGAACGAGGATCGTTTGGAACGTTTTGAACGCTTTCGTGGTGTTGTCATGCCGGGTTCGTTTCCCTGTTTTAAATATCAGGTGCTATATCCTCAGCACCTGAGTCTATCTTAGAGCGTTAGGAGGCTAAGTCAATATTTTTTGCCTAACAGGTATAGTTTTCTTTAGCTAACAATCTGGCAGGCTAAAAGTAGAGAGCCAAGCTCTACCCCTAGCAATAAACACTTAGAATGAACTGCTATTATTTAGAGCGCGTGAACCGACCGTTGGGAGCCCGAGCAGGTGGAAGTTGTGACAGCGGGGCAAAGTCTAAGGTAAATGCCACCGGTGTTTTGTGTTCCAACGTTGACCGTCGTCGGCCTGCCGGACGCGGCGGTGCAAGAGGCGCGCGAGCGGGTGCGAGCGGCGATCAAAAACTCCGGCTGCGTCTTTCCCATGCGCCGGGTCACCGTAAACCTGGCCCCCGCGGATCTCAAGAAAGAAGGTCCGGCCTACGACCTTCCGCTGGCTCTGTCGGTGGTGATGGCCTCGGATCAGGTGCCGGACCTCACCGAGCGCGCGCTCTTTCTGGGCGAGTTGTCGCTGGACGGCGAAGTCCGCCACACCGATGGCATTTTGCCGATGGTCAGCCTGGCCCGCGAGAAAGGCATCGGCACCGTCTTTGTCCCCGCCGCCGACGCGCTGGAGGCTAGCCTGATCGAAGGGCTGACGGTGATGCCGGTCAAAACCTTCGGTCAGTTGATCGATCACCTCCGCGGCGACCGTCTCATCGAACCGTTCGTGCCGGATTTCTCCATCCTGGCCGCGCCGCCGGAGTTTGCCTCGGACTTTGCCCACGTCAAAGGCCAGGAGCACGCCAAGCGCGCGCTGGAGGTGGCGGCGAGCGGCGGGCACAACGTCTTGATGCAGGGCCCACCCGGTTCCGGCAAGACGTTGCTCGCGCGGGCGGTGCCGTCGATCCTGCCGGCGATGACCTCCGACGAGGCGATCGAAGTGACGAAGGTTTACAGCGTCGCGGGTCTGCTGCCCAGTGAGACCCCGATGATTCGCCTTCGGCCCTTTCGCTCGCCGCATCACACGATAAGCCACGCGGGGTTAGTGGGCGGAGGCCGCTGGCCCCGGCCGGGCGAGATCAGCCTGGCGCATCGCGGAGTGCTCTTCCTGGACGAGATGCCGGAGTTTGGCCAGCATATCCTGGAAGTTCTTCGCCAACCGTTGGAAGACGGCACGGTCACAATCAGTCGAGCCCTCGGCACGGTCAGCTTTCCCGCCAAGATGATGCTGATCGGCGCGATGAATCCGTGTCCCTGCGGCTTCTTCGGGGACAGCCAGCGCGCCTGCACCTGCTCGCCCCAGACCGTGACCCGGTACCAAAGGCGGCTTTCCGGTCCCCTGCTGGATCGGATCGACATCCACCTGGAAGTTCCGCGGGTCGACTACGAAAAGCTGTCGGATGTGCGCATCGGCGAGACCTCGGCGGCGATTCGGGAGCGGGTGGAAGGCGCGCGGGATCGGCAGCGGCGGCGGTTCAAAGGGAAGCGGATGCGCAGCAACGCCGAGATGGGCCCAGCCGAGGTGCGGGAGTATTGCCGCCTGGAGACCGCGGCCCAGAACCTGTTACGGATGGCAATGCAGCAACTCAACCTGTCGGCGCGGGCCTACCATCGGGTGCTGAAGCTCTCGCGGACCATCGCGGATTTGGCCGGCTCCGACTTGATCTGTCCTGCCCACGTGGCGGAAGCGGTGCAGTACCGTCCACGAGAGAGGGTGTAGAATGTGAGAGGAAGCGCTTGTACTCCTGAATGGAGAACCGCGTTAGCTTACCAGGTGCGCCATGCTGCGATCGTCATCACCGAATCTGAACCTGGATCCCCGGTGGGTGGAACTCTTCTGTAAGCGTCATCGAATCCGTCGCTTAGCTCTCTTTGGTTCAGTCCTGCGCGAGGACTTCCGCCTAGCGAGCGACATCGATGTCTTGGTGGAATTTGAGCCTGATGCTTGCGTTGGCTTCATTGGCATGGCCGCGATGGAGCAGGAGTTAAGCGAGGCGATTGGCCGCAAAGTGGACTTGCGAACCGCCGCGGAACTCAGCCGATACTTCCGGCAGAAAGTCCTGAACACTGCCGAGGTGCTCTACGAACGACGATGACGCCGCTCGCCTGCAGCACATGGTTGATGCCGCGCGCGAAGCGGGTACCTTTGTCAGGGGACAGACGCGGACTGACCTCGAGCACAACCGAATGCTCGTTTTAGCACTGGTACGCCTGGTTGAGGTAATTGGCGAGGCGGCTAGCCGTGTTTCAGAGGATACCCGCAGGCGCATCCCGTCGATCCCCTGGCCTCACGTGGTGGCGATGCGCAACCGGCTCATCCTCGGCTACTACGAGGTGGACCTGGACCGGGTATGGGACACGATAGTCAACGACTTGCCGCCGCTGATCGCCGCGGTTGAGGCGCATCTGGCGATGGACAACGACGAGCCACTTTAGAAGCGGGCTACATGCGCTGTCGGGAGGAAATTTCGCGCACCATCGCCGATCTGGCGGGCTCGGACCTGATTAGCCCCGCGCACGTGGCCGAGGCGGTGCAGTACCGACCGAGGGAGAGGGGTAGCCGCGTAACATAGCGACAGTACGGCCAGAGGCTACATATCGTCGAGGTGATGCGTTGGCCAACCCACGACGTACTCTGACCCAGGTGCTAAGCGGCACAGCTTACCGGAACATCCGATTCTCGGACCTGCGGCAACTGGTCTTGGCTCTGGGATTCCGGGAGCGAACCCGCGGAGATCATCACATTTATTCGCAATCTGGTATCGTTGAAATAATCAATCTTCAACCGGACTCCACCGGCATGGCCAAGCCTTATCAGGTCCGTCAGGTACGGGAGTTGGTACTTCGGTACAAGCTAAATCTTGAGGAGGCGGAGTGAGCGAGCAACCTCTCAAGTACGAAGTCGTGATTTACTGGAGCGATGAAGACAATGCCTTCATCGCGGAAATTCCGGAACTTCCCGGCTGCGCTGCCGATGGCGCGACGCCGCAGCAGGCATTAGCGAACGTCGAAGTTGTTGCCCGAGAGTGGATCGATACGGCGACGGAGACTAGACGCGAGGTTCCAGTGCCCAAGAGGCGCCTTCTCTCCGCATGAAAGATCCGGTTACCGATCTTGAACTCTTAAGCGCCGTAGCATTAACCGAGGATCTGCCGGGGCGTGGACTACGACGAGGCCAGGTCGGCACCGTCGTCGAAGAGCTTACGTGCGACATCGACGACGAGAAGTTCATTGACGGAAGTTGTTTGATGTCTCGGGCAGAATCTGATCTAGAGGTATCGGCGATTGGAACAAGTTGTTCGCATTCACGTAGAAAGGCTCCCCGAGGGGGATACTTAGCCACGTCCGACGACGTTCAAGGGCTGATTGCCCAGGGGCGGACGGTGACGGAAACCCTGGAGATCGCGCGTGACGTTGCCCGTCGGCTCATTGAAGCGCAACATGAGCGCCGCGCCGGGCCATGGCTAGCGCACATTGAAGAGGCGTTCGACTATCCGTTGATCGTTGGCGAGTAAGTGGGGAGGCTCGCCGGCTTTCGCTATACGACGATCCCGAATCATCCCGGTGATCTTCCCGAAGGCACGGTGCGAGCGATCTTGCGCCAAGCGGCAGTAAATGTGGACGAGTTCTTGGAAGGCTCACTTCGAGTAGACTACCAGATACCCGAGACGTTGGATTTCGACAACACCGCGGCTTCCGTGACACAGCGGTGGTTTACGTAGCACAAGAGAAATCCACCGCAACCGGCTTCGGGCCGGACGCTAGAGTGCGCGCGCAGGCGCCAGTGTGACCGGTGGGGCTCGCTCCGATTCTGCTGTCACCGAGGCGAGCCCGAAACCTAACGAGAAAGAGCGCCGAGTCTTCCCGGCTACAGGATATCCTTGTAATACTCCTGGCAGGCTTCGAAGTCCACCGTCTCGTCGGGTTCCTTGCCCAGGCGATCGTAGAGCCGACGGCGACCCTTCTTGTCGTCAATGGCGATGAGGGCGGCGATGGCCAGCACTTCTTCCGCCACTTCCTGGGGAACGACGATCACGCCGTCCCAGTCGCAGCCGATAATGTCGCCGGGGCGAACCATCACGCCGCCGCAGCCCACCGGCACATCCAGGTCGACCAGCTCGACCCGGCCCGGAATGATCGGGCGGCCGATTCGGCGGCAGGCTACCGGCGTGCGTTGCATGATGACTTCGTCGGTGTCGCGGCACTCGCCTTCGGTGACGATGCCCACCGCGCCTGCCGCCTGCATTCCCATGCTGTTGTTGGATCCCCAGTACCCGCATTCGGGGGCGCCGCCCAGGGAGGTGACGATCACGCAGCCGGGCTTGACGTGTTCCTGGAGGCGCAGGCCCCGGCCGGTCATGTCGTTCCAGATTGGGTGAGAGCGACGCGCCTCTTCTCGGGTGAGCACCGGCATGCGCTGGTTCGTCGGGATGACCCGCATGGTCACGGCCGGTCCCCAGAACTTCATGCCAAACCAGAGCGGTCGGATCGACGGATCGAGCAAGGTTAAGTCGGCGCGTCCGACGGCGTCCAGGGCATCGGTGACGTCGGTGACCCGGAGGTACTTCGCGAAGCGGGGCGCCATGGCGTAGGTATCAACGGTTGCCAAGGTCGTGTCTCCTCTTGTTATTTGATTCCGGTGGTGGCGATTCCCTCGGTCAACAGCTCTTGGAAGGGCAGGAAGATGAGGAGAATCGGCACCAGGGTGAGAATAGACATCGCGAAGAGCGGACCCCATTGCGAGGTCTCGCTCGAGTCAATGAACAGATTGAGCCCCAGGGAAACCGTGTACATCGATGGTTTGGTCAGGTACAACAGCGGCCCCAGGAAGTCATTCCAGGAGTTGATAAACGTGAACACCGCGGTCGTCGCCATGGCGGGTACCGCGAGCGGCGCGATAATTTGCAGAAACACTTGCCGATGGCCGCAGCCATCCATGATCGCCGCTTCGTCCAACTCTCTCGGAATCCCGCGAATGAACTGCACCATCAAGAAGATGAAGAATGAATCGACCGCCAGGAAGCGGGGTACGGTTAACGGAAAGTAGGTGTTCAGCCACTGGAAGTTGAGATAGAGGATGTACTGGGGGATGATGAGCACCTGGTAAGGCAGCATGATCGTCCCCAGCATGATCGCGAACAGGATGCCGCGAAAGCGAAACTGCAGCCTGGCGAAGGCGTAGGCGGCCATGGTACACGAGGCGACGTTACCGATCACGGCCAGGCCGGCAATGATCAGTGAGTTTGCAAAGATGCGCGAGAACGGCAGATCCTGCAGGGGATACCAGCCCTTCTGGTAGTTCGCGAGGGTCCAGGACATCGGCAGCAAGCCGGGGTTAATAAAGATTTGCGTCGGAGGTTCAAATGAAGCGCTCAGCATCCAGATGAGCGGGTAGAGCATGACGACGAGCAGCGCGATTAAGAGCAAGTGACGAAACGCGCTGCTCAGAATGCGCCGAGTTCCGACACCGGTCTGTCCGCGTGGCCGGGGGAAAACTCCTGAGATTTCGTCGTGTCCGATCATTGGTCACCGTAGAAGACCCAGAGTTTAGCGCTCAGAAACATCAAGCCGGTCAGCGCCGCGACCAGGACGAGCAGCACCCAGGCGAGGACCGCGGCGTAGCCCATGTTGTAGTCGGTGAACCCCTGCTGATACAGATACAGAGCGTACAGGAGAGTCGAGCCGGCCGGTCCGCCGGACCCGCCGCTGACGACGTAGGCAGAGGTGAAAACCTGGAATCCCCGAATCAAGCCAAGCACGGCGTTGAAGAAGATCACCGGAGTCAGCATGGGCACCGTGACGTGCCAGAATCGCCGCAACCTCGTCGCTCCGTCGACCTCAGCCGCCTCATAGAGGGCCTTGGGAATCTGTCGCAGGCCGGCCAGGAAGATGATCATTGTTGCCCCGAACTGCCAGACGTTCAGCAGCACCAGGGTGTACATCGCGGTGCTCGGCTGGCCGATCCAGGATGGACCATGGATGTTGACCAGCAAGAGAATCTGGTTGAGCATGCCGTTTGCCCCGAACACCTGCCGCCACAATACCGCGATGGCGACACTGCCGCCGAGCAAGGAGGGCAAGTAAAAGAGCGCGCGATATAGCCCTAAGCCGCGCATGCCGCGATCCAGCACGATCGCCAGGGCCAGGGACAGGACCAGAATCGACGGGATGGTCACGATCACGTAGGTAAAGGTGAGGTCCAGCGACTGCAGGAAGTTCGGGTCGACGAGTAACTGATGGTAATTGCCGAGCCCAAACCAGGTGGGATTATTGAAAAGGTCGTAGTGGGTAAACGAGAGGATCAGCGAGGCGACGAGTGGACCGAGGGTAATACCCACCAGACCAATCAGCCACGGAGCCAAGAATATGTAAGCTACGCCACCATCTCGACCAAAGAACCCGCCTTTGCGTCGTCTCCCGGCGGTTACCAACCGAGAATCGGCAGTCATTCTTGCATCTCCTGCCTTGTGTCCAGTCCAATGGCGCTGAGCCGATCCTTGCCGAGACGCTGCCTGGCCTGAGCTAGCCCGGTGCCTCGCGTGAATTCGGCCGCGCGAGGCACCGTCTCGTTAAAGAAGGGCTCGGTCAGATCTATTTATTCGCCGCCGCGGCGTTGGCCTGGGTGAAGAACGCGTCAACCGCGGCCGACACCGTGGCCTTGCCAAACGCAATGTTGGAATAGTTGTTTACCAGCGCCAGGTTCACCGCGTTGTAGTTCGCCGGGAAATCCACGATCGTCGGATTGCTGGCGACAACCCCCTTGACAAATTGTAAGTAGTCTTTGGTTGGTTGCGAGAGGTTGGTCTGCGCAATCTGGGCGTCCAGCAACTTGGTAACCGTCACCGTGCCGTTATCCGAGGCGTAGGCGATGGCCCCGTCGGGGTCATTCGTGAAGAAGTTGACCCAGGCCGCCGCTGTATCGGGGTTCTGGGTATTCGCGGCGATCGACATCCCGTTATTGACCAACACCTGGCCATTGCCGCTTGGTCCATTGGGGAAAGCCCCGACCTTCATCGTCGCCTTGGTCGCCGCCGTGAGGGCGGTCTGGTAGGCAGCGAGCTGGTTTGCCGGAGACTCATCAAACATCACTTTGCCAAGCGCGAGGTACCGTTGGACGTTACTGCTCGGTTCTTCCTGGTGCGCGGCCGCGGCAACCGTGGCGCCGCCCTTGCGGAGCGTTTCCCACCAGTTCCAATAGTCGATCATCATTTGCTTCGGAAAACCGAGCGTCCCATCACTGTTAAAGACCGGCTTGCCGTTCGTCGATACCCACGCCCACCAGATCGAGTCGTCGTCGCCCCGCAAATCGCAGGCGTTGACCCCGCTCGCGAGTTTGTCCTTGGCTCCGAGCAGCCACTTCTGGATATCGTCCCATGTCTTGAGGGTGGCCGGCGAGTCAAGGCCGGCCTGACTGACGATGGTGTCGTTGTACATCCAGTTGTTGGTCGCGGAACCGGTCGGGATCATGTAGAGCTTGCCATCCGGCCCGCGTCCGGAGTCGACCACCACTTTGGGAATCCCAGTTGCGTCGATCGCTCCGGCCTTGACCATGTCATCCAACGACTTGAGCGCGTTGCGGGTGTCGTATGCCGACATGTAGCGGACTTGCATCTGGGGAACGTCCGGCAAGTTATGCGCGGCCGCCTCCACCGTCAACTTCTGCCAATATGTGGTGAAGTCGCCGATCGAGATTCCCTGGATCGAGGTCTGAGGGTATTTCTTCAAGAATAAATTGATGACGGCTTGAGTTTTCGTGTTCCGCTCGCCGGTGCCCCACCAGGCGAACGAAATCTTGCCCTTAACTGCGCTGCTGGGCGCGGCGGTGGCGCTGGGACCATTCGACGTCTGGGTGGGAGCGGTACTGCTACTTGGCGCCGGGGTGGGTTGCGCGCTGCTCGCCGTCGGCGCGGCGGTCGTCCCGCCGCAGGCGGACACGAGCGCCGCGACTCCCGAGCCCATCACCGCGAAGGCTGCCCCTTTGCCAAATCCAACCAGAAGCTGGCGGCGAGACCAGCCGGCCCGGAAATTCGCGTGGGCCAGATCATCAGAAGCAAACCGTTTCATTCCCTTTGACTAGCCTCCTACAATTTGAATGACCAAGTGTCGTGTTCTGCGCAACCGGCGAAGTAGCGGATCGAGCCGCTACCTCCAGGGCTTGTAAAATGCTTCCAGCATCTCGATGTCGACCGACGCGTCGGCCGGTTGATTCAGGCGCTCGTAGTGGCGGCGACGGCTCGTCTCATCGCCGAGCAGGGTATCGCAGGCAATCTTTCCGACTTCCTCCGCGACCTCGGAAGGCACGATCACGACGCCGTCGTCATCGCAGCCGACGATATCGCCGGGGCGGACCAGCGCGCCGCCGCAGCTAATCGGCACTTGCACGTCCGAAATAAAGGCGCGACCGGGTCGGTACGTCCTGCCACGAGCGCGAGCGACGATAGGTGTCTTGGTGATCGCAAGCTCCGCGGTATCTCGCGCGTAGCCATCGGTAACGATTCCAATCGCGCCGAGCGCGATCACGCCAAGGCTATTGTTTGATCCCCAGAGACCCACCTCGCCACAGCCGTGAGCGTCCATCACGACAACGCATCCGGGCTTCACGTGCTGATTCAGCTCCCGACTCTTGCTGGGTACCTCCTCGTACCATAATTTCTGCGCGAGCTGGGCCTGATCGCGAGGCAGCACCCGCATCGGGTGGTTCGAGGGAAGGGCGCGCAGGGTGACCGCGGGTCCCCAAAACTTCGTGCCGAGGAAAAGCGGTCGGATCGCGGAATCGACCAGGGTAATGTTCGGGCGACCCACGCAGTCGAGCGCGTCCTCAACATCACAGACGCGAAGATACTTGTACATTTTCGCAAGTTCGAATGTATCCATCGATTCGGCCATGAAAGGATTTCCTCCACCCCTGATTTCTTTACCCGCGCTTCCCACGGGCATGGGAACGCTACCGTCGAGACTGCTTCAGGGCGTCTGGTGCGATCGGACGATCACCAATCACGGCAATCTGGTCAGCACTGGCGGGCGCTACATCTAAAAGACGGTTCTTCAAGACGTGAACATCCGGTCGCCAAGGAGCGCGTCCCTCAAGGGCGTCAATCAGCAGAGTGACGGCAGTGCGGCCCATCTCGTAGGTTGGCTGAATGACGTATTGCTCGGACGAATGGCAGCAGCGCGCAAATGGGGTAAAGCCGAAACCAGTCACTTCGATTTGTCGTACCAGCCGAGGCGCGTGTTCGTAAAGTCCTTCCAGAATGCCGTCGAGCATCAAACTGTTGAAAGCCACGACGGCCGATGGCGGGTTGGGCATGGCGGCTAGCGCGCGGGCGGCTTGATAGCCGCCGTCGCGCCGTGCCTTGCCCTCGAACAACCAGGTCTCGTTTAAGGATTTTCCGTGATCTGCGAGCGCCCGGCGGAATCCGGCGAGTCGAGATTCCGTCGTCCAGACGCCGCGGAGACCAAGGACCGCGCCAACCGAGGTGTGACCACCTGCGAGAAGTCTTTGCGTTAACTCGAACATGCCGTGCTCGTCGTCGCCCACGACGGACGGACAGGGGACGGATGGGACGAGTCGATTGACGAAGGCTACTCGCGCGTTTCGGTTGAGATGATCTTTAAGGAAGCCGTGGTCGCCCGGCGCGGGAGCCAGGATAATGCCGTCGACCTGCTTGGCGAACAGCACGTCGAGATACATCGTTTCTTTTTCAAGACTCTCGTCGGTGTTGCAGAGGATCACATTGTAGCCGCGCTCGTACGCGGCGGTCTCCACGGCCCGCGCGACCTCCGTGAAGAACGGATTCTCGATGTCCGAGACGACCAGGCCGATTGTGTGGGTCTGTCGTTTGCGAAGGCTGCGCGCCAGCATGTTTGGACGATAGCCCAGTTCGTGCATCGCTTGCACGACGCACTGCTGAGTATCCTGATGAACCGCCTTGTTGTGATTGATAACCCGCGAGACGGTTGCCGTGGATACGCCCGCTTTGCGTGCAATATCGCTGACTGTCGGCAATTCTACGACCTGTGTAATCGATTACAGCGGGAGTATAGCTACCTTGCCCGGCCGAGTCAATAATCAAGTTTCGCCCTACCGGGGTTGGCTGTCGTAGGCCGAAAGGATTAGTATCGTCATAATCAGGATTTCAGCGAGTAATGCCAACCATCCCAAGCTGGGGAGCTTTACCGTCGTTAAGCCGACCAGAGTTGGCGATTTCCTTTATTCGTGCCGGGCGAGGTTCATCGCGCTGCTATCGAGAGGAGATCGGTGAAACGACGATTCGTCATCGTTCTCGCGAACCTGCTGCTAATCGCCGCCGGGCTGCTGGCGGCATGCCGGCTCACGCCAGATCTCCCCACCGTCGCGGCCTCCACTACGCTCCCCGAGGCAACCGCGACAGTTCCTGCTATCGTCGCGGTGTCGAAAACGGTTCCCACGTTAACGGCGGCTGGCACCGCCGCGCGGGCAAAGTCGGCACCGGCAGCACCGCCGACAATGACGGTGCGACCGGTTCCGACTCCTGGTCCCGGCGCGATGACAGTCTATGCCGTAAGTAATCCTGACTCGGCGACCTTGAATCTCAAGCAAGTCTTTACGAACTCTTCGGGATTCTCCTACAGCTTCTCGGATCAGGTCGCCCCTGGAGCGACGAAAACCTACCACGTCAGTGACATCGATCAGATCCCGAGCCCTTTCAGGGGCTCCGTGACCATTTCCGGCAACCATGCCTTCACGGCGAGGATCGTCGGTTACGATTATCCGAAGTCGCCGCGAGGTCGTTCTCCCACCCCAACCCGTCGTGCGACCGCAAAGAGCAGCTAGACCCCCTACGTTGGGTAGGGCGTCTGTCTGCTAGCGGTTGTCGTCGATTCTGGCATCAAGATTGATAGCAGAGCGCTAGCAGCCGGCTGGGCGAGTTCAGCTCGGTCACCAGTGGGCTGTGGATCCGGTCACCCGGCGGTGTAAGGGGGACTCCAGTGACCTACCGGCGAACTCTGCTGGTCGCGATCGTTCTGCTCCTGGCGTCCGTTTCCGGCCTGGCTATGCTGGCCGAAAACCGTCAGGGGGCGAACGTTTACGTTGGCCCAAATGAAGTCGTCAATAACAACCTGTATGCGGTCGGGGGAATCGTCGACATCGAAGGCACGGTGCGCGGCAACGTCGTCGCGGTTGGCGCCAGCGTGGTCGTTCCCGCCGTGGTGACGGGGGATCTAAACGCGACCGGCGGAGTGCTCACGATCCCGGGCAGGGTCGACGGTGAGGTACGAACGGCCAGCGTCACGGCTACCATCAATGGCACGGTCGGCAAGGACGTGACGATCAGCGGTGGCACATTGTCGATCGGTCCTCGGTCGCGGATTGCCCAGGATGTCCTCGTTATCGGACAATCAGCCACCATCGCGGGAGTTATCGGCCAGAATCTACGCGTCTACGCGAACGATCTGACGATTGGTGGGGCAATCGGGGGCAACGTTCGCGCCGTCGTTGGCACGTTACGGCTGACACCGGGCGCGGTCGTGGCCGGAAACCTCAGCTACACGAGCGCGCAGGAAGCGATGATTGCTCCCGGCGCGATCGTTCGGGGCAGCGTGGAAAGACACCAACTTCCCTCATTGCCAGGCCTTAATGAACTCGGCCAGGGCGCCGTGACGTCCCAGATTGCGATTTCCTGGCCGTCGACTGAGGTCGGGGTTTTTCTGATGGGGTTGGCATATGTCCTACTCTTTCCCACCTTCGCGCACCTAACGATTGGCGCAATCTGGCGGCGGCCGTGGAAGTCGCTCGCGCTGGGCGTCGTGCTCCTGATCGACGGGCCGCTGCTCGCTATTTTGCTGTTCATCGTCGGACTTTCGATCGGGGGCTGGTGGTTAGGATTCATCTTGCTTGGACTGTACGGCATCGCGCTCATCCTGGCCTACATCAGTACGGCGCTGTTCATTGGGAATGTGCTCTTCTCCCTCGCGGGACGTTCGAGTCCGCATCTCGCGGTGGTGCTCCTCAGCGGCCTCATCGTGCTCACCTTATTCTGTCAACTGCCAATCGTCGGCGGGGTGATCCGATTCGTCGCGCTGGTGATGGGACTGGGCGCGCTCGGCATCGCGGCTATCCAGGAACGCCGGGCCCCGCGCCGAACGTTCGATTAGTGAGGTGCTCGGACACGTACGCGCGGACCCCGATCAAGTAGAATTGGGAGCATTCTACACTCGGAGTATACCGATGCAGTACGTTACCGCGATCGACCTCGCGACGCTCGAGGCAAGCGGCGCGAATGAGCGATTTACGCAATCCCTGATCGACGAGGCGATCGGGCTGCAATCCTGCGCGATGAACTACATTCGAACCCCGGCGGGCGGCGGTTCTCCGGCCGGCTTGCACACCCACGTCGTCGATCAAGTCTTCTTCATCCTCAGCGGTGTGATGAGCATCGAAATCGCCGGCGAGCAATTTGACGTCGGCCCGGGATCGACGGTCGCCTTTCCAGCGGGAGTGCCGCATCGTAACTGGAACGCGGGCACTGAGCCGACAATTCATCTCGCGATCAACACCCCAGCACCGGACCCTCAGGTGCCCTTCGCTCAGTCCGTTCCCAAATAGCACGTTCCAGGGAGCCACGATCGGGTCGCGTCGGTCGCGGGTGTCCTTCTCGGTCACTAGGCGTAGACTGACCGGACGGGGTGATCTCTCCAAGGTCGGAGGAAAAACGTTGCGACCGTCCGAGCGAAGGTGGAGGCTGAGCCGGTAGACTGAGACCCGATGGCGAGGAATCGGACTCGTCGACAATCCGAACAAGGGCGTGCAATGGCAAGGAAGACCCGAAGGGTCCGGCGTACTCCTCACGCGACGACTGGGCCGGGGGGCGCACCGCGTAACGCCCTCCCGCAGCGTGTTCCTCGGTTCTGGTACTCTCTCCCACCGGCCGCGCGCGCGCCGATCGCGCTTTCCATGGCGCTCATCGTGGGGTTGCTGATCTTTATGGTCATTCGACCGCAATCCCAATCCATCCTTCTCGTTGGCCTCACGGCAACCTTAGCAGCTTCGCTCGGGGCAACGTTCGCCTTCCTTCCCTATCGCCGACCGCAAGCCGAGGGCATCCCGGTTGTCCGGCTTGCTTCGGCAACGCCACTGCTCTTTGGCATTGCCGCGCTGAGTCTGGTCATCGGCTACGGTACCTGGGTGATTGGTACCCTCCTTGCCCAGACGACCGTCGCGTATTCGATCATCGCGCACCTGTTCTTTCTGTTCGCCTATCCGTTCATCCTGGCCGGCATTTTGCGCCTGCCGCGCATCGGCTTGCCGGACTTTACGCGTTGGCGGATTGTTCTCGATAGTTTGATCCTCGTCATCGTGGGATTCACCGTCATTTGGTATTTTCTTGTCGGGCCGGAGATTCTCGCTTCGCGGATCAGCCAGATTTCGAAGGTGGCGACCCTCACGTATCCGTTTTGCGACCTCCTGTTTCTCTGCTGTCTCATGCTCTTGAACCTGCGCATCCGAAAGTCCGTGTTGAACGCCGCGTCCGGCGCGGTGGGCATGGCGCTGGGAACGCTGGTCCTGAGTGATGTCGCCTTTAGCAGTGAAGTCCTGAGTCGGTCCTACGTTCCGGGGCACCTCCTCGATCTTGGCTGGCCCCTCGCGGCGGTGTTCCTTGGGATCGCGGCGCGGTCGGTCCAAGCTATCCCAGCCGGAGTTCTTCCCGACGAGGAGGCGCCGGTTCTCGTGGCTCAGCCACTCTGGCGGATCCTGCTGCCCTACGTCCCAATGACGATTCTGGCCAGCCTGCTGGTGATGACCTGGAAGCTTCACATTTTGCCTCCCCTGCTGGCAGGAGTTGGCCTGGGCACGGTGAGTCTGGGCGTTTTGAGCTTTCTGCGCCAGTTGCTCGTCCTGTTGGACAATCAGCGCCTCTTCACCAACGCGGTTCGGATCAACGAACAACTGAGCGAGGCGAACTCCCGGCTGGAAGCCTTGTCAACAACCGATCCGCTCACCGGGCTTCCGAATCATCGGGCGCTCAACGCCGCGTTCGATCATGAAATCGAGCGATCTCACCGCTACTCGCGGTCGTTCGCGGTCTTGTTCATCGACCTCGACCACTTCAAGGCGATTAACGATGCCTATGGTCATCCCATAGGCGACGCCATTCTTCGCGAAGTCGGCCAGACCCTTCGAGCGGCGCTCCGACGCTCGGACGTTGTCGGCCGGTGGGGTGGTGAGGAATTCGTGGCGTTTCTCCCCGAGGCAAACGCGGTCGAGATGCAGAAGATTGGTGAAGATGTTCGCCAGGCCGTGGCAAGCCACCAGTTCGCCCTCGCGGGCGGCCACGTCAGTTGCTCGATTGGTTGCGCGCTCTTTCCCATCGACGCCCGGACTCGCGATGGATTGCTGCGGAGTGCCGATCAGGCGCTCTACGTTTCCAAGCGTCTGGGGCGCAATCAGGTCCGTAGCGCGGCGGATCCGGCGGTTCGTGCGCTCGCAAACAGCGACGTGACGAGTCCGTCCCGTGAGGATGCCGCGATGGTCGGTACGATCGAGGCGCTGGCCGCGATTGTCGACGCTCGCGACCGTTATACCGGAGCTCATATGCACGATGTCGCGCGTCTGGCCCTCGAGATTGCTGTCGCGCTTGGGGTTGGCTCGGCGGAAGCGCGCATGTTGAGTTTCGCGGCCGAGGTACACGACGTCGGCAAAGTCGCGGTTCCCGACTCGATACTACGCAAGGCGGGCATGCTCAACGCCGCCGAGTGGGAACAGGTCTGTCGTCACCCGGGTGTTGGAGCGGAAGTTATCGGGCACATCCCCGGTCTGGCTACCCTGGTACCGATCGTTTTGTCGCATCACGAACGTTGGGACGGGACCGGATATCCCCATGGGCTCGCCGGCACCGCCATCCCGCTCGGAGCGAGAATCATCGCGGTGGCTGACGCGTACAGCGCGATGATCACCGACCGACCGTATCACCGCGCGGTCACTCCGTCTGAAGCCCTCGCCGAAGTTCGCCGCTGCTCCGGTAGCCAGTTCGACCCCGCCGTAGCCGAGGCCCTCGCCAAGGTCCTCGCGACCAACCCGGACATGTTTGGCGTCCCCTGGACCTCGCGATCGGGGCTCCGCGCCGGCGAAGGGCGGAGCGAAGGCTTCGTCAGCGCGTAGGCCCGTCTCAGGCCGGGACCTGGCGGAAGAACTCTCGGGCGGTCCCGGTGAGTAAGGCGATCACGCAGACCCCGGGGACGATCATCCCGAAGATTGCCCAGGGGTTGCCATGAATGGTGGAGAGCAGCGCGCTGATCAACCAGAGACCGGAAAGGATCAAACCGCCAATCCACGCCCAGTATCGGCGACCAAAGATACCGAGGGCCACGACGATCTGAATGGCGCCAGTAACGATCGCGATCAGCCCGCTCCAGAGGGCGCTACCGCCCCAGGAGCGGACGCCTTCGCTGAAAGTGACGACTCCGGTGAGCCAACCAACGCTGCCGGTCAACGCTTCGATTAGTCCCCAAATGGTACTGATGAGCCCGCCAAGCAAGAAAAGTATCGCCACGATCAGGACGCCAAGAGGAATTCGCATGGCCCGTCTCCGGTTGGTGTGGCTTTAACCGAGCGTCGCGCCACACCAGACCACCGTACGCCGGCAAGTCTCGTACCGTGTCCGCGGCATCCGGAATCGGGCGCTATGGCCAGACCAACTTCCCGGCGCGATAGATCTTCGTCTGGATCGTGTCCGTGAAGAACGTCGAAGGATCGACTTTGTGCTTGATTAAGCCGAAATCAGCCAGGCCATTCTGAAGTTGCGTCCACTGATCGAGGGTTTGCCAGCCGATGCCAAACTTTCGGGTTTGCGCGGTAACCGTGCTTTCCTGTTCGGTCGCCAGCATGTACTCCTGGTGCGCGCGCAGTTCGGTCGGAGCGTACTTCATGACGATGTCAATCGCGGCTTTGGGGTTCGCAAAAGCGTAATAAAGACCGTACAACGATGCCTTGGTGAACCGAAGGTACAGATCCGGGTCGCCCGCGAGCAGGTCGCGGTGGGTCGCCCAGATTTGCCCCATCACTTTAACCCCGTAGTTGGCGGGATCGATCACATTAACTGGGAATCCCATGCGGCGAAGCAGATCCGGTTCGTTCGACTTGAAGACGGGCAGGACGTCTACCTTACCCTCGGTCAGCACCCGCGGGTCAAACCCAACCGAAACCTCGCGAATCTTCGATCGATCGACGCCGGTTGCCTTGAGTAGGGCCAGGTACTCGAACGATGGATAAACCTTGTAACCGACGGTTTTCCCTTCGAACTGCTTTGGTTGAGTGATCCCGGAGGATTTCAGGGTCGCCAGGGCTTCGTCGCCAGATTGGGTGAGCACGGCCAGTGAGACGAAAGGGACGCCCTGACCGGTAACGCCCTTGATCAAGTCCGTAGCCGTTTCGGTCGTCACCTGGATTTGCTTCCCGGCGAGCAACGTCAGATGCTCTCCCTGGCCCGACGCGTGTTTAATCGTGACCTCTAGCCCTTGCTCTTTAAAGTAGCCCATCTCCTGGGCGACGTACACTCCGACGAAGCTCACATCGGCCTGGGGTTTGTAACCGGCCATAAAGGTCATTGCTTTCGTCGTTACGAGGGAGCGGGCAACGCTAGGTGGCTGAAGTGACTGGCAGCCGGCGACGGCCACCAACACCCCACTCGCCGAAATTGTGCCAAGGATGAACGCGCGTCGGGTTAAGCGCTTCGTCATGACTCACCTCACTTCACCGTACGGACCGAAGACACAGCGCGACCATCGTATGTTACCATGGTGAGGCCCCGGGTTCGCCTAATTCGTGTCCGGAGCAAAGCGGCCGAGGGGAGGGTTTCTTGCCAAAGGTAGTGGCGCTAGCGGGCGGCGTCGGTGGGGCGAAGCTAGCTTCCGGACTGTACCACGCGTTGGGCCCGGACCAATTGACGGTTGTCGTGAATACCGCGGACGACTTTACCCGCTTCGGAGTGTTCATCTCGCCCGACGCCGACACCGTCATGTACACCCTCGCCGGTCTGGCCAATCCGGCGACCGGCTGGGGAATCCAGGGGGACACCTTTGAGACCCTGGCAATGCTCGAGCGTTATGGATCAGACGGTTGGTTCAAGATTGGCGACCGCGACTTCGCGACGCATTTACTGCGAACCGAACGCCTGCGCTCCGGGGCGAATTTGACCGCCGTGACGTCCGAGCTTTCTCGCGCACTGGGCATTCGGGCGGCCATTTTCCCGATGTGTGATCAGCCGGTCGCGACCCGCGTTCGTACCCCGGCGGGCGATCTGGAGTTTCAAGAGTACTTCGTGCGTCACCACCACGAAGACACTGTGATCGGGGTCGAGTTCCAGGGCGTAGCGGATGCTCACGTCTCCGACAGCGTTCGTGACTCCGTTGCGGGAGCCGATTGTATCGTCTTCTGTCCGTCGAACCCCATCGTCAGCATTGGACCAATTCTGGCCGTCCCCGGACTGCGCGATCTCATCGCGCGCAGCCGCGCACCCAAAGTCGCGGTGAGTCCGATTGTCGGCGGGCAGGCCATTCGCGGTCCGGCCGATCGGATGTTGCGGAGCCTTGGCCACGACGTGTCGGCGCGTGGCGTCGCCGCGCTGTATCGCGGATTGATCGACGGCATGGTGATCGACGACGAGGACGCGATCCTGGTTCCCGCGATCGAGGATCTTGGTTTACGGGTTATCGCGGCCCCAACGGTTATGGTCGACGAGGGAACCCGACGGCTGCTTGCCGAGCGCGTTCTCGCATTCGGGCGCGATCTCGACCGACGCTGAGTTGTTGAGGGTGTTAGGCGAGACAGTCGCGATCATCCCGGTAAAAGGCCTGGTGGCGGCGAAGAGTCGACTGGCGACAAATTTGACTCGTGAACAACGCGCCGCCCTGGTGGTTCGGTTTCTCAACCTGGTGCTAGTGGCGCTACAGGGATCGGGATCCATCGCGCGCTGTTTGGTGGTTAGTCCAGACCGAATCATTCTCGATCGGGCAATTCAAGCGGGAGTGGAAGCCGTGGACGAGTTGGCGTTCGGAGACGCCGAGCGATCCCACGGTCAGAATGGGGCTTTAGAGTTGGCGCGCAAGGTTGCCCTTAGCCGAGATCCCACGGCGCTGCTCGTTCTGTCGGTGGATTTGCCGTTCCTCAGCGCGGGTGACGTTCGCTCCCTCGTCGATTTGGGAATGAGCGCTCCGGGGGTCGTCATCGCTCCGGATCGTCACGGCCAGGGAACCAATGCCTTGCTCTTGCGTCCACCGGACGCGTTACGTTTTCAGTTCGGTCCGGACAGCTATTGCCGCCACCGCCGCGATGCTGAGGCTCGCGGCTTGCGCGTTCAGGTGTTTCATACCCGAGGGACCGCGTTCGACGTCGACGTTCCCGAGGACCTTGCCGACTATGACCGCCAATCAGTTGCCGTGGGCCCTGAACCGAGTAGTGAGGACGCGTAGAAATGAACCGGCCGGTTCCCCGTGAACTTTCCTTTCCGCAACTGGTGCGCGCTCGGCGCTCAGTTCGTGCCTTCCGTCCCGATCCGATTCCCCGTGAGGTAGTCGAGGAAATCCTCGAGGCTGGGCGGTGGGCGCCGTCGCCCCACGGTCGAATGCCGTGGCGTTTCGTCGTGCTCACGCAACCGGAGGCCAAGGCACGGCTGGTCGAGGCCATGGGGAACCAGTGGAAGCGCCAGCTGGACCTGGATGGCGATCCGCCGGAGGTAGTCGAGGGGCGGTTGGCACGCTCGCGCCTGCGCGTCTCGGAAGCGCCGGTCGATGTCATTCTCTGTCTCTACCTCGCGGATCTCGACGTTTATCCGGACGCCGAACGCCAGACGGCCGAAGCGACGATGGCCGTTCAGAGCCTTGGCGCGGCTGCCCAAAATATTCTCCTGGCGGCTTACGATCGCGGGCTTGACGCGGGATGGCTGTGCGCACCGTTATTCTGCCAGGAGGCCGTGCGCCAGGCACTGGAACTGTCCCCCCAACTGTTACCGCAGGCCCTGTTAACCCTGGGCTATGCGGCTCAGGAGCCTCGCCGACGGGAACGTCTACCACTCGATCGGCTAATCGTTCGGTATCTCTAGTAATACTACCTATTGTCTGTCGGCAATCATTCGCGTATCCTCTTGATTACTCTCGGCAATGTCCGGGGAACGAGGCAACAAGGCACGCCAATGTACGACGTGATTGTGGTTGGCGCACGGTGCGCTGGAGCCTCCACGGCAATGCTGCTCGCCCAGAAGGGCTACAAAGTTCTCCTGATCGATCGAATGCGATTTCCGAGTGACGTTCCCCACGGAATCTTTCTGCATCGCCACGGTCCCCAACGGTTACAGCGCTGGGGGCTGCTGGGGCAAGTTGAAGCGACCGGGACTTCCCCGATTTACACTCTCCTGACCGACTACGGCGATTATCCTATGATCGGCCTTGATTTGCAGTCGAACGGAGTTGCCTACGCTTACGCTCCCCGTCGCTTCGCGCTGGATCCGATTCTCGTCGACGCCGCGATCGCGGCTGGGGCGGAGTTTCGCGAAGGCTTCGCGGTTGACGATTACCTGATGCAAGGTGGACGGGTAGAAGGAATTCGCGGGCGGGACCTCGGCGCTCACCGCGTCTTGACCGAGCGCGCGCGGCTGACCATTGGGGCCGACGGCCGAAATTCGCGTCTGGCACGGGCCGTCGGGGCCGCGACGTACCTGGCGACACCGCCCCTGACCTGCTACTACTTTTCGTATTGGAGCGGCGTTCAAGCGTCCGGTCTGGAGATGTATCACCGGCCGGGTCGACTGATCATCGCTCACCCGTCCGGCGGAGGGCTAACCGCCGTTTTGGCGGTCTGGCGGCACGAGGAGATGAACGTCTTCCGAAATGATTTAGAGGGGAACTACCTGCGATCCCTCGACCTCGCGCCGGATCTTCAGGAGCGAGTGTACCAGGGACGGCGAGAGGAGCGCATCTACGGGATCGGCGATCTTCCAAACTTTGTTCGCCAGCCATTCGGCCCTGGCTGGGCGCTGGTTGGGGACGCCGGGTGCTCCAAGGATCCGTATCTTGCCCTCGGCATCTGCGACGCGTTTCGCGACGCGGAGTATCTCGCCGACGCGGTCGATGGAGGGTTCTCCGGCACTGGATCGCTGGACAATGCGCTAAGGGAGTACGAGTGTTGCCGCAACGCGGCAATCCGGGTTGACTATGACACCAACATCCAATACGCGCGCCTGCTGCCCTTTCCTCGCGAGGTCATGCGCTTGCGTGCCGCGATGCGCGGACAGCCGGAACTGATCAACCAGTTCTACCGTGCCGAAGAAGGCCTCATCCCGCGCGATGAGTTCTTCGATCCCCATAATCTGCGGCGGATCCTGGGACGATCGCGCGTCCCGGCTTAGTCGGCGAGCGACCACGCAACCGTCACAAACGTTCCCCGGATGCCCGCGTCGCACTGCCAACCTCGAGCCGGAGAGCCCCGATGGGCTGTGTTCCCGCGGGGCTTTCCGCGCTCAGCGGAGGGTGTCGGGGTCGACTGTACCCGGCCGTGGTCTTAGTGCACCAGCGATCCCTCGGAGGTAGGAGCCGGGAGGAGTGCCAGCTTACCGATGTCGTCCAGCGCCGTGAAGAGAGACTTACAGGATCCGATCACCGATTCCTCGGCGTGGGCCAGGCCAACGTCGTGGCAGTAGGCCTTGACAATCTTCTGGCACGCGGCGAAGTTTTGCCGGGGCATGGTGGGGAAAAGGTGATGCTCGATCTGATAGTTCAGGCCGCCGTACAAGAAGTCGACGATGGGGCCGCCGTAGACGTTCCGCGAGGTGAGCACCTGTTGCTCGACGAAGGTAAGACGAGTCTCCTCGGTAAAAATGGGCATGCCCTTGTGGTTTGGTGCGAAGACGAACGCCATGTTAACGCCAAGCAGCAACTGTCCGAGAACGAAGATCGGCAGCCAACGGGCCGCGCCGAGGAGGAGAACCGGTATCGCCACCCAGACGACGGCATTCGCAATCAAAAGGAGCAGCTCGATTTTTCGTTCGCCCGCGTAGCGAGTGCTGTTCTGGGCCGGTTCGCTCAGCTTAAGCGCGTAACGCCAGGCGTCTACCCGAAACGCGAGCGTCGTGAACATCGCCAGCGCCAGGTAAAGGTAGGCCTGGTAGCGGACGATCCAACGGGCGACGCCACGTCGCGCGCGCGCGGCTTCCTCGGTGAACGCGAGAAGGGGATGATCGATGTCGGGGTCCGCGTCTAACACGTTCGTTTCGGCGTGATGAAGGTTATGTTTGATGACCCACGGGCGAAAGCACATGCCGAGTAGCAGCGGGAAACAGAATAACCCGAGAGCCTGGTTGTTTTGGGTCCGCGGGAAAACCTGATTGTGACCGGTGTCGTGGCCGACGAAACCTAGCTGCATCCAGAACACCGCGAGCAGGGGCGCGGCGATGAGACTCCAGGGGCCGGGCGCGACTATTGCGACCGCGAGAGCGATCGCACCCAGCGCCACGGCGATCAATGCGAGCGGCAGGGACTTCCACCCGCTCCGCTCCAGTAAGCCAGCATCCTTCACCCTTTGGCGCAGATCGCTGTAGGTCACGACTTGCATTACTTCTCCCACTCACTCGGTGCGATTGATTGGGCCAGTCAACGTTACCGGAATCTGCTGCTTGCTTGATTGGTCGTAATCGGACATAAAATATGGCCGAGGCCAGCCGCTCGGCCAGTATCTTTGCAGACCTTCTTACAATAATACATGGCGACGTGGTCTGCTGGCAAATAGTCGAATGACGTTCTTTCGTCGGACGTTGGTTGGATGTCTCACTCGCCGAAGGCACGCAACCAGTGGCTCGCGAGCCGATCGCGGGGTTGCCAGCCGAGCAGCCGTTTCGCTTTGTCGTTCGAGAACTTTCGGTGTGGCAGGTCGGCGACGATATGGAAGAGTTCCAGCGGTCGCGGAAGATCCGGTACCCGCACGGCCTGCCGCATGGCTTCGCCGGCATCTTCCCAGGAGATCGAAAATGGGAAAACTCCCAGCGGTTCCGGAGCCGGTTCGCTCGGATTGACGAAACTCGAGAACAGCAGAGTCGGAACCTCGAGATCGTACTCCTCGGCGAAAATCCGGCAGATCTCCAGACCGAGATACTTGCTCAGTGCATAGAGATTCGCGCCGGGGCGAGGTGGCACGTCGTCAGGCAAGCCGAACTCGTACCAGTAACCCGGTGGGAAGTGCATCGTCACCATTTGCGGTCCGGTGTGCACGACCCGGCGAATGCCGCATTCCACCGCCGCCCGCATGACGTTGTACGCTCCAACGGTGTTGACGCGAAACGCCATGACCGAATGCGGCCGGACAACGGTGCAATTGACGATTGTGTCCATTCCGCGAGCGGCCTCGACGACTTGATCCGGGTCGGTGACGTCGACCACCCGACTCTCGTGGGGTGGTTCGAGCAGTCTTGGAAAAGGCGCGCCGGGTGATTGCGGCTTGTTTTCGGCGATGATTTCGTCGAGTGGTCGAACGTCGGTCAGGCGCAGCTGGTGATCGCGGGCCAGAGCCTCGGTTGTCACCGCCGCTAAGGGGCCGCCGGCGCCGTAGATGACGACTCGGCGTCCGGTCGCGCCGGGCTGTCCGGTGAAGCGGCGCGGGGCCGTCCGTGGCGATTCGGACATCGCCCGCGCGGCGCCATCGGTCAGATCGCGCGTTGGCCGATAGCCAAAGGCCGTTTGACCGGCTTGGCCGAGGGGAAATCGTGTGCGAGTACCCGCGCCGACGATGTGAAAGACGGACCAGCCGTTGGTTGGGTGCTGAATCCGTGGCTCCCAGGTGCGTGGACCAGTTTCCTCGTAGGCCAGGGCGCACTGGACGGCCTGAACCGCATCGTTGATGTGCAACCAACCAGGACTCGCTGGCCGGCCACGAATGTCCGTATCGTCCACGACCTCGCCCAAGCGGAGAGCGATTCCCTTGAGAGGCATGACTCGAGAGACCTCGCGAACGGTGCACTCGGCGAGGTACGGCGCGAGGTCCTCGACCGCGGTGGTCGGACGCGGCGCCCACTGCTCGTTCACGCGCCATTCCATGGGATAGGCCTCGAAGAAGCGCAAGGTGCTGATAACGACGAAGCGCTTTGCCGCGACCGCGGTCGTGATCAGGTTGTAGGTACCGCGCGTCGCCGCGTCGAGGACTTCGTGGGGTGGTTCCGATAAATCGACGAGGGGAGCGAGATGGACGATGGCCTCGCAGTCGCTCGTTGCCTCAGCCGCCAGGTCGCGATTCCGCGGGTCGCCGATCAGCGAGGATGCCGAACCGTTCTCCGGGGCAACGAGATCGAGGGTCCGGACGTCGTGGGAGCCGGACAGCGCCTGAACGATGGCCGCGCCTAGCTTGCTTCGAGTGCCGGTGACCAGGACGCGCATTGTCGATTCCTCCGCCAAAGATCCGGCCAAGTCTAGCAAGGGCACTCGAACGATTCAATGCCGCTTCAGGTCATGGCGCGCGGCTGTCGACGCAATGGCGGCAGACGCCGCTAATCGGGAAGTGGGTGAGGTCGGCGGCGAAACCGTATCGCGACCGGAGTTCCGCGAGAACTGGTTCGGCCACGCGCAGGTCGTCGACTTCGAGAAGTTGGCCACAAATGTGGCAGAAGAGGTGAAGGTGGTCCGGATAGGCTCCCAGGTGATAGCGGGTGGCACCGCTCCCGTCGTGGCTGTGGCGGACGAGCCCGAGCCCTTCGAGCACTTCAAGGGTGCGATAGACCGTCGATCGGTTGACCATCGGCAGCTGCTCGTGGACCCGTTGAAAGATATCTTCCGGCGCGACGTGTCCGGAACACTCTTCGAGGAGTCGGAGAATCAGCTCCCGCTGAGGGGTCAGACGCAGACCACGTTCGCGCAGAATCTTGCCGTCCACGAGTTCCCCTTCGGCGCCCACTCTTCGCAGTTGACAACCGAGTCTAGCAGTTTCGAGGGCTGATGGCAATGTCTTATGCATTTGCAACATTCGTTAATCGCATATTGTTGCAATAACCGACTTTGGCGGCGTACAATCGCCGTTGACGAGCAAGCGAGTACCGCGGAGGCGCGGTAGATCGGAGATCCTATGGGCATCGCGCTGAGAACAAATCGGGTCCGAGAGGCGTTCAGCGGCGAAGAATTGCGCCGACTAGGCAAGTTCTACGTCGTCATCGTACTGCTCCACCTCGCCGGCTGGGGGACGTTACTCTTTCTGGTGGCACCAAAGTACCCCTCGGCCCTGGGAATTGGCGTCGGCTTCACTGCCTATCTTTTTGGTCTGCGGCACGCCTTTGACGCCGACCATATCTCGGCAATCGATAACACGACCCGCAAGCTACTGGCGGAGGGGAAGCGTCCGCTTGGCGTAGGTTTCTTCTTCTCGCTCGGACACTCTTCGGTAGTTTTCGGGCTCTGCCTGGTCCTGGCATTCGCGGCGCAGCAAGTTGCCGCGCAGGTCACCAGCGACGGCTCAGCACTGCGAGGAATCGGTGGGCTGGTCGGAACGAGCGTCTCCGGGGCGTTTCTCTACCTGATCGCGATTTTGAACCTCTTTATCCTGGTCGACGTGCTACGAATCTTTCGTCAGATGCGGCACGGTCAGTACGACGAGCAGCGACTGGAGGATCAGCTTCAGGCGCGCGGATTCATGAATCGCTTTTTCGGCCGGCTCTCGAACGCTATCCGCGAAAGCTGGCAGATGTATCCGCTAGGCTTTCTCTTCGGTTTGGGATTTGACACCGCCAGCGAAGTCGCCTTGCTCGCCCTCGCGGCCGGGGCCGCGTCGACTGGTCTCCCAATCTACGCGGTTATTTGTCTGCCCCTCATCTTCGCCGCGGGGATGTCGATGATGGACACCGCGGATGGCGCCTTTATGGCGAAGGCATACGGCTGGGCATTCTCGAGTCCAGTGCGGAAGATCTATTACAACATTACCGTGACCGGCATCTCGATTCTGGTGGCGTTCCTCGTCGGGACAGTCGAGTTGCTGAGTATCGTCCAATCGCAGCTAAACCTTGGCGGTCCGTTCTGGAGTTTCGTCGCGACCGTTGATCTTGGCACGGTTGGGTATCTCATCGTCGGCGTGTTTGTCGTTACCTGGCTGGCCGCCTACCTCATCTGGAAGTTTGGCCGGATCGAAGAGCGCTACAGCCCTCGACCGGTGTACACGACCGAAGACCTGACCTGAACCTTGCCCTCAATGGCCCTTCGCGGTCGGATCCCTTGACTAACTGAGATCAGGGGACACAGCGTGAGCCAGGTGGATGCGAGCGAGCGCGGCTACATTCGGCAGCGAAGGCGGAATGGCCTATCGACTAATCGCCGGGGTCGGCGAAGCGAATTAGCCGCGCTTTTCCCCGGAGGGCTACGGAAACGTCTATTTCTGCCTTGCGAACGGCGAGGATCTTCGCCGCTACACCGACCACGAAGACTTTTACGCCCGCGGCTTGAGCGGCGACGGCGAACGTCTCGTCTACCACGTCGGAGCCGACCTCTATTTGCTCCAGCCCGGCAACGACGACTCCCGTCGGCTCGCGGTCAGGTTGCCCAGTTCGCGAACCCAGCGTAATCGCAAGTTCGTGTCCGTTGGCCGCTTTTTACACAGCGCGACGTTCGACGCCGACGGGTCCGGATTGGCAATCACCTGCCGAGGCAAGGCGTTCAGTTTTGGGAACTGGGACGGCGGAGTCGCGCAACACGGCGAGCCCGACGGCGTACCCTTTGGCCTCTTAACCTGGCTCAACGACCGGAAGCATCTAATCGCGGCGCAGAGCGACGCCGGAAACGCGAGGTACTGGTCGTCCTTACCGCCGACGGTTCGGCGCCGCCGCTCCGCGCGCCCGGCTTGGACGTCGAGGCCGGCGATCTGCTCCTAGCGATCGACGACTTGCCGGTTGGCGGGACGGTCACGCCCGCCGAGCGCCTGGTGGATCAGGCTGGTAACGAGGTGATTCTTACTCTGCGACGCGGAGACGCCGAGCCGCGAACGGTTACGGTAAAGGCGATTAGAGACGAGCGGGCGCTGTACTACTGGATCTGCTGGAACAGCGGCCACCCCACCAACCGCGTCCTACCGAGCGCCCGCGGCTCACGCCGCCAAAGTTGCCGCCGCGGAAGTGAGCGTCTCGTCGTGTTACATCCGTCGATTCCCTTCCGTTGACGCTATCCTAGGCCGCTGGCTATCATCTCCCCAGTGCCGTCGGGCCACGAGGCGCGGCGGTTGGAGGAGGGGTTTCGCGTGCGGTTGCAGAACAAAGTTGCCATCATTACCGGGTCGGCCCAGGGCATTGGGAAGGGCACCGCCAAGTTGATGGCCCAGGAGGGCGCCAAAGTCGTCGTCGCGGATATCGACGCGCCGAAGGGCGAAGAAACTGTCGCCGAGATTCGCGCCGCGGGGGGCGAGGCGTCGTTCATTCGGACCGACGTCGAGCAGGAAGCCGAGATCATCGCGATGGTGCAGTTCGCGATCGATCGCTATGGGAAACTCGACGTGCTGATGAACAACGCCTACTGGAATAAGTGGGGTTCGGTTCTCGACCTGAACGTCGAGGACTGGAACAAGGCCGTCAACGTAATGGTTCGCGCCATTTACCTGGGCTCCAAGCACGCGATTCCCTACATGGAGCGTAACGGTGCCGGCTCGATCATCAACACCGCGTCGGTTCACGGTTATCTCGCCGCCCACCGGAGCGCGGTCTACGAAGCGAGCAAAGCCGCGGTGATCAACCTTTCCCGACAGATCGCGGTGGATTTTGGGCCACAGGGGATTCGCTGCAACGCGATTTGTCCCGGCTGGATCATCACCGAGCGAGGCGAGGCGGGGTTGGCCGGACACCCGGAGCGCTACGAAGTTGGCCGACAGGTCTATCCGGTGCGGCGAGGTGGTCGGCCGATCGACATCGCCTACGGCGCGCTGTACCTCGCCTCCGACGAGTCGACGTTCGTCACCGGTCACGCCCTCGTGATCGATGGCGGACTAACCTGCTGGCTCCAGGACAGCATGGCGCAGCACCTGGAAGAGTACTTCAAGGGACAGGAAGCCACGCGATGAAGATCAGCAAGCTCGAATTGTTCCACGTCAAGCCCCGCTGGCTCTTTCTCAAGATGTCCACTGACGACGGAATCGTCGGCTGGGGCGAACCCATCGTGGAAGGGCGGGCGCGCACCGTCGAGAGCGCGGTTCGCGAGTTGGAGAGTTACCTCATCGGCAAGGATCCGCGGCGAATCGAGCATCATTTCCAGGCCATGTACCGACACGCCTTCTACAAGGGCGGACCGGTCCTCACCAGCGCGATCAGTGGCGTCGAGCAGGCGATGTGGGATATCTTCGGGAAGTCGGTCGGTCTGCCGGTCTACCAACTCATGGGTGGGCCAACCCGAGACAAAGTGCGGGTGTACGCGCACTGCGGCGGGGAAACCGCGGAAATCGCCGCGCAGCGGGCGAAGCAACGACTCGCCGAAGGCTTTACCGCTCTGAAGACCGGCTTCCCCGGCTCGATTCGGATTGTCGAAACCCCGGATTACATCGAGAAGTGCGTGACCTACATCGGGACGATCCGAGAAGCCGTGGGCAACTCGGTGGACATCGCCATCGACTTGCACGGGAAGTTCAGCCCGGCGGTAGCGATTCGGCTGATCAAGGAACTCGAACCCTTTCGTCCGATGTTTGTCGAGGAGCCCTGTCCGCCGGAAAACGTCGATACCCTGGTGACGATCGCTCGCTCGACGACGATTCCGATCGCGACCGGCGAGCGGCTATTCACCCGCTTCGGGTTCCGCCAGGCGATCGAGAAGCAAGCGGCGCAGATCTATCAGCCGGACATCTCCCACGCCGGAGGCATCTTCGAGGCGCGAAAAATCGCCGCGCTGGCCGAGGCCTATTACGCCGGCATCGCGCCCCACTGCCCGCTCGGGCCAATTTCCCTCGCCGCCGGTATTCAGCTTGATGCCGCGATTCCCAACTTCGTCTGTCAGGAGCACGTCAACCTCGGCGGCGGGTACCTCAAGCAACCGTTCGTGATTAAGGAAGGCTACGTCGACGTCCCAACCGGCCCGGGCCTGGGGATCGAAGTGGACGAAGTGGCCCTCCAGGACAAACTCTTTGACGGGAGCTGGCCAAATCCGGAAACCTATCACGTCGACGGCTCCGTGGCCGACTGGTAAAGGGGTGGGGGGAGCCGGCCCCAAAACCCAATCCCCAATCCCCAACACCCTAAAGGGAGGTTCCATGCGCGCGCTCAGGATTGTTGGCGAGCGTCAAGTGGTGGTCCGTGATAAGGCGGACCCTACTCTCGGGCCGGGCGAGGTCGTCGTCCAGATGAAGGCCGCGGCAATCTGTGGCAGCGACCTCCATCCTTATCGCCATCCTCGCCCCGCGGATCTCGAAGGGGACCTGATCCCCGGCCACGAACCCTGTGGAGTGATCGCCGCGGTTAGCTCGGACGTCCGCGGCTGGCGGGTCGGCGATCGGGTTGTCGTCTATTTTCGGCGGACGTGCGGGGAGTGCTACTACTGTCGCTCCGGCCACCGCAACGTTTGCGTGAATCGCCGCTCCTCCTACGGCGTCGGCGCGGATGGCTCCGACGCGGAATATATGGCGGTCGAAGCCCCATCGCTGATGCGCCTGCCGGACGACTTCAGCTTCGTCGATGGCGCGGTTCTGGCGTGCCAGGCCGGAACGGCCTTCTATCCACTGACCCGCCTGGGCGCGAGTGGGCGTGACGTGCTGGTCGTCTCCGGACTGGGGCCGGTTGGACTACTGGCGACGATCTTTGGGACCGCGATGGGCGCCCGGGTCATCGGGATCGATCCCTCCGCGCCGCGCCGCGAACAGGCCGTCCGGCTCGGCGCCCGAGAGGTCTTTGACCCCACGGCCGGGCCAATCGGCGCGCAGTTGCGCGAGCGCTATCCGCTCGGCGCGGACAAATTGATCGAAACCTCCGGGAACAACGCGGCTCACGCGGTCATTGGCGATTTGCTCAAGCCACTGGGTCAGGCCGCCGTCGTCGGGTTGGGATCGACCAACTTCACCATGCCACTCGGTAGCCTCGTCCACCGGCAACTCATTCTATTCGGCACCAGCATCTATCCGGATACGATGTTCGACGAAATCTGCCAGTTTGTCCGCCGCCACCAGATCAAACTGGAGTCGGTCGTCAGTCACTACTACTCATTGGAAGACGGCGCCGAAGCATTTCGCGTCGCCGACACCGCGACGACCGGCAAGGTTTGCTTTCGGTTTGACTAGTGGCCGAGCGCAACTGCGTGTCACGGGAGTGAATGTCATGCCAGATCTGGGTTACCGCGCCCTGGTGGTCGACCGGGGCGGATCCGGCGCCAGCGCGGAGGTGCGCCGACTGCGGGCCGACGAGTTTCCGGCCAACGAAGTGACCGTCGCGGTCGCTTATTCGGACCTGAACTATAAAGATGCCCTCGCGGTGAGCGGCGGGGGCATCTTGCGCGAGTATCCGATGGTTCCGGGAATCGACTTCGCCGGAGAGGTCATCGCGTCGGAATCTCCGGAGTGGAAACCTGGCGACCTGGTCATTGGAACGGGTTGGGGAATTGGCGAGCGAACCTGGGGCGGCCTATCCGAACTGGCGCGGGCCAAAGCGGAGTGGCTCGTGCCAGTTCCGGAGGGGATGACCCTCCAACAGGCGATGGCGATTGGCACGGCGGGGCTTACCGCGATGCTTTGCATGATGGCGCTCGAAGATCAGGGGCTCAGTCCGGAGAGCGCGAACGGGCGCGAAGTGGTGGTGACCGGCGCTGGTGGCGGGGTTGGCGGAGTCGCTGTTGCCCTGCTCGGGCGGTTCGGCTACAACGTGACCGCGGTGACCGGCCGGCTCGCGCTCGAAGACTACTTAAAGGATCTGGGAGCGACAACGGTCATCTCGCGGGACCAGTTGCCAATCGGAAGCAAACGTCCCCTCGAATCGCAGCGTTGGGCGGCGGGAATCGATGTCGTCGGCGGCGAGGTCCTGGCAGCGGTGCTGCGTCAGGTGGCCTACTACGGCAGCGTGGCAATCTGCGGTTTGGCCGGCGGCAGTACCCTCACGACGTCGCTCGTTCCGTTTATCCTCCGGGGGATCAAGCTGGTGGGCGTCGAGTCCGTGGTGTGCCCGGTGGACCGGCGGCGTGCCGCCTGGCGCCGGCTGGCCCGCGAGTTACCGCCCGAATCGCTCGACCGAATGACCGAGGTAGTCTCCCTCGCCGACGTGCCGCGCCTCGCCGCCGAGATCCTCCAGGGACGGAGCCGCGGCCGGATCGTCGTCGACGTCCACCAGTAATCTGACCTCGTCGCGGCTCGGTTGACGCGCTACGCGATTGCCCTTCGGCGAATCGCGAGAACGCCAACGCCGAGCGCGACGAGCGCGGTCGCGCCGACGACTGCGAAGTCGCGCGCGATTTGCTCGGTCGAGTTATAGAAATCCGCCATTTCCAGGGCGTGGACCGCGTAATAGGTGGGAATAAATCGCCCGATCGTCTGGACCCAATCGGGTAGGAAGGCCGGCACGCTGATGCCGCCGCTCAGGAAGAAAAGGTAGAGCGCGAGCGGGATACTAACGCCGACCACCCGTTGGGTTCGCCGGAGCAACACGCCCAGGGTCACGCCGAGTCCGGCGCTGGCGAGCGCGAGCAGCGCGATCATGCCGAGCGTGAACAGCCACGAGGATCCCTCCGGACGGAGGAGGCCAAACGCGGCGCCGAGGCCAGTTGCTACCGCGGCGACGGCGAGGGTCGTCACCCACCCGGTGAGGAACTTTCCGACGATCAGGCTGACGCGCGAAACCGGAGCCAGCAAGAGTTCCTTCAGCGTCTGTTCCTCGAACTCCCGAGCCAGCGCCAATCCGGAGTTGACGACCCCGGCGACAGTTATCAAGAGAACGAGAGTCGGGATCAACTCGAACTGTGGCAGGCTGATGTCGACGGGGCGCAGGTCGGTTTCCCGCACCCGAATCTTGATCGCGCTCTCCGGTTGCTCGCCATAGTAGCGGGTGATCGCCGCGGGCAGTGACCGGCGCAGGTCGTTGGTAAAGTCGAGGTTTAAGTTGTTGATCGTGATCTGAACCGGTGCTGGTCGGTGGGCGCTGACATTGGCGTCAAAGTCGGCGGGAATCGTGATTGCCGCGGCGACGTCCACCGCGCGTAGCGCGGCGGTTGCTTGCTGGGCCGTCATGGGGTGGGCGACGAAGGCGTCGGAGTCGGTGATGATTTGGGCAAGTTGTTGAGCGCGCGGCCCGTTGTCCTCGACGACGAGCGCGACCGGGTTGCGGCCGACGGCCGACGCCTCGAACAAGATGATCAACAGGAATCCAATCGCGGGAAGCAAGGTCGCGGCGATAGTGGTGGGCTGGCGCGACCAGATCGTCAGGTCCTTACGGACCAGGGCCCAGATGGATCGCCAGTTCAGCATGGGGTCTTCCTCCGGTTAGTGCGCGACGCTGGCGTGGCGAAGCACGAAAGCGCTCAGGAGAATCGCGGCAATCACGAATCCGACGAGGATCAGGGTATTTGCCACTACTGACGATGGTGTGGTGGTGAATCCGTGGAAGGCGAACTGGAAGACGGCGATGCCGTAGTAGACCGGCGAGGCCCGAGCAATGGCCGCGAGAACTGGCGAACCCCAGTTCGCCGGGCCAAACGCGCCACTCATAAAGAACAGCGGCAGCGCGGTACCCATGCTCAACGGGATGACCGTGCGGCGGTTACGCGCGAGTGTGCCGATGAGCGTGCCGAACGCGACAAACATCGCGATCAGTAAGAGCGAGAAGCCCACCATTTCGCTGAAGGAGAGTGGGCGAACGCCCAGGACCAGAGTGACGACCGCGAGGACGATGGCGGCGCTGATTAGATTGAGGACAGCCGCTCCGACGACTTTGCCGGTCTCGATCGCCCAGCGGGCGGCTGGCGATAGCAGGAGTTCCTTGATCGTCCCCCGCTCGTGTTCTCGCGCCGCGTTCGAACCGGCTTGAAGCAGTCCGCCCAGCATCAAACCGACGACGAGAATACTGACCGACAGGTACTGGATGTAGTTGGTATCTCGCGGCTGAAGGTCCGTCTCCGCCGCCTTGACGACCACCCGGTTGGGAAATTCCTCGCCGTAGAACGACGTGATTGAAAGGGGAACCGCGCGGCGGATGTCGTTGGTAAAGTCGACGTTCAGGTTATTCACCACGACGGGCAGGTCAATCGGCGTACCGGACTGAACGTCGGCGTCAAAGTTCGCCGGAACGGTGACGATCGCGACGATTCGACCCTGGCGCAGCAAGTCCTGGGCTCGTGCCGCGGTTGTCTCCTGAATGATGAAGGACTGCGAGCGCTCCATCGCCGCGACAAACTCCCGGGCGTAGGGGCCGTTGTCCTGGAGCACGACGGCGGTCGGGGCCTGGCCCCCCGACAGGACGAAGAGGATCATCAGGAACAGGAAGTTGATTGGGGTCAAGATGCTGAGAATCGTGAAGGTACGATCGACCAGTGACCCGCGGATGTCGTTTACCGCGACGGCCCGAATAACCCGCAGGTCGTAGGCAAGGCTCATGGCATCGTCCTCGGGATCGTCCTCAGTCGCGGAGCGCCCGACCGGTAAGGCTGAGAAAGACCTCGTCCAGGTTCGGCTCGCGCTGATTGATCGTGCGTAGTTCGGCGTTCTGAGTGACGAAGTTGACGACGTGGCCGACCGCGTGATCGTCACCGGCGATGGTCAGGCGGAGCGCCGACCCGTTAACCTGAACCCCGGTCACCCAGGCGATTGCCGCGAGTTGCTGGAGCAGCGCGGGCGTCGGCGGCGGATCCGTGGACAGATCTAGCACCACATCGCCGTAGCGGCGTTTTAGGGTGGCCGGAGTGTCCAGCGCGACCAGTCTTCCGTGATCGATAATTGCCAGGCGATCGCAGAGGACACTGGCCTCTTCCAGGTAATTCGTCGTGATCAGAACGGTTTTGCCGCGATGCTTCTGGTCGAGGATGTAGTCCCAGATCGCGCGCCGACTCTGCACGTCCACTCCCAGGGTAGGCTCGTCGAGATAAAGTAAAGCGGGATCGTGTAGCAGGGCTCGGGCAAGCGCGAGGCGGCGTCGCATCCCGCCGGAAAACGCGCTAACCCGACCGTTGCGCCGGTCGGAGAGTTGGACCAGATCGAGCATTGCCGCGATTCGGGCGTCGCGTCCGCTGCGCGGAACGTCGTACAGCTCGGCGTGGAAAACGAGATTGTCCCAGGCGCTCAACTCCTCGTAAAGCGCGGTTTCTTGCGGAACGACGCCGAGCGCGCCGCGAACCTTTCGGGTGTCGCGGGTCACGTCATAGCCGAGCACCCGGACCGTGCCGCTGGATGGCTTGCTCAGTCCGCTCACAATATTGAGAGTCGTCGTCTTACCGGACCCATTCGGGCCGAGCAAGCCGAAGATTTCGCCGACGTCGACGCGCAGCGAAAGGTTGTCGATCGCGATAAAGTTGCCGAAGCGCTTGGTGAGGCTCTGAATCTCAACCGCGGCTGAACTCTCCGCGTTCGTCATCACTCGCTCCTTTCGAAGAAATGCCCGGTTCCGTTCGATGCCCGTCGATCAATTCCAGTCGATCAGCGGGCGGACCACGGCGTGGAGAAGTCGGTCGTCGACCGGGGGAGCCAGGTCGCTCCAACCTCGGGCTTGCCAGATGACGCCGAGGACGATCAACCCGAGCAGGGTTAACGCGGTGGCGTCGGGGTCGACGTCTGAACGGAGGCGCGGTGACGCCTGAGCCAGGGCATGGCGGAGGTAGGCTAGCCCGGCGCGCGGTCCGGCCCGGAACTCGTCGGAAAGTTCGGGATATCGCCAGGATTCAGCCATGCCGATCTGGAGAAGGGCCGACCGCGACCGAAGCAAGTCGCGAAGAAACGTCAAGCAGGAAACCAGACCACGCGCCGCGCTTTCCGCGGTGGTCGTGTCAATATCCGGCCGCCGCGCCGCGAGCGCGGCTCGTGGGCTCGCGTGGTGAAAGGCCGCCCGAATGAGGCCAGGCTTATCGCCGAAGTGACGGTAGATCGTTACTTCGTTCACGCCGGCTGCTTCGGCGAGAGCACGCGTGCTCGTCGCGTCGATGCCGCGTTTTCCGGCCAGATCGAAAAACGCGTCGAGAATTCGCTCGGCCGTCTCGGAACGCGGCGAGTGCTCGTCGTCGGCAAGGAACATCACTACCCCGTCACCCAGAAAGTAAGTGCTTGCTTGCGTCAATTTACCACCATGTGTCGGTGACCGCAAGTTATCCTCGGATGTGAGGGTTCGCCGAGTGACCACTCCGGTCGGCATGCGGTGTGCAGATAGCTCTTGAGTTGATCTGCCCACCGCTGGGCGGCGATTCCGAAAACGGTGTAGCGCAATACGATGCCATTAGACCGGCCGCCGAGCGCCCCAGATCCGAGTCCGCGCGTGCGTTTTGACCTGGTTAACGTCGCGCTGGCTACGACCGTGGTCGTGCTGGTCATCCAGGCGTTTCAGTTCATTGGCGTCATCCAGAGTGTCGTCATACTGTTTCTGTTGGCAATTATCCTGGCGACCGCGCTGGAACCGCTGGTCTTGTTCTTTCACCGGGTCGGCGTGCGGCGTGGCGTCAGCGTTCTTCTGATTTACGTCGTCGTCGTCGCGGTGCTCACCGTCTTTACCGTAATTCTTGTGAACGCCATTATCACCCAGATCGGCGAGTTGCTCGTTGCGCTGCCCCGGTTGACCATTTCGTTGATCCTGATGGCCGATAGTCTCCCCAGCGGCGTACTTCGTGACTCGGCCATCGCGCTGGTCGCTGGCTTGAACGCGGCGAAACTCCACGAGGAGGTGAACTCCCTCCTCACGAGTAACACACTCTCCGGCTTGCTCTTCGCAACCGTCGGGATTCTCCGGACTGTCTTCGCGCTGGTGACGGTGCTGGTTCTCGCCTACTTCTGGATTGCCGAACGCCTCACGATTCGTCGACTGATCCTGAGTTTGATCGGATCGGCGTCTCGCGATCGAGCGCGAGCGGTTTGGGAGAACGTCGAACTGAAACTGGGGCAATGGGCGCGGGGGCAACTGCTGTTGATGTTGATCATCGGCGTGCTGGCGGGGGTCGGCTACTCCGTCCTCGGACTTCCGTACGCCCTCTTGCTGGGAGTGTGGGCCGCGCTGACTGAGATCATCCCCCTCTTTGGACCATACCTTGGAGCGCTCCCGGCCGTCCTCGTCGCTCTGGCTCAGAGTCCAACGCTGGCCCTCGCCGTCGTCGGCTATGCCGTGGTCGTCAACCTGATCGAAGGGAACTATCTGGTGCCGCGCATCATGCAGCAAACCGTCGGGCTGAGTCCGCTGACGGTGATCCTGGCGCTGTTAGCGGGTGGGGACCTCTACGGCGTGCTCGGCGCTCTTCTCGCGGTTCCGGTGGCGGCGGGGATCCAGGCGGCGATTCAAGAATTGATCCTGACCCGCCCGCAAGCGGCCGAAACGCCACCCGCGGCCGAATCCCCCAGCGATCGAGTGGCCTGAAGGGGCCGGTGGCTTGTCGTGGGTCACGGCGCGTGATACCATCGCCTTCCGAATAGGAAAGCGGCGAGTCGGAGCGATTGGCTCACGATTTCCGCGAATGGCGAGGGTGAACGAGGCCGATGGCAGAGATAACTCAGCCAGTAAGCGCCCGATTGCGACGACCTGGTGAAATCGCGGTCGACGTCCTCAAGGAAAATGGCGTCGACGTGGTCTTTGGATTGAATGGCGAGCACGTCCTGGGACTCTACTACGGCCTGGCCGCCGAGTCCGGGATTCGCCACGTGACTGTCAAGCACGAAAACAATGCCGCGATTGCTGCCGAGGTCTACGGTCGGCTCACCGGCCGACCCGGGGTGGTGACGGTTACCGCCGGCCCCGGCGCGACGAACTCGCTCTCCGGGGTCGCCGGAGCGTACGCCAATGGTTCGCCGCTTGTTCACCTGTCCGGCGGGGTGCCCGCGGGAGCGGACCTGGAAAGCTTCCACGGGGTCGACGATCCGGAGATTCTTGCCAAGGCATTTGCGCCAGCATGCAAATCCTCGGTGCGGGTTACCGATCCCCGCGACGTCGCGCGCGAGGTTAATCGGGCCTTCGCCCTCGCGGTAGCCGGGCGGCCAGGACCGGTCCACGTCGAACTGGCCCGCAACGTTCTCGACGGTTCAGCGATTCCCGCCGAGGTCGTGAGCGCGGCTCCGGCTCCGTCCGAGGCGCTGCCAGCGGATTTCTTGTCGCTTCTCACGCGAATCGAGCGGGCAAAGCGAATCGGTATCGTAGCCGGCAAAGGGGCGTGGTGGCCAGCGGTCAGCGCGGAACTGCCGCGGCTGGCGGATGCGCTCGGCGCGCCGGTCGCCCACACCTGGGAGGGCCACGCCGCGATGCCAACCGGTCATCCGCTCAACCTGGGGATGTGGCGAGGCGACTGGAGCCATCCGGAGATCCGAGCCGCGCTGCAGGCGTGTGACCTCGTACTCGGAGTGGGAGTCCGGCCGGGAACCGAAGCGGCGCGAAACGTTCCGGCCGACTGTGGCGGACCGCTGATCTGCTTGATGGCCTCGGACGCGCCGCCCGCCGACGGGTCGCCGTTCATTGCTTCCATGCCGGCGCTCGCCGCGACGTTACGCGCGCTCGCCGCGAACGTTCGCCGGCGCCGGGCCGCGGACGACGTTATCGCGGCGTGCGCGCGCGCGAACGACAGCCTCAAGGCGGGCATCGCCGCCGAAATGGCCCGCTACGCCGACCGACGCCCCTGGCATATTGCTCTGGCGATTGAGGCGCTCGGCGAGCGGATGACCGCCGATCACGTCGTGGTGAGCGACGTGAGCAATGTCAAGCTCTGGATGCCCTTGCAACTGCCGGTCTTTGGCCCGCAGTCTCACGTCCAGGCCGGAACCTGGGGCGAGATGGGCTACGCCCTGCCAGCCGCTCTTGGCGCGGCCTTCGCCCGGCCCGGGCGGAAGGTTATCGCGCTGAGCGGCGATACGTCATTTCTGATGGCGTCCAGCGACTTCGTGACGTTGGTTCAACACAAGCTGCCGGTCGTCATCGCGGTTCACCACGACGGCCAGATTGGCATGATTCACAATATGCTGAGCCGCGACGGCGCGGCTCCCTACGCCACGGCCATCGGCGACGTTCAATTCGCCCGCTGGGCGGAGGCCTGCGGCGCGACCGGCATCCGCGTCGAGGATCCCGAGGAGATTGGCGCGGCCTGGGATCAGGCGCTCGAGGCTGACGGCCCGGTCCTGATCGAGTTTCTGGCCGGTCACGACTTTCCCTGGCCGCGCGTCCCGCGGTTGCTCGGAACCTAGTTCCTTCAAGTGAAAGGATGAATATTGTTCAGCAGTATCTATCACGTCAGTTACCTGACCGAGAGCAACGCCTCGGCGATTGAATTCTATCGGAAGCTCTTTGGGGCCGAAGTTCTATCCGAGGTCGTGTCCGCTTCCGGTTCAAAGATGGCCTTCCTGAAGATTGGCGATACCGAAGTCGAGTTAATCGAGTCCCCGCAGCGGGTGCGCGACGCCGGCAAGGGAAGTATTATCTTCGACCACGTTGGCTACTGCGTACCGGACATCGACGCCGCGGTGGCGGAACTGCGCGCCAAAGGAGTCAAGTTCGTGACCGAGGCCCCCTACACCAACCCGCGTGGCCATCGGCTGATCTATCTGGATTCCTCGACAACCGAGGGCGTGCGCGTACACCTGACCCAGGTTGAGCAGTAGGAGGCGACAGTGCATCGGCTACCCTTCGACAAGCCCGGTCGGTTCTACCGGGGCAATCTGCATACCCACTCCACGCGCTCGGATGGGCGGCTTCCACCGGCCGAGGTCATCGCGGCGTACCGCGACCACGGCTACGATTTCCTCGCGCTTACCGACCACTTCATGGAGCGGTTCGGTTACCTCATCGTGGATACCCGCGAGTTTCGCACGGAGACCTTTACCACGATACTCGGCGCCGAGTTGCACGCGTTTCGGACCGAGCTCGGCGAGCGCTGGCACATCGTCGGGGTGGGACTGCCGCTCGATTTCGCCCCGCCGACCCCGGAGGAGACCGGCCCGCAAATCGCGGCTCGCGCCCGAAACGCCGGAGCTTTTGTGGGCATGGCTCATCCACACTGGTACGGATTGACCCTGAACGATGCTCTATCGCTTGAAGCGGCGCACGCGGTCGAGGTTTTCAATGAAACCTGCGCGGGAGACAACGACCGGGGCGACAGCTGGTACATGTTGGACGCCCTTTCCTCGCTCGGGCACCGGCTAACGGCCTACGCGGCCGACGACGCGCACTTCTGGAGTCGTCCCGACGTTCGCCGCTCCTGGGTGATGGTGCGCGCGGAGTCGCTGGATCCCGACGCGATTCTCCAAGCTTTGAAGGCCGGCCAGTACTACTCTAGCCGAGGACCGGAGATTCATGACCTGACGATCGAAGGCAACCGGCTGCGACTCGAATGTTCGCCCGCGGCGGCGATCTTCGTCGGAGGCGTCGGGCCAAAGTGCCGGCAGATTCACGGTGAGGGTTTGACCTCGGCGACCTTCGATTTGTCGGCGTTCGCGGGTTCGCACTGTCGAGTCTCCGTCGTCGATAACCAGGGGAAACGCGCCTGGACCAACCCGATCTGGCTGACGAACGCGACCTCGTGACCGAAAAATGGCACGTCAGTTGCCTTTCCCGAGGTACGGCTCGCCACCACGAGGCCTCGCCGGCTCGTGGTGTGGGACCGTTTCGGAATCCGGATCCTTGGGCGGGGAGGGCAACCGATGCGGACAGTGGTTGTGATTCCCACGTACAACGAGGCGGCCAACCTCGAAGCCCTGGCGCGGCATATTCTGAGGCTGCCCGGGTTCTCCCTGATCGTCGTCGACGATAACTCGCCGGACGGGACCGGCGCCATCGCCGACGAACTGGCCAACCGTTATATCGGCCGTGTGTCGGTCATCCACCGCGCCGATAAGCAGGGACTGGGGACCGCGTACGTCGAAGGATTCCGTCAGGCGCTCGCTGGGGGCTACGATTTCATCGCCCAGATGGACGCTGACTTTTCGCATAACCCGGCGGACCTGCCGCGCCTCGTCGCGGCGGCGAGCGCGGCCGACGTGGCGATCGGTTCGCGCTACGTTCGTGGTGGTGGAGCGGAGAACTGGCCCTTGTTCCGCTGGCTGATCAGTCGCGGGGGTTCGCTCTACACGCGGTTAGTCCTGGGACTGCCGATGCAGGATCCGACGAGTGGATTCAAGTGCTTCCGTCGCGACGCCCTGGGCCAGATTGATCCCCGGCAAATCTGCGCGAAGGGCTTTGGTTTCCAGGTCGAGATGAACTGGCGCTGCCATCGGCAGGGACTGCGGGTGGTTGAAATTCCGATCCGCTTTATCGATCGCAAGCTTGGTCATTCGAAAATGTCCACGCGGATTTTTCTCGAGGCGCTCTGGTTGGTCTGGCAACTTCGACTGCGAGGTACGCAATACGGCAAACATCCGAATTACACCGCGTCCTGACGTGGCTCGTTTCCGCGACCACGTAACCGAAGCTCTCGCTCGGTTCTCGTTGACGCGTATGCTCCGCTTTGGCGTCATCGGTGCGTCCGGCGTTGTGATCAATCTGGCCGTGCTGCAGATTTTCTTCGTGCACCTGCATTGGGCGCCGGAGTTTGCCTCGGCGCTGGCAGTGGAAGCGGCGATCATCGGCAACTTTCTTGGGAACAACTGGTGGACGTTCGAACAGCGGACGATTTCGCTGTTCCGGTTCGGCAAGTACAACCTGGTCGCGCTGGGAGGATTAGTCATTACCACGGCGGTATTCACCGGGTTGATGCGCTGGTTTGGGATGTCCTACATCCTGGCGGATCTGATCGGTATTGGCGCCGCGATGACCTGGAACTTCACGGCCAGTGTCCTCTGGGCCTGGGGCTCGTGAGGAGGAACGCGGTAGGGGGGCCGAAATCGCCGCCTTCAAAGGCGGGCGTAGGTCCGGTGGGGCTGAAGCCCCGGACCGGGCGCTTTAGCGCCTGACCCCCTACGCCCGCCTTTGAAGGCGGCGACACGAAGCCCATTATCGGCCGCTATGCCGTTGCCTGGCGTTGGAGGTAACGGGTGAACCAGGCGCCGGCCAGACGCGCGACCTCTTCCAGCGTGCCCGGCTCTTCGAAGAGGTGGGTCGCGCCCGGAATGATGACCAGATCTTTCGGGGCGAGAATCTGGCTGTAGGCCATTTCATTCAGCCGAATCACCGGCTGGTCGTTGCCGCCGACGATCAAGAGGATCGGCGCGGAAATCCGCCCCAGCGCGCCATTGGCCAGGTCTGGCCGTCCCCCGCGCGACACGATTGCCTTGATCGTCCTGCCTTCCTCGGCCGCGGCGACCACCGCGGCGCCGGCCCCGGTGCTAGCTCCAAAGTAGCCGATCGCCAGGTTCCCGGTGCTCGGATTATTCTCGACCCAGTGGGTGGCCACGCGCAGTCGATCCGCCAGGAACGGGATGTCGAACACCAGCCGGCGATCGTTCGACTCCGGCTCGGTGAGCAGGTCGAGGAGCAACGTGGCCAGCCCGGCCCGGTTGAGTACGTCGGCAACGTAACGGTTGCGTGGGCTGAATCGCCCACTCCCACTACCGTGAGCAAAAAGGACGATCCCGCCAGCACCGGGTGGCACGATCAGACTACCGCCCAGTTGTGCCGCGTCCGCGGCGATCGTCACGTCCTGCTCCGGAAATTGTCCCCCACGCGATCCTTGTCCGATCGGGTCGCTCACAACTAACTCCTCGCTACCGGCTTCGGTTCTCGCGCACTGAGTCTCGCGCGAGTTACTTTCGGGCCGGCACAACCCGTGCCGGGGGTGAAGTGCCCGACGCGCGGGTCAGGGAGGGGCGAATGAAAGTCGTTCAGGTCGTCGGCGAATTGCAGCCGGAGCGTTGTGGAATTACCCATTACGCGGTCCGGCTTGCCCAGGAACTCGCAAGCCAGGGAGTCACCTCCGCGCTGGCCAGCTTGCCCAACGAAGGAGTTGACGACGGAACCTACGGCGTTCCGTTCTTGCCGATTCAGCGGGCCGTTTGGGACTTCAACGCGCTGCGGCAGTTGATTCGCGGCGCGCGGGCCTGGGGTGCGGATTGGATTCATCTGCAGTACGCTCCCGGCTCGTATGACCGACGTCGGGTGGTCGCCTTGCTCCCGCTCGTCCGGCGGCTGATACCGGACGCGCCGCGGGTGGCCGTCACCATGCACGAGTATGGCGGCTGGTCGATCGCCGCGCCCGGGATCTTAGGCACCCTGGCGAATCGGGCCTTCGGGATCGGAGAGCGGTTCGGCGCGTTTGACCGCGAAGGATTGGCCTTGCTCAGCTGTACCGAACTGGCGATTTGCACGAACCGGAACCATCACCGAACGATCACCTCGCGCTCGCCCTCGCTCGGGGAGCGGTTGCAGGTTGTGCCTATTGGACCAAACATTAGCCCAGCCGCTGCGCCGGAGCCGAGCAAGGGACTTGCCCGCCTGCGCCTCGGCGTCCCGCGCGACCAGGTCATCGGCGTCTACTTCGGATTCGTTCATCCGGTCAAGGGGATCGAATACCTGCTTCGCGCGATGGTGAAGGCGCGGAAAACCCAGCCTAATTTGAGGCTGTGGATCGTCGGCGGCGTGCACAGCCTGGCCTTACGGGGAGCGGAAGCGGACACCTACGAAGCGACGATCCGATCGTCGATCGCCGAGTTGGGATTGAGCGACGTCGTGGATTTCACTGGCTTTCTGCCGGACGACGAGGTAGCCCGACGGCTGCAGGCGGCTGACTTTGCCGTGTTGCCGTTCAATCATGGCGCGACCATGAAAAGCGGCACGCTGATTTCGTGTCTGGCCTTCGGCTTGCCGATTCTCACCACCGAGGGCGGAGACCTCGGCACCCTCAGCCACGGCGAGCACGTCTGGCTTGTCCCGCCGCGAAACGTGGACGTTCTGGCCGGCGCTCTCGACACTCTCGCCGGCGGTCCGGAATTGCGCCACCGCCTGAGCGCGGCCGGTCACCTCGCGTCGCTCGACTGCGACTGGTCCACGATCGCCTGCCGTCACCGCGAGTTGTACGGCGACCCAGAGTGTCGGAACACCGATCGCTTTCTGAGTTCGGTTCGTGGCGAGGGCAATGGCTGCTGGTAACCGGCCTGGTCTCTTCGTGACGAATTGCTAGTTTTACATCGATAGATATAGCAGAGATGATATATGTTCAAACGCTCGCATCCAGGAAGGAAGCTCCCGCGCTTTGGCGACGTCCGCTGTCCCGGCGTTCGGCGAGGAAGCAACCCTGCCAAAGCGATCACACCGGGGATAACCCATTTGGCGCGCGGGAGCAAGTTTCCGGATCAAAAAGCGAACCCTGAATTGGTCGAATCGTGGATACCTGCGTCGACCAATCCGTGAGGTCACGCCACGGCATCGTCACCGTCGGATCCGCCGGTTCTGCCACGTCAATCGAGGGGAACCCGGGCTGGCCGACCGGTGCGGGCCGACTCGACCGCGGCCATGCTCGTGGCGAAGCTGACGACGTTGTCGTCGAGATCGCAGGCGTGACGGCGATTGGCGGCGATTGCCGCGTCCAGCTCGCGAATCATCAGGAGCAACGGCGCGTTCGTTCCGCTGATGCCGCGGTCGACGTAGGCGAGCGGCTCGGACTTAATCTCCTGGACGAACGGGTCGGTCCCGGCCCCTACTCGGGACAGGCTCACCGCCGAGCTGTCGCCGTCCCACGCCAGGGCGCCGTCCTGGCCGACGATCCAGAGGGTGCCGTACCACGGGGTCTGGGGCCGGGCGAGGGAGCGCGCTGTCAGGTAGGTGACGTGGACGCCGTTCTCGAGGCGCGCGGTCAGCGAATAGCCGAACTTGCGCACCGAAGGGTTCCAACTGACGTCGAACGGCGTCACCGAGACCTCGACCGGGCGCGCGCCGGTCATGTAGTACCACATGTCAAAGTGGTGGACACTCATGTCCTGAAGGCTCGCTTCCTGGTAGGTTTGGGACCAATGCTCGCCTCCGGCCCAGCGGCCGGCTATCAGGCGGCTACCTCGAAAGAAGGCGTGGTCGATGTAGGCGAGCGGTCCGATGACGCCTCCGGTGATCGCCCGTCGCAAATTCTCGACCCCATCAGCGAAGCGGTACTGCTCGCCGACCATGAATCGGTGGTCGAAGCCGCGGATCGCCGCGCGCAGTTCGTGGGCCTCGGCGAGGCTCAGGGCGAGCGGCTTTTCGCAGATCACGTGGTGGCCGGTCGCTAGGCCGCGCAGAATGTAGTTCTTGTGGAGCGGCGTCGGCACGGCGAGGATCACGAGGTCGGCTCCGGAGCGCGCGAGTGCCGTCTCGTAGTCTGTGTAGCAGCAGACCGCCGGAACGTTTACCTCGGCGGACACGCCGGCGAGCCGGTCGGCGTCGACGTCGACCAGACCGACGATCTCCAGGCTGGGATCCTTCCGAATCTCCCGGGCCCAGGCGGTTCCGCGCCCGAGGCCCACGATCAAGATCTTGTTCAATGCCATGGTGACCTCCTTCGCGCGACTGGCCGACGCGCGTTCGACGCTCTCATCCTTTCAGCCCGGTCAGGGCAATGCCCTGGGTAAAGTGCTTCTGGCCGAGGAAGAAGAGAATCAGGACCGGCAGGGTGATGAAACTCGCGGCGGCCATAATGTAGGGCCACTGGTTCGAATAGGCGCTGCGGTACATCTGCAAACCGAGCTGGACCGTGAACATGTCCTGGCCGGTCGCCACGATCAGCGGCCAGAGGAAGGCGTTCCAGGAGCCCAGGAAGGTGAAGATGCCCAGGGTGATGATTGCCGGCATCGACAGCGGCACCACGATTTGCCAGAGAATTCGCAGCCGGGAGCAGCCATCGATCCGGGCGGCGTCTTCGAGCTCGGCCGGCAGGTTGAGGAAGAACTGCCGGAGGAGGAATACCGCATAAGCGCTCGCCAAGCCCGGAACGATGAGCGCCTCGTAGGTGTTCAACCAGCCGAAAGTGCGAATGATCATGAATTGCGGGATGAGTAGAACCTGCCCAGGCACCATTAAGGTCGCGAGAAAACCGATGAACAGACGGTCACGTCCGGGGAACCGCAGCCGGGCGAACGCGTAGGCGGCGAAGGTTGCGGTGATGAACTGCCCGATGGTGATCGTCACTGACATGATCCCAGAGTTAAGGAAGAACCTGGCAAATGGGACCAGGCTCCAGGCCTGGACCCAGTGTTGGAGGAGGATCTGGCCCGGGATGAAGTTCGGCGGATAGGTGAAGATCTCGTTCTCCGGCTCGACCGACGCGGCGAGCATCCAAGCGAACGGGATCAGCATGAAAATTGAGCCGAAGATCAGCAGGCCATGGGTCACTGCCCCCCGGATTATCCGTTTGATCGGCAGGCTCCTGGCAGAGCGGGAAGCCGCGATTGAAGTTGTCGTCATCGCTTGGTCCTCGTTCAGGTAACATCCTGCGGAAGGAATTTCCACTGGAGAATCGTGAAGGTGAGCACGATCAGGAAGATCGCCCAGGCGATAGCCGAGGCGTAGCCCATCTCAAAGAACTTGAAGGCGCTGTTGTAAAGGAGAAAGACGAGCACTTCGGTAGTTCGCAGTGGGCCGCCGTTGGTCATGACGAAGACCTGATCGAAAACCTGACTGGCGCCGATGATACCGGTCACGAGTATGAAGAATGTCGTAGGCGCGAGGAGGGGCCAGGTGATTCGCCGGAACATTGCCCAGGGACCGGCGCCATCGACGCGGGCTGCCTCGTAGTAGGTTTCCGGGATGCCCTGGAGGCCAGCCAGGTAAATGATCATGTCGAAGCCCATATTCTTCCAGATGCTCATCAGGATCAACGCCGGCATGGCTTCGGTTGGCGACGACAGCCATTCGAGCGGTGGAATGTGGACGAGGCTGAGCACCCAGTTTGCGATCCCCCAGGTTGGGTCGTAGATCCAGACGAAGATGATCGACACCGCGATGCCCGAGGTCACGACCGGGGTGAAGTAGATGGTGCGGTAGATGCCCAGACCGCGGATCTTCTGGTTCAGAAAGATCGCAAACGCGAGAGCGACGGCCATGCGCAGGGGCACGGCGGCGAAGGTGTAGTAGGCTGTGACGAGGACGCTGTTCCAGAACTCCGAGGAATGAATCAGCAGATCATAGTTGCCGAGGCCGACGAAGCGGATGCGCGAGCTCATGCCGTCCCAGCTCACCAGGCTCAACCAGAGCGAGTAGATGACCGGGAAAGCCAGGAATAGAGCGATGAGCAAGCCGCTCGGTAGGATGAAGAGGTAAGCGGTAAAGGAGTCGCCTTGCCACCAGTTTCGACGATGGGGTCCGGCCAACATGTCGGCCGTGCGTGTCGTGGCCATGACTCAGGTAGCCTCCTCCGAGGTTGCGCGACGGGAGGGTGATTAGCTGACGGGATGTTGGTGCCGCCGCCCGCGCGGCGGCACCAACATCCCGTCATTGGGGCTGATAGCCCTTCTGCTGAAAGACGGTCTGGCAGTCTTGTGCGGCTTTGTTCAACGCGTCCTGCACCGTCGACTTCTGGTAGATCGCTTCTTCCAGGCGCTGGGAGATGGCGATCGTCAGATCGAAGAAAAGGCGCGTCGGAACGCGTGGGTGGACCTTGCTCATGTTCTGGGCGTAGGTTGTATACAGCGGGTTTTTGGTTAGCCATGCCTTGTAGCTATCGCCGTTGATGACCGACTGGCGGGTCGGGATGTAGCCAGCGTTCTCGGCGAAGGTCTCGATGTTCTTCGGAGAGGTAAGCCACAGGATGAATTTCGCCGCGTCGTCCTGGTTCGCGCCCTTGAATGCCTGGAAGTGCTCGCCGCCACTCCAACTGGTGCCCGCCATATCGGCGGTCTTGGCCGGGAACGAGATCACGCCCATCTCGAATTTGTTGCCGACGAGTCGAATAGTGTCAGGAATCGCCCAGGGGCCGTTGTACCACATGCCTTCGAGTCCGGTCACGAAGCCGTTCTGCGGCGGCTGGATCGGCACGGCCTTCTGCTTATTGATGATGTCGACGTTCCATTGCCAGGCGGCGACGCCGTCAGCCTTGTTGAAGACCGGCGCTCCGCGCTCGGGTCGGCCACTCTTATCGGCGAAGTACTGGCTGCCGGTTTGCCAGACGAAGCACATATGACGGTTAGCCAACGCGCCCTGGGCGCCCTGGGTCGTCTCGGCGCCAAGGTCGAGCCCCCACTGCCGCTTGTCGGTGTTCGTCAGCTTCACGGCGGCCTGGGTCAGATCGTCCCAGGTTTTTGGCGGGCTCTTCTCAAAGTCGAGCCCGGCCTCCTGGACCAGCTTCTTGTTATAGAAGAGCTGAATGTTGTTGGTGTCCATAGGGACAGCGTAATACTTTCCGTCTTCGCCCTGGTCGTACTGGAGGAGGGCGTCGAAGAAGTCTTTGATGTCGAAATTCTCGGACTTAAAGTAGTCGTCGAGGGCGATCGTCTTTCCGGTGTCGATCATGATCGGCACCCAGACGAGGTCGGTCTGGACGATGTCGGGCGGGGCGTTGCCGGCGATCGCGGTCTGGATCTTCGCGAGGAGCTGGGCGCCCGGGGTGAAGGTCAGCTCGAAGCTGAGGCTGGGGTCGACCGCGGAATAACCTTCGATAATCTTCGAGAGCGGATCAGCCTGGGCCTGGCCGTAATAGTGCCAGATCGTGAGCTTCTTGGTGCCCTTGCCGATGGTGACCGGGGCCACGGCGGTCGGGACCGGGGCGGCCGCCGCGCTGGACGCGGTTGTCGGCTTCGCACTCGCGGCGGCCGGCTGAGTTGGGGCGGGTGCCGCGCTGTTAGTGCTGCTGCTCGGCGACGACGAGGAGCACGCCGCGAGGGCGACGGCGGCTCCGCCCCCGAGGAGAGTTGTCAAGAACCCGCGACGACTGAAGATGCCCGTGGCACGAGACTTGGACGCGCTCAAAGAGTTCCTCCTGGCCAATGATGTCGTCCGGACCGGAGTGTGTCCACGATGAAGTGGGCTCATTATATGGAGGGCTCCAGAGTGTGTCAACAAATCTAGACGGGTGGATAAATGATACAACCGTGGCTACTTGGCCGGGTGGTTGGGGTGGTGGAGCGTGCTCTGTCGAGGGCGGAAGCCAGCGGCGGGACCCCTGTACCAATTGTCTGGTCGCCCCGCCCTACGATCTCATCGGGCGAGGCATGCCTCGCCCCTAGCCCTTGGCGCCCATAGCGCCTCGCCGGGGCTTTAGGCTGATTCCTGCAGTTCGATTCGGCGGCGCCAAGCGCCGCCGAATCGAGATCAATCAGGGAATGACCGCATCGAGCTGCGGCAACAGAACCACGCTCTCTTGCTCGTTCGGATCGGTGCGTGCCACGACGGCGATGCACGATTCGGTTTGACTAAGGTTGACCGGCAGGTGCGGAACGCCGGCCGGAATGTAGAGAAAGTCCCCGGCACGGGTAATCGCGCTCTCGCCAAGATTCTCGCCGTACCAGGTGATGGCTTCGCCGGAGATGACGTAGAGCGCGGTCTCGTGATTCGCGTGCAGGTGGGCCTTGGCGCGGCCACCCGGAGGCACGTTCAGCAGGTGCATGCAGATGCCCCGGGTGCCCACCGTTTGGGCGGACAGACCGGCAAAGTAGGCAAAGCCTTGTTTCCCGGCGTAGGATCCCTCCGCGCCGGAGTGAATAACGACGCAGGCTTTCGTTTTCGGGTCCGACATGGTCATCCCCCGCGGTCACTCAAATCCGTAAGAACTTCTGCAGTTTGTTCTCGCCGAGAACCTCACTCACGTAGATGTCGCCGCGCGAATCCACCCAGATGCTGTGGGGCGAGTCCGTAAACTGCTCCGGCCGGTCGCCCTGGGAGCCCCAGCGCGCCAGAACTTCGCCATCCAGGGTCAGGATCGAGATTTGCTGCCGCGCTTCCGCGAGGTAGACGATTTCCCCGGCTGCTTCCGGACGAATGAACACCTGCATCGGGTACTTGAGGTCGGCCCATTCGGACTGGTAATTGCCGTCGCGATCGAAGAACTGGATGCGGCGATTCTCGCGGTCGCAGACAATCACGCGTTGGCGCGAATCGACCCAAACGTCGTGGGGTAGCGCGAACTGGCCCGGACCTTCGCCCTTTTCGCCCCAGGAGACCTCCAGCCGCCCATCCGCACCAAAGCGGTGGACGCGATGCTGACCGTAACCGTCAGAAACGAACATCGCCCCGTCCGACGTAACGTAGGCGTGGGTGGGCTGATTGAACGGCGCGCCGGGCGCGCCCGGCTGGTCCGGCGTCCCCCAGCTTTCGAGAAGCTTGCCGTCCGCCGTCCAGTGGGTGACCAGTTGGGTGTCGCGGTCGGTCAGGTAGAGTTCGTCGTCCTTGATGAAAATGCCGTGGGGATGCTTGAACTGGCCCTGCCCCCACTCGCTCAGAACCTCGCCCTCGCGGCTAAGAACGATCATTCGCGGATTCGGCAGGCGTTGAAAAACGTAGACCCGGTCGCGTGAATCGGTGGCGATGCCGGAGACGAGCCCAAAGGCGTTGACCCCTCCGGTCCGCCGACCCCACTCCTTATCGACCGCGAACTGGTAACGACCGCTGCCGACGATAACCTGTTCCGCCATCTCTCTCTCCTCTCTAACTCGGACTGTGCGGAAACTCGGCGACGCGGAGACGCGCGCAACCGTAGGGAACGAGCGTCACGTCCTCGATGGGTGCGTCGCTATGGAACGGGCTTTCCGGAACTGGACCGGCCGAATTATTGACCAGTTTCCAGTCGGGAACGCGATGCGCGCGGGCGCGCAAACGGATCGGCGCGTTCGCGCCGGCGAAGGGCGGGTTTCCAACGTTTCCCCGTTCGACGCGCAACGAGCGTTCCGGCGCGCCAGGGTCGACAACCAGAGAATAATTCCAGGGCGTCGTTGGGTAGACTTCCCAGTTGCCAAATGGCGCGATATTCCCGAACTTGTTGGGAATCTCGCGCCAATCTTCGCCGATCGGCAGCGCGAAGTGGAGTGGTCCGCGTTGGATCGCGATGGCGCCGCGTGGTCGCCGGTGAACTTGCAGACGAGGGGTCAGGTCCAGGGCGAGGACATCGCCGTTGCGCCAGGCGCGCTTGATGGTCGAGAATCCCGGCCCGGTCAAGTCCGGCTGGCGCTCGCCGTTCAAGCGAACCGTCACGCGCTCGCACCACTCCGGAACCCGCAAGAATAACTGGAATTCCACCGGCTGCGTGGTGGCGAGTCGGAAACGCACGCTGTCTTCAAACGGATAGGCCGTTTCCTCGTCGATCGTGACGTCGGCCTCGCCGATTTTGACCCGAAGCTGATTCGGCGCGTAGACCGCCGCGACCAGTCCGGCGTTCGGGGCGCGGAGCCAGAGCGACGAGGCGAGCTTCGGCCAGCCCTGGTGGAGATTCGCGGTGCAGCAACCAAAGTTCGGCTCGATGCCAAAGATGTTCGAATCGTCGCCATTGTTCGTCCAGTCGCGCTTGGCGACGGTGCAGAGCACCTGATTCCATTGCTGATCGTACTGGCGGGCGCGCAGGTCCGCGGTTATGGTCGCCGGAAGGTTGTTGTAAGCCACCCGCTCCAGACGGTCGGCGAAAGTCGCGTCGCCGAGGACGCGAACCAGATTCTCCAGGCTGAACATAAACTCGACGACCGCGCAGAGTTCGACGCCCTGGGTCGGCTCTCGGCCGGCCAGCCACTCGTCGCCGCTAAAAATGCCGGTTGACTGTCCGTGATAGCGGTCGAGATTTGCCAGCGCGGTGTAGACGGCGTCGCGGTCGGCTGACGAACCGGTCCGCAGAAAGCGTAGGCCCGGTTCCTTGACCGCCATGGCGACGTTGACGACGTGGGTGAGGTGATTGAACGCGGTGGTGTACTTTGCCTTCGGCAGGCCATTGGCAAAAAAGTCTCCCCAGGACAAGGTCTGGCCGATGAGCAGATCCGCGAGTTGGAGCAGCGACGGGTCGCCGGTCCGGTCATAAAGCCAGTAGACCGCCAGAAGGTTCTCGGCGCCGCGCGCCTGCCCCCATTTTTCCAGCGGGCGCCTCGGCAGACGAGCGAGCTGGTGGGCGAAGTAGCGTTCGAGGAACGGAATCACTCGCGGGTCGTCGGTCGCTTCGGCGTACTGGCACAGCACCTTGAGCACGATCATGCGCGGCCACCAGTCGACGTTCGTTCGCGGGCCGAAGAAGCCATCCGGTCCCTGGCTGCCCAGGGTCCACTCGACCCAGCGATTCGCCAGGTCACGAAGGTCGGCGTCGTCCAGGAGATAGCTCAACGGAATCAAGCCGTCGCAGTAGTACGGCCCGCGCTCCCAGTCCTCGCCGGTACCGCCCAGCCAGGCGCTGTTTGGACCGACGTCCGGCCAGACGTCGCCGAGTTTGCCGGTCAATCCCTCGGCCTGCAGCCCCAATTGATCGCGTAGCCAGCCGGTTGGTCGAATCGATCCGAGAGGTAGGCCGCCAAAGGCGCCCGACTGCAACGGGAAACGGTTGGGTAACTGGGTGTCTGACACGCTTCGCACCTCTTCCCGAATTGCGCTTTTCGCTAAACGTCGGCGACGCTGCCGTCGGCAAACCAGGCGCCTCGTGGGACACCCACCACGCGGGGAGGGCTGGCGGCGATGGCGGATTCGTCGAGATCGATTCCCAGACCGGGACGATCCGGCACGACGAGGTGGCCAGCCTGGACCGGCCATGGCTCCTTGAGAACGCGCGACCGCCAGGGCTCGCTCTTCACATATTCGAGGATCTGAAAGTTTGGAATCGCCATGGCCAGGTGGGCGCACGCGGCCGTCGAAACCGGTCCCTGCGGGCTGTGGGGCGCTACCTGGATGTAGTAGGCCTCGGCAAGAGCCGCGATCTTCTTGACCTCGGTGATTCCCCCGGCGTGACAGAGATCCGGCTGGATCACGTCCACCAGTCGCTTTTCGAGCAGCGGTCGAAAATCCCACTTCGAATAAAGGCGCTCGCCCGAGGCGAGATCCATACTTGCGCCGGCCGCCCGGAGCGCGAGGAGCCCTTCCAGGTCATCCGGTTGGGTCGGTTCCTCGAACCAGTACAGGCGAAACGGTTCGAGCGCCTTCAGGAGACGGACCGCGGTGCTCGGTCGGCTGCGACCGTGATTGTCGATCATAATGTCCACGTCCGGGCCCACCGTATCGCGAAGCTGGCTAACTCGGTCGGCAAACCGGGCGATGGCCTGGTGCTCCGGAAGACCGGTGTCGCCGGCCCAGGCGCCGGTCTTCATCGCGGTGAAGCCTTCTTCACAGTCGTGCCTGGCGTCGTCGGCCATTTTCGCGGGGTCGTAAATGCCGACGTGGGTGTAGAGGCGAACGCGCTCGCGGGTGGGGCCGCCCAGGAGCTTGTACACCGGCTGGCCGGCGAGCTTTCCCCGGATGTCCCAGAGGGCCTGATCCAACGCGGCGAGCGCGGAATTGAGGACGACCCCGCCGCGCCAGAAGCCGTGGCGAAACATCGCGGCCCAGTGCTGCTCGACCGCTCCGGGATCCTTGCCGACGAGATATTCGCCCAACTCGTGGATCGCGGCGCGAATGGTGGCTTCCTTACCCTCCAGGGTTCCTTCGCCCCAGCCGTAAACGCCCTCGTCAGTCTGTACTTTGACAAAGACCCAGTTACGCGGCTCGCCCCACATGACTCGGGTGAGCACTTCGGTGACCCGCACGGTTCGATTCTCCTTCAGGATTCGTCCGGGCTCGCCGGGGATTCGGCGGCTTCCGATTCGCCGCCGCGGGTCTGCCTCGCCCGCTCGCTCTGGGTACGCTCCCAGCGATGAATCTCGTCGAGCGCGGGCGGAGCGATGTAAAAGACCTGGATATCCTTTGGAAACTGCAGGCTCTGCTCTTCCGGAAGGAGGAGAATCCCCGATTCCCCGGCTTTGAGCGATTCCTCGACCTTTTGCAGCATCAACTCGGAGCGGCGCTTCATCGCCTCGCGATAACCGTTCATGGCGACTTCCAGCACCTTGCGACTGGCGAGGCCGGTCATCAGGCAGCGCTGCCAGTCGATTATCTCCGCGAAGGTTTCCGCGTCTTCGAGCGCCTCGACCCGCGCGCCCTCCTTTACGAACTCGTCGATCAAGGCGTGGCTGCGCGGATTGATCTGCTCGACGAGCGTCACGCCAGCGTCTCCTTCGGCGGTGACCCCCTCGTGGAAGACGTGGCTCACCGGGCCGGTGCGGTCGGCGAGGCGGCGTAACTGATTGCGCGCCCCGGCCCAGTAGCGCTCCAGCATGCCGACGTAGTCAGCCGCCGGTTCCGGCGGGGAGTACACCAGCGGGACGAGAAAAAGCTTACGGGTGCCTTCGAACGACGCCGCGGTCGGGCGTTCGATCTTTCCCAGTTCTTGTGCCATGTCTGAACCTGCTCAGAAAGTTGTGGCCATGTCTAGTGTACGCCCCTCGCTTGCCGCGAGCGGCGCCTTCGCCATGACTTCCACGAGGTGCCGACCACGCTCGCCAGTCAACACCAGGTCGCTGCCATCGCGCAGGCTATCCACGAGGTGCAGCACGCCCAGGTCGCGTACCGGAGGGCTGGCTGGTACCTCGACGTCGCGCCACTCGCGGCTGGACGCCTGAAACAGACGCAGCGTGGTATCCGTACCGCCGCGTCCCACGACGGCGAGGGTGCCTTCCGTGCCGAAGATCTCCAGACGCGGACCGAGTGAGGCGGTCACGCAGTACGTGGAATCCAGGAAGCCGAAGCGGGCATCGCCGAAGTCCAGCATCAGGAGCGAATTATCGTCGATTTCGACGTCGATCGCCTTGCCGGCAAAGTCATTGTTTTCATGGTAGCGAACCGGAATCGACCGGCCGGAGAAGCAGCTCAACCGTTGCACTGGCCCGAGAATCGCGGTGATTTGACTGAGGCCGTGAACGCCCAGGTCAAGGATTGGGCTCGAACCTGGCTTGTAAAACCAGGTGGAGTCACGAGCGACCTTGTGCTTCTCGGGCCCTTCGTGCGAGCTCTGAACCCGGGCGAACGACACTTTCCCAATCGCGCCTTCCCGAATCAGGTTGCGCATCGTTTGGATCATCGGGCGCACCGGATGCTCCGGCGCGGACGCGAGCTTCACGCCCTGGCGCTTCGCCTCGTCGATTAACAAGCTGGCATCCTCGACCGAGGTCGCCATGGGCTTCTGGGTGTAGACATTCCGTCCGGTCTTGAGGGCCGCGAGGTTGACCGAAAAGTGATCCGGAATGGGAGTCAAGTTGACCACGAGGTCGATATCGTGGGAACCAAGCATGTGGGTGTAGTCGCTGTAGTAATGGGGGACATCGAATGCCGCCGCGGTTGCCTTGGATTTCTCCGGAATCGCGTCGGCGACCGCGACGATGTCGACGAGACCCATCTGGCGCATGGTGGCGATACCGGGCAGGTGCATTACGTTCGCGATTGCCCCGCAGCCGACGACGGCAACTCGGACTTTCTCCATACACTGACCCTCCGTACTTCTGGTGAGTGGAGGATACATCGCTAGCATTCCTGGCGTCTAGTGCCCCGACCGAGCGGCTCGATCGGTCGCTACGAGGTCGGCCGCTGCTTCCGCCAGCGGTTGAGGATTTCGTAGACGACAATGCCGAAGGCCATCGCCACGTTCAGGGAATTGCCCATTCCGTACATGGGAACTTCGACGAGATGATCGGCGAGATTCAGGAGCTCGTCGTCTACGCCAGCGCGCTCGTGGCCAAGAACCAGAGCGACCGGAAACTGGTAATCGACATCGACGTAGTCCACGCTGCGGGTCGTCTGTTCCAGCACGACGAGGCCAGCCCCGGCTGCTTTGAGTTCTCGGCAGACCGGGAGGGCGTCCGGCCGATGTTCCCAGGGGACGTACGGCACGGTGTGAATCGCGGTCTTGGCGATGCCGCGGTCGGCACGTTCAGCTACCCACGGGGGGCGGTTGTCGCCGGGCCGCGACGGATAGCCCGTGATGCCGCAGAGGAAGAGCTGTTCAACGCGACTGGCGTCGGCGAGGCGAAAGATTTGCCCGACATTCGCCAGGCTACGAATATTGTCGCAGACGACGTAAATCGGGTTGCGCGGCAAACGTGCGAACTCGGCCGGGTTTGGCTTCTCGCCGATCAGGTCGTCGGTGGAGAGCTTACGAAGCGAGTTGTCGCGGCGCGCGTCTGTCATTCTGACCGACCCGCGCCGCGGTCGTCCCGGGGCGCATCCCCTTCTGACTCCTGGATTCTGGATTCTGGATTCTTCGTCAGTATCCCAGTCGCTTGTCGGTGACGTTGCGCAGCGGTTCGCCTTTGACAAAGTGGCCGACGTTTTCGAAGAAGATCGACCACATCAGGTCGGTCGTGAGTTGAGAGCCGCCGGAGATGTGCGGGGTGATAATCAGGTTCGGCGCGTCCCAGAGCAGGTCATCCGACGGGAGCGGCTCGGTTGCGGTGACGTCGAGGCCAGCCCCGGCGATGTGGCCGTCCTTCAGGGCGCGGAGCAGGGCCGGCTCGTCCACGATGCCCCCGCGGGAGACCGCGACGAGGTAGCTGCCGGGCTTGAGCAGGCGAATCTGCTCTTCGCCGATCATGCCGCGAGTCTCCGGGGTGATCGGCGCCGCGACCGCCAGGACGTCCGCCTCGCGGAGCATCGCCGGGAGGGCGTCGAGCTGGCGAATCGACGACGCCAGGCCATCGGAGGCCACCGGTTGGGCGTCGACCGCCTGCACCGTCATTTCGAAAGCGTGAGCGCGCTTGCCGATGGCGCGACCGATGTTGCCGTAACCGACGATCCCGATCGTCTTACCCGCGAGGCCGACGACCTGGCGGTAGCCGTCGCCACGCAACCAGGTGTGGCAGCCCTTGGCGTGGTCGAAGTAGCGCAGGCCGCGGGTTAGCGTAAGGAGCATGGCGAAGGTGTGTTCGGCAATCGTGGTCGCGTGGGCGCCGCGGGCGTTGGTGAGGACGACATCGCTCGCGACGAGATCCGGAATGCCGTGCACGAATTCGATGCCGGCGCTGGGGGCTTGAATCCAGCGGAGTTTCTTCGCGGCGAGAAAGGCATCGCGGGTGGGGTTTCCGAAGTAGGCGTCGGCGTCGGCGATCTCTCGGACTACTTCCTGGGGAGATCCGGCCGCGACGAACTCTACCTGGGGATAAGCCGAGCGGAACTGGTCCAGTCGAGCATCGTTAGGGCGCGAGCCAAGGACTATCTTCACAGAGAACCTCTCGATCTACATGTCTGGAATCGACCCTACTGGGTCGCGGTAACGCCGCCGTCAATCAGTAGGATGTGCCCGGTGACGAACGATGAAGCCGGGGAAGCCAGGAAGACCGTCGCTCCGACAACGTCGGCGGGAATACCCACGCGGCCCAGCGGGATCCGATCGGTCAGGGTCTTGAGGAACGTCGGGTCAGACAACATGTGGGCAACCTGGGGAGTATCGATGAACGTCGGCGCGATCGCGTTCACCCGAATGTTGTGGGGCGCCCACTCGGTCGCCAGTTGGCGGGTCAGATTGTTTACCGCGGCCTTCGCGGGTGTATAGCCGGCGTAGCCGCGACGGATGGCCAACTGACCACGCACGGACGAGACATTGATGATGCTGCCCCCTTCCTGGGCGATCATCACGCGGCCGACGGCCTGGCAGGTCAAAAAGGTGCCGGTCACGTTGAGTTCCATGACGAACTTCCACTGGTCAAGCGGAAAATCCTGGGCCGGCGCTTCTCGATTGCCCCCGGCAAGATTCACCAACACGTCGATGCGACCGAAGCGGTCCATGACGCGCTCCACCAGATTGTTCACCGAGTCCTGCTGGGTGACGTCGACTTCCACCGCCAGCGTCTCGCGGCCGGTCGATCGCAGGGTGTCCGCGACGAGTTGGGACCGCTCCAACGATCGGCCGGCAATGACGACATTCGCGCCAAATTCGGCGAGGCCACGCGCGAGCGCCTGCCCGATCCCACCGGCGCCGCCCGGCAGCACGGCCACCTTGCCGTCCAGCCGGAAAATTCCTTCGTAGACCATGACTACGTCCTCACTGATTGATGCGTGTCGAATGTATCACGGATTGTGGGCGCGAGGCTAGTACGGGCGAAGAATTCCGCGCAGGCGGAGCGCCAGCGCGGCGTTGAAGCGGTGGTCGGGATTCCGCAGGTCCAGCCCGCCGACCTCGCCGATGCGCCGCAAGCGATACTTCAAGGTGCTGGCGTGAATGTTCAGCGAGCGCGCGATCGTTTCGATGTGCCCTTCGCCGGCCAGATACGCCGCGAGCGTGTCCACCAGAATGTGGCCGTGGTGGTCGTCATAGGACATGAGCGGCCCCAGAACGATGCGAACGAATTCGCGAAGACTCGCCTCTTCGGTCCCGTCGAGCAAGAGGAAGATCGCCAGGCGCGGATCCGCGGTTGAAACGGTCTGGCCGTGACCGCCAAGCAACTCTTGAGCGATCCGGGCGCGCTGGGCAATGGCGTACACGCGACGGACATCGCGCCACTCGACCGGCGAGGCCGCCACGATCGACAAGCTGGCGCGCTCGTCGATTCGAGCCACCTCACTCCGCAACTCCTCGATCAACTGCCCGGCCAGCGGGTCCAGTTGACCGGTGGAACTTGGCGCGACCGATTCGGCGCGACGCTGGCGGCGCCGGACCCAGGAACCGGAGTGACTGACCAATAGCACGATGCCCCCGTCCTTCTCGGCCAGCAGGCTCATCGGGTGTTCCTGACGCAGCCAGGGAACCAGGGTTTCCCCAAGATCGTGGGTGTTGTAGGTGGCCCCATCGCCGTCGAGCGGAGGGTCCACGCTCAGCAGGAGGAGGGTTTGGGGGCGCCCGACGTCGTAGCCCACGACCGCCGAGCGCAGGGCGGTCGTCGTGCTCGAACTCCCCTCGTCGAAAAGCAAAACGTCGAGCAGACTACCCTTCAGGCGCAGTTCCGCGTCCACCGCGGCGCGCTGGCGGACAAACTCCACCGCACCGGCAAGCGCGGCCTGCCCGATGAGAGATTGGTGGACCTCGCCGAGCGGCGTGCTGACGTCGAGGACCGAGAGGTAACCGACGACGCCGCCGTCGGCCACGATTGCCGTCGCCAGGCGAGACGAAGCGTCGGTAAGGTCCCCGCTGGCTACCGAGACCCGCGCGATGCCTTCCCGAGGAACCGATCGTCGCGCCCGCGCCGACAGCGCCACCGGCTCAAACGGGCAGTTGGCGCGCGACGACGCGGATGCCAACACCTGGCCAAAGCGAGTCTCGACGACGACCGGCCGATCCAATTGTCCCGAAAGAACCTGGACGAGGTCGGAGAGTCCGGCGCCGTCCAACGCGGAGCGCAGGAGACTCTTGCCGCGGTCGATCGGGTGACCGATCGGTTTGGCGGGCGCCTGGGCCGGCACCGTTTTGGTGACTGCTGCGGTTTGAATCGGTTCAGAAAGGGTGTCGGAGAGGGCAATTGGTGAGCCTTCCATGCTTCCCTCGTCTTTCCGCGACAATTGAGGATCCGGGCGGCTGGATCCCGGGTATTTTTCGTCGGAATTTGTGATAGGAAGCCGGTCTCGAGTGTTGCAAGATTATGGCAGGCAGCCACTGGAGGCAGCGACATGACGATGACGCGAGAACCGCCCAGCGCTGGACGAGGTTCTTTCCTCAGCCGAGTGCTGGACTACGTCGACAGCCGGATTCACCGACAACAATCCGAAGATGGCAGCGCCGGTGACCAGCTTGGGAATCTTCTGCCCATTCGCGCGGCAACCGAGAACTTTCGACCGAACCTTGAGCCACATCGTCCCGACGACGACGCGATTGACAACGTACAAACCGTAGAGAATCGATTATATCTCTTGGCGCGGGAGCAGATCAAGCATCAGTCGTGGGGACGGGCGCAGCGCTTGCTCGAACAGGTCGCCCGGGAGTACCCGGACGGACCGGCTCCCCTGGACCTTCAATCGATCCGAACGCTGCGGCGAAGCCAGCGTCGGGCTTCCCGCTGGCCCAGCGACCCGGATGCTCACCTGGAGTTGGGGCGCGCCTACTTCGACCTGGACCTGGGCGAAGATGCCCTGCGGGAGTTTCTGCTGGTCCAGCGACTGGCGCCGTTCCGAGCAGAGGGGTTCATCCTGGCGGCGTTGGAGTTCATCTATCGCGGCGATTACACCCGTTCGATCGCGGCGTGGACGCGCGCCCGAGCGCTCCAGGCCGATCTACCGTCACTGGAAGACCTGCTGGCGGAGTTGCCCACCTGAAAGGCGAGCGGCCAATTTTATCGGGCGGTTGGCAGAATAAGGACACCGCTTGTCGCAAGGGCGGTGCCATGACCGCCGCGAGGATTGGCGCGGCCGGTGTACACAAGAATCGGCTTTCAGGAATAGTGCTGGATTCAGCGCTCCACCGGGAAGCCGGCGTAGGCCGGACCTAACCCCCAGCCCCTTCCCGACGCGGGAAGGGGCTGGGGGTTAGGTCTAATACGGTTTGGCTAAGGGGCTGGCCAGTGCGGCATCGCCGGTAGGGGCGATTCGGGAATCGCCCGCCGCCTTCGACCCGCCATCGGACCGGTGCCGTAAGGCCAACCGGCTCCGCTCGCGAGTCCTAGTTCGCTCCGCGTCACGGTTGAGACAAGGCGAAGGCTTCTCGGGCGGATCGCGATCCGCCCCTACCGGCTCGACGCTTCTGCCAATCGCCTATCTAAACCGTCTTGGGGTTAGGTCCGGCCCCCCGGCCTTAAGTTGACCTTATTGTCCCCTATCCGCCGACCCCACTCCCGCCGCTGGTCAGGTCGTAGCGATAGAGACCGAACTTGTCCATCAGCCCGATCAGCTTCGTGGCGTAACTCGGGTCGGTGGCGTAGCCGTCCTGGTTGATCAGTTGCGCGAACAGCTTCGGATTAGTGGTGTGCTGCATGGCGTTCGCGTAGATGCCGCTCCGAGATAGCAGCGCGGCGTGGTCGACGAATGACTGGTCCATCGTGTAATAGGCTTTGAAGGGCGCCTGCACGGTGACCCATGCTCCGTTCAGGAACTCGGCGGTGGGGAGCATGACGATTCCCGCCGGCCCCGGCCCGGAAGTTGCTTTGATTCCGAAATAGTTGTTGTTATTCAGGCTCAAGGTGGACTGGCCCCAGTTCGATTCGAGGATCGCCTGGGCAACGGTCACCGAGGTGGGCACGCCGCTGGTTCGCTGGGCTGCCTGGGCCGCGGCGATGGCGCGGTTCAGGAAGTCAAGCTGAGACTGGCTGATCGAGATGGTCGGGTTGGGCAGCGTGAATTGCGTCGGAACGCTGGCAGATTGCGTGGTTGGACTTGCCGGGGCGCTCGTTGGGGCGCCGCCTGGCGCCAAGGAGCTCGGATCGATGAGCAGCGGCGGACTGACCGTCATCGAGATATCGTTACCCCCCGGTTCGATCGGGTAGGTGAAATAGGTCGCGTTGTCGGTGCCGACAGGTGCGTTCGCCGGTTGGGCCAGGTTAGGCGCGAGGTTGCACGTCGCGCCGACACTGAAGGCCAGGACCGCCGCGAGTACTGGACGTGCCATTATTCGCGCGAGTCGCATGGACTGCCTCCAAGCTAAATGAAATTTGAGAGACACGGAGGGGCGCCGACGCGATCAGCCTGACGAAAGAGCCCAGCCCAGGTCTGAAGCGCGTGTGGCGAGTATAATAACATCGATCGCCCGATGGGGTTAACGGTCTGCTAAATTGCTTCTAAATCTTGTTACCGATTGGCGACTGGAATGTTAAGCGAGAATCCAGGAGCCAGAATCCAGAAGAAAGTGGTTCGCTGGCCGGGCGCCGGCTTTTTGTCGCCGCCTTAAAAGGTAGGCGTAGGGGCCGGAGGCGCTAAAGCGCCCGGGCTTTTGCCACGTTGATGCAACGCCTGACTTTAGGAAGGTAAAACACTGCTTCAAGTATCTCGGGGCAGCCGCGCCCAGCTTTACCATGGGTAGGGGCAGGCCCCTGTGCCTGCCCACGTTCCTCGGTCAACAATGACCTCAAGATCCGCACTTGAAGTCCGGTGAGCGAATCGCACCCGGACCGGTTCGACTAGCCGCCTCGACCGCCGAGATACAGCGGGAAGAACACAATCCAAAGGAACAGGCAGCCGAAGAACCATGCCTCGGGCGTGGCCACGATAAACGTCCCAAATTGGTAGACGACGGGCGTACCACGTTCGTACCGGGCCCGGGCGTCCTGGTACACCCAGAGATCAGTGGCGAGAACGACGAGCAAAACGAGGATCGGCAGCAAAGCGCCAGCCAATGGTCCTGACATTTCGGCCGCACTCCTGGTACGAGGGGTTAGGGATTGGGGACTGGGGGTTGGAGACGGAACCGCGCCGCACCGGTCTTCGAACCTCACCCAGCAGCCCAACAGTTCTGGTCACTGCCGTCAGCTGTTCTGCTCGTGAATCGGACCCGGCATACACCACCCCACTGCTGGGCGCTACTGACGCGCGGAGTCCGTGCTCGACCACGCGGGTCCCTTATCCTCATCGCCCCTCGCGACCGGGCGCGCCCACCAACCCACGCTCCGCCAGTCGTTTAAGGTTCGCAAACTGACGGGTCTGCATAATCCAGTGCGCCGGCTCCAGGAAGACGACGCTCATGACCGTCTGGAGCCAGCGCGGCCGTAGCGCCCAGTAGCCGCTGACCACCAGACGGGTGCGCCCACCCGGCAGCTCGGTCAACCAGAAACCCCAGAGGGAGTCGGTATAGGAGCCTGGCCGCGGGCCAGCTGGATCGAGCGGGTGCCCGCGCAGGTCGAGCGACGCGCGCAAACCAAGGAAGCGCTGCGGTTCGAGCGCCGCGACTTCCCACCACGCCTGGTCGTTCGGCATCGACGGCAGGTGGTCGCCCGGGGAAATCTCCTGCCACTCGGGATGGATTCGCTCGGCGCTGGAGTTGCCCCAATTGTCGAGATGGTCCCAGCTGTACCAGCCGCCGCGGCCGTACCCCATTTGAGCCAGCCACGGCCAGACGCGCGCTGGTGGAGCGTCGATGGTGACCGCCATTGTCGCGCTGCGGGTGCCGTCCGGGATCAACTCGGCGCCCGGATACGGCTGGCGGACTTCTTCGTCGGTGGCTCCCCAGCGGAGCAGACGGGGACGCATGACGAGCGCGTACGCGGCCGCGGCAAGGGACAGAGCGAAGGCAACCTGACGGACTATGCCGCCGAAGGTGCGGGTCGCGGTGTGAGCGTCGGCATCCCGGTTTCTCTTTCCAAGCATCGGCATCAGCGCCTCCTTCAGGTTCCCAGGAGCACAACCAAGGGCCGTGCCCACCGGTGTCAACACCGGCTACTCTGACCCATTGAGGTTGCCGGGGCGGTTGCCCGGAGGTAACCGAAGGTTGCGCATAATCGTCCTACCAGTCGTTTGATCGACGATAACGGGTCCGCAGCAAGTATTTCGCGCCCGATCAGCTGTCGGAGAGCGGCGCGAGCCAAATGCTGGCCAACAGCTAATCGTGCCTCGGTACCAAACTCCGTGACTGGCTGCCCTGTGGCTCAAAGGACAATTCTGGTGGCAGGATGGGGTACCGCGCGCTGAAGCGCTGTGGCAAAACTATCAAGGTCTGGTGGTTGCTCGCGAAGCCCCTGGAGGTCATCCACGGTGAGAACCAATACCTTTTCCTCAATCGCCGTCTGCTTGTCGCGCCCGATGACTACTGAACCAGGCTGGCCCGTTATCACGACCAGTTTCACCGTCCAGACGGGTTCCAGCGCCTGTAAAAGGCGACTTTGAACTAGGCGGAGTTGTCTGATCTTTCCGTCCAGATCGGTGCCAACTGTGACGCTGATTGCGTAAGCAATGTTTCCTTGAGTCTGGAACGCGACGAGATCAACACCCTGTGTCGAGAGTGTGGTCCCTCCGAAGAGAACGGGATATCCAAGCGCGCCGCAAGCGTTGGCAATAGCGGTTTCGAAAACCGCTTCGCCTGGACCCTTCCTTTGACCTCCACGGAAGGCCACGTCCTGGGCGTCGCCAATGTGATTGGACAGGGCCTGCCGAGCAAGGTCATAGAACGGTGAGAGAAAGTCGCGGCGTCTTAGTTCCGGAGTGATTGGCTCACCCAGTTTTCGCGCACCTGCCCATCGGAACTGCGTGGGTTCAGAACCCCATCCCGCCCAGACCTGGATTCCGCCATCGACCGTGTCGATCTGGTGGGAGACAGTCGCGCTCAGCCATCCGTTTCCGACGTCCGTTTCGTCAGAGACTGCACGTAGAGGCAGGGATAAGCTCCAGCGCGAACCCATGCGTACCCAAAACTCCGAAGGTTCCCAAGGTCGACGGTAGAACAGGGCCGCAGTCACGGTGCGGCTCGATTTGTCGTAGCGAGTGTCGAGCGCGACCGGGATCGGAAGTTGGAAAAGTATGTAATTGTGTACCCCAGGGGTGGTAAACACGCCCAGGTATTGTCCAAGCCATCGCTCAGAGGTCATACCCTGTTCGAACGCCGCGTTGGAGACTTCGTTAGCAGTCTCGTGATCTTGCTCGCCACTGCTACCCCAGAGCCTGTGCACCCGGTAACTGCTGTCGCGCGTTGGTAGCGGCTCTAATAGTGGGGCGAAGCTTTGCGGTGAAGCTTCGCGATCCAGATCGAGGAAGTTGACCGTCGGCGAGGTGAGCTCCCACTCGCCGATTGTGAATTTGCAGTGCTGCTCCCACTGGTCGAGCATCGTGAGTAGGTCCGCTCTGGTCAAGAAGCCTTGCAGTACCGTGGGGCGGGCGACAACGAGGTCCAGTTCCGACGGACGGTCGAGAACTGTCCCTTGAACATTGCCGATGATAACTTCGGACTCAGATCCACGTTGCCGAACCAAGAATCGACACGCGAACGTGGGCCAGACTACCCCAGTGGGATCCGAAACCAATTGAACCAGGGACCTTACTCCAGCTTGCCAACCTAAATGTTGCACGCGTGGCCCTCCAGTTTCGCGCCAGCGTCCCGCTGATACGGTCACTCAGGAAGTTCGGTGACAATCTCGTGACAAACTAGCGTTTTCAGGTAAAGCAAAAGGCCAGGCAGAATCAAGATCTCCCTTGATCTACCCGGCCTTTTCTGGTCGGGGCGCCCAGATTTGAACTGGGGACCTCATGGTCCCAAACCATGCGCGCTGACCAAACTGCGCTACGCCCCGTTATAGTCTATTTTAACCCATGAGGGTGGGTTGGTCAAACCGCGATCGTTTGGAACAGCGTCGCGACGTCCGGGAGGGTCCGCAGGAAGCCGGCCTGGACCATGAGCGGCAAGAGGCGACGGTAGTCGCCCAGGTCGGCGGCACCGATCGTGACCCGGTCCGGGGCTACCCCGTCGTACCCGAGGGCGGTCGCCTGGATCTGGCTGAGGCTCGGCCCTAACGTTGGGCCGTCGGGGAAGTTGGCGACGACGTTCAAGAAAGCGTTCCGATCCTGCTGGTAGACGCGCAGCGCGGCGCGGTGGCTGGCGACGAAGTCGCGGGCGAAGTCGGCGTGGCGGGCCAGGAAAGCCGCGCTGGCGACGTAGCCGCGCAGGACGAGCGGGCGGGTCGCTCCACTCAGCGCGCTCCAGGCGGTTTGCAGGTCGGCGAGCCGGCGAAAGGTCGGATCCCCGGCTAGCAGCTCCCACTGGTTCGTCGCGAAGCACGCGGACGCTGCGTCGCCGTAGAGCAGGGCGAGGTCCGGCCGCTGGCTCGGGACGAGGTTCAAGCGGCGCAGGTCGATACCCAGCGCGGCCGGGGCGAGACCGAGCCAGTAGCCCATGACCGGATCGTCGAGCGGATAGCTGGCGATGGGTTGGCTGCCCAGGTTGTTCAACCCGCGAGCCGGGTTCGCGGCCCGCGCGACGAAGGGATAACTCTGGTGTAGCCAGCCGGTGGCCAGGAAGAATCGCGCGTCGCTCCCGGCTTCGCGGAGGAGCGCCACCGTGGGCACGAGGGTGTCGATCGCATCTAGCTGACCGGCAAGGTACGCCGCGCGCAACGCGGCCTCGGTCGGGTAGGTCTGAAAGGTGACGTTGTAGCCGTGGCTGCCGAAGAGCGCGTCAGCGCGCATGGCGATGTACCGCCAGAGACCCGGCAGACCGCCGACGGTCCCCAGTCGCACGGTGAGCCTCCCGGCCAGGCGAGCCGCGTAGGCTCCGCCGCCGCCGCCCAGCACGACCGCCGACGCTCCAGCGGTCCAGCGCAACAGGTCCCGCCGCCGGGTCGGGAACTCTCGGAATCCTGCCAAATTTCTCCCGCTTTGTCGGTGAGAAGACATCGCTGATCAACATAATAGCCCGCGAATCAGGGCCGCGCCAGCGCTGACCTCCCGGCGACGTTCACCGTGGTAAGCGGAGTGATCGGAGTAACCGAGCACGCGCGACCCGTCGGGCCTTTCTGCCCCAACCCCCAGCCCCCATTCCCCAACCCCCACGTCTCACCGTCGCCAGCTGTCGTCGGCGCGCTCGGCCCGCGGACGCGAGACGCTAAAGACGATTCCGATCGTCGCCGCTCCGACGAGGACGTTGACGAAGGCGATGGCACCGAGGCCCGCCGCGACCAGGATGTCGGCCAGTCCGACGAAGAAGGCGATCATGAGGGTGACGATGAGCGCTTGCGAGCGCCGCTGGACGGTGAGATCGACCACGCGGTGGCGCTCCGGTTCGGATTCCCAGGGTGCGGTGGAAACCCAGTGCCCGACGACCGCGGCGGCGATCAAAAACGCCGCGGAAATGGCGACAATTCCGCCAATAAGGTCCATGAATAACTCGCTTTCTACCACGCGAAACCTACTCCAGGCGTCCGCGTGGCACTGGTCGAGGATCAATTTGCCTGCCACGATTTCCTCCTCTCGCGGCACGGCACGCCACTTGCGACACCAGGAAACTCTGCCATTCTGGCGGAAACCGGTCTCGTACGAGGAGGAACAATGCGCGAACCGATTCGCGAGCCTACCCCTGAGGAGCGGGCCGCGCGGGATCCGGAGCCGATGCGCTACTCGAGCATCAACCCGGTGCGCGAGGTCATCGGAGCCGCCGCGCCGGCCAGCCTGGTCGAGTGGGCGCCGATTTGGGGCGGCATGTTCGTGTCGCTGGGCGTGCTCTTCCTGTTGAGCTCGCTCGGCGTCGCGTTCGGTTTCGGTTCAGGGACCGAGGCGGGGATCTGGGGCGCCGTGAGTTTGATCATCGGCTTCTTCGTCGGTGGCTGGTTCACCGGCCGAACGATGTCGATCATCGACTCGACGGCGGCCTGGGCTCACGGCCTGCTGACCTGGGCGGTTACCATCGTGCTCACGCTGGTGTTTGCCGTCGTGGCGGCAATCACCGGTATTAGCGCGTTGGCGTCCATCCGGGGTATTCTGATTCCGCTGGGAATCGCCGCGGGTGGCCCGGCCACCGCTCCGCCTGCCGTGACGTCGACCTGGTGGCCGTTCATCATCCTGTTGCTGGGCGTCGTGGCGGCGATCGCCGGAGCGCTGGTCGGCAACAAGGCGCGATTCTCAGACGTGCGTCACTAACCTCGGTCGCGACGCGGGCGGATCATCGCCGTCCGCGTTAGCGCGAAAACGGCCACCACCGTTTCCCGGGTGGCCGTTTTTGTTTGGTTTCCTCGGCTTCGATCTCCGGAATCAATTCCTCGATCAACGCTCGATATTCGGCGGCGTGCCGCGCCGGCACGTCGGCGCGCAAGTGCTCGACTGGCGTGCCCCCCACGACGTGCCGGACGATGTCGTCGGCGTCGTTCTCTCCGACCGCTTCGTACCAGACATCGTCCGGGTAGACGACCACGTTCGGGCCGCGCCCGCAGCGATCGAAGCAGGTATACGGCAAGACGACGACGTCGACCGCGGCCTCCCCGCGGTCGCGCGCGACGGCGATGTGAGCGACAAGACGCTCGCGCACGTCGTTTGACCCTTGTGCCTTGCAGTTCGGTCCCCGGCAGACCAGAACGTACCGTCGCTTGGGTGGGGGACCGGCCGCGGAGGGTTCAAAGCGTGCATCGCGATCGGCGCCAGGCGGCATGCTGTCCTCGGCGAGGGAAAAATCCGGACACTTTCCGCAATCATAGCACGCGTGGCGTGACCTCGGGGTTCACCGGCGACCGAGGGCGCTCGCCGCGAAGAACCCGGGCCACCTCCTCGGCGACCGAGGTTTGGAGGTAGGCCAGGGAGTCGTCCGAGTAATAAGCCGCGTGCGGGGTAATCTCCACATTCTCCATGGCGAGGAGCGGGTTGTCCGGCGCCGGGGGCTCGCGTTCGAGGACGTCCAGCCCGGCTCCGGCCAGTCGGCCGGCCCGCAAGGCGGCGATCAGGGCGGCTTCGTCGACGATGGCGCCCCGCGAGGTGTTAATCAGAAAGGTGCTCGGTTTGACGAGGGCTAGCCGCTCGGCATCGATCAGGTGACGGGTTTCCGGGGTGAGTGGGCAATGGAGCGAGATGAAGTCGGCGGACGTCAGCAAGGTGTCGAGGTCGACTTTTTCGACCCCGTGCGCCGCCATAACCTCGGCGGTCGTGCGCGGCGCGGTCGCCAGCACTCGGAGGCCGAATGCCCGAGCGCGGGTCGCGACTTCCCGCCCGACGAACCCGAAGCCAATCAACCCGAGGGTCAGTTCGCTCAGCCGGCGCGTGGGACGCATATTTCCAATCGTCTCCCACTCCCCGCGATGAACCGATCGATCGAGGCGATTGAGGCGACGGGCAAACGCCAGGATCATCGCCAGGGTGTGCTCGGCTAATTCAACCTTGCAGAATCCCGGAACGTTGGTGATCCAGATGCCTTCGTCGGTCGCGGCGGGGACGTCGATGTTGTCTACCCCGATGCCGTAACGCGCGACGACTCGGCAACGCCGAAGGTTCCGAAGGACGCGCCGGGTGAGCGGGGCGTACTGGACGATACACGCGTCGGCGTCGGCGGCGAAGTCGATGACTTCTTCTTCGGTACGACAATTGCCCACGACGAGAGCAGCGCCAGTGGATTGCACGATTCCACGTTCGAGGTTGGTGTTCGGGAAGTTGCAGTCGAGGATCGCGACGGTCGGATTGGACATTCTCCCTCCTTATCACCAACCCATGCTACACGGCACGCCGAACCGAGGGAAGCCTGGCGACTTCGTGGCGGGGGGCTTCAACTGGCATAGCTATTGCACCCACTCTCAGGCGGCCCCCGGGCGCTGGAGTGGCCGGATCAACGTTCCGGGAATGTCCATTGGGCGGCCGACAAGCCGCGCGACGCCTCCGTCGGCGTTTCGGCTATTTCGTGTCAGAGGAGGACTACTCATATATGGGCAATCGCTTGCGGCCAGGATTGCGCCAGGTCGGAGCGACCGCGGCGCTCGGTCTGGCCCTGGTACTTGCCACGGCGTGTGCCGGTGGCACTACTCCTTCGTCGGTGACAATCAATATTGCCACGTCGACTCCCGCGGCTGGCGCGGCAACCGTCGGGACGCCGGTGCCCGGCTCCCAGGCGGTTCCGGCCGTCATCACCGCGAACACGACGGGCAATAGCATTAGCCTCGTCGATCCCACGACCCAGAGCGTCCTCGAGACGATAAACGTCGGCTTTCCGGCGCGCTCGGTCGCGGTGACGCCGGACGGTCGGTATGCGTTCATCGTGAACGCTAACGCGGGAACTGTCGTCGTCTGGGACTTGATCACCAAGACCCAGGTGAGTAGCATTCCGGTGGGAAACAACCCCCAGGTCATTCAAATGACCAGCGACGGTCAGACCGCGTTTGTCGCGAACATGGGTTCCGATAGCGTCTCGCAGATCGATGTGCCGCTCCGCGCGGTGAGCGCGACGTTCACGGTTGGCGTCAAGCCAATCGATCTCCAGGTGCGCGCCGTTACGAGCGGCGCGGCGATCTATGTCGTCAACTCCGGCGCGAATAGCGTCACCGTGCTTCAACCGAGCGCGGTGACCGGGAACGCGACGCCGGGCGCCGTGAGATCCGCCGCGACCGCCGTCGCCGCCCGGACCCCGGGCGCCATCTCAACCGCGGTTCGAGCACCCGGCGCGGCGGTTACAGCGGTTGGGGCCGGTGCCACCGCGGTAGCGGGTCGGGGCACGCCTGCCGCGGCGAGTGCCGTGGTCGCGACGATTCCGGTTGGGATTAACCCGATCGCCATTACTGCCCTCGCGGGCGGAACGAGCGGCTACGTTGCCAACCAGGGTAGCGGCGACGTGTCGGTCATCGACTTCGCCACCAACAAGGAAACCCAACGGATTCCGGTGGGTGGTCATCTGACTGGTATCGCGATTTCCCCGACCGGTAATGCCGTGTTCGTGACCGCGGACCAGCCGACGAGCCAGGTTTCGGTTATCGATCCGGCCACCGGTAAGGTGACCCGAACGATTCCGGTTGGTACCGGGGCGACGTCGGTTACCTTCAGTTCGGACGGTCGACTCGCGTTCGTCGCCGACCAGGGCAAGGGTGTCTTGACGACGATTGACACGACGACCGCCAAGGTGGTCAACACGACCAACGTTGGCGGTGGCCCGGCCTCCTCAACCTACGCGCCGCGCGCGCTGGTTCCGTCGAGCGCTCTGACGCCGACCGCCGGCACGCCGGGGGTTGCTCCGGCGGCCGGTACTTCGCCGGTCGCGTCGATGACCCCGGCGAGTGCCATGACGCCAGTCTCGGCCGCTAGCCCGAGCCCGGCCGCCGTGACGACGCCGTCCGCGGCTACCACGCCGGCGGCGGTTGGTTCACCAACCGCCATCGCGCCAGCCGGCGTCGTTGGATCGCCAACCGTCATGATGACGGCGACGTCCACCTCGGCTCAGGCAACCGCGACGCCGGCCGCCACGGTTACCTCGGTGCCGACCGCCACGGCAATGGCGACGGAGGTCCCGACGGCGACGAGCGCGGTGATGACGGCGACTCCGACGCCGTAGGGTTGAATCCCGCGCCAGTTCCGTCTGGTGCGACCGCCAGTCGCCCATCGGCCCATGGTATTGACCCCTGCCCCGGCGGGGGTCAATACCATTCGTCACTTGCGTAACAACTTGGCCTCGCTTAAGATACCCGGAATGGGCCTTGGTTGACCGGAGTCACCGGTCGGCCAGGTCGTTAGGTGGGGAGAACGCCGTTTCATGGCCCTCGTTCAAACGTTGCCGCTGACGGTCTTGCTGATTCTCCTGGAATGTGCGGTGGGCGGCACGCTGGTCCTTTTGCTGACCGATCTTGAAGGTAATGTCTCCCGTGGCTTTCTGGTGACGAGCGGTCTGATCCTGGCGACGGCGGCCGGTCTCACCTACCTCCTGCGCTTCGGCTACGGCGACCTCGCGGGTGCCCTGACTCCGACGCTGGCTGGTTTGACCCTCCTGCTGGTGGCTTATGCGATTCTAGCGATGCTCCAGCGCCGCCGATTGGCGCGAGGCGCGGCGATCGCGGCGGTCGTCGTCGGCGCCTGGGACATCTTTCAGTCGGCGACCCTCCAGCCGCCGCTCCGCGATCTCACTGGTCTCCTCAGCCTCACCCTTGCCACACTGGTGGCTGGCGCGGCGCTGGTCGCGCTGCTCCTGGGACACTGGTACCTCGTTACCCCGCTGCTCTCGGCAAAGTCGCTACGGCGAGTGACCGAGTTTCTGCTGGTCGGCGTTGGTCTTCAGGTGCTGTGGCTCCTTGGCCAACTCGTCGGCCTGGACGGGGTCGCGGTCGCCGGACCGATCGCCTCCTACGGCTTCGTCTTCTGGTTCCGGGTGATTGTCGGATTGGCCTTTCCGCTCGTTCTCGGCGCCTTGACCTGGCGTTCGTGTCGAATTCGGGCGATGCAGACGGCAACCGGGTTGTTATACATCGCGCTGGCGTGCGTTCTGGCCGGGGATGCCGCCGCGAAGGTCTTCGTTTATCTCACTTCAATTTCTTTGTAGGCACCTTGTGAGCGCCCTTTCGTCACTTGCCTCCACTGGCTGGCTTCAGGTATTTCTGCTCTTTCTCATCCCCTGGGGGCCGGGCCCGATGGCGGGAATCGTCCTCGCGCATCAAGACAACCTGCCAATCCCGCTGACGATTGGCATGTACGTGGCCACCGACGTCATCACCGCGATCATCCTCGAGCCGCTCGTCCAGTTGCTGCGCCGCAACGGCACCCGCTCGGCCCTGGGACGGAGGATCCTCGATAGCGTCGCCAAACTCGGATCGGTCACCCGGGTGACTTCCGGTCGCTTAGGCATGCCGCTCGGTTTGTACACGTTCTGCTTCGCGACCGATTTCTTCACCTCGGCGATCGTCTCGACCGGCTTACCGATGCTCCGCTTTGTCGCCTGGCTTGCGATCATCGCCGGTGACGTTACCTGGTTTCTGATTATTTTCCTGGCCTCACTCGGCGTCGCCGCGTTCCTCTCGGACGATCGGCTCCTCTTCGTCGTGACGATGGTGCTCGGCTTTGGCCTTCCGCCGCTTCTGCGTCGGCTGTTTGGCCAGCATTCACCGGAGACAGTCCCGGTCGAAGTCAAATCCGAGCCTCCCGAGTAATGCTCCAGCCGCCTCCGGTCCGTCTGAGCCGCGCGAACTTTTGCGGCGCGCGTCGCCTTGTCTTAGAATAGGCGGATGAAAGCTATCGGGACGATCGGTAGATGGTGAACGACGACTTGGTGCTGGCCATAATGGTGGCCCGCCGGCAGACCCAGCGCCGCCGACGGTTTCATCGCCCGACATCGCGTTCGGGCAGGTCCGATCGGCTGCTAGCAGTACTGGCGTTCGTCGGCTTGATTGCCCTGGTCCTGCCAATTGGTGGTCTGATCGGGTTCGCTCTCTTCGGACGGTTCGTCGGCGCGCTGCCCCCGCCGCAAGATCTCAACGCCCACCCGTTATTTCAAACCACCCGCGTCATGGCAAGCGACGATCGCTCGCAGCTTTACGAGATTACCGATCCCCAGGGTGGGCGGCGGACCCTGATCTCGCTCGATCAGATGCCCCGCAATCTGATCGAGGCCACCATCTCCACCGAGGACGCCGGATTCTTTACGAACCCCGGCATCGAGCCGCGGGCGATCCTTCGCGCCGCCGTCGAAGATTTGACCCACGGCCACATTGTTTCGGGGGCCAGCACGATCACCCAGCAGGTGGTTCGCGGCATTCTTCTCCCGGCGAGCCAGCGGACCGATCAGAGCGCCCAGCGAAAGATCAAGGAAGCTATTATTGCCTACCAGGTCACCCAGACCTACAGCAAAGATCAGATCCTTGAGCTTTACCTCAATACGATTTTTTACGGCAATCGCAGCTACGGGATCGAAGCCGCGGCGGAAGGGTACTTTGGCAAGTCGGTTGGCTCGTTGGACCTTGCCGAGTGCGCGATGCTCGCCGGTATTCCCCAGGCGCCGGGCTATTACGATCCCTACCAACGGTTGGACGCCGTGAAGCAGCGTCAGCGGTACGTCCTCCAACGGATGGTAGTGGAGGGGTATATTACCCAGGCGCAGGCCGACGCCGCGTACAATGAACCGCTTCACTTCGTGGACCGCCGGCACGCGACGATCGCCCCGCATTTTGTTGCTTACGTCGAAAGCCAGCTCCAAAAGCAGTTGGGAACCGATCGTTTGTACCACGATGGCGACAGCGCGGTGACGACGCTGGACATGCCCATCCAAACCGCCGCCGAGGCGGCGCTTCGCGATAGTTCGACTGCCCTGGCGGCCGCCGGGGTGACGAACGGCTCAATCGTCGTCCTGGATCCGCGGAATGGTCACATTCTGGCCATGGTTGGCAGCCTGAACTACGACGACCCGACGATCGAAGGTGAAGTGAACATGGCCTTCGTGCCGCGATCGTCCGGTGGCGTCCTCAGTCCGCTCACCTACGCGATGGGGCTGGCGAACGGTCAGACGCTCCTCTCGCCTCTCAACGTCAATGGCGTTAACCTTACCGATCCGGGGCAACCCGCGCAGCTGGTACCCCTTGGCGAGGCTCTGGGAAAAGGCATGCAAGGTCCGGCAACCGACCTCCTGCGGATGCTCGGTAGCGGGCCCTTTTTCGACTTGACCCAGCAGATCGGGATTCCCAATCTCGACAAGCGGGCAGTGTACGGCGGCAATCTGGTTCTCGCGAGCGTCCAGGTGACACCTTTGGAAGTCGCGCGGGCTTACGGCGCGCTCGCCGACGGAGGGACCACCCGTGTCCCGGTGGCGTTGGAGCGCATCGTCAATCCGAGCGGACAGACGATTTACCAAAGCACCAGCAATCCTTCGCGCGGGCTGGATCCTGGTGTCGCCTACCTGGTGACCAGCGCGCTCGCGGACCGAAGCTACTGGCCAGACGCGGCGCGCCAGGCGCTGCCCGGGAGCACACCCACCGCGCTCCACCTTGCCGAATCCGATGGCCAACTCGATTCCTGGGTCGCTGGCTATACTCCCAGCGTTGTCGTGGTTGTCTGGTTGGGGAATACAACCGGCGGCGCGCTCAAGGCTAATCCGCCCACCTTAAGCATCTGGGCGCGAGTCATGCGCGCCGCCGCACAGCAGTACCCTTCCGGGGACTTTTCCCCGCCGAGCAACGTCGTGGGGCTGAGTCTGTGTCGGACGGCGGCGTGCTCGGCTCGCGAAACCGTACTGGCGCTGGCGGGAACTCAGGCAGAGGTGGAGAAGGCGCACGCGCAGCAAATCGCCGTGGCGGCGCCAGCAGCCGGTAGCAGTCAGACGCCACTGGTCAATCGCGATCAGACCGCGCCCACGCCGGCTCCGACCCCGGCTAATCTGGCCGCGCCGGTCGTGAATGCCCACGGTCAGGTCAACGTACCGTCGGTCTCCGGGCTGTCCCCGGTCGACGCTCGCCAGCAATTGACCGCCGCCGGCTTGACGGTGGCGCCGCTGATCCGCTATCAGTCGGGCGGACTGCCCGGCGAGCCGCTCGTCGCGGTGGGGCAGGTGCTTGGCACGGCACCGGAAGCAGGCCTTGCCGAGCCGGTGGGGACGAGCGTCGTTTTGATCATTCGTCGCGATTAGACCGAGAGGGAGAGCGCATGCGTCGTTCCGAGCGTCGTCGGCGTCAGTCGACGGTGAACTATCAATCAATCGTCCTCGTGGTCAGCGCGCTAGTGATCGTTCTGGCGTCTTACGCCGGCATCCACTGGTTTCAGTCGTTAGTCGCGCCGGCCGATTCGGTGGCTCTGGGCGTAACCGCGGCGGGCCAGGTTGTTGGTACGACCGGTCAGTCGCCAGCAAGTATTCCGGGGATCGCCGGTACGGCGACTCCGACGGCGACACCCACCTTGACGCCGACCCCGACGACGATTCCGACCGCGACGCTGACGCCGACCCTGACCCCGACGGCGACTCCCGACGTGAGTTTCTATGATCCAGCCCGGGCCCAAACCCTGCTCGCGCAAGCGCAAACGACCTGGTCGAACGAGACTCCGGCGTTTCTCGCGAACGTCACCCTGGCCGCGGAGCGCTTGAATGGCCAGAAGATTCCGCCGGGAACGACTTTCTCCTTCAACGGAATTCTGGCGCCGTATTCGACCGCAAACGGTTATCAGGGACTATCCGCGACTGACGTCAACGTTCCCACCGTCGAGGGCGGGTTCACTCAGGTCTCTTCGACCCTCTTCCAGGCGGTATTCTGGTCCGGGTTAAAGATCGTCGACCGCCGCACCGACCCGTATTGGCTCGACCGCTATAAGGCTGGGTCGACCGGGCAGCGGGGCCTCGACGCCTACGTCGCGGCCGGGCAAACTGACGACCTGCGCTTTGAAAACAACAGCGGTGACTGGCTGCGTCTCGAAGCGAGTGTGAAGCCGGGAAGCCTTACCATCTCGATTTACGGTAGCGATCCCGGTTGGAGCGTCAATCCGTCGATCAGCGCTCCCAGCAAGATTACCCAGCCGACTCCCGCCCAGGTCACCAAGACCGATCCGTCGATTGGCGCCGGACAGCAAGTCACCTCGGCGGCGGCCATCGAGGGGTTCGACGTGACCGTGCAGCGCACCGTCACTCACGCCGGGCAGGTGGTCGACCGTTACGGGGTGGCCGAGCACTATCAGGCGCAGCCGGCCGTGGTGCTGGTTGGGCCAACCCCGACGCCGCAACCGTCGCCAACGCCGACCCCGACGGCCGTCACGAGCGCTTCGGGCGGTCCGACCCACCTGGCCGGACTGAATCCGGCGGAGTTTGTTCTGCCGGATGGCCGGATCCGAGTGCCGTTGCTGGTTGGCCTGCCCGAATCGGAGGCGCAGTCGGTCATTCAAGCGGTGGGCCTGTCGACGACATTCGTCAACTACCAGGGACCGGGGGATATACCGGACTCCGCGCTAAACGCGGTGTCGCCCGGTCAGGTACTCAGTCAGACGCCAGTCGCCGGCACCGCGGTGCAGCGTGGAACGACGATCTACATCGCGGTTCGCCGCTCGTAGGTTCGTCACGTCGCCGAAAAGGAAAAGGCGGCACCGACCCATAATCGGTGCCGCCTTTTCCGTGGAGTACGATGTAGGCTGGGAGCGGGATAGCGGATTCGAACCGCCACGCCAACCTTGGAAGGGTCGTATGCTACCGTTACATCAATCCCGCGATGTAACCTCAAGTTTACCATCGAGAGGCACATGAATCAAGACTTGACCCACACGCCGCTTGGCGGCTTCTTGGACGCCCTCGCTTCGGCGGAGCCAACTCCCGGAGGAGGCGCCGCCGCGGCGCTCGCCGGTGCGACCGCGGCGGCGTTGATCTCCATGGTTTGTAACCTGACTGTCGGGCGGCCGCGATATGCCGACGTCGACGCCGCGATGCAAGCGATTCGCGGGCGCAGCGAATCGGCGCGTGCCCGGCTCGTCGCGTTGGCGGACGCCGATGCTCGGGCCTACGGCGCGGTCGCCGCGGCTTATCGACTGCCGCGCGCTACCGCCGACGAGCGCAGCCGGCGCGTGGCCGCGATTCAAACCGCGCTCGTCGGCGCCGCTCAACCGCCGCTGGAAGCGATGGACGTCAGTCGGACGCTGGTGACGCTGGCGCTGGAAACCGCAGCCCACGGGAACTCGACCGTGGCGAGCGACGCCGGCGTCGCCGCGGACCTCGCCGCGGCGGCCGTCCGTGCCTCGGCCACGATGGTTCGGGCAAATCTGGCGGAGCTGACCGATCCCGCGCTGCTGGCCGACTACTCCGCGCGGATCGACGTCGCGGAGGCCGGCCTGACCGTGGATCTCGACCGGATCGCCGCGGTGCTTCGGGCCAAACTCGCGCCCAAGGTGAAATCGTGACCGCGCGGATTCTCGACGGCCGCTCGCTATCGCGCCAGACGGTCGAAGACGTGCGCGGCGCCATCGCCGCTCGGGCCGCGAGCGGTCGACCGGTCCCGACGATCGCGGTGGTTCGGGTCGGAGAGGAGCCAGCCTCGGTGCGGTACGCGGCGCAGATTCAAAAGATGTTCCTGCGAGCCGGCGGAGGCTTTCAGTTAGCGGTGCTGCCGGAAACCGCGTCCGAGTCCGACCTCGAGGCAACTCTTGCCGGGCTCAGCCGCGATCCCACGGTGAACGGGATTCTCCTGCAACTTCCGCTGCCCGCGGGATTCGAGGTCTTGCGGGCGTTCCAAACCATCGACCCGGCGAAAGACGTCGACGGCGTCACCGCGGTGAACGCCGGGCGTCTCTTTTTGAATCACGGTCGCTACTTTATTCCGAACACGCCATTCGGCGGATTGGAGTTGCTTCGTCGCTCCGGAATCACGATCGCCGGCAAGCACGCCGTCGTCGTGGGACGAAGCGAGATTGTCGGCCGTCCCATGGCAGTGCTGCTCTTGCGGGAGAACGCCACGGTCACGATCTGCCACTCTCGAACCGCGGATCTGGCGTACTTTACGCGTCAGGCCGACGTGCTGGTGGTGGCGACCGGGCGACCGGGGCTCATCCGGGGCGAGATGGTCAAACCGGGCGCGGTTGTCGTCGACTTTGGCATCAACGTCGTCGACGATCACGTCGTCGGCGACGTCGATTTCACCAGTGTCGTCGAGGTGGCCGGCGCGATCACGCCGGTCCCGGGCGGGACCGGCCCGATGACGAACGCGATGCTGCTTCGGAACACCTGGCAGGCCGCGGAGTGGCAGCGGAGCTAGCGGCCGGATCGGGCCGGCCGGCGCGTCGGGGGAAGGCGTTTCACGGGCGGCGGATCCGGCTGAGGTCGGGCGACCGGCGTCGGCGCTCCGCCTCCGGCCACGTCGACGAGTTCCTGGAGGATTGCCAGCCAGTTGACGCCGGCCCGCTTGCGATCCAGGCGGACCTGAGTGTGGCCGACAACGACGATCGAGCCAAAGCGCGCCCGGAGCATCGCGGCGTCCCCGGCGCGTTCGCCGGCAAACTGCAGGACAATCTTGTCCTCATCCGGACTGATCTTCAGGATGCCGGCCTTTCCGGCCAGTAGCTTGAGCTGAACGAGATAGATCAGGTTCAACGCCACCTCCGGAGGCGCGCCGAAGCGATCCTGAAGCTCGGTCAAAACGTCGCCGACCGTGCTGTCGTCAGTCAGCGCGGCGAGCCGCGCGTAGAGGTTGAGCCGCGCCTGGCTGTCCTCCACGTAGGACGTTGGAAGATAGGCGTCGAGGGGCAGGTCGATCGTCACGTTCGGCGGCGTGACAATCGTCTCGCCCTGGAGATTCTTCACCGCTTCGGCGAGGAGCTGGGTGTACAGGTGGAAGCCGACCGCCGAAACGTGGCCGTGTTGCTCGGCGCCGAGCAGGTTGCCGGCCCCGCGGATCTCCAGGTCTTTCATCGCGATGCGGTACCCCGCGCCCAGGTCGCTGGCCTCGAAGATCGTTCGCAACCGCTTTTCCGCGACCTCGGACAGTTGCTTGTCCTTCGGGGTCAGGAAGTAGGCGTAGGCCCGGTTCGCGCCGCGGCCAACCCGACCCCGGAGCTGATAGAGTTGCGCCAGGCCGAATCTCTCCGCCTGGTTGACAACGATCGTGTTCACGTTGGGTATGTCGAGGCCGGACTCGATGATCGTGCTGCACACCAGGACGTCGTAGCGGCCAGCCGCGAAGTCCAGCATGACCTTCTCTAACTGGTCCTCCGGCATCTGACCGTGGCCAACCGCGATGCTCGCCTCCGGAACGAGGTTGCCGAGTCGTTGCGCCGTCTGATAGATCGTCTGGACGCGGTTGTGGACGAAGTAGACCTGGCCGCCGCGGTCCAACTCGCGCAGAATGACCTCGCGAACCTGGCTATCGTCGAACGTCGTCACCGCCGTCCGAATCGGCAAGCGATCCTCGGGGGGCGTCTCCATGACGCTCAGGTCGCGAACCCCGGCCAGTGCCATGTGCAACGTCCGGGGTATTGGCGTTGCCGACAGAGTGAGCACGTCGACCTCGGTCCGCAGCTTTTTGAAGTGCTCTTTGTGCAGAACGCCAAAGCGCTGCTCTTCGTCGACGACGACCAGACCGAGGTTTTTGAAGACCACGTCCTTTTGCACCAGCCGATGGGTTCCAATGACGACGTCGACCTGGCCGGACGCCAGGGCGTCGAGAACGGCCTTCTGCTCGTGGTCGGATCGGAAGCGGCTCAGCATTTCGACCTTGCAGGGAAATGCCTGGAGGCGCTCCCGAAAGGTATTGAAGTGTTGCTGGGCAAGAATCGTCGTGGGAACGAGAACCGCGACCTGCTTGCCATCGCAGACCGCCTTGAAGGCGGCGCGCAGGGCGACTTCGGTTTTGCCGTAGCCGACGTCACCGCAGAGCAGGCGATCCATCGGTCGCGGGGTTTCCATGTCACTCTTCACATCGGCGATGGCTTTCACCTGGTCGATCGTTTCGGTGTACGGAAACGAGTCTTCGAGTTCACGCTGCCAGACGGTATCCGGGGCGAAGGCATGGCCGGGGCGAGCGTGCCGGGCGGCGTAGAGTCGGAGGAGTTCGCCGGCCACCTCGCGGACCGCGGCCTTTACTCGGGATTTCGTGCGGTTCCAGTCGGTCGTCCCGAGTCGGTGCAGGGTGGGCGTGTGCTCGCCGGCCCCTCCGGAGCCCCCGACGTAACGGGTGACCCGGTCGGTCTGATCGGCCGGAACGTACAGCTTATCGCCCGCCGCGTACTCCAGAACGAGGTACTCGCGCTCGCTGCCGGCTTCGCCCATGCGCAGCATGCGGACGAACCGTCCCACGCCGTGATCGACGTGGACGACGTAGTCCCCAGGCGACAGGTCGCTCAGGAAGCTGTCCCGACTGGGCCGGCGCGCCGGTTTCGCGCGGGACGGTTTGGTCCAGCCAAACAGTTCCCGGTCGGTTAGCACCGCCAGGCCGGCGCCCAGCGTCGCGCCGTCTCCCAGCTCAAAACCCTCGATCAGGCTACCATGGACGAGCAAGAGCGCGCCGGGCTCGACCGGCTCGTCGACGTTGGCGAGAATCGCCGCCGACGTTCCGGCTTCCTCGAAGTGGTCCCGAAGCCGGGCCGATTGCTGGCTAACCAGCAGTGTGGTCGTTCCCTTTTGGCGCCAGCGTTCAATGTCGTCGAGCGCCGCGTGAAGCTGACCGGCATAGCTAGGAACCGGCCGCAGGTCGGCTATCCGACGCTGGTGGTCCTCGGCCGGCGTCGGTGCTTCGGATTCCAAGCTTTGCCAGCTCAGACCGATTCGGGTGAAGCGGGCAAAACCGCGTTCGATGGTCGGCCAGTCCAGGTAGGCTTGTCGAAACCCAGCTGGGATCTCGCCGCGTTCGACCAGCTCGAGTTTCAACTCCTCGGCCTGACGTGCCAGTTCCGTGGCAGCCGTCTCGGTCGCCCGAACCTCGTCGAGGACGAGCAGGGCGTCGGAGTTCAGGTAGTCCAGCAGGCTATGCTGGGTGAGATAGGGCGCGTAGAAGTCCAGGCCGTCGAAGCCTAGCCCTTCGGCCAGGCGTTCGTCGTCACGCTGCCACTGGGCGCCGGCCGACTCGGAAAGCCCCGAGAGATCGAGCGCGCGAAGGGCAGCCAGGGCTTCCGGCGTGGGAAGAGGAACCTCGCGAGACGGCGACAACGCGAACTCCCCAACCGCGCCTTTCGATCGCTGAGTCGTCGGGTCGAACTGACGGATCGACTCGACCTCGTCGCCAAAGAACTCGATGCGGAGGGGAAGCTCGGCGTCGACGGGATACAGGTCGACAATGCCGCCGCGCCGGGAAAAGGTGGCCGGATACTCGACGAGCGACTCGCTGGTGTAGCCGAGGTTCAAGAGGGTGGCCACCAGTTCGCCCGGTCGGATCGCCTCATGAGGACGAACCACGCGACAGAGGTCGCGAAAGCGCTCCGGAGCAATCAACGGGCGCATGAGCGCGCGAATGGACGCCACGACGACAACGCCGGACGTGCCGGAAGTGAGCAGGCGTAGCGCGCGAAGGCGCGCCTGTATCGTGTTGGGATGCGAGGGCAACCGCTCGTAGAAGAGGGGTTCGGGAGCCGGAAGGTGAGCGACGGCGTCCGGCCGCGCCGACCACGCCGCGACTTGCTGAGCGAGGTCGCGGGCGTGCTGCTCGCTGGGTACCACGACCAGTAGCGCCGATGGCCGCAGGTCTCCCTGTAACCCGGCTATCAAATATGGTTTACCGGGTTCAACCACCGCTGTCGGATAGAAAGTCGGCTTCGAAGCCGGCTTCCGGGTGCCCAGTTCGTGGACGATCCGGTCGTAGCCCCTTTGGCCGGCAAGCAGACCGAGCAGACCAGAGAGATTCATCGGCCCCCTTCAGGACGCAGCGGTTCGCTGCCTCGGTTTAAGTTCAAACGTCAGTCCGCCGACGCGGACCAGTTGGGAAAACGCCAAACAGGGGCACGCCACCCAAGGTGTGCCCCTTCTTTCAATTGTACCAGGAAGCGCTCCGGACGTGCCGAGCTTCTCAGATCCGCTAAAGAAAAAGAAGTGTGAAATGTCGAGTTAAGCAATCTAGCTTCCCGCTACGTGCGGATTCTGCTACATTTGGTGGGCTTCAGCTAAGACTGTCGACCTAGGTCTTAGGTGGATTGGTTTAGGGTGATTGGTGGAGGTGTGTTTTGATTTTGCGTTTACCCGGCTCGAAGTATCTTCGTCAGGTTCTTTCGCGCTCGCTGGTGGCCTTGCAAGTCCTGGCAATCGCGCTGGCGCTGCCAGTTTCCAGCGCGCTCGCCGCGCCCAAGTCGGGTGCGTCGATTGTCGGCTTGAATTCCGCTACCGTCGCGCCGAAGTCGGTGCGGGCTGTGCCGGTGCCCCTCGCGTCGATCGCCAACCGGAAGGCGCTGGTCAAGCCGTTCTTGACGGCCCATCCCTCCACCTTCCTGGCAAACAAAGCGGCGGCCCAGGCGCGGGTTTCCGCGAATTCCGCCCCGGCGGCTCCCCTTCCGCTAACCGGGAGTGTGACCACCTACGGTGGTTTCCCAACGGTGACCTTGAGTAGTCAAGTGGCCCGCTATGGGGCCGACCAGAATCTCGAGCCGCCGGAACCCTATGTCGCGGCGGGCACGATCTACGTGACCCAGACGAATAATGACGTCATGTCCTTCTGGACGAAGACCGGCACGGTCGTCGGCGGGGTCGACTTGAACGCGTTTGTCGGCGTACCCTCCGGTTACACGGCCAGCGACCCACGGGTCGAATATGACACGGCGTCGGGCCGCTGGTTCATCAGCATGCTCGCCTTCAATGCGAGCTACAGCAGCCTCACCTACGTCGGGGTGTCCCAGACGTCGGATCCAACCGGCCTCTGGTGGATCTACGCGCTGCCCACGACGACGAACATCATCCAGGATCAACCCAAGCTAGGGATCAACGACGACAAAGTCGTGATCGCGTATGACGAGTACACGACCACTGCCTGGCTCGGAACCCAGATTTTGATCTTCCAGAAGTCTGACCTCCTCTCGGGGCTCACAGCAAATTACAATTACACGAATCTCGACCAGAGCATGTTCAGCGTCGTGCCGAGCCAGTCGCTCTCGTCCACGACGACCGAGTACCTGGCATTCAATAACGCGGACCCCACGAATCTGGTTCAATCTCAGCCGACGCCAACAATCGGGGTCATCGCGGTCACCGGTACGCCGCTTCAGGGGAACGTCACCCTCACCGAGACGGACGTGGCGATGCCGGCGACGCAGCTGCCGCCTTCCGGCCGACAGCCGGGCGGAACGGTTAATACCGATGACGACCGCTTTACCAACGCGGTGTGGCAGAACGGAACTCTCTGGACCGGCGGTAATAACGGTTGTACCCCGACCGGAGATACCACGCTGCGCTCCTGCCTGCGGTTGGTCCAGGTGTCCACGACCGGAATATCTCCCACGGTTGTCCAGGCGGTCGACTACGGTTTCAAGGGTTATGATCTGTACTATCCCGCCGAGGGTCTGGACTCCAGCAATAACGTCGTCGTGACCTTCAGCGGCTCGTCGAGCACGCTGTACCCAAGCATCGGCGCATTCGGCGCCCGGGCGGGCGTAACGATCAGCAGCGCCATTACGCCGGTTTTATTGGGCAAGGGTCTCGATACCTATACGAACACCCGCTGGGGCGATTACTTCGGGGCGGCCACGGATCCTAGCGATCCGACCAAGATTTGGATCTCCGGCGAGTACTCGGCGGCGCCGAGTGGCAACTGGGGAACCGGCCTCGCCAAGGTATCCGTCCCCTAACCTCGTTCGCGCTCCGAGCCGACATCGCACCGCCCATCCCATTGTCGGGATGGGCGGTGCCGTTAGATAGGTAATTCTGCTCTCAATCCGGATCCTCCAAAGGTGGTATGATGGCACCGATGTGAGCCGACCAAGCGTTCGGCAGAGGTGGTGGATGAGAGTCACATTCGGTCATCGCTCGCGCTTCAGGCGTTTCTCTTCTCGTATCCTGATCGCACTCCAATTCTTTGCCCTAACCTTGCTCGTACCCCTGTCAATGGCGTCGGCCGCTCCCGCGGCCGCGGCGACTCCGGCAGCCGCGAATGTCTCGGTCGCGCCAACCACGGTGAATTTCTCGAACGCGGCCAGGTCGGCGGCAGCGACCACCTTGGCGACGTCGCGGCGGCAAGTTGCCTTTCACCCGCGCGACCTGAATACGTATACCGCCGCGAAGGCCGCGGCAAACCGTCAGGCGGCGAGCGGCGCGACGGCCCAGACGGTCCAGCAAATCGCGGCGACCGGCAGCCTGGTGATCGACGGCGGATTCCCGACGATCACGGTTGACCAGCAAACGACGCGCTTTGGGAACACCCAGGACCTCGAACCACCGGATCCCTACGTGGCGGTCGGGACCAATTACGTCGTCCAGACCAACAACTCCGTGATGTCAGTCTGGACCAAGTCCGGGTCGCTGGTTTCGGCGGTCGACTTGAACGTCTTCGCTCAGGCTCCCAGCGGATGGTACTTTGTCGATCCGCGCATTCTCTACGACAGCGCGAGTGGACGCTGGTACTTGAGCGGAGAAGGCCTCGACGCGAATAACGACGGCGCCGTGCTCGTTTTCGTCTCGCAGACCTCGGATCCCACCGGCTTATGGTCGAAATACGTTTTCGGCGTAAACAACCAGGGTATCTCTCGCGATCAGCCCAAACTCGGTATCAACGACGATAAAGTTGTCATCGCCTGGGGTAACTACAGCACCCTGGCCTTCAATTCGTTCACCGGCAGTCAGATTCTGGTCCTGCAAAAAGCGGATCTGGTCGCCGGCAGCGCGGTGGCGGGCTACGTGACGCCATCGTCGAAATCGTACTTCGACATCGTTCCCGCCCAATCATTGTCGTCGACGACGACCGAGTACCTGGTCTATAACAATGCCGACCCGGCCCTGTCGCAGAATCAAAGCGGTCCGACGGTCGGAGTGATCTCGGTGACCGGCACACCGCGCGCGAATGACGTGGCGCTGAGCGAGACGGACCTGCCGATGACCGCGACGCAGGCACCGCCGCTCGCCACTCAACCGGGGGGAACCGTCGAGACGAACGACGATCGGTTCCTCAACGCGGTCTGGCAGAACGGAATTCTCTGGACCGGCGGAAATAACGGGTGCACGCCGGCTGGCGACACCTCCCTCCGCTCCTGTCTGCGTCTCGTCGAGATTAGTACGATCGCTCCGTCGGTTGCCATCGGGCCGCCGATGACGCTGGTGCAGGCCACGGACTATGCGATCGCCGGTAACGACCTGTACTACCCCGCGGTGGGGCTGGACTCCAGTAATAATCTGGTGGTGGTCTTCAGCGGATCCTCGGCTACCACGTACCCCAGCATTGCCGCCTTTGGCGCGTTAGCCGGAACCACGATTAGCAGCGCGAACGCTCCGGTCCTTCTGGCAAAAGGATTAGATACCTATTCGTACACTCGCTGGGGGGACTACTCCGGGGCCGCGGTGGATCCGAGTGATCCGACGAAGGTTTGGGTCGCCGGTGAGTACTCGGCCGCGCCGAGTGGTAACTGGGGGACTGCCCTAGCCGAAGTAAACGTTCCATAGCTCGCCGTTCCCTTTCTCCTTCTCCGGGCGGTAAGCACGCGCACTCCGGTGCTTACCGCCCCTTCTTTATCCGGTGCGCTTGCTTGGAAACCGGCTTGACCGTTCAGGGGGGCTATCGGTTACACTTGGCGCGAATTCTCGACGCGTTCGAGACGTGGCGCAACCGCGATACCTGGATTGAATGGCGATGAAACTTACCCACGGACCCACGTCGGGGCGGAGCGAGGACAATCGCGAGGGTGTCGCCGGCCGACGAGCCGATGACGCCACGATGCTGGACCGGAAGCCCATCGGGGCTGCCCTGTCCCTCGTGCTTGCCCTGATAACCCTGGTTGCCTTCGTGATGCGGGTCTGGCGAATCGACTTTCAGAGTCTCTGGTGGGATGAGGGAGTCAGTATCTACCTCGCGGGCACCGGCGTCCCGGCTTTGACCTACGCGAAGGACTTCACGATCGACCTTCATCCTCCCCTCTACCACCTCACGCTCGCCCTCTGGCGGCTGCTCTTTGGGCCAACCGTCTTCTCGATGCGGATGCTCTCGGCGTTCGCCGGGGTTTTGACGATTCCCCTGGTGGCGCGGGTCGCCACGTCGATTGCTCGAGACGACGCGCGGAAGCGCGTGGGCATTCTCGCCGCGCTGGTCGCCTCCGTTTCGCCAATCGCGGTCTATTATAGCCAGGAGAGCCGGATGTATCCCTTCCTGCCGCTCCTGGGCGCGCTGAGCCTGTTTGCAACGATCCGCGTTATCCGTCGTGGGCGCGGGAGCGACTGGGTGTTCTGGGGGGCGGCGAATCTGATCTCCTGGTACCTCTACTATTACTTCGCGTTTTGGAGTCTGGCGCTCTCGTTCGGCCTTTTCGCCTGGTGTGTGGGCAAGCCCGGGGAGCGCGCGACCCGAATTCGCCGCTGGCTGATCGCTCAGGTCGTGCTCCTCCTCGGCTACGCTCCCTGGCTTGTCCTGCTGGACCGCCGGCTTGGCCGCGCGGCGACGATTCCGATCGCGACCGCGGTTCACCTCACGCCCTGGTCGTACCTATCGGAGATCGTCGCGGACTTCACCCTGGGTTTTGACGCGCCGCCCCAATCGACTGCCCTCATTGTCGGCTGGCTCGTTTTGCTCGTCCTGGGCGCGGTGCTTCTGGCCCGCCGACAACCGGGTCTCTTCGTCGTGGTCGCGTTGACTGGTTTGTTGCCGATCGCCGGGGCCGGAGGGATCTTGCTCTTTCGCCCCTTCTTTTTCCCGCGCTTTGTCCTGTTCGTGATTCTTCCGATCTGGTTGCTCGTCGCGATTGCCCTCGGCGAGGTCCGGCGGAACTGGTTGCCCGCACTGCTGGTCCTGCCGTTGCTTGCCGGCTCGCTTTGGACCTGGCACTTCGAGCGGGTGACGCCGCGGGTGGCGTCGTCCAGCGACGATTATCTCACCGTCTTTGCCGCGCTCGCCCCGCGCGCCAGCGCTGGCGATGTCGTTCTCTGCGACTATCCCTGGCAGGCTGGTTACGTCGACGCCTACCTCGGAAAACTGGACGTTCATCCAGTCTATCTCCGCGCGACGAGCGCCGCCGAGCTAGCCTCGATCGCGACTTCCGGGGCCCGGACCTGGGTCTTTTCCTACGATCCGACCAATCATTTCGCCTTCGACGCGACGGAAAAGAAATTGATTGCTCAGCTTCCGGTGCGATTCGTCGATCGATTCGGCGACAGCCAGGTCGCGTTGTACGGAACGCCGTCGAGGTCCGCGAGTGCCCCGCGCTCGGCGCCTCGCGCCACTTTCGCCGACGGAATTGACTTGCAGAGCGCGCGTTTATCGGCGAGCGCTCTGTCGCCCGGCGACACCCTGGCGTTGACGCTGGACTGGCAGTCCTACGCGGCGCCGACGATTGGCTATAAGGTATTCGTTCACCTGCTCGGTCCCAACGGCAAGGTCGTGGCGCAGCACGACGGTCCACCACTTTCCGGCGCTTACCCAACCAATAGTTGGAGCGCGGATACCGAGCTCATCGACCGCTACGCCCTGACCGTTCCGGCGCAAGCTCCTCCCGGCGACTACCAGGTCGAAGTCGGCCTCTATTCGCCGACGACCGGAGTACGGCTGAAAGCCCAAAGTGGTTCGGATCACGACAATCGGATTTTGCTCGGCACCGTCAAGGTTGGACGTTGATGGACCGGATCGGCATTCTTTCCCGGGCGACGTCGCGCTAAAGCTCCGGGCTTTCGGAGGAAGGCGCCGAGGTATTGATCTGGTTCATCGCCGCCGCGAGGCCATGGTTCAGCACAGTCTCGACGCCGTCCACCGCGCGGTCGACGATTGACTTGAGCTCGATTGCCTGGCTGGCGGTAAAGCTCTGGAGAACGTAGTCCACCGCGTCCATCCCCGGCGGTGGTCGGCCAATGCCGATTCGCAGGCGAGGAAACTGATCGGTTCCGACCTGATCGATAATGTTGCGGATACCGCGTTGGCCGCCGGAACTTCCCTTGTCGCGGAGGCGCAACCGTCCGAACGGAAGGTCCAGGTCGTCGGCGACGACCAGCAAGTTGTTCGGCGTGAGGTTGTTCAGCTTGAGGAGCGGCCGGACCGATTCGCCGCTGTTGTTCATAAAGGTTTGGGGCTTGGCGAGAATGATTTTGTAGCCGCCAACGGTGCCCTCGGCGACTTCGGCCCGGGCGCGCTGGCGATTGAAAGTCAGCCGCCAACGCTCGGCGAGCGCCTCCACGGCGACGAAGCCGACGTTATGGCGGGTCCGCTGGTATTCTCGTCCGGGATTGCCCAGGCCGACGATGAGCAGGGCCTTGCGCGCGCTATCCATGCCCGCCTATCCTTGCCCCAGTTGGACCGTTCCGATGACGGCGTGGTCGGTTCCTCCGACGCTCAGCCGCTGGCCGGTGACGTGGTCGTACAGGACCACGATGATGGGGTAACTGCCGTCCGGAAGATTCGCCGGAAGGGTCAAGGTCATTGGATCGTAAACGTCCTGGCCGGGCTGCCAGTCCGTCGTGGGCAAGGTGTTGTTCATCGGCATCGCGTCGCGCTGGGTGACCAGCTTACCTTGCGGGCTGAGCAGTTGCAGCGACGCCGTGTAGTCTTTTGGTGGTCGCGACAGCGCGTGCCAGTGCAGCGTAACGGTCAAGGTGCCTCCGGCTCGGGCGGCTAGCGAGGGCGGCGTGACGCCGACCAGCGCAATCGCCGAACCAAAGTGATCGTTGAGAGCGCGTTCCGCTGGCTTGAGCGACGTTCGGTAGACGACGACGCGGTCCACGTTGATTTTTTGTTCCGGCTCGGCGCCGTATCGCGCGCTCAGCCAGGTCTGGATAACCGGTAGCAAGGGTGACGGCGCTTCCGTGGTGTCGGTCACGAGAATGACGGTGTCGCGGCTGCCGACCGCGCGCTGGAGGGTCGCGTTCAGCGAGCGGTCGCCGGTCCAGGTTGGAAGCTTCGGTTGCGCCAGAACCGCCATCGGATGGTAATGCTCGCTATAGTACAGGCGATCGTAGAGCGACGGTTGGGTGAAGAGAAGCGCGGCGTTCGGGTCGCGATCGATCGCCGCGAGCAGTGGCGCATCGCCGCTCTTCGCCAGACTCGCCGCTAGGAGCCGTGGGCTGAGTGCGACTCCCGCGACGACCAGGGCCAGCAGACCGGCAGCGGCCGCGGGCGCGGCGAGACGCCGCCGCAGGCTGATCCAGCGTCGGGTCACCTCGGGATCGATGGCGGCGCCGGTCTCGACCGCGAGCCAGAACAAGAGGACTGTCCGAATCCCCACGCTCAGCCAGAGCAGGGGGTGAAGGTCGGGAAAGAGCGTGACGTACAGGTAGCCTTCGACGACCAGGTCGTCGACAATGAGGAGTATCGCCAGCACGGCCCCGGTCGTGTCGGGCAAAAGGAGAGCGATGAAGGGCAGCAGCCACTCGGTGAACTGAATACTGAAGCCTTTTGAAAGCAGCAGCAGAAGGGTGATCCCAAAACCGGTCAACGCGATGGCCGCGCGGGGCGTGCCCACGCGAATCGCGGCGGTCAGTCGCCAGAGAAAGAGCGCTGCCACGACGACGGCCGCGACATCCCACGGAATGGCTGAGTGCGACGGCGTGCCCCAGACGGCGCTCGGAAGGTAAAATAGGCGATCCGGCAGCGAGGCGACAGTTCCGGTGCCGTAGTAGCCGTCGAGCAGAGCCCAGGGGCTCTCCCACGAGCCGCGGGAAAAGACGTTCTGAAAGGTCGCGAGGAACATCGCGCCGCCCCGGAGGTAAAAGGGGACCGCGATCAGCAGCGTCGCGACGATGGCCGCGCCAATGGTCAGACCGGCGTCGATCCAGCGGCCGCGCCCTTTGGCGCCCGGACGAGACACGACGAGCGCGGCGGGCAGCGCAACCAGGGGAAAGAGCTTGACCATGACGCCGACCCCGGCCAGAACCCCACCAACCGTCGGGCGTCGCGCGACAATGCCGAGCAGCGCGAGGAGAAGCAGCGCCGTCGGCAGGGTGTCAAACCAACCCAGAATCGCGAAGGTCGGCAGGAACAGAGCGGCGTACAGCGTTGCCGAGCGTCGACCAAACGGTTTTCCCCAGAAAGCGTCTCCCAGGCGGTCGATCGCAAAGATCGTCGCGGCGTCGGCGATGGCGAGAACCCCGGCGAGCTCGAGGTCGAACCAGAAGTACGGTTGGGGCCCCGGCGGAAGGATCAGGCTAAGGCGATACGCCCCAACCGCCAGCCAGGGGAAGATTGGTGGATACTCGACCCAAAAGTGAATGTCCGGATAGAATCCCTGGGCGGCCAGCGTCGCCATTTCGTGATAGTAGCGAAAGTCCGACCAGTCGGGCGAACCGCCGTAGCGCAGGAGGAACATCGCGGGCACGCGAAAACCGATGGCCAGCACGATGAGCGTCGCGAGCGATAACCGCGGGACGGTCCAGCCCGCCCGGGTCTCCGGACCGTCGCCAACGCTTCGGTCGCCGGCACCGGCGTCGCCGAGAGAAAGCTTCACATTGGACTCGCTTCGTGGGATGAAGTGGCGCGGGATCAATACGCGTTAGGATCCTTCAGCACGACAAACAGGGTTTTCAAACAAATCTTGATGTCAAGCCAGATCGACCAGTTCTCGACGTACCAGAGGTCGTACGAGGTGCGTTCTTCAATCGACGTGCTGCCCCGCAAGCCGTTCACCTGGGCCCAGCCGGTAAGTCCAGCCTTTTCGCTGTGGCGATCGAAGTAGCGGGGAATCGTCTTGCGGAACTGCTCGACGAAGTACGGCCGCTCCGGCCGCGGTCCGACCAGGCTCATGTCTCCCACCAGGACATTGATGAACTGGGGGAGTTCGTCGAGGGAGTATTTCCGAAGGAACGCGCCGAGCCAGGTTCGTCGGGGGTCGCCCGGTCGCGCCCACACCGCGCCGGTGTCCCGCTCGGCATCGGCGTGCATGGTTCGAAATTTGATGATCGTAAAAGGTCGCCCGTCGAGGCCGACTCGCTCCTGAATCAGGAAAACTGGCCCCGCCGACGTCAACTTCACGAGAATCGCGATGAGCAGCATAATCGGCGACAAGAGAACCAGAATCAGGCTGCTGACCACCAGATCCATCGCCCGCTTCACGACAAGATTCCACCCGCGCAACGCGACATCTTTCACGCTGATCAGGGGAAGGCCGTTCATGTCGGTCGTGTTTACTCCGGACATCATGTATTGGAAAAGGTCCGGTACGACCTTGATGTTCACCCGGTCGCTGGAGCACTGGGTGACCAGATCGAGCAGGCGTCGTTGCGAGAGAGTCGGCATCGCGATGACGACGGTGTGGATCTGGTGGCGCCGGATGACCGTCCCGATGTTATCGAGCGTACCCAGCACCGGAAGACCGTGGGCGAAGCTGAGTTCCGCGGAGTCGGCAAGGAAGCCAATCGGGCGATATCCCATACCCGGCGAGTGACGGACCCGATCGATGACCAAATTCGCGGATTCGCCGGTTCCGACGATGAGCAATCTTTCGGTTCCTACCCCGCGACTGCGTAGCGCAACCTGGAAGTGGTAGATCGCGGCGCGTTCGACGACGACCAAAATAATCGTGAAGATCCACGCCATGCCGACCATCAGGCGCGACGAACTGACGTCGTGCCACATGATGGCGCTGGTGACGATCGCCAGCGCGGTGCCGACCGAGACGCTGGCAAAGATCAAGTACACGTGGTCGACCCAGGAGATGGCCCGCCGAGGGCGATAGAGATTATTCGTGGCGATCGCGATGGGGGTTGCGATGAGCATTGTCGCGAGGTAGCCATAATAATTTTCTAGCGGGTGATACTCGGTATAGGGAATGATGTCGAAGGGGAAACGCAGCACATAGGCGAGGATCGTCCCCGCGAGGACGGCGATCAGGTCCGCCGCCAGGAGGGCGAGCGTCCAATGGACGATCGCGGTTCGCGCCGCGCTTGTCGGATTGTCGGCGTCCCCCTTTTTTTGCGGGGGAAGATCGAGTCGGGTTAACTCCACGTCAGTTCGCTAGCGAGCGCGGCCGGAGCCCGCTCTGCGCCAGGGCCAGGCTCGCCCGCGCGTAAATCGCCGCGACGACGAGCCAGCGCACCGGCAAGATTGTCTGGGGCGCGTAGTGCTTCCGAAAGAAGATCAGCATCGCCGAATAAAACGCGATCACCGACTGCGTGTTACGCTGTCGACTACTCGCCCGCTTATAATGATTGACGGTGACCTGACCGTTGTAGACGATCTTCCAGCCGGCCTGCCGGATTCGCAGCGCCCAGTCGAGATCCTCGCCGTACATAAAGAAGCTCTCGTCCAGCAATCCGACCCGCGGCAAAACCTGACCGCGTACCAGCATGAACGCTCCGACGACCGAATCGACTTCCGCCACGGCCGCGGGGTCGAGAAAGGTTAAGTTGTAACGACCGAATCGCCGGCTTCGGGGAAAGAGCTTACCCAGGCCGGAAAAGTGATAGAACGACACCAGGGGAGTGGGAAAGCTCCGCCGGCAGGCAAGATCTAACGAGCCGTCGCGGAGAATCAGGCGCGGACCGGACGCTCCGACGTCTGGTCGGGCATCCAAGAACCGAACCATCTCGGCGAGAGCGTTCGGAGGAAGCTCAGTATCGGGATTCAAGAGCAGTACGTAGCGGGGTAGCCCTTCCGCCTCGGCGCGAGCGAGGATCTCGCGAAGCGCGACATTGTTTCCCCGAGCAAATCCCCCATTGCCGGCTTCCTGTACCTGAACCCCGGGAAACTCCGCCCGGACCATCGCGGCGCTGCCGTCTCGGGAACCGTTGTCGACGACCCAGACCTGGATGTGCAAGTCCGAAACGGACCGCTCGATCGAACGAAGACACGCCCGCAATAGCTCGCGGACGTTGTAGTTCACAATAACGATCGCCAGGTCAGTCATCAGGGTTCCCTCGGCGAGGTCAGTCGCCTGAGCGCATCAGCGAATCCCGGCGCGGCTTCGCCAGGCGAGGCCAACCGGGTATCCGCACATCTTCGCGACATCGCCAACCCCACGGAGTATTGGGACGAGCACAATCGCCAGGAACTGTTCGGGTAAGGTGAGTCCATCCAGGTCGCGCGCGAGGCGACGGTACGGTCGATACAGGTAGAGCCCGGCACAGATTGCCGCGGCTAGCCAGGTTCGTTTATACCAGAATCCAAGAACCGAGGCAAGCGGCGCCAGGACGTAGGTTAGATAACGAATGATGTGACGACGGGGCCAGAGGTTCGCCTTGCCATCGCCGCGGGCGTACAGGTAGTACTGCTTCGCGAATGTCGCCAGCGACGTTCGCGGCCGGTAGTACACGAGCGCGTTCGGCGCCCAGGCGAACCTCAGATTGGCGCGTCGAAGGTTCAAATCAAAAACGACGTCTTCACAGTAATCGAGCCATTCCGGGTAGCCGCCCGCCTGCCGCCACGCCGCGCGAGTATAGGCGATGGATCGCGACGACGGGATGAAACGATCCGGATCGATCTCGTCGGCGTGGGGAAGGGTTGTCGCGGCCAGCGCTCGCTCGAAAAGCGATTGCGGAGCCGCCTGAAAGAACCCCATGACGACGTCACATCCGCTTGCGAACGGCGCGACCAGAGTTTCGAGCCAGCGCGGATCCAGACGAGTGCCCGCGTCCGTGCAGGCAATGATCTCTCCCGAGGCCGCCTCGATAGCGCGATTTCGTCCGGCGGCGATGTTCGCTCCCGGGCAGTGAAGCAAGCGAATCGGCGTGCCGCGGTCGATCCATCCCTGAACGATCGCCACGGTCAGATCGGTCGATCCGCCATCGCTGATCACGATCTCGTCGGGTTGACGGGTCTGGGCCAGGAGTGACCCGATCAGGTCGTTGACGGTGGCTTCTTCATTTCGAACGGTGACGACAACTGAGACCCGCAACGTCTCCTCCCCGCGATCAGAAAGCCTACTCCGATGATCCCACCGGTCAATTGCCAGTACAAGATGTCTCGCGGCGACTCGCGATCGGCGACCAGTCCGTCGATTCCCACTGGCCCGGACAGAACCCGAATGACGACGTGGTGGACGCCTGGCCCGAGTCCATCGGCGATTGGGTGGCGTACTCCCCAGGCTTCACCGGGAGCGCCGAGGTCGAGAATCGCGGCGTTTCCCTGGCGAGGCAGCCGATTCGCCTTGTACGGGCTGCCGTCAATGGTAATCGCCAGCTTTCCCCAGCGCGGGCCAACCGGCGTAACCAGATCTAACCAACTCGCGTCCAGATCGAACGTCAGCGTCGCGCCCGGGGTCGTCGACAGGTTGTAACCGCCAAGCACGGCGCGCTGGTCGCTCTGATGACTCCATCCGCTGCCCCAATGGAGGGCGTAATAGTCCTCCTGATGATAGCCGCGGTAGACGACCGGTGGAGCCGTCATCAGCTTCTGTAACGCATAGTACACCGGCTCGGGCTTCCAGTCGATACTGACCAGATCAAAATAGTATTGGGGTAATTTAAGGTCGCTCGGCTGCACCATGCGGAAGTGCCAGACCGCCATATTTCCCATCCATGGCCATTGCTGCTCGGCGCGTTCGAAGGCTCGGACGGTGTAGGCCGCCTGAATCGCGCGGCTGACGCTGCCAAAGAGGTTGGCGCCGGTCCAGTCGGCCGGAAGCGAGTCCCAGCCGATCTCCGATGCCCAGATGGGCTTGCTGGCGTCGCCGTTCTGGACCATGATCCCGCGGAGCACGACCGGGCGCGAGAAGTTGACATCGGTGGTGCGCTCGAACCGCCAATCGTCGGGCCCGTTGCGGAGGCCGTAGGCGTTGACGCTCAGCACGTCGAAGCAGGGGCGGGCGCCGGCGTCGTACATCCCCTGCAAGAACGGGACGTCGCTCGTCGCTCGGTCGCTGTTCTCGACGGTCGGGGCGAGCGCGGCGGTGAGGATGACCGCGCTGGGGTCGACGGCCTTCGCCTTCCGGTACGCCTCGCAGAGCAAGGCGGTGTATTCCTCGGGGGTGGCCGGCCGATTTCCCCATTCAAACGCCAGATTCGGCTCGTTCCAAATCTGGTAGTAGTGGACCTTCCCTTTGTATCGCTTGACGACCGCGGCGACGAAGTCGCCGTAGTCCTGATACCACTCCGGCGGCGAGCGATAATCGCTGACTCCCGGGCGTGCCCAGGACGGCGAGGTATCGATGCGGAAGATCACCTGAAGGCCGCGTTCGTTCGCGAGTTGGACGATTTGATCGTACTTCGCCCAGGAACTTCGGCCCGGCACGGCGCTGTCCAGGTATTGTCCCTTCGTGGGCCGCTCTACCGCGTCCCATTCCAGTTCTTGCTTGATCGCGTAAAAACCGGCCGCTTTGATCATGTCCAGGCTGCGGGCGATGTCGGAGGTCTTGACCTCTTGATCCAAAAATACGTTGACGGCGTATGGAGGCTGACTCGCGTGGGCGATTGGCACCAGGTCGTCGGTCTGAATGGTCGGGGCGGTGGCAATGGAATAAATGGAGATCAGGTCATTCTTGAACTGAACGCCAAGCAATTCAGCAGTGGAGTGGCGGATTGTCTCGCGCTCGACGAACGCCACTGCCAGGAAGAGCACTCCAAAAACGATGATCAGTGTCAACCGGCGTCCAAAGGGAAACCGGCGCCCGCGCGCCGGGCGTGGTGTAAGATCGTTCATTGGTGGGTCCAAGGATTCGGCCACGATGTGGTCGTCATTCGATCGTCACTAGTGATCGTCAGGTCGTCGTCGGACTGGTAATCGACTGATAGATCCGGTCGAGTTCGGGCAGCAAGACATGCCAATCGAACTCGCGGACGACCAGTTCGCGTCCATTGCGCGCGAGGTCGGCGCGGAGTTTCGGATTCTCCAGTGCCTCTACGGTTCGCGCGGCGAACTCTTCGGCGGTATCGGCGAGGGATGCGTGAACGCCGTCGCGGGCGCCGACCCCGGACATGCCGAGCGTCGTCGAGATGACCGGCGTTCCGGTTGCCATCGCCTGCACTACCTTGAGTCGGACGCCGCTACCCATACGCATGGGTACCGCCAGGACATCGGCACGGGCGAACCACTCTCGCTCGTCGGCAACCGGACCGATGACCTCGATCCCGTCCCGTCCCCCCACGCGGAGGATGCGCGCGGGCGCGTCGCGACCGACGATCAGCAGGCGCGCGCTCGGCGCGGCGGCGCGAACGCGCGGCCAGATTTGGCTGGTAAGCCAGTCCATGGCGTCCAGATTCGGACGATAATCGAGTTTTCCGATGAACAGGACGACCTGGTGGCTCGCGACACGCTCCAAAGGCGTGTAGTACCCGGTGTCGACTCCGTTCGGAATGAGCGCTGGTTGAACGTCAGGTGCCAGGCGGCGGAGCGCCGCGCGGTCTTGCTCGGAAACCGCGATGACTCGGCGCGCCGATCGCAGGGTTTGGCGCTCGAAGCGGCGCAGGCGCCCCGCCTGAATCCAGGAGTAAACAGCGCCCGGCCAATCTCCGGCCGCGCGACTTGCGAGATAGGCGCTCGCCTGGAGGACGTATTCGGCATTGTGCTCGTCGAAGATGACCGCGGCCCGACTATCACCGCGGGCGGCGTTCCAGAGGGCAACCATTTCCAGCCCCTCGATTTGTACCGCGTCGTAGGTCTCTTCGGCCAGCAGGGCGCGCAACCGTCCGATCATCGCTGGCGACCAGAGCCGGTAGGCCAGGTCCGCTCCGATCGAGCCGAAAAGGACGCGCAACCGGTCGGTCGGGCCGCGGCGCGGCGGGGGAACGATCTCGACGCGGTGGGCGGATTGCCGCAACGCCCGACTGGCCTCCTCGTCGTTCGGGTTGCCAAATCCAGCCAGGGTCACCTCGTGGCGCACACCGAGCCAGCGCAACAGGTACAGATTGCGCAGGGCCGCGCCGTGATCCGGCGGATAGGGCACTCGGGGCGCGAGCATCAAGATGCGCACGCCGCCTCCCGATAGACTTTTTCGGTTTGTCGCGCCACGGCTCGCCAGGAGTAGCCAGCCGCCCGGACCGGTCCGGCCGCTGCCAATCGCGCGCGCAACCCGCCGTCTTCCCAGAGCCGGGCCAGGGCCTCGGCGATCGCCACTTCGTCGAGGGGATTCACGGTCACCCCGGCTTCCCCGACAACTTCGACGAGCGCGGACCCCTCGGCGACGAGGGTCGGACAGCCGCAGGCCATGGCTTCCAGCGCGGGAAGGCCGAACCCCTCGTACAGGGAAACCAGGACGTGGGCAACCGCGCCATTGTAGAGCGCGACGAGGTCGTCGTCGGCAACCCGGCCGAGAAAGCGGACCGCGCTCCCCAGGGGCCGCGCCACGGATTCCAGGTCGTCGCTGAGCCATCCCCGGTTGCCGGCGACGGCGAGAAGCGGAGCGCCGTCGCCAAAGCGCTCCCGGAATCGACCGAAGGCGCGCAGCAGGCGGGGCAGATTTTTCCTTGGTTCCAAAGTTCCTACAAATAGCAGAAATGGACGGTCCAGCCCGAACCGCTCGCGAACCCGATCTCGAGCCCACGCGGGGTCCAATGGTCGGAACGCGGGCTCGACGCCTTCTGGAATCACCGCGACTTTCGCCGCGATGCGCGCGTCGACCAGCTCCAGCAGGTCCCGTCGCGTCGTTTCGGACACCGCGATAACCCGCTCGGCTTCCTGGACGGCTCGCCGAATCTGGCCATAGTAACGCTGGCTGGCCGGGGTTAGCAACTCCGGAAAGCGCAGAAAGGCCAGGTCGTGCACGGTGATCACCCGCGCGAACCGACCAAAGCGAAACGGCGGGATAAAGTCCGGACTGTGGAGAACCCGAATGGCTTGCCCCTCCGACGCGCAACGCACCGCCAGTCCGAGAACTTCCAGCCCAAGGGCCCAGCGCTCCCAGCGGTGGTGAGGAGGAGTCCAGAGGCGACGGGTTGGCAGATTCGCGAGCGGCTCGGAGTCCCGGCGGCTTTGCAGCGCCAGGACGTCGAGGCCGCTCGCGGCGGTCAGTCCCCCAAGCAAGCCGCGGATGTAGGTCGCGGTTCCAGCGCGCTGGTAGGCCAGCAAACGCGCGTCGATCGCCACCCGCAGCACCGTTTCGTCGTCCCTCAACTGGATCGCATGACCGGCGGATTATACCAGAAGTCCTAAACTGGCATCGCCCGCCGGGAGTGGGCACGCCCGATCTTCGCGGTGTCTTCGCGATGGCCGGAGATCACCCGCACGCCCTCGTCGAGTTTGTGGGCGATATTCTCCGAGTTGGCGCCCTCCAGGAACGCGACGCCGTACTTCCGGCAAGCGGCGAAGATGCGATTCCGGGCCTCGGCCATCTCTGGCGGATACGGGTTCGGCATACGATTGTAGCCCAGAGACAGGCTGAGATCGCCAGGGCCCAATTCGGCGAAGCCGAGACCGGGAACCGCGAGGATCTCCTCGCAGTGGGCAACGCCCTCCGGGCTTTCGAGCTTGACGCCGAGGAGCAGTTCGCCGCGTGGATTCAAGGGCCAGGGGTCGCAGCGCTCCAGGTACTCTTCGGTCGATACTCCCCAGATTGGCGTGGCGCTTGGTTCCGAGCCACGACCGCGCGTTCCGACGCCCAGATAGGGCCGCTCGCCGGCCGCGCTCGCGCCGGCTCCTCGGCTACCGTTGCCTTGGAGTCGTTCCATGGGCGTGGCGCGGTGCGGATCCAGGCCCGCGCTGTTGTGCGGGTACCGGCAGGACTCGACGAAGGTGCGGACCGCCGCGGCGGACTCGGCCTGGCAAAGGAGGACGCCGTGGACGCCACGGGCGAGGATCTGTCGAAACTGCCAGGCGTTAAAGTGGACGTTCTGCTCGTCGGTGCCGTTCACCGGCGCTTCGACGATCACCGTCGGCACGCGATGGCCGGAGTTCGTGGGACCACCGGCGCAGAGTCCGCGCATGTACTCGGCGAGTCCGCCCAGGTCGAAGGATCCGTGTTCCATGCCGACGTTGATGTAGTCGGCCCAGGTGTGGGCATCTTTGACGCCTTGCTCGAACGTGAGGACGTGTCCGGTATGGCCGCCGACGTAGTAGATGGCCTGGTCTTGCTCCAGTAACTCAATCGCCCGGTTGATTCGATTGGTCAAACGAGCCCTCCTGAATCGTGTCGGAACCAGGCGAATGGTCTCGCCCCGCTCCGCGCGTTCAGGATAACCTATGGCCTACCACTTTGTCAGTTATCGGGCGCGGGCGACGCCGCGACGGGTCGACGCGCGTGGGTTGTTCATTGGTCGAGTATTTTGCGGACCCTTTCGAGCAGGCTCTGGGGAGTAAAGGGTTTGGCAAAGAACTCTGGTGCCGACTGCTCCAGTCCGTCGCGGGGGACTAGATTTTCGGCGTAGCCAGACATATAGAGGGCCCGGGCGCCCGGGTGAACCCGGCGGACCGACGCGACGACCTCGTGTCCGCTGAGTCCAGGCAGCACGATGTCGGTGAGCACGAGGTGGATTGGCGCGGTGGAAGCCTCCGCGACCTGTAACGCCTCGGCCCCATTTGCCGCTTCGAGAACCTGGTAGCCCGCCTTTTCGAGGGCGACTCGCGTTAGCACGCGCACCGGCTTTTCGTCTTCGACGACGAGGATGGTTTCGACGGCCCCGACCGGGCAAGGCGGCTGGCTCGGGAGCTTTTCGAGGGGGCGAGGTTCGTCGACCCGGGGAAGGAGAATTCGGAAGGTCGTTCCGCTCGCCAGGCGGCTCTCTACCTGAATGTCGCCGCCACTTTGCTTGACGATGCCGTAGACCGCGGCGAGGCCGAGTCCGGTGCCCCGGCCGGGCGCTTTGGTCGTGAAGAATGGCTCGAAGATTCGGGCCCGGGTCGCCTCGTCCATGCCGACACCGGTGTCGTGAACCGTCAGCACGACGTATCCCCCCGACGGCAGGCCCGGCGAGCGGGAATCCGGGGCGACCAGGTCGCGATTGGCGGTGTCGACGATCACGGTGCCCCCGCGCGGCATGGCATCTCGGGCGTTGGCTACCAAATTGAGCAAAATCTGATCGAACTGGCCGGCGTCCATCCGAACCGTTCCAAGATCTGACGCCAGGATCGTGCGCAAGCTGACCTGGTCGCCGACCAGCTGGCCGAGAATTCTCAAGAGGCGTTTGACCGACTGATTCAGGTCGATCTCCCGGGGCGCGATGATTTGCCGACGGCCGAATGCCAGTAGTTGGCCAGTGAGCGCCGTCGCCGTCTCACTCGCCTTGATGATCTCGGCGATGGCGTCGGATTCGAGGCTGTCCGGAGGCAAGCGGTCGGCGAGAAACTCGCAGAAACCGCCGATAATGGTTAGCAAATTGTTGAAGTCGTGGGCAACGCCCCCGGCTAGTTGGCCGATCGCTTCCAGGCGACGCGCCTGGCTGAGTTGCTCTTCGAGTTGCCAGCGATCGGAGACGTCGCGGAAAACCACGACAACACCGCCCAACTGATCGCCATCCCAAACCGGGTGGCCGACGTACTCGACTGGAAAGACCGTGCCGTCATGGCGACGGATCAGGCGTACCCGCGGCCGAGAGATGTCCGCCAGGTCGGCGGGGGTGGTCGGAGTTAAGGGCGATGGGGCGATGTCGCCGGCCTCATCCACTCGGACCAACGATTCAAGGTGGTGGCCCCGAAGTTCTTCGGCCGGGTAACCAAGGATGCGCGCGGCCGCGCGATTCACAAAAGTGCAGACTCCGGCGAGATCGACGCCGACGATGCCCTCGCCGGTCGATTCGAGAAGCAACCCGGTTTGCCGACGTTCCTGCTCGGCGGCTTCGACGGCCCGACCGCGCGCGACGACCACCGAGGTCAGGTCGGCGAGGAGAGCTAACGCCGCCAGGAGCGCCGGATTGATCGCCTCCAAGCCGCGGCGGCTGACGACGATAACTCCAATGGCCTCGTCGCCAAAAGCCAGGCGCGCCCGCGCTCGTACGCTCGGTTCCGCGGTCGGTTCGACGACGATTCTTCCCCCGTTCTCCGCGTTCGGGAACGCGAGAAGCTCTCCCGCTGCGCGCCGGACGGTGTGTTCGTCGACCTCAGCGCCGCCTGGGTTCGTTCCCCAGGTGCCACGCAGGAAGCGCCGATCGACGGAATCCAGGAGCCAGATGCTCGCGGAGGGAAAGCCGAGGCGTACCAGGCCGGAGCGCAGGTGTCGCAACCAGACGTCCGGGGCCGGCTGGTTCGCGGCCACGGCGGAGATCTCTTCGAGAAATTGAAGCAGCGCGGTTGCTTCACGGGCGAGGTCGTCGCTCACGTTTCCTCCCTACCCCGGCGGGATTGCCGTGGCGCGCATGCGAGCCGCGCGATTGGCTCGACCGGTTCCGATCATTATGGGAACGGTTTGGGGGATCGGCAATCGGTCAAAAGGCGGAGTTGATCGGCGCGTTATGGCGACGTTTCTCGTCCTTTCGCCGCACCGAGGTGGGCCCATTCTGTGCCGGCGAAACATACCGAATGGGTGGACAATGGGCCTAGTATGGAATTGGGCGAGCGCGCGGGCGCTCGTGACATTGTTGGGACGTCCCGGCACCGGGAGGTTTGCGCTCTGATCCAGTTCACCGCCTCTCGACGATTTGTCTTGACCCGCGACTTTAGCGACGACGTCGCCCGGCTGCGCGCCTACAACCAGCGCCGGTTGCGCCTGCGCGCGGTACCGGTTTCGGCGATCCGGGGAACCGTCGGCCGTGGCGATCTGCTTCAATCGTCGCGCCTCAGGGAATGGACCCATACTCAACGCTACCGGAATATCCTTCGCGCCATGTCAGCTGGAGTCTCGTTTCCTCCGGTCGAGCTGTACCTGCTCGACGGCTGCTATTACATCCGCGACGGTCACCACCGAGTCGCGGCCGCCTGCCAGATCGGCATTCTGGACCTCGACGCGGAGGTCACCGAGTGCCTGCCGACGACGGATTCCCTCGCGGCGGCCTGGCACGCCGAGCGAACCGCATTCGAGCGCGACACCGGCTTGATGGATCCCCACGTCCGCCGGTCCGACGGCTACGCCTTGCTGCGCCGCCAGATTGCCGAACACGGCTGGTATCTCGGCGAGCGCGGTCAACCACCCCACTCGTTTGCCGAGGCGGCCGCGCGCTGGGAGCGGGAGATCTACCGACCGGTCCTCGCGCTGCTCGATCGATTCGGAATGCTGACGCGTCTGGCCGATCACACCCCCACCGAGCTATACCTGGCAGTCTGCGATCACAAGTGGTACCGTAGTGAGCGCCTGGAGCGGGACGTCGGGTTCCCCAATGCCGTGGCCGGCTACGCGCGGCTCCAACGCCCCGGTCTGCTGGGCCGCCTCCTTGACTGCCTCGAGGTCGTGACGGCATCGCTTCACGCGTTGACCGAGATTCACTTCGGCTTGAACCTGGAGGGTTGATGCCGCCCGGCCACCGACTTTTCGCGGCGACCTACGATTTTCTGACCGGTCCCGGGGAGCAGCGACTCCTCGGTCCGGTGCGCGCTGAGGTCGTCCGGCCAGCTATCGGCCGCGTGCTGGAGGTGGGCGTGGGCACCGGCGCCAATTTCCCTTACTACCAACCGGGCGTCGTTTCGGAACTCTTCGCGACCGATCCGGACCCTTTCATGCTCAAACGGGCCGAGCGAAAGGCCGGAAAGCTCGCCCTCCCAATCAACTTTCGCCTTTCCCCGGCGGAGGATCTCCCCTTTCCGTCCGAGGCGTTCGACACCGTGGTTGTCACTCTGGTGCTCTGCAGCGTCGAAGATCCGGCGCGCGCCCTCGCCGAGATCCGACGAGTGCTGCGGCCCGGCGGAATCCTCCGCTTCATCGAGCACGTTCGGGCTGAGGATGGCTTTACGGCGCGGTTCCAGGACGTCCTGACCCCGGCCTGGCGGCAAATGGTGGGCGGCTGCCGTCTCAACCGCCAGACACATCGAGACATCGAAGCGGCCGGTTTCACGATCGAGAAATTCCGGGAACATCGGTTACGGGGAACGCCGCTCCACAAGCTGATTGTCGGCGTTGCCCGCTCCTGACGTCCGCGCCGGCAGTCCAGGTCGTCGGCCGACCGCGGTAAGCGATGGTCGACGACGAGTACCGCGGTAACCGAGAATTGCCGGCTGGCCGACCTGGCGCGCCAGACTGCCGGCTAGACGTCCAACCAGCCAGACAAGCGCGAGAGCCAGCAACGCCCAGAGCAGGTCGCAATCCGAAATACTCGGCACGCAGATCTCCGACGATCAACGCGCGACGCCCGGTGCGGGACTTGCCGGAAGAAGGGATAAAAGTCGTCCGGGAGGAGCAAACCCGGCCCATGATGCGAGGGTTTATCGCCAACGTCGTCGGTACCGGTGTCACCGTGGTTGGGATTCTCATCCTGGTCAGTACCGCGGCACTCCTGGGATACGGCCAGTTCGAGCAAGCCACCCTGGCGAAACAGGCCGCCGAGCTGCGTCCGGTACCGTTCGCGCCGAGCGCGGTTTCGACTCGGGCCGCGGCGAACGCGGCGTCGCCTCACGCACCGATCGCCGCGCCAGCCGCGGTTAGCGCTACGGCGCCCGTGGATACCACCCCGGCCGCGCCCGACCCGACCGCGGTATCACCAACCGCCGCGCCAGTTCTCCGGATCGCCGCGCCGTCAATCAGCCTCGACGCCCGGGTGGCCGAATCGCCGGTCGTGAACGGCCAGTGGATCATTCCCAAGTTCGAGGCCGGACACCTTCAGGGAACCGCGCAGCCGGGAACCGGTGGCAACGTGGTCCTCGCCGGCCACGTCGAGAGCATCACCAGCGGCGACGTCTTCGCGAACATCGCCCAATTGCAGCCCGGCAACTCGATCGAGGTCTACACCCGCGACGCGCGGGTGACCTACGTCGTTCGGAAGGTCGAGCAGGTCAGCAACGCCGACCTGTCGGTGCTGAAGCCGGGAAAGCACGAAACCCTGACCCTGATCACCTGCAGCGGTTCCTGGCTTCCCTTCCAACACGACTACAGCCAGCGGACCGTCGTCGTGGCCGACCGGACCTAACCCCCTAGCCCCTTTCCCGACGCGGGAAGGGGCGGGGGGTTAGGTCCGGCCAGAGCCAGTGCAGACCGGCTAAGTAAACCATATTGGAGCTAGAGGGCGGTGAGGCAGTTGAGACGGGGTGTTTTCGTATCGGTCGTCGCGCTCGGACTGATCGTCGTCGGCGGCTTGAGCCGGTTGGCGCCGGACAGCCGACCGTTACCGAAGACAGCGCGCCCATCAACCGTCGCGCCACGATCGACGACCGACGAGGTTCGCTCGAGCCTGGCCACGGCGATTTCGACTCCGGCTATTTTACCGACCGTCATCCCGACGGTTTCGCAAACCCGCTCCACTCGGCCTTCGCCCGAGCCCACGGCGGCGAAGATTCCGGAGCCGCTCGGGACGCCGGCTCGGATCCTCGCGTCGCCTCGGCTGGCGTACACGCCGGTCGGCGTCGCGGTGGATCCGCATCGCCAGCGACTCTACGTCGTCGACGCCGGTAACGAAACCGTCGACGTGGTCGACGAATCCACGACAACCGTTCTGGACACGATCCCGGTGAGGGGCGGTCCGGTTGGCGTCGCGGTCGACGGGACGGCTGGCCGGGTGTACGTCGCGCTCAGCCACCGCAACCGGGTCGCGATCGTCGACGCAACCACGGACCAGCTGGTTAACGAGGTCGCGGTAGGGACATCGCCGGAGGGGGTCGCGGTCGACCCTTCGACCCAGCGCGTTTTCGTTGCCAACGTGGGCGGCAACACGGTGTCCGTGATCGACGGCACGACCGGTCGGGTCGTCGCCGATATACCGGTGGGGCAGCGACCCCAGGCCATCGCGGTCAACCCAACTACCGGCCGCGTCTACGTCGCGAACGTGCTGAGCAACACCGTTTCGGCGATCGACGAGGCGACGAACCAGGTCGTCGCGACGATTCAGGTTGGCGATCAACCCGACGGAGTCGCGGTGAATCCCCGGCTCGACCGGATCTACGTGGGCAACTACCTCGGCGGGACGGTGTCGGCGATCGACGGCGCGACGAATCAGGTGACGGCCACGATTCCGGTGGGTGACGGCCCGTTCGGCCTCGCCGCCGACGTCCGCACTGGCCGGGTGTACGTGGCGAACTACGTCGCGAATCAGGTCGCCATCCTCGACGGAGCGACCGATCGCCTCGTCCAAACCCTCCCGAGCCCCGGCGGACCCTACGCCGTCGCGCTGGATCCCAGCCTTGGCCGGATCTACGTCGCCAACAGCGATGGCCACGATGTGACGGTGATCGCGCGGTAGTAAGCGGGCGGGACACCAACTCAGGCGGCGGCCCAGAGGTCGCTGAACAACTCCGCTTGCTGGAGAACGGTTTGGGTCGCGGCATCCTGCTTATCCGGAGGGTAACCGTGCTTGCGGAGGATCCGCTTCACCAGAACCCGCAACTGGGCCTGCACGTTCTCGCGGAGCGTCCAGTCGATCGTCACGTTCTTGCGGACGGTCGTGACGAGTTCGCGCGCGATACCCTTGAGTGTCGGCTCGCCTAGCACCTTGACCGCGCTGTCATTGGTTTCCAGCGCGTCGTAGAAGGCGAGTTCGTCGTCGGACAAGCCCAGTTCCTCGCCCCGAGCGTTCGCGCGGCCCATGTCCCGGGCGAGTTGGATCAATTCTTCGATCACCTGGGCCGATTCGACGGCCCGGTTCTGGTACTTGCGGATCGCCCCGTCGAGCAACTCGGCGAAGGATCGCGCCTGAACGACGTTGCGGCGGGACCGGGACCGGATCTCACCCCGAAGGAGCTTCTCTAAAAGCTCGACGGCGAGGTTGCGCTGGGGCATGCCCTGGACCTCGGCGAGGAACTCGTCAGACAGAATCGAAATATCCGGCTTCTTGAGGCCGGCCGCGGCGAAGATATCGACGATATCCTCGGAGACGACCGCCCGAGAGACGATCTGGCGAATCGCGTGGTCCAGGTCGTCGGCGGGCCGGGCGTTGCCAGGTGCGTTCTTGACGAGCACAGCGCGCACCGCCTGAAAGAAGCCCACGTCGTCGCGGATGTGGAGCGCCTCGTCGTGGGGCACTGCGAGCGCGAAGGCTTGCGAGAGCGCGGTGACCGCGTTTTGGAGTCGGGCCTTGCCGTCCTTCTGGGCGAGGATGTGCTCCTGGGCGGCCGGGAGGAGCGTGACGCGTTCCCGCGCCGGTCCAGTCGTCCAACGGGACCAGTCGAAGCCGTGAAAGAGACCGCGGCAGATCTCGTACTCCCTGAGCATCACCGCGACCGCCTCGTCCTGGTCCAGCGCCGCTTTGCCGGTGCCGCCGCTCTCGGTGTAGGTCGCCAAAGCCTGCCGTAGCTCATCGGCGAGGCCGAGGTAGTCCACCACCAGACCACCCGGTTTGTCTTTGAAGACCCGATTCACCCGGGCGATGGCTTGCATCAAGGCGTGGCCGCGCATCGGCTTGTCCAGGTACATCGTGTGGAGGCTGGGCGCGTCAAAGCCGGTGAGCCACATGTCGCGCACGATCACCATCTTGAAGGGATCGTCGGGATTCCGGAAGCGGTCGGCGAGCGCCTCCCGGCGTGACTTACTGCGAATGTGCTCCTGCCAATCGGTCGGGTCGGACGCCGAGCCGGTCATCACTACCTTGAGCGCGCCCTGATCGTCGCCTCTGTCGTGCCAGTCCGGTCGGAGTGCGACGATCTCGTTATAGAGATCCACGCAGATCCGTCGACTCATACAGACGATCATCGCCTTGCCGTCCAGCGCCGCGAGGCGGTTCTCGAAGTGCTCGACGAGGTCGCGGGCAATGAGTTTGATCCGGTTCTCGGCGCCGACGACGACTTCGAGCTGGGCCCACTTCGTCTTGAGCTTTTCCTTACGCTCGACCTCCTCGCCCTCGGTGGCCTCTTCGAAGGTGGGGTCGATCCTCGGCCGCTCGGATTCCTTCAGCGCCAGCTTCGCCAGCCGACTCTCGTAGTAGATCGGCACGGTCGCGCCATCCTGGACCGCCCGCTGGATGTCGTAGATGCTGATGTAGTCGCCGAAGACGGCGCGGGTGTTCGCGTCGGTCTTCTCGATGGGGGTGCCGGTGAAGCCGATGAACGAGGCGTGCGGGATGGCGTCGCGGAGGTGCCGGGCGAAACCGTCGATGAAGTCGTACTGGCTGCGGTGGGCCTCGTCGGCGATGACCACGATGTTGCGCCGGTCCGAGAGCACCGGGTGACGGTCGCCCTTTTCCTCGGGCAGGAACTTCTGGATCGTCGTGAAGACGACGCCACCGGAGGCAACCGCGAGTTTCGCGCGTAAATCGGCGCGGTCGGCGACCTGGACTGGCGGCTGGCGCAGGAGATCCTGGCAGCGGGCGAAGGTGCCGAAAAGTTGATCGTCCAGGTCGTTGCGGTCGGTGAGGACGACGATGGTCGGGTTCGCCATCGCCGGATGCAGGATCATCCGCCCGGCGTAGAACGCCATCGTCAGGCTCTTGCCGGACCCCTGAGTGTGCCAGACCACGCCAACACGTCGGTCGCCGGGATCGCCACCCGGTCGGGTTCCCGATTCGTAGCGTCCGTTCGCGTCCCGCACGCGGTCGCTCCCGGGAGACGAGGCGCGCAGGGTTTCCGCGATCGCGACGTTGACGGCGTGGAACTGGTGGTAGCCGGCCATTTTCTTGGTCAGCTTACCGGCGCCCTGATCCTCGAAGGCGACAAAGTAGCGTAGCAGGTCGAGGAAGCGGCGCTTGTCAAAAACGCCTTCCAGCACGACCTGAAGCTCGGCGAGGTTAGGCGCGGCGAGGTCGCGACCGGCGATCGTTCGCCAGGGCTTGAACCATTCCTTCCCCGCGCCCAAGGCGCCGATCCGCGCCTGGACACCGTCCGAGGCGACGAGCGCGACGTTGCTGGCGAAGAGGGCGGGAATCTGGGCCTGGTAGGTCTGGAGTTGTTGGAAGGCGGTCCAGACGTCGACGCTCTCGTCGGCGGGGTTCTTGAGTTCGATCACCGCGAGCGGGAGGCCGTTGACGAAGATCACGACGTCCGGGCGGCGGTTATGATGCGATTCGACGACGGTAAACTGGTTGACGGCGAGCCAATCGTTGTTCGCGGGATCGTCGAAGTCGATCACCGTCGCCTGGGCACCGGCGATCGAGCCATCCAGCCGCCGATACTCGACGGTGACGCCGTCGACGAGCATGCGGTGGACGGCGCGGTTGCGCTCCAGGAGCGACGGCGCGTCGGCTCGCGTGATCTTTCGATAGGCGTCTTCGATCGCGTCGGCCGGCAGGTCCGGGTTAAGCCGTTCCAGGGCCTGGCGCAAGCGACCTTCCAGAACCACGTCGTGGTAGCCCGGGTCGGAGCGCTCGGCGTCGGGTTGGCCGGCGGCGATGGCCGGGCCGTGCAGGATTGAGTAGCCCAGTCCTTCGAGCCAGGCGAGGGCGGCTTCTTCGACGACGGATTCGGTGAAGGCAGTCACGATGCCGTCTCCCGTGGGCGTTCCGCGTCCAAATCCCAGCGCAACGGGTTTTCAACGATGTAGCGTCGCGCGCGGTCCATCTCCGCGTCGTCCCGAATGATGCGTTCGTAATAATTCCGCTGCCACAACCGGCCGCGGAATGCCTCCCAGCCGAATTGTTTTACGCCGTCCACGTATCGTTTTGTCGTCAGCGTCTTAAACCGGTGTACCACGTCCGCCAACCCCAGCTCGGTAGGGGCAGGCCCCCGTGCCTGCCCTCGTTCCTCTGCCTGCGACGGATTAATTTCCTGCCCGACCGCCGCCGGCAACGACCCGGGCCCGTCCCCCGCCGCTCGGTTGTTGGCAGCCGGTGGTGGTTCAGGGCGGTCGGGAAGATCGGGGCGGCCACTGGGTTCGGGGTGGCCGGGGAGATCGGGGTGGCCAGGGAGTCCCGGGCGGTCGGGGAGTCCAGGGCGGCCACGGGGGGCCACCCCTACCAGGGTGATGAGGCCGTGGATGTGGTTGGGCATGACGATGAAATCGCCGGCGATGACGCCCGGGTAATGGGTGGAGAGATCCTCCCAGACCGCGTGTACCATCTGGCCGGCGGCGTTCGGGTGCATGGCGCCGGCCACGACCGCGCCGAAAAGGCACGTGCGATCCTGCGTGACGATGGAGATGGCGTAGACGCCGCTCTGAGCATAGTCGTAGCCCTGCAGGCGGGTCGACCGTCGATGATGCTTCAGGGGATCGTAGGTCATACATCTAGCCCAATCGGCACCCGGTCGACGTCTTTGACGTGCGGCTTTCCGGAGACGGGTTTGAAACGAAACGTGCCGGGCAACGTCGGCCGGCTGCGAATCTGGTACTGATTGCCGGCGACCGCTTACCAGGGTGCGCCGCGAGACGCTCAGAAAATCGAACGGACTCCTCTCCCGGCCCGACGATCGGCATGGAATTGCGGTTGTTCTTTGTGATGGAGCCGAACCCCGTGCCCCCAGACTCGAACCGCGCCCGACCGATAGGCTGGTGGATCTTGTTCATTCGACGGTTCAGTGCGAGCTTGTCTTCAAGCGCGCCCAAGATGCGGACGATGACGGGTCCGCGCCGGACGGCGTAGCCCAATCTCTCCCGCCAAGCGAGAGCGGCCTCTTCGACGACAGATTCGGCGAAAGAGAAACCACTCACGCGGCAAGCTCCCGTTGAACCCCTTCGCGTTTCGACCACAGCACTGGCTGGACGTCGTAACTCCGCATCGCGTCGAGGACGCTTTCGGAGATCGGATTCTCCGAGTCGTTAAGGATGGCATACGTTTGCGAGTCGACCGGACGAACGTCCTTCGTGTCAACCCACGCGAAGGCAAGCGCCTCGGCCGTCTCACGACTCGGTCGGTTGATCGCTCTTAAAATTCGCTCTGGCTGCACTCTCGACTTGGGTATAACGAAGTCAAAGAGGTGGTCGTAACCGCTTTTTCCGGTGAACTTGACCTTTGGCGTATAGCGGATGTCGGAGGCATCGAGCCAGGCCACGACATCCTCGTAAAACAGACGTGCGACGGTAGGCGAGGCAAGGTAGAAAAGGTCGTTCACGGCGAGCATGGCCTGGACGAGATTGTGTTTGCGGAGCGCGAAGTTATCCCTTGATGCGTGCACTTCGAGGGCCTGATCGCCGCTGAGTTTCACGCCGAACCCGTTGAGCGTCGTCGTCAGCAGGCCGTGTCGCCTGCTGCCGTGGATCCGACAACCCGATTGCTCCAGATCCTGGAGGACGTAGCCGTCGTCGGTGAGGACAAAGCCGCCGTCGCGACGCTTAGCGTAGATCTGGAGGTAGTCATTGTGGCGATCGAGATACGGCGTCGTGATCTCAAGCCAGTCGTTGACCTGACGAAGAGTCGTTTTGTCGCGGAGCCACGCCCAGTACTGACCCATCAGGGTTTGCACTTCGTTCATCACGTGGATAGCCCTCGCCGGATATCAGGTGGCGAAACAATATTACAGTATCGCATGAAATCGTCGAGAGTCCGCCAGGTATCGTTGAGATCCGCGAATAACTCACCCGGCACCGGAATCGCCCACTTGTCTCCGAAGCCCTCGCGATAGGTGTGCAGGTGCGGTACGCCAATCTCTTCCCCGTCCGGGTTGCGATGCGGAGCCCCGCCAAAGTCGAGCCGCACGAGGACAATGACCTGGCGCGCGCGATTCTGGTAACTGCCTTTGGCGAGATCGATCCGTCCCCTCCGCATATCGAGAACGAACAGTTCTCGACGATCAACCGAAACGAGGGGAACCGAAAGGTGGCCACCGAGGCCCGGGTAGACCCAAGACCTATCGTCCGCTCGATGCTTCGCCATGGCGATGAGCGCATTGGCGTCTGACTGGGTTAGGTAGGGCTCGGTCATATCCGACTGATTCCTACCATCGGCCGCATTGGGACCGCCGGCCCATCCTGCCTCGCGCGGATGAACCTGCAATTGGTCTTGGCAAATAGCACCCTCAACGTACCTCCAGCGCGCTCTACTGCTCTAGGCTGCCCGGCTGGACCGACCCTCCGCGGACTCGAAGGCGATAGTCTGGTTCGGAATGTTCGGCGTCGGGTTGGCCGTGGCGATGGCCGGGCCGTGCAGGACGGCGTAGCCCAGTTCTTCCAGCCAGGCGAGGGTGGCCTCTTCGACGACGGATTCGGTGAAGGCAGTCACGGCCAGGCCTTCCTCAGTGCGACCGGTCGCTGATTATCGCTATCCGGTTCGGATTTTCCTCGTCCGATTCCCAGCGCGCCGGGTTTTGATCGATATAACGGAGGAAGCGTCCCGACGTCGCGTTGTTCCGAACGATATGTTCGTAGTAATTTCGTTGCCACAACCGGCCGCGGAATGCCTCCCAGCCGAATTGTTTTACGCCGTCCACGTATCGTTTTGTCGTCAGCGTCTTAAACCGGTGTACCACGTCCGCCAACCCCAGCTCGGTAGGGGCAGGCCCCCGTGCCTGCCCTCGTTCCTCTGCCTGCAATGGTTCGCGTTCCTGCCCGACCGCCGCCGGGTTATCGTCGGCGGATGGCGAGCCAGGGTGGTCGGGGAGTCCGGGGTGGTCGGGGAGTCCGGAGTGGTCGGGGAGTCCGGGGTGGTCGGGGAGCCCAGGGTGGCCAGGGAGTCCCGGGCGGTCGGGGAGTCCAGGGCGGCCACGGGGGGCCGCCCCTACCAGGGCGATGAGGCCGTGGATGTGGTTGGGCATGACGATGAAATCGCCAGCGTGGACGCCGGGGTAATGGACCGACAGTTCCTCCCAGACCGTTTGCACCATCCGGCCGGCGGCATTTGGGTGCATCACGCCGGACACGACCGCGCCGAAAAGGCACGTGCGATCCTGCGTGACGATGGTGATGGCGTAGACGCCGGTCCGGGCATAGTCGTAGCCCTTCAGGCGGATCGTCCGCCGGTGATGCTTCAGGGGATCGTAGGTCATACGGGTAGCCCAGCCACCGCGCGCTCACCGTCCTTTACGCGCAACTCGCCGGAGATGAGCCTTGGCAGTAGGGTGTCACGGAGCGCTGTCAGGATAGCAATCTGGCTCTCGTTGCACGCGATTCGCTCGTCAAGTGTCGCCGTGTAGCGTTCGAAGGCTCGAACGACTTCCATCGAAGCCATGATGACCGGGACAGCATTGAAGTCGTTCTTCCCGATGGAACCGAAGACGGTGCCTTCAGCTTCGAACCCAGTGAATACATCCTTGAGTGAACAGATCAATTGGTACGTGTAGGATCGCGCGCCGGTCTTATGCCTGACCGCTGCGACGCCCCGTCCGATCGCGCAGTCTTCCGCTGCCATATTTATATCGCCAACCGGCGCGCGCACGCTTACGAGTGTGTCTCCCGCGTCTGCATTGCGGGTAGGAGCGGTGCAGTAGACGCGACGGCCAGGAAAACGAAAGCCAAAGTCCGTACTACCTTGGTAGAACGGCAGACCGACGCGAGCCTGGTTGTAGGTTTCACCTGGCGGCGATTGGCCCATCGTCACGTGAAACTCGTCCCCGATTGACGCAATACCCCATGCCCTTGGAATCTCCCCCAACCCCGAACTCTCGAACGAATCCGGAAACAGGTCGGCCACATCCCCGGGCAACCCCGGATCCCGCCCCTCAACCTTGGCGCGAACGGGGTCGAGGTCCACGAACCAGGACTTGAAGAGCGCCCGCGCGATGGCTTCCAGGGTCTCGTTCATGCGGCGATTCAGTTCGATCTTGTCGTCCAGGGTGAGGAGGATGTGGGCAATGGTGCGTTGTTCCGTTATCGAAGGTACCGGGAGCGGTATCGCGCGTAGAGACGTGAGCGGTTGACCGATGCCCGGAGTTCCAACCGTCGAGGCGTTTTTCAGAAGCTGATGCCTTCCCTCAGCGGACCTAAAGAAGTAGAACACGTACAGCGGATCCACTAGCTCGTGATTGCAAGTGAGCTTCATGAGGCTAGTGGAAAGCAGGAAGCGACTAGCGTCGTTCGGAGGCACGATACCTACCTCGCCAATCGCGCCTCGGTGTGGAAACACTAAGTCGCCTGGGAATACATTGCTGGAGCGCAGCTCGTCGGCGGTGTCTTCGTCCACGTAGACAAAGTCGCCAACCAGGGCACGGGTATCGGAAATGTTGTTCCCGCGGATCACTGGCACGCCGCTGGCAACGTACCGATCCGCCTTTAGTCGCGAGCCGAAGGGGCCAATTGCGATAGCACGTTCGGTGTCGGCCTGGATTTGGTCGACCGTGAGAACTCGCCACCCCTCAGGTGCCATACCCAAGTTCCCTCAGGTTGGCAGCAATTATCGCGTCCAGCCGCGCCGCCTCCTCCTGTTGCTCCCGCAACGTCGCGGTGAGCCGCCGCATCTTCTCCGCGAACGGCTCGTCGTCTTCCTTGGCTACCTCGGCTCCCACGTAACGCCCCGGCGTCAGCACGTGGCCATGCGTACGGATCTCGTCGAGCGTGGCAGTCTTGCAGTAGCCGGGCACGTCGGCGTACTCACCAGCGTCGCGGTCGCCGCGCCAGGCGTGGTAGGTGCCCGCGATCTTCGCGATGTCCACGTCGGTCAGTTCGCGGTGCACCCGGTCCACCAGCGAACCAAGTTTGCGCGCGTCGATAAAAAGCGTCTCCTCGCGGCGGTCTCGGTAGGGGCGGGCCCCCGTGCCCGCCCGCTTGCTTCGCGTCAAGAACCACAGACACACCGGTATCTGCGTCGAGTAGAAGAGCTGGCCCGGCAGCGCCACCATACAGTCCACCAGGTCCGCCTCGACAATCGCCTTGCGGATCTCGCCCTCGCCCGACTGATTGGACGACATCGACCCGTTGGCGAGGACGAAGCCGGCGAGGCCGGTGGGCGCGAGGTGGGAGATGAAATGCTGCACCCAGGCGAAGTTGGCGTTACCGGCTGGCGGGGTGCCGTGGGCCCAGCGCTTATCGTTCTTCAGGAGGTCACCGCGCCAGTCGCTGTCGTTGAACGGTGGATTGGCGAGCACGTAGTCGGCCTTCAGGTCGGGATAGTGGTCGTTATGAAAGGTGTCGCCGTGGGCGATCTGGGCGTCGATCCCGCGGATCGCGAGGTTCATCTTGGCGAGCCGCCAGGTGGTGTAGTTGGATTCCTGGCCGTAGATCGAGATGTCGCCGATCTTCCCGGCGTGCGCCTCGATGAACTTCTCGCTCTGGACGAACATACCGCCGGAGCCGCAGCAGGGGTCGTAGACTCGGCCTTTGTAGGGCGCGAGCATCTCGACGAGGACGCGCACGACGTACGACGGCGTGTAGAACTGGCCGCCGCTTTTCCCCTCGGCGCTCGCGAAGCGGCTCAGGAAGTATTCGTAAACCCGCCCCAGGGTGTCCTTCGCGCGATCGGCCGGGGTACCGAGGGCGATGTCGCTCACCAGATTGATCAGTTGGGCGAGGCGCTGCTTGTCGAGGCCCGGGCGGGCGTAGTCGCGGGGCAAGACGCTTTTGAGCGAGGGATTGTCGCGCTCGATCGCGGTCATCGCGTCGTCCACGAGCGTGCCGATGCTCGGTTGCGGAGCGTTGGCCTTGATGAACGACCAGCGGGCTTCTTTTGGCACCCAGAAGATGTTCACCGCGCGGTACTCGTCGGGATCTTCGGGGTCAGCACCCTCGGCGCGCTGGGCTTCGAGTTCGCGGTGCTTGGCCTCGAAGGCGTCGGAGATGTACTTGAGGAAGATCAACCCGAGGACGACGTGCTTGTACTCGGCGGCGTCCATGTTGTTGCGCAGGGCGTCGGCGGCCGCCCAGAGCTTGGCCTCGAAGCCGAGTTCACCGTTTCCGTTGGAGCGCGCCGCGCCGTTCCCGCCGTCGCGGGCGCGGCGACTCCTGGTCTGGCGCGCGCTGGTTACTTGGGGTTCCGACACGCGATTTACCGTCCGGATGAGTATGAAATTGGGTCTCGGGGTGAATTCGCTCGACACCAGGCGTCGTTTCCCAGCCAGCCTGGGCGAACATCGGACAGTATATCACGCGGGGGGCCGGGCGGGACGAGTTTTCCTGGTCAGAAACTTGCCCCGCGATTCGAAAATCCTAGGGAGGATCAGTGCGTCTCGTTCGGCGGGAGTCCAAGGATTGAGCGCAGATCTATCAATTGCGGGATCGACGACGCGGCGCCTTTCTTGTCATTCTTGTCTTCAAGCTACTATTATAGTGGACACATCGGACCGTTCGGCAATTGTGCGCGGACGTACCACACTTGCAGATCGACCAGGAGGATGTCCTTGGAAGTCCGTCGCCCTATGGCAGAATTCAGTGTTGTATTTGACACTGTCCTTTTCCCATTCAGGGTAGAGGATCTGCTTGACTCCCTGCCTCATATCGGGTTCGTCGTCACTGAAACCCTGGAGACGCGCTTTGCCGCGAGGGTAGCGATGGCAGGATCCGTTGCAACTAAGGGTGACTTACGCCTGTCTGTCGACACGCAGAGGCAGTTCGTTGCGTTGCGTGGAAGGTCATTCTCCGAGGTTCTACAAGCGTTCGATGATGTTGAGACTCTACTGGAAAGCGAAATAGGACTCAACGTCGAGTCAGACGCACGGTATTATGAACTCCAGATGCAGGGCTTCATCACTTCAAAGAAGATGGCGCCGCTACGTGCTCTCAGTGATGCAGCTAACCAGAACATACTTGAACGGTTGTCGAAAGTGTGGGAGCAGAAGGTCGCGAATTTCTCCCTTCGTCTTGTTACGCCCAACACACCTCCGAATTCGGTCGAATGGTTCGATTTTAGGATTGAACCGGAGGTCTCCCAGCCTGAAGAGACCTATTACTTCTACTGGGTGTACCGAAACCGCGCAAAGTCTGATGTGGTCTCTCGGGCGAGGGAGAGCACGCAGAAGGTCATCGATACGATCAATACCCTAGAGCGGGGAAATGCGACATGATTTCATTCGCGGAAAGCTTGGAACTACTAGACGCGTCTTACCAGCAGGCGTCATGGACGAAGACTCCTCGCCAAGGGTCGCGTTGGCCGGAAGTCGACGGAGAGGCGAGGTCTATAAACTGGCGGCGAGAACCACAGTTTGATTCGTCCGACGGGGGCAAAGAGCGCCTGGACGTGTGGTATGAACGTGAGAGCGCTGACGCGACAAACCCGTTTCCCCCGGTCTTTGTCCGTGCCCACGACGCCAACGTTTCGGCAGTGCAACGGCGTCGTCCGATTACCCTTCCTCCGACGAGGACTGATCGGAACGCCACTGCATTCGTCACGTCACGCACGAAGGACACCATCACGAAGCTTAGGGCGATGATCATCTCCGCCGGGTTCCGCGCGAGTGTCCCGGTTAAGGCGCTCGTTGTGTCCGCATCCACTGACCCTGAAGAAGGATGGACTTTGCTTTCGTTGGACGTGATCGTTAATGTGAGTGAGGAGCAAGCGTTAGCGTTTTGGGATTATTTAGGGGAAGTCATCGACACCTGGAAACGAGGCCTGCCGCTTGACGAGCAGGAGGACTTCAACACGCGGTTTTCTTTCTCTGTAATTTGGGAATAGGCTTGTTGATTGTCGATTCCGCTAGACTTTGTCCAGGTTGCTGAGGATTTAGCCAACCGTGGGTCCACCGACGCGGAGTTTCGCACGGCCGCTGGAAGGGCTTACTATGCTATTTTTCTGCTGGCCCGTGACCGATTTTACTCGTCACCGGTCCCTCTGAGATCGATTAGGCGAAAGTCGGCGAATGGAAAGAGTGTCGATATTCCGATTCACAAGGCTGTTCTCGACGAAGTCAGGCGGCGCAACTTGGCAGTGGGCACGCAGCTGGATACCCTTCATAGACTTCGAATCCAGGCGGATTACTATCCGAACCCGGCGTCCTGCACCGTGTCCAACTGGAGGGCGGAAGCGAATCGGGCAGTGGCCCTTGCCCGTCGAATTGCTCCTAAAATACCTTTGATTTGACGTAGTTATTCAGCATTTTAGTACCAGGAGACGCCGGCCGCATAGGTGTCCCCAGTCTGAAACTGGCTTGGCGAAGGGTGAGCGCGAAGGCCAACGGCAGGGCTACGGCCTGTGCATGTCTCCGCAAGGAGGAGTGATGGAACGGAAGATCGTTCTATCGGAACCGGTCCTGATCGAAGTCTCCGAGGAAGAAGACGCGCAGATTCGCGCCATGATCGAACGGGCCGAGAAGGACATCGGCGAAGAGGCGCGGGTGAACGTTCGTTGGCCCATGGCACAACTCGACGTAATTAAGCGCGCGGCGGCGCTCTTTGGGATGCCCTACCAGACCTACCTCAAGCAGGCCGCTTTCCGGCAGGCGGTGGAAGACCTCAAGGCAACGCAAGGTGTCTATGCTGGCGAGCCTCGTCGGCGCGGTGAGGCTGGGTAGGGGCTTTAGGTGAAAGATGCGGGGCTCGGGCATAAAGGCGACCCGGTGGGCCCAGTAGGGATCGAACCTACGACCAGCCGTTTATGAGTTGGTCTTGGGCCGTCCGTTTTGGATTTTACAATACCTTGCTGTCCGGAGATTGCCTGAACTCATGCCAAAAACGCTGAATTGAGTAGACGCCGTAACCCCGTTTGGACAGCGAAAACCTCGCCGGATTCGGGAGAATAGCACCAAAATAGCACCATGGTGTAACACTCCCAGGGACGGCCAGGCAGCCGGTCACAGCGCTTCCCACTCCGCACGATCGACGCCGGCCTGGCGCAGGATACGCGCGAGGAGATCAACTCCAATGTCGCCCTGGTGCGGATTTGGGATGCGGATCCTGGTGGTATCGCGAATCATCAATTGGTGCCGGGTCCCAGTGAAGGGGCCGTCAAAGCCCAACTGCTTGAGGTAGGTGAGCAAATCGCGTCGGCTGACCGGGCCGAAAATTGGCATCAGGCGACGTTGCGGGCGTTCAGATCGATTCCACCAATGACCGGCAACGGGTGGCCGAGGCGCACGCCAAACAAGATCCAGTCTTCGAGAACGCTCCGCAATTCGTCGCGGGTGCCCTCGATTGTCGGACCGGTTGCCCAGACGCCCGGCGTCTCGGGAATCTCGCCGTACCATTCTCCATTATCGAGCTTATCGTAGGTCGCCCGATGTAGCGCGGCATGGATATAGTCGGTCAGCACGGCTCACCTCGTCTCAAGAGTCTCCCCTCGATTCAGTATTGCCTATTAGATCTGCCAGGTACCTGAAGGGTGGGCCCAGTAGGGATCGAACCTACGACCAGCCGTTTATGAGACGGCCGCTCTACCATTGAGCTATGGGCCCTTTGTGCAATTCATGATACCACAGGCGGCGCGGGCCTACGCCTCGGCCTGGCGAGCGGTGTAGCGAGGGCTCAGGTTCGGCGGGTTCCAGAGGGAAACGCCGGTCCAGAGGTACCAGATCGGCAGAATCAAGAAGTTGGTGATGATGAAAGGAGCCATGATCAGCAGGCTGGCCGGTTGGGCAGCCAGGAGGCCGGTGAAAAAGACGACGACCGCGAACGCCGCGGCGACGAAGCCGAGGTACGCGACGGTTGGCGGCAGGCGCTGACCGACGAGCATGACGATCGAGAGGACGATCACCGCGGCGGCAAAGAGGCCGTAGGCGAGAGCCAAAGCGGGATCCAGCGGCGTGACTGTTGGTACGGTCCCGCCGCTCGCGGTAATGAGCACGCCAATGGTGCCGGTGGCGTGGATCATCATTTGCAGCGAGGCGGCGAAACCGAGGACGTAGCCCCACAGCGAGAAGCCGAGACCGCGTCCGCGCCGCAGTCGATCGAACAGCCCGGTGAAGAGCGCGCTCGAGAGCAGTCCGAGCAGGAAGAGGAAGGCCGCGGCTAACGCGGTACCCAGCATGGGTGACGCGGGCTCGACGACGAGCGCCGCGAGGGCATAGAGAAAGGCAAAAATTCCGCCCAGCACCGCGCACCACCCCGCGAAGATCTCGAAAATCGAGTAGCGCATGTTCGTTCCTCCCAGCCGTGGCCCTGCCCGCCGCGACACAGCATATCACAAGCCCGGTGCCCTGGGGAGGGCGCCTTGACCGCGACCGGTACGGCCCCGTATCATGGCAAAAGAGCGTATCGCGGACGGGGCCTAGCGCCAGCGTGGCACCGGCTTGCCCTGGGGGATCCATCGTCCGCCGGTCCCGGCGCTTGAGCAATCGAGGAGGGTCACGGTATGCCGGCCAGTCGAGCCGATGAACTTCAAGGTATTATCGCCGAGTACGAAGAGGACCGCGCGGTCACCCTTTCGCGATTGGACGTGCATCGCCAGCGACGAACCCGCCTGGAGTTGGCCCGCGAGATTCTCGTCGAGCACGGCGAGCTGGCGGCGGCGAATCACCTCCTGAGCGAGATCAACGAAATCGACAAGCACATTCAGGCTGGCGAGGAGTTACTCGAGAAGGTCGACCGCCTGCTCGACGTTTTTCGCACGAGCCTGAGTCGCCTCGAGGCGTCCGCGCAAGCCCAGCAGAGCAGTCGATAAAGTAAGGATTGGTGATGGCGATGGTTCGGACCGATTCTCTCCCGGCGATTACCCTGGTCATTTCTCGCGCGGATCTCATCGCGCACATTCAAGAACACAGTCGCCTCGCCGAATGGAACGGCAACTGGGCGATTCAGTGGGACCCGCGGACCGGTCGCCACGATTGGTGCTGGCTTGGCCGTTTTCCGCCAATCGGAACGGACCCGGAGCGGGCTCCGCGCGACGGTTGGAAAACTTTGATTCTGCCGCGCATTGACGCGACCAAACTGGCCACTGACGCGCGCAAGGATCGCATCGAGGATTGGGTCTGGCAGGCCTCCGCCGCGGGCGCCCTCGACGGTTGGATCGAAGCTGGCGAACCCGCGCAGGCGAACGTCAAGTTTACGTTCGCGGATTAGGGAGCCGGTCGGGCAACTTTCGCTGGCTGGTTCTTATCGCCGCGCGCGCGTTTTGGTGCGAGGTTTCGATTGGGTAGGGTGAGGGCCCTGTCCCTCACCCGCTCCCGGACCTTTCCCGCATCGCGGACCTTGTGGCTGTGGCCGGCAGAGAATTGGGCAGGCACGGGGGCCTGCCCCTACGCATGGTAAGACAGACGGCCGCTCTCCTGGTATACCCGACTATTTTGTTGACCTTCATCAGCCCCACCGTCGCTACGCCCGCCCTTTAGGGCGGCGACCGTTACCCATCCCTACGTCCCCGGGGGACCCTTCGGGCCAGGGCGGTGAGCGACTGTTTTGACTATTTTTCACTCACTGTCGGTAGGTAGACCTTGAGGATCTGGTTGGCGGCGTGGAGGTTGGCTGATGCGCTGGTGGTTTGGCCGTTCAGACCTGCGGTGACGGTCCAGGTGTAAGCCCCGGCGGCCAGGCCGCCCACGCCGATTGACGTATTACCGGTCGGGGCCGAAAAGACTGGCGAGGCGCTTCCCGCTGGATAGATCGTGACGTTGTAGGAAACGCCGCCGCCCGCCGAGGCCCAGGTGAGGGTAAACGCCTGGGCGGCGCGGACGAGATACGGCCCGGTCGGGGTGGGCGTGCCGAGCGGCGTCACGTTCAGGCTGACGCCGGTGTAGTACGCGTTCAGAATCGTCAGGTAACCGGTGCCGCTCAATCCCCGGTAGTAACTTCCCCACTGACACATGCCCACGCCGTGGCCGGCGTAGCCACAAGTGCTAAAGTTGGACGGATTGTGGCCGGTGCAGGACCGAGCTCGGCAGTAGGCGACGTAGTTCCAGCCCAGGGAACCGCAGGTTTCCGGACCGCCACTGGGATTCAGGGTGAAGCTGAGCGCGTTTTCACTGTTCTTCGTTGTGATGCCGTTGCACTCCGAGAAGAAGAACGCCGTGATGATCGAGCCGCCGTAGACGAGAACCTGGCCGGCCGTCGCGTCCACCGCGGCGTCGGTCGGCGCGGTTCGTTTGGTCGGGTCGTAGACCTGCGACCGGGAATCCGGATACACGTAGCCCCGGGCCGCGCTGGTGGCGACGCCGTAGGACCGCGACGCAACCGCCTGGGCTTTCAAGGTTTCCGCGGGCCAGCTCGCGGGGACCTCGTTCGGCACCACCCCTTTCACGTAGTCTTCGAGGGGAACCTGAACCATCTGCGGCGGGTTGCTCTTGTCGTAATAAATGGTAATTGTACTCGGTACGCTCACATTCGCCGGGCTGACGCTCGTTTGGCTGGGCGGCACCGCGACCAGCGGCACATCGATCTGGCGAACAACTTTCTGGTAGATCGCCCGCTGGTCGGCAGCCGAGGTGACGTGTGGCACGAGGGCACCGTCCAGCGCGCGGTAGCCATCGCTCACGCCGATGTCTGGGAGAATGGCGGTGATAAATCCGTTCGCCGAAATGTGAATTAGATAGCTGCCCGGCGGTATGGTTAGAGTATACTGTCCGTAAGCGTCGGAAGTCGTCGCCAAACCGCGTGACGGAACGGTTACTTCCGCTCCTTCGATCGGGCGACCGCTCAAAACGTCGCGGATCCGGCCGACCAGACCCGTCGAACTGGTCGTTTGGGGCGTGATCGAGGTCGCGGCGACGAGGCCCGGCGTGGCAAGCAATCCGACTCCGGCGCGTCGGAACGCGCCGAGGAAGTTTCGTCGATTCAGCACTTTCGCATGTCATCCGATTGGTCGTTTGGGGGGCGCCGCGGAAGAGTTGCCGGAAAAACTCCTTGCAACGAACCGTGGTCCGCTGCGTTAAGCATACCGAAGAAGGGTGGAACCAGTTGCCTCGCTCCTGGCCGTTTGAGGCGGCCGGCACGGTTTCTAACCGGATTCGAATGACCCGGGCGACGATTCGGTCCGCCGAGCCTGGCTGGCTCACTTCTCGGCGGCATTTTCGAGTGACGAGCGAAAAAGTTGACATAAGGATCGTTGCTTGGTAGAGTCGACAGTACGAACCTAAACGGGAAGGGGGTGGAGGAGATGGAAGAGCGACGCGAGATGACTGTCCGCGAGGCCGGCAAGAAGGGCGGCGAAACCGTCAAGAGGAAGTACGGGCCCACCTACTATGCTGAAATCGGCAAGAAGGGCGGCGAAGCGGTTGCTGAAGAGCGGGGGCGCGAGTTCTATGCCGAGATCGGCAAGAAGGGCGGCGAAACCGTGATGAAGCGCCACGGGCCGGAGTTCTATTCGGAAATCGGCAAGAAGGGCGGCCAGTCGGTCAAGGCCAAGCACGGCCCGGACTACTACGCCCGGATCGGCCGCAAGGGCGGTTCGGCCAAGAAGAAGCCAGCCTAGAGCGGCGGAATTGCTCTTGACGCTCCAAGCGCGGGTCACGGATGGGGGTGACCCGCGCTTTCCTATTCCCGCGTTTCGCGATCTTGTCGTCTCCAAAAGCTTGCCTGGCACACCGTTTGCTTTCCCCGAGTTGCAAGTCCTTCGGTCGCGTCGACGTACTGATCTTCAACTCCTCCCTCCACCAATCGGTACCGGGCGCTCGGACCGAGGCTTAGCGGTTGGTACCAGGTATTACCCCATGAGGCGACGATGGTTGATCCCGGCTGGAGTAAGTCTGCTTGTCGTTCTCGCGAGCGTTCTGTGGTTCAACGGCGCCAGCATCACCTCGGCGTTCGATCCCTCCCCGGCGGGACCGACACCGTCGGCGCAGTCCGATAATCCGGCCCCACCCGGCGGCATCGGAAACCAGCGGGCCGAGATCGAGAAGGTCTACGGAACGCCGACCGGTCTGTCCGGCACGATGATCGGCTATGAAAACGGGAAAGTTGCCGCGACCTACCAGGACAATCGCGCCGTCTCCCTCCTGTTTGTCTTTCCGACCCCGGAGAAACTGACCCTCCAGGAGGCGCACGATCGCGTTCAGGCGCTCCTGCCGACTGACGTCTCGTTCGTCGGCACGCTTGGCGCCGGACCCGGCCGCACCGCGGAGATTTATCACAGCAATCGCCTGGCGAAGTACGTTCCGCCCCTCAAGACGGGAGACGTTGCCGGCGCGATTACGGTAGTCTACCAGATGAACGCGAGTGGTCAGGTTACCCAGGCGCTGCTCAACGTGGGCACCGTGAGTCGGTCGACCGCGGGGCCGTAGCCGTCTGGACGAGGCCGCTACGCTGTGCTATCGTCGGACCGATTTCTCGACGAGGAGCACCAATGAAAGCGGCGGTTATGTACGAGCGGCGCAAGCCGCTGGTGATCGACGACCTGGATCTCGTGGAACCGGGTCCGGGTGAAGTCGAGGTCCAACTGGTTGCGAGTGGCGTTTGCCACTCCGACCTTCACCACTTGCAGCGCGACACGGCGACGAAACCCCCGGCCGTCCTCGGCCACGAAGGCGCCGGGATCATTCGGGCGGTTGGGCCCGGCGTCACGCGAGTCAAAACCGGCGACCACGTGGTGATCGCCTTCGGCCCGAAGTGCGGCGAGTGCTACTACTGCCTGCGCGGTCAACCCTACCTCTGTACCCCCTCCTATACCGTCCGCCCGCGGCTGTTCAAGGGCGATACGCCGGTCAACCAGTTCATTGAGGCGGCGACCTACGCCGAGCGTACCGTCGTCTTCGAGCGCAACGTCGTGAAGTTGCGCGACGACGCGCCAATGGATAAATGCTGCCTGATTGCCTGCGGCGTGGCCACTGGTGTTGGCGCGGTGGTGAATACCGCCCACGTCGAGGCCGGGAGTAACGTCGTCGTGATCGGCGCGGGTGGCGTTGGTTTGAACGTGGTTCAGGGTGCCCGCCTGGCCGGCGCGACTCGGATCATCGCGGTGGATCTGCTCGACAAGAAACTCGAGTTTGCCCGGGAGATGGGCGCGACCCACGTCATCAACGCCGGTCGGGAAGACACCGTCGAGGCAGTTAAGGCGCTGACTGGCGGCATTGGCGCCGACTACGCCTTTGAGGTGATCGGAAATCCCCGGACGATTGCCCAGGCCTACGACAGCGTCCACAAGGGCGGCAAAGCGGTCGTGGTGGGCGTCGCCGACGAGAACGCCGAGCTGACGATCAAGCCGGTCTGGATGATGCGCACCGGCCGAACGCTCATGGGCTGCAACTACGGCTCGGCTCGGCCGCAGGTGGACTTCCCCAAGCTGGTGGACCTCTACATGGAGGGGCGAATCAAGCTCGACGAGTTGATCACCCGGCGCTACTCCCTCGACGAGATCAACGACGCCTTCCGAGCGATGGAAGCCGGCGAAGTCGCGCGGAGCATTGTCGTCTTTTGACGGAGAAGCCAGGAGCGGCTTCGGCTAGACCTAACCCCCTCGCCCCCTTCCCGACGCGGGAAGGGGGCGAGGGGGTTAGGTCCGGTTCCTCCGCGTCAGGCGGCGCGGGCATCTTCAGTATCTCGCGCTATGCCTCCGGACCGGTCGGCAGGACGGTAATCGTTTGCTCGCCGGTGTAGGAGACGAGACCGGGGGTGCCTTTGCCGAGGCGGCGAACGTACTTGCGGCGGGTCCAGTCGACCGCGACTTTGCCGCTGGCGCGGTTGGCGCTGTAGTAGGCGGCGAGGGCGGCTGCTTCCCGAAGCGCGCTTTCCGTCGGCCACTCGCCGGGGGCGCGCAGAATGACGTGCGCCCCCGGGCATCCGCGCGCGTGCAGCCAGATGTCCTCGGACCGGGCGAGATCGAAGGTGACCGCCTGGTTCTGGTGCGCGCTTCGCCCCACCAGCAATTCCACGCCGTCGCTCGTCCGCAGTCGCAGGACACTATCTTCCGGCCGCCGAACTTTGCGCCGGCGTTGAATCTGACCGGCGCGGCGAGGTGGGCGCAGTTCGGAACGAAGCGCCCGCACGGTATCGGCGGAGTCCGCGATTTCGGACCAGGCGGCGATTTCGTCGAGGTAACGCAGCCGAAGCTCGACCTCCTCGATCAGCGCCGGAACTTCGCGCAAAGCCGCCTTTTGCTTCTTGTAGCGGCGGAAGCTGATCTGGGCATTGTCGACCGCGCTCAGGCGTGGGTCGAGTTCGATTCGCACGCCATTCGCGGCGAACGACGCCGCGCCGCGGGGAATCTCGCTCGCGTAGGCCAGGAGCAGGTCACCCTTTTCCCGGAATTCCTCGGCGTGCGCGGTCCCTTCCAGCGCGCGCAGCAGCGACTCTCGCTTGCGCTCGGCCTGGGCGCGTTCGGCATTCAGGGCCACCAGCAAGGTCTTTCGCGCCAGGTCGATCGTGCTGACACTCCCCGCCTGACGGTAAAAGGCGTCGGCCGCCGCGCTCAAGCTGGGCATCGCCTCGGAAGATCCCAGATGGGTTATCTCGTACGGGGCAAACGCGACGATTTCCTCGGATGTCGCACCGCTGCCACGCGCGACCGACGCCGGGAAGTCCCCGCGAAGGGCCGGTTCCACCACCGCGCGCAGCGCGCCGGAAACGCCCTCGCTCAATGCCAACTGCTCGCCGAGTAGCTTCGGCACCTTCACCCGGGCATCGTCGGTCGCCCGGAAGCAGACCTCGCGGGCCGCGAGGGGCCCGATACCGGCGAAAGCGCCGACCAGCGCTTGCCAGAGCAGGGAACCCGGTTCGACCCCGGCGAGAACGGCCTGGCACACCGCCGGGCGCAGGTCTTCGAGCGATCGCTTTGCCTGGGCCGGCGGCGGGACGTACGGGTGACGCGGCAGGGTGACGCGGTAGCGATTTTGTTCCGGAGAAATGCGCTTCACCGAATCCAGGATCTGTCCCGCGGCGTCCACCAGGATCAGATTGCTATACTGACTGATCGCCTCTATAATCAAGCGGACGTGGACCGAGCGCTCGACGCCCGGACTGAACCCCAGGCTGAGGATTCGCTCGCCGGCCGGTTGGTCGATCTCGGTGAGCCTCGCGCCGTCGACGTGCTTGCGTAGCAAAAGCAGGAGCGGGGTCGGGCTTTCTACGCCGCGACCCGGCCGGTCAGCCGTCAGGTAGATCCGCGGGCGTTGAGGATCGGCGGACGCGAGCAGCCAGGTACGCTCGCGATTGCCGTACAATTGCAGGGCGATCGTTTGCGGGCCCGGCTGAACGACCTTCTGAACGCGGGCGCCGTCTATTCTGGTTCGTAACTCGCCAGCCAGCGCCGCGAGCGTAAGTCCATCAAACGTCATAACATCTTAGTATAGCACGGGCGGAGATTAGCTTGACCGACCCAGCCAACTCGCCTCGGGTTTCCCTGCTGGATTCCTGCGTGACCGCGATTCCCGATACCTGGCCGTACAACGTCGAGCTATCGCCGCGCGAAGGCCTGGTCGTAGTGCTCTCCGGCCCCAGCGGCGTCGGGAAAGACACCGTGATCGACGCGATCGAGCGGAGCGGTTTCGCTCTCCACAAAGTCGTCACCGCCACGACCCGGCCGAGTCGACCCGGCGAGGTTCACAGGCGAGATTATCTTTTCCTCGACTCCGAGGAGTTTCAAGCCTGGCGCGCGGCCGGGCGGTTTCTGGAGTGGGCGGAGATTTACGGTCGATTTTATGGGACGCCGAAAGAGTCGGTTGAGCAGGGACTCGCCCACGGTAAGGTCGTTTTGTTGAAGATCGACGTTCAGGGGGCGGCTCAACTGCGGGCAAGTATTCCGAACGCGGTTTCCATCTTTCTCGGACCGGAGAGTGCCGACGATCTGATCCGCCGGCTGGAACGTCGTGGGACAGAATCCGAAGCCCAGTTTCAGCGGCGTATCGAGCACGCCCGCTGGGAACTCGAACAGGTTAAAGAGTACGAGTTCCTGGTGATCAACCGCCACGACCAGGTCAGTTGTGCCGCCGAGCAGATTAAGGCAATCGTCGTCGCCGAGCGGTTGCGGGTTCGCCAGCGCCAGATCGCCATTAAGTAGAGGGCATGATCTACGTCGAGGTGGCGGTCAACGCGACGGGCGCCCTCGCGAGTACCTTCGTCTACTCCTGCGATGACGACGCGGTTGACGTCGGGTCACTCCTCCTGGTGCCTTTCGGAACCGGGCAGGCCCAGGGAATCGTCCTTGGTCGGGTGTCGACTCCCCCGGATTTGAACATTCGGCCGGTCACCTCGGTGCTGGAGCGCTTGCCGGTTGTTCTCCCAACTCAGGTCTCTTTGGCTCGCTGGATCGCCGAGTATTACTGCTGTCCCCTGGTGGACGCGCTCACCTTGATGCTACCGCCCGGTCTGTCCCAGCGCCCCCGAACCATCCTCACTCGCGTCTCGGCGGAACTGCCGGCCAATCTGTCGGAAGCCGAGGCACTGGTGCTCGGCGTGCTGGACGACCTGCGCGAGGCGGATCTGGTCCAGGTCCGGCGTACCCTCCGGGCGAGCGGCCTGGCGCGCCAGACCGACAACGCGGTGCGCCGACTGGTTCGCCTGGGAATCGCCCGGCGCGAGATCGTCGTTCGCCCGGCTCGCGTGGGTGTGCGCTACGAGTGGTTTGTTGGGGTAGCGACCGCGGAAGGCGAGCTGGCCGCGGCGCGCGAATCGTTGGCCCGCGCGCCGCGGCAGCGGGCTCTGCTGGAGCGTCTCGTCGCCGCGAAATCTCTTTTGCCGATCGCGCTGCTTCGCGACGAGGGCCTGGGTGATCTCGGCACCGCTCGGGTGCTCGCCAAGCGCGGTTTTGTCCGCCTGGAGCAGCGCGAGGTCCGCCGCGATCCGCTCGCGCATCGCTCCTTTCCCCGCGGCGAGCTTTTTCGCCTCAGCGCGCACCAGACGCGCGCGTTCGAGTCCATCGAGCGGGCCCTGGACCGTGGCGGTTTCGCGCCCTTCCTCCTCTTCGGGGTGACCGGCAGCGGCAAGACCGAGGTCTACCTGCGCACCATCGCGGCGCTGCTCGCGCGGGGTAAACGGGCAATTGTCCTGGTTCCGGAGATTGCCCTGACGCCGCAGACGATCCAGCGTTTCGCCGGGCGCTTTCCGGCTCGGGTCGCGGTTCTCCACAGTCGGCTTACCGACGGCGAGCGCTTCGACGAGTGGCGGCGCATTCGTGAGGGCGACGCGGACGTCGTCGTCGGTTCGCGCTCGGCGATTTTCGCGCCGGTGCCCGCGTTAGGCGCGATCATTCTCGACGAGGAGCACGAATCGTCATACAAACAGGACAACCCGCCGCGCTACCACGCCCGCGACGTCGCGCTGAAACTCGGGGAACTGATGGGCATCCCGGTGATTCTGGGTAGCGCCACCCCGGCGCTGGAAACGTTTCACCGGGCGCGTCAGTCTCCCTTCACGCGGCTCACCTTGCCCGAGCGCGTGACCGCCGGGCCGGACCAGTCCACCGGAAGCCTTCCGCCGGTCGAGGTCGTGGACCTGCGGACCGAGCTCAAGGAGGGAAATCACTCGATCTTCAGCGCCAGTTTGCGCACCGCGGTGGATTCCGCGATTCGGCTCCGCGAGCAAGTGATTCTCTTCCTCAACCGCCGGGGCGATTCGACGTTTGTCCTTTGCCGTGACTGCGGGTTCGTGATGCGTTGCCGACGCTGTGACGCGCCATTCGTCTATCACTCCGACCGGGAAGTTCTGGTTTGTCACCTCTGTGACGCGCGGGCCGCGGTACCGCGGGAGTGCCCGGACTGCGGGGGGGAGCGCATCCGCTACTTTGGCATCGGCACGCAGAAGCTGGAAAGCGAGACCAAACGGGCCTTTCCGGATGCGCGGGTGTTGCGCTGGGACCGCGACGCTGCTCGGGCGCGCGGCGCCCACGACGAACTGTTGCGTGCCTTCACCAATCACGAGGCCGACATTCTCGTCGGTACCCAGATGATCGCCAAGGGCCTGGACCTGCCCCGGGTGACCCTCGTGGGGATCGTTAGCGCGGATACTTTGCTGCACCTGCCGGACTTCCGGGCCGCCGAGCGGACTTTTCAGTTGTTGACCCAGGTCTCCGGCCGGGCCGGTCGAGGTCCGCTGGGCGGTCGGGTGGTCCTGCAGACCTACTCGCCGGAGCACTACTGTATCCGAACCGCGAGCCATCACGATTACGAGGCGTTTTTTCGCCAGGAGAGCGACTTTCGTCAGACCCACGGATATCCGCCGTTTGGCGAGCTTGTCCGACTGCTCTACCTCGGCTACGGCGAAGCGCGGGTTCAACGCGGCGCGGAACAGGTCGGGGCGCAGATTCGGGCCCTCGTTCGCCAGGAAGCGCTGACCACCGTCGAGGTCATCGGACCGGCCCCGGCGTTTCGCCACAAGATTCGCGGCCGCTACCGCTGGCAGATTATCCTGCGCGGAAGTAACCTGAGTTCCTTTGTCCACCGGCTCAGCCTTCCGCTCGGCTGGGTCGTGGACGTCGACCCGGTCAGCACGCTGTGAGCACGGTCGGCGGATTAGCGCTGCGCCCGCTCCTCCAGCCACGCCGGGGTGACCTCTAAGCCGAAGCCGGGAGCGTCGGTTGGGCGCACCCAACCGTCTTTGATCGGCACTGTGCCGGGAACGGTGACCATTTCGCTCAGCGGCACTCCGGGAGGGGCGACGCCCTCCGAGCGCTCGCCCCAGGGAATTGCCGGCATCGCCATCGCCAGGTGTTGCCCGTACGGGTAGTTCATGCCGGCGTGGCTAATCACGGTCAGGCCGTGCGCCTCGGCGAGATGGCAGATCCGAACCGCGGCGGTTAGGCCGCCGACCCAGGAAACGTCGGGCTGCAGGATGTCGACGAGGCCACGACTGGCAGCCGCCGCGAAGGGCGGGATGCTGTACCAGTGCTCGCCGCTTGCCAGGATCGTTCCGGGCACGCGTTGGCGCACTCGGGCGTAGCTTTCCAGGTCATCGGAGGGGACGTAGTCTTCCAACCATTTCACTCGGTAAGGGCGCAGAGCCTCGGTCAGCCGTACGACGTGCTCGACGTTCAGGGACAACCAGGCGTCGACCATCAACTCGACGCCGTCGCCGATCTGCTCGCGGGTGCGCGCGACGAGTTCTTCGCTCCGGCGAAGACCGTCGAGACCGGCTTCCGGCCCCTCCCGCAAGAACACTTTGACTGCCTTGAAGCCCAATTCGAGAAACCAGGCGATGCTATTCTCGGTGCCGTACGAGAGATCGGTATTGCTGGCGTAGCAGAAGATCTTCTCCTTCTGCGGGCCACCCAGGAGTTCGTAGACCGGCACGCCGAGGAGTTTGCCTTTCAAGTCCCAGAGGGCCAGGTCTACCGCGCTGATCGCGTAACTGGCCAATCCGGCGGTCCCATAGGGCGCGGTAACGCGCTGCATGACGTCCCAGAGCTTTTCGGTCGCCAGACAGTTCTGCCCAACGAGAACCGGCGCGAACTGGTCGTTGATGATCCGCTCAACCGGCCCGCCGTGGATACTCAGGCCCAAGCCCCAGGTGCCATCGTCGGCGGTCACGACGCAGGCGGTGCGTTTCCAGGGGGTTGACCAGAGCCGGCGGGGCAATTCCGGATAGCGGTGCATCGGGCTGACAAAGCCGTTCCCCGGGTGATGCGGAACGCGCGGCGTGGTCGTTGGTCGCGGGGCAATGTCGACGATGGCGGCGCGAATTGACTTGATTTTCATGGCGCACTCTCCGTACTGGATTCAACGTCCGAGAGCCTCGGCGCGCTCGGTTCGGACGCCGGTTCGGGGTCTGGTGCCGGGGTGACGAATCCCGGCCAATAGTCGAGGACGACCTTGATCGAGGCCGCGACCGGTACCGCGAGGAGCGCGCCGAGAACCCCGCCCAGTGTTTCGCCCGCGAGCACCGCGAAGATGACCACCAGCGGATGAAGTTCCACCGCGCTGCTGAGGACAACCGGCATCACGACCTGATCTTCGACCTGGCGAATGACGACGTAGAAGATGATAATCCCGGTTGCCAGGGCGACTCCCCCCTGGGACAGCCCGACGAGTGCCGCGATGGTGCCGGCGGCGACCGGACCGATAAACGGGATGATCTCGACGAAGCCGGTGAAGACGGCGAGGGGGAGCGCGAAACGCAAGTGGAAGATCAGTTCCAGGCCGAGAAACACCACGAGCGCGACGAAGCCGACGAGCACCAACTCGCGGCGAAAATACCGGGCGAGGGTTCGGTGAATCTCCGCGCTGGCCGCCTGAACGGTCGGACGACGGGCTTCGTCGACAAATCCGAGGAGGAAGCCTTCCGCTCGGCCGGTGTCCACGAGGAGATAGATTGTGATGATGAGGGTTAAGAACGAGTTCAAGGCCACGTCGGCTAGGATACCGGCCAGGTGCAGGGCGTTCGTGGGGGTGCCGAACGAGTTCCGGAGGCTATCCAGGAGGGTGAACGCGACCTGGCGGGGAAAAACCGTCGATCCAAGTAAATCATATGGGCCGATCCCGAACGTTTGGACCAGGAGGGTGTCGGTAATCGCTGGCGAGTGAGCGACGAGTTGGCGAGTTTCGTCGAAGAGTCGGGGGCCAAGAAAAATGAGCCCCGCGACAAGTGGGCCAAACATAAGGACGGCGGTGACCAGCACCGCGAGCGGCCGAGAGATGCGCCAGCGCTCCTGGAAACCGTCGACGACCGGACTGACAATGTAGGCAATTAGCCCGCCAACCAGAAATGGCGGCAGGATACCGCGAATCAAGTAGAGAAAGCCGATCAGCAGCGCGAGCAGAACCCACAAGAGGGCTCCGCGTGGGAGAACGGCACGCACTCTCTTTTCGCTCTTCTCGCGGGTTGTTAGAATACGTCGCGGTAGTGAGGTATTCATGAAAATCTTTGTGACGGGCGCATCCGGCCAGGTTGGGAGCGAATTCATTCGCGCCTTCGCGGGTCACGACATTATAACAGCATCCCGACCGGAGTTCGACCTGGCCGACGAACGCTCGGTGCGCTCGGCAATTGAATCCGCCGCACCGGACCTCGTGCTACATCCCGCCGCGTTCACCGACGTGGACGGCTGCGAGCGAGAGCCGCTGCGCGCGTACCAGATAAACACCCTTGGCACCCGCAACGTCGCCCTGGCGTCGCGCCGGGTGGGCGCGACGCTCGTCGCGATTAGCACCGACTACGTATTCGACGGCGCCAAAGGCGAACCGTACCTCGAGTGGGACGAACCCAACCCGCTGAGCGTCTACGGTCGTTCGAAGCTGGCTGGCGAGCGGGAAGCGTTGACCCATCACGACCGATGCTACGTCGTCCGGACCTCCTGGGTCTATAGCCCCCGGGGCCGTAATTTCGTCAAAACGATGCTGCGCCTGGCGAGCGAGCGACCGCGCCTCACCGTCGTCGACGACGAAGTAGGCGGTCCTACCCTTGCCGGAGACCTGGCTGACGCGGTAAGTCAGCTCGTCGGGACCGGCGTCTATGGAATCTATCACCTGGCGAACGCCGGGTTATGCTCGCGCTGGGAACTGGCCCGCCAGACCGTTGCCGCGCTCTATCCAACGGTCGCGGTGTTACCCACGTCAACCGCCGACTATCTTGCGCGTTATCCCCTCCCGGCTCGCCGCCCGGCGTTCTCGCCGTTGGCCAACGTCGCCGGCGCGGCCCTGGGCATAACCCTCCGGCCGTGGGACGAGGCGCTGGCGAGTTTTATCGCCGACTACCCGACGAACCCATGAATCGAGTCAGCGTCGCCATCCCAAACCTTAATGGAGTCGCCCTTTTGCCGACCTGTCTCGATTCGTTACGCGCGCAAACCCGCCGGGCGGACGAGGTCGTCGTGGTCGACGATGGATCGACCGATCAATCCTTGGACCTGCTTGCCGAGCGCTATCCGGAAGTGCAGGTCGTGCGCCACGCCCGGCCCCTCGGTGTTGCCCGTGGCTTCAACGATGGGATTCGCGCGACGACCGGCGACCTGGTGGTTCTGCTCAATAATGACACCGAGGCGGACTCGGGTTGGTTGGAGGCGCTCTGCCGACCGTTGGATGAAGACCGGGACCTCGCGTTCGCGGCCTCCAAACTGCTGCTTTTCGACCGTCGCCAGGTTCTCCACTCGGCCGGTGATTTCTTCGGGCGAGACGGCGTGCCGGGTAATCGCGGGGTCTGGCAGGAAGACCGCGGCCAGTTCGACACCGCGACCGAGCCATTCGGTCCGTGTGCCGCCGCGGCGGCCTATCGCCGGACTACGCTGGATCGGCTCGGAGGCTTCGACGAGTCGTTTGGTAGCTACTGCGAGGACGTCGACCTGAATTTTCGGGCCCGGCTGGCTGGCGAGGGTTGCCGGTTTGTGCCCGAAGCGCGGGTGTACCATCGTCTGAGCGCGACCGGTGGCGGAGCCCTGGCAAGCTATCACGTGGGGCGCAATACCCTCTGGGTGGTGTTTCAAGACATGCCGGGCGCCTTGCTCCGGCGCTACTGGCCGTTGATGCTGCGCCGCCAACTCGCGGTGAGCGTGGAGGCGTTCCGTCATCTGCGCGGAACGGCCGCACGGGCGCGCCTGCGCGGGCAACTGGACGGTTGGCGCGGACTGGGGCGCATCCTGGCGCGGCGCGCGCTGGTTCAGCAAACCCGCCGAATCTCCGTACCCGCGCTCGACGCGTTGCTGACGTAGTTTTGATTGCCAGCAAAGTTAGGCGTACGATATAATTTGGTCGAGTCTTTACCGCCTTTCATTCCGGTACTCATCAAGGAGTTGACGTTTGCGCGCTATTCTCAGCCCTTCTGACAAGCGAGGGTTAGTTAGCTTTGCCCGCGAATTGGCGACGCTCGGCTTCGAATTGTTCGCGAGCGACGGTACCGCGCGGGCGCTTGGCGCGGAGGGGGTGCCGGTTCGCAACGTTAGCGAGTTGACTGGCCACCCGGAGATGCTCGACGGCCGGGTCAAGACCCTGCATCCGGCCATTTACGCCGGGCTGCTCGCCGACCGCGCGCGGGCCGATCACCTGAAGCAGTTGGATCAGTTTCATTACGGGCCGATTGACCTGGTCGCCTGTAACCTGTACCCATTTGCCGCGACCGTCGAATCAGCCTCGGCAACCCTTGCCGAGGCGATCGAGAATATCGACATCGGTGGCGTGACCCTGCTGCGCGCGGCCGCTAAGAACTACCCGAGCGTCGTTCCGGTCGTGGACCCGAGCGACTACGACGCGGTGATCGCTCACTTGCGCGAAAAGACCGACGACGCCGGGTGGCGCCGCGCGTTGGCGGCCAAGACGTTTCGGCACATCGCGGCGTACGACGCGCACATCGCGGGTTACCTGGCTGGCCCCGACGAGGAGTTTCCCGACGAGTTGACCGTCGCCATGACCAAGGTTCAGGATCTGCGCTACGGCGAGAACCCGCACCAGCGGGCGGCGCTCTACGCGCAATCGCCCAATCCCCAGCGTGGCGCGACGCTCGTCGGGGCGCGTCAGTTGCACGGCAAAGAGCTTTCGTTCAACAATCTGCTGGACGTCGGCGCTGCCTTCAACGTGGTGCGCGACTATTCCGATATCGCGGTGTCGGTGATCAAACACGGGAATCCCTGCGGCCTGGCCTGCGGCGACGATCTTCCCGACGCCTATCGCAAGGCGCATCTGGGTGACCCGGTCGCCGCCTTTGGTGGCGCGGTCGGCCTCAACCGGCTCGTGGACCGGGCGACGGCCGAACTCATCGCCGAGAGCCACTACGACGATTTGATCGCGCCGGGCTACGCCGACGACGCCCTGAAGATCTTGCGGAAGAAGCGAAATCTACGGATTATGAAGGGTGATCTTGAGGATCTCCGCGCGGGGACGCTCGGGGTGAACCCAACGCTCAGCCTGGACTTCCGCCGAATCGGCGGCGGCTTTCTCGTCCAGACCGCCGACGCGGTTGCCGAAGCCGCGGTCGAGATGCGAACGGTGAGCGAACGCGAGCCGACGGCGGATGAACTCCGCGACCTGTTCTTTGCCTGGCGAGCGGTAAAGCACGTCAAATCGAACGCCATCGTCCTGGCGCGTGGTCGAGCGTTGGTTGGCGTCGGCGCCGGCCAGATGAGCAGGGTGGATGCGGTCGACATCGCCGTCCGGAAAGCCGGCGACCGCGCGGCCGGGACGGTCCTGGCCTCGGACGCGTATTTCCCGTTCCCGGACGGGCCGGAACTGGCCGCCCGAGCGGGAATTACCGCGATTGTTCAGCCCGGTGGCTCGGTGCGCGACGACGAGTCGATTCGGGTGGCAAACCAGTCTGGCCTGGCCATGGTATTCACCGGACAGAGACACTTTCGACACTAAACCGCACGAACGATTGCATCGCGAGGGATCTGGAGGCGAACATGCCGCTGTACGAGTATGAGTGCCAAGAATGCAAGAACCGCTTCGAGGTTCGCCAGCGAATCGTCGAAGACCCGATCTCGGTCTGCCCGAGTTGTGGCGGAGCCTGCCGACGGATCATTCACCCGGTCGGAATCGTCTTCAAGGGGTCCGGCTTTTACATTACCGACAACCGCAAGAGCGACTCGTCGACCAGTACGTCGACCGACACCAAATCCGAGAGCAAACCGGGCGAAAGTAAGGCGACGGATAGCAAGACGACCGAGAGCAAGTCCGCCGAGAAGGCATCGGGATCGCCGACGTCGAGCGACACGAAGCCGGCCAGCAAGCCTGCTTCGCCCGCGACGACCTAGGCTAACCCGGTGCGGGCGGTCCTTCAGCGGGTCAGCCAGGCGACCGTCCGCGTTGCCGGTCAAGCGGTTGGCGAGATTGGCCTTGGGTGGGCGATTCTCCTTGGGGTTGGACCGGAGGATAGCCCGACCCTGGTCGACCGGTTCGTCGAAAAAATCGTCAATCTTCGCGCGTTCGAAGACGCCCACGGGAAGATGAACCTCGCCGCTGGCGAGGTGGGCGCCGAGTTTCTCGTCGTGTCGCAATTCACTTTGTACGGCGACCTCGTGAAAGGACGGCGTCCGAGTTTCGTTGGGGCGGCTCCGCCGGCGGACGCGTCCGCGCTCGTCGATTACTTTGTCGACCGTTTGCGTTCCCGCGGTTTTCCGGTTGCCACCGGCCAGTTCGGCGCGATGATGGACGTGGACCTCGTCAACTCTGGACCGGTAACCTTTGTCCTGACCTCGGACGGTTGGGCGGGCGGCTCGATCGGCTAGGGCCAGTCGAGGGAAAAAAGAATGCCCCCTCGCCAGTTCGCGGCGAAGGGGCACGTGGCGTGAAAGAAAAGAATTGGCGAATTACGCGTTGACGTCGAATCGAACGACCAGCTTTCGAACGTAGCTGCGCGGGGCGCCCGGTTCGTCGCCGAACTCGGCGTCGAGAATCGTTACGGTAGCCCGGAGATTGCCGCTGCCAATCTCCGCCTGCATATTCTTCTCGATCGGTACGATAGCGTCGATTTGGCCGCCGCGCACCCATCCCTGAATCTGATCTTGGGCTAAATCCTCGGCTCCCGGTGCGATCAGGCCAGCCGCGTTCAATCGCTCGTCGTCGGCGTAGTTTTGCAGCCAGGCCGTAAAGGCGAAATACTGCGAGCCGCGTCCAGGGCGCTTGACCGCGGTGCTGAGGCCGCACGCCGCGATCAGGGTTCCGGTGACCGGATCGGTGATCGGGTGAATCTCATCGTACGGATCGTCGCCGATGCGGTAGGACGAGGAGAACGACGGGATGCGCCCGCGGGCCGAGCCGCGCGTCTCGCTCACTCGCGGTTCGGGCGAGCGCGCCGGCGCCGCTCGCCGCTCGATCGGGCGGGTTTCGAGAATTGGACGCCCACTGCGGGTGGACGAGGCCGGACGGTCGGACGAACTAACGGGGTAATCGTCGGAAGGATTGGTCCCGAACGAACTGGACCGTGACGCCTCCATTCGGCTTGGCCGCGTGGGCCGTCGTCCGCTTCCCCCGAGGTGGCCAAGTCCCAGCGACGACACACCGAGACTGGCGGCCGACAAGCCGGCGGTTCGCAGCAGGACGACCGCGCCGAGGATGAGCGCGACGACGAACGCGACGACTGGGCCAATCCACGACGAGTGCCCACTTGTCGCAGCGGCGCTTTGGCCGCTCTGGGTCGTTTGGGCACTCGAAGCGGTACTGGCGGATTGATCGCCGGCCGCGGGCGTGGCGGCGACCGACCCGGTTAAGGCCTGGACAAGGCTGGAGACCGCCGTCTGATCGGTGGCCGAGGTGATCTTAGGATCGCTTGCCGCGGCACGGGCCAAATCAGCTGGCGTGCCGTACAGTCCCAGTCGCTCCTGGGCAAGGTTAACGTTGTGGTCACGCTGGTACAGCAGTGCGACCACGGTCGAGTACTCGGATAAAGAGATCGGCTGGCCGGAGCCGCCGGCGAACGGGCGGGTAACGAGCCAGCCCAGGGCGAGACCCAGGAGGAAAATGCCCGCCATAAGCGCGAGGCCTCGGCTCAGCGAACCAGGTTCGGCCAGCGATGCCAGTCCCAGCACGGGCTCGCTTCGACTGGACGGCTTTGCTCCGAGCGGTCGGCTCCCCGACCCGTTCATCGATACCGTTCGCGACAACGTCAATGGTTCACGCATTTTCCACTCCTAACCCCCAACTTTCACGAGGGTGCCGTAAATGTAGCCCTCGTGACCGTTGTAAATCACCTGGAACCAGTTCGTCCCGCCGGGTAGCACCGCTTCACCCTTGACGATGGCCTTGACATAGACAGTTGCACCGTTCGGCGCCACCGCGACCGCGGCCGACTTTGTGTTCGGCTGGCTGCGCACGATAACCGGCTGGTGATCCGCCGATTGTACTGTCCCCTTCTTCGTCCCCGCCGTCGAAACTGGCGCGATGGCACGCACTGGCGTCGGCGCGGGCGCTGGGTTTCCGGCCGACGAATTGTCCGCCGGTACCGGTGGCACGACGACTTGCGGCGTTGGCGTCTCCGCGGGAGCCGGAGTATCCGTCGCGGCCGGCGTCGCGGTCAGCAGCGCGAGCGGCGCGGTCGTCGGACTCGTAGGGATAACCGTGCTCGTGGCGGGTTGCACCGTCGAAACGGTGGCGACATTCCCCCGCTGATCGCCAACTGCCAGGGCGTCGCTGAACTGGCGCAACTGGTCGGCTTCTTGTTGCTTGACGGTGTCATGCGATGAGGCAAGTTGATCGGCGACGGCGAGAACTCCCGCCGCCGGGTTGGCGTAGCCAACCGAGACCAATCGGTCGTGCACCGAGGTCAGCGGCGCGCCCTGGGCGTACAGGTCGCTCACCAGAAGCAGATAGTGCTCCTGTAAGCTATCGGTGCTCCCGGAGAGGCGCGAGCGCAGCCCGAGAAAGATTCCGCAGACGACACCTACCGCGAGCAAGATGATCATTGGTGATGGCATCCAGCGCTCGCTCGCGTACTGGCTCGACCGGAGTCGGCTACGCCGCCGATTGCTCGTCTTCATCTGGCACTCGCCCCCTAGCCATTCCGTGCTGAATCAATCCGCGTGTCGCGTTGGGGCACAGGGAATAGCAACGAGGGTTCTCGTGGGTCTGTGACCGCCGCGCACGCCAACACATCAGCCTGTGGTCCGGCACTTGGAATGTTCCGACGGCGGGTGGTCCGGGGTGGACGCCGTCGCGGCTGTATTGTAGTACACGGGTGGTCGCCCGCGCGCGTGCTCTTGCGCCGAAAACCCAATCTGTTAAAAAACTCCTACGATTGGACGTGCTACAATCCGGCGCGAAAGAAACCTGTACGGAGGAAGGCGTGGTACGCGACTACGAGACGCCAACCGTGCCCCGAAACTGGGAGGCCTTCGCACGCGCGTGGGCGGATCAGCTCGGACTCGGTGAAAAGCAAGTCTCGCTGGTTTGTTCTCCCGATCGCTATGGAAGCTCGGTGGTCTTGCGAATTCTGGGGAAGGCTGGCAGCGAAGTTACCTACGCGCGTCGCTCGTCGGATGCCGACGACGCGTCTGAGCGCCGCCAGAGCTTTCGCGCGGCGACCCAGTCCGGCGATTTCCTGACCGTCGAGATCGACGTCGCCGGGTATTACGTTGGCGAAGGGACGGTTCCGTGCGCGCTCTGCGGCGGGTCGCCTCACGAAGAGTGGCAGCACGTTCTGATTCGCGAATTACTGCGCGTGGCCGATCCACCAGCCGTAGACGAGAGTTTGCCCGCCGAGGACGCGGATGACGCGGAGGGAGCGGCACTTGACGCGAGGGTGCGGGGTCTGCTGGGCTGAGTCGTCACGAGACGAGAGCAATGAAACAAGAAGGAGCGCCTCCCGAGATTCTCGGGGGCGCTCCTTCTTTAGGTCCAGCTAAGCCGGCCGAGCCCCAACAAAGAGGTTATACAGCAGGATGACGAGCGCGACAATCAGTAAGAGGTTGATCAGACTTCCTCCGATGCCGCCGACCAATCCGACCAGCCAGATGATGAGAACGATCGCGAGTAGGAGCCAGAGGATTCCTGATAGGGTCATGGTGCCACCTCCCTTCCGTCCTTGATCTTGGGGGATCGTTCCCGGAAGATCGCAGTAAGGCTCGATTGAGGCCGGCCAACGCCTGGACCAATCGTTGCGCCTTTTCCCCACCGAGTGTCCTCGTCGGGATTGCACTTGAGAGCAGGACATGTGCCACGACTGGGAGGCGCTTCCCGGTGGCAGCGTTGGCACGTCCCGAGACGTTCGGCCCGTGGCCTTGGGTTATACTTGTGCTGCGTCAGTTGCCACAAGGTCTTGAACATCTCCGGGCCGGCTCAGTGGCCGCGAAACGGGGATGAATGAGGAGTATTCGATGAAGCTTGCCGAGCGGATGAGCCGCCTCGGAACCGAAACGGCATTCGAAGTGTTGGCGAAGGCCCGAGCGCTCGAAAGCCAGGGTAAGGAAGTCGTTCACCTGGAGATTGGCGAACCCGACTTCGATACCCCGGTCCACGTGGTCACTGAGGGGGCGGAGTCGCTCCGCTCCGGATTTACTCACTACTCGCCATCGCCGGGAATTCCGGAATTGCGCTCGGCGATTGCGCGCTTCGCTGGTGCAAAGCGCGGCCTTAACTTCAGCCCGGATCAGGTTGTCGTCACCCCGGGCGGTAAGCCGATCATGTTTTTCGTTCTCCTGGCACTTGCCGAGGAAGGCGACGAAGTCATCTATCCAAACCCCGGTTTCCCAATCTACGAATCGATGATCAACTTTTCCGGGGCGCGGGCAGTTCCCACGCCGTTGCGTGAAGAAAACCGTTTTCGGCTCGACATCGACGAACTCGCCGGTCTGATCACCTCAAAGACCCGGCTGCTGATCCTCAACTCTCCGGCCAATCCGACCGGTGGCGTTCTGGAACGCGCGGATTTACAGCGCATCGCAGCGCTGGCCGTCGAGCACGATCTGGTCGTTCTCTCCGACGAAATTTACAGCGAGATTCTCTACGAAGGCGAGCACGTGAGCATCGCGGAGTTTCCCGACATGGCCGAGCGGACGATCATTCTCGATGGCTTCTCGAAGACCTACGCCATGACCGGTTGGCGGCTGGGCTACGGCATTATGCCAACCGAACTCGTCCCGTCGATCAGCCGCCTCGTGACGAATTCGGTCTCGTGCACGGCCACCGCGGTGCAGCGCGCGGGCGTCGCGGCGCTGGCCGGGCCGCAGGATGCCGTACGCGGCATGGTGGAGGAGTTCCGCCGACGTCGCGACGTCATTGTTAATGGCCTGAACGCGATTCCGCGCATCCGTTGCGCGATGCCGGCCGGCGCGTTCTACGCCTTTCCCTACGTTGGCGCGGTGGGCATGGATTGCCGAAAGTTTGCCGACTATCTGCTCTACGAGGCCGGAGTGGCTACCTTGTCCGGCACGTCTTTCGGGTCGTACGGCGAAGGCTACTTGCGCTTGTCCTACGCGAATTCCGTCGAGAATATCGAGAAGGCGCTGGATCGGATCGATGGCGCGGTCCGCCGACTCAAGCTGGTCAATTCCGGGTAGGTGATGGTGAACGCGGAGCCCACGGTCGCCGACATTGGCGAGTTCGGCCTAATCGCTCGTCTGCGGCAGCGCTTCCGTGGGGTGGGTAGTGGGGTCGTCCGCGGTATTGGGGACGATACCGCGGCCCTTCATGTGACGCCTGGCCATCTCTTGTTGGCGACGACGGACGCGGCGCTCGAAGGGACGCACTTTCTGCGGGCCACGATTTCGCCGGATGCTCTCGGGCGACGCGTCCTGGCGGTGAATCTTAGCGATATCGCAGCCATGGCCGGCACGCCGCGCTGGGCGCTGGTCTCATTGGGATTGCCAGCGACGACGCCAATCTCCTTCGTGGAGGCGTTGGCCGACGGCCTGGCCGAGGAGGCGAGACTTTACGACACCGAGATCGTGGGCGGTAATATTGCTCGCTCGATCGATCGGTTAAATGTCGACATCACCGTCCTCGGGGAGGTCAGGCCGGATCAGGTGCTCTACCGAACCGGCGCGCGGCCGGGCGATCGATTGCTGGTCACCGGTCAACTGGGCGATTCGTCGGCCGGTCTCGCGGTGCTCTCTGGCCGGGTTCCGCGCAACGTTCCGGGTGAGGATTACCTTGTCAGCCGTCACCGCCTGCCGACGCCGCGGGTCAGCGTGGGAAGGGCGGTTGGCCAGAGTGGTTGGGCAACCGCCATGATCGATTTGAGTGACGGGTTGGCCGGTGACGTTACGCATCTGGCCGAGGAGAGCCGCGTGGGAGCGGTGGTGTACGCGGATCGCCTACCGTTATCGCTTCCCCTGCGCTCGTTGGCCGACGCGGCCGGCGTTGATCCATTAGAATGGGCGTTGCGCGGCGGTGAAGACTACGAACTGCTCCTGTCGGCGCCCGCCGAGAACGTTTCCGCGCTGGCCGCTCTCGTAAATCAGCGAGGCGTTGCTCTGACCGACGTCGGCCAGTTGACCGCCGGGCCGGAGCTCTGGGTCGAACTGTCCAATGGCCGACGCGAACCGCTGGGAACGGTCTCCTGGCAGCACTTCTCCTGAGCCGAAAGGCATCGCCGCGCCGGAGGTTGCATTATGAGTATTCGTGTCGGTTCGCTGTCCGGGTTGGAGGCCACCGCCGACTCCGCCCGCAATGCTCTGCGCGACAAGAACGCCGCGCGCGAGCAAGCATTGGCGCGTTCGCGGGAAGTTGTTCGATTCTCGGCAAACGCGATTCGCGCGATTCATCGCCGCGATTTCGATCGCGCGTCCCAGTTGATTGGCGACGCGCGACTCGCGCTCGAAACCGCGGTCACGAGCGTGGCCAGCCACGGAGACGTCCGACACGCCGGGTTCGTGGCCGACGCTCAGAAGGAGTTTGCCGAGGCAAATATCGTCTTTGCCCTTTTGACTGGCCAGGTGCTCCCCGGCCCGAATGACGTTGGAGTCGAGGTAGCGTCGTACCTTAACGGCTTGGGCGAAGCGGTGGGGGAATTGCGGCGATTTCTCCTCGACGGATTGCGGCAAAATGACCTGACCCTGGGAGAATCGCTGTTGAGCGCGATGGATGACATTTACTCCGCGTTGGTAACCGTGGACTTTCCGGATGCCATCACCGGGGGGCTGCGTCGAACGACCGACATGGTTCGCGGCATTCTCGAAAAGACCCGAGGAGACCTAACCGTCGCGATGCGACAGGACGAACTCGAGCGCCAGATCCACGCGCTCGAATTATCCCTCGACCGAAAGCTCGCGTCAGACTGACGTCTCAATGAATTGTTCACTCCAGATCTTACAATTTTGCGGTAACATGCCGGGGATGTTATAGTCTGTTGGCCGACCACAGAGACACCAGAAAGACGCGTGGGTCGGCTGCTTTTTTGCGCGCGGGCAATCTAGGAGGGAGAGGAGTGCAGCAGGATACATGAATGCGATGCTGATCGTGTTCTTGATCGGCCTGATCACCGTCCTTTTTGCCGGCTATCTGGCGTGGGACGTTTTACGCCGCGACCGGGGAACCGGCGAGATGCAGCAGATCGCGGACACCATTCACGAAGGTGCCATGGCCTTTCTGCGCCGACAATACACCACTATCGCTGCTTTGGCGCTCGTCACGTCGATCCTGATCGGTCTGCTGATCGGTGCGGTCGAAAAGGACTCCCAGCTTGGCATGTTGACCGGAATTGCATTCCTCGTGGGCGCTTTTGCCTCCGGTTTGTCTGGCTTTATCGGTATGTACGTCGCGGTGAGCTCGAACATTCGCACGGCTAGCGCCGCTCGGCGCAGTCTGAGTGAAGCGATCACCACGGCGCTCCGGGGGGGAGCGGTTTCCGGCTTTCTGGTCGTTGCCTTGAGCCTGCTTGGGGTGGCAGGAATCTTCACTCTGTATGGCGGCATGGCTCACCCGGCCCAGGTTCCTTTCGAAATCGTTGGTTTTGGTTTCGGGGCCAGTTTCGTCGCGTTGTTCGCGCAACTGGGCGGGGGAATCTTCACCAAGGCGGCTGACGTTGGCGCGGACCTCGTCGGCAAGATCGAAGCAAACATTCCCGAGGACGACGCGCGGAACGCGGCAGTGATCGCCGACCTGGTTGGCGACAACGTCGGCGACTGTGCCGGCCGTGGTGCCGACCTTTTCGAGTCAACCGCGGCTGAGAATATCGGTTCGATGATCCTCGGCGTGGCGATCTTCAAAGCGACCGGCTCGACGAATCCGGCCTATATCTTCTTCCCGATGGTCGTGCGCGCCTTCGGGTTGGTTGCCTGCGGAATCGGTCTGCAGTTCGCCCGGGGAGCGAACCCCCGCAATCCCATGCAGACACTCAACCGTGGCTACGGGGTCGCGGCGTTTCTGTCGATCATTTTTATGTACGTCGTGACAAGTCAGATGCTCCACAGCACCTGGCTCCTGCTCGCCGGAATCGTCGGGATTTTGACGAGCATCGTGTTCGTCGCCATCACCCAGTACTACACGGCCGCTGACGGTCGACCGGTGCAAGAGATTGCGCGGGCGTCGCTGACCGGCTCGGCGACGAACGCTATCTCCGGCATCGCGGTTGGATTTGAAACCACCGGCGCCTCCGCCATCGCGATTGCCCTGGCGCTCTTTTTCGCCTACGCTCTGGGACAGGCCTTCGCGCGGGATATGCACATCGACGTCCTGATTGGCGGGATCTTTGGCACCGCCATCGCTACCGAAGGGATGCTGATGACCGCGGCGTACATCCTGGCGATGGACACCTTCGGGCCGATCACTGACAACGCCGGTGGCATCGTCGAGATGAGCGGGCAGCCGCAAGAGGTCCGCGAAATCACCGACGCGCTCGACGCCGCTGGTAACACGACCAAGGCGCTCACGAAGGGCTACGCGGTGGGGTCGGCGGCCCTGGCGGCCTTTCTGCTCTTCAGCGCCTACCAGGACAAAGTTGCCCAGGTGCTAAGCACCCGGCCGCCGCCAGCCGGCGAAACGGTTGCTCAGGTCGTTGCCCAGGCCCACGTCGTCAACCTCGCCAACCTCGACGTCTTCATCGGCGCCCTGATGGGAACGATGCTGGTGTACCTCTTTAGTTCGCTTGCTATTCGCGCCGTCGGTCGAGCCGGCAGCGCCATCATCGAAGAGGTGCGTCGACAGTTCCGGGAGAATCCCGGCATTATCGAGGGCACGACGCGGCCGGATTACGCGCGCTGCGTCGACATAACCACCCGGGCGGCTTTGCGGGAGATGATTCTTCCTGGTGTCCTGGCGATTGGCATGCCGGTCCTGGTTGGACTGGTCCTGCACGCGCAGGCCGCGGCAGGAATGCTCATGGTTGGCACCATCGCGGGCGTTCTGCTGGCGACGATTCTAAACACCTCTGGCGGAGCCTGGGACAACGCCAAGAAGTACATCGAGTCGGGCCGGATGCGCGGGTACGAGGGTGAGATCATCAAGAAGGGCACCCCGGCGCACTCCGCGGCCGTTTCCGGGGACGTCATCGGGGATCCATTCAAGGATTGCGCGGGCCCGTCTCTCCACGTTCTGGTGAAGCTACTGAGCACGGTGACGCTGGTCCTGGCGCCGCTCTTTATTTCCTGATCAGTTGGGTAAGGCGCCCTCAATCTTCGAGGGCCATCCGGCGACGCGCCGAGCGTGCTGAAAAAGCCGCTCGGCGCGTCGTCTTTTTAGGGTTTGCCGGTCACACCGGTACCGAAATCGGCGCGAGCCGAACCTCGATCTGGCCGTTCCGTTCGCGAACCTCAAAGAAGGGTTCAGGTTCCGAGGCCGGTCCGCGAACCGCTAGGCCGTTCCGCAGGGAGAACTCAGACCCGTGGCACGGGCACTGGACCGTTCTGTCGAGCAGCCGGCCTTCGGCGAGCGAGCATCCCCAGTGAGTACAGACGTTGCCGATTGCGTAGATTTCGCCGTTCACTCGAGCGAGCAGCACCTGAAAGCCGTTCGCGTTGGCGCTCCGCATCTCGCCCTCGCCGAGCACGCTAGAGGGCAGAACCGCGGTGAAGTCACCCGGTGGGTTTTTCCAGGCCTGGCGGCTAACGAGAGTGCCGAGATTGTAGACCAGGTGTCCTCCAAGGTCCGCGCCGACCGTGATCAGGCCATAACCAAGCAGGCCGAGCAGAACCGCCGCGCCACGATTTCCCCGCGAGCGCTGGATGAGCGAGGAAACGTAAGTGCTCAGGGCTACGCCGTTAATGATGCCGTGGAGGGCAGCTTCCTCGCGCGCCGGATCTTCGACCTTACTGAAATCAGCCAGGCCGGCCATTGCCGTGAGGATAGCCGCTCCGACTCCCAGACCAGCGCATAGATCGGCCGCTCTCTGAAATCGACGTGCTCCGGTGACGAGACCCACCAAATCAAAGATGGCGGTGCCGGTCCACAGACCGATTGGCGTATCGGATAGGGCGGCGTGAAGGGGATGGCCGAGCCAGGTCCCATTCAAGAAATTTCGGGCGACGATTCCGGGTTGGCCAGAGTCTTCGAAGGCCGCGTTGACGGCCTGCTGGACGCTCTCGCCAAAATGATCCAGCCAGGTATTGCCGCGCAACAATCGCTCGACGTCAAGTTTCTCCATGATCGCCATTAGTTGCCTCCGCTAAATCTTGCTCTCCGGCGCCTCGCCGAGGTGGGCGGTCGCAAGCAGCCGAGCCTACCCGGATTGCAAGGTCAAGGCCAGGAAGACGAGCGAAGGCGTCTTGCCCAGGAACGTCCGGGTGGTTACTGGGCAAGAGCGAGGGGATTGAAATCGGTCTGGTAGTCGAAGGTGTCGATACCTTCGAGGCGTTTCAAGGCATTAACGATGAGGTAGGTAAATGGCGTCGCGATGATTTCGTAGGCGCTCTTGAAGGCCCACTGGGCGAGGATGAGTCCCCCCAGGTCCGGAGTACCGGAGTTGGCGAAGGCCAGCGTAATGAAAACCGCGGAATCCAGCCCCTGGCCGACGACGGTCGAACTAATTGTTCGACTCCAGAGCCAGCGGCCCTTGGTCGCGACTTTCAGTTTGGCAAGGATGAGCGAGTTGGCGAATTCTCCAATTAAATAGGCAACAAAGGAGGCGCCGAGTAAGGTTGGGGTAAACCCCAGGATCCGCGTGTAGGCTGCCTGGCCATCCCAGAACGCCGGTGCGGGAAGAACGCCGCCGATCCAGATTGCCACGACCATGAGAAGATTGCAGAAAAAGCCGAGCCAGATGACCCGACGGCTCTGCGCGTACCCGTAGACCTCGGTGAGAACATCGCCGAAGAGGTAGCTCAGGGGGAAGACGACGACGCCGGCCGGTAGAACGACCCCGCCGATCGCGATCAACTTCACGGCGATGATGTTCGCGGTTAAAAGCGACGTGACGAAAATCGCCGTGATCACCGGTAACAAACGACCAGCGGGCTGCACCGCGTTCTCCTGGGATATTATTCTCGGCTCGTCGGGGGACAGAGTTATTGGCCGAGCACCTGTACGATGATTGAGCGCTCGCGCGGGTGATCCAACTCGACCAGAAAAATCCGCTGCCAGGTACCCAGGCACATCTCGCCATGGCTGATCGGAATGGTTTCACTCGCCGACATCAAAAGTTGTCGGCAGTGAGCGTGGGCATTCGCGCACTCGTCGTCGGTCATGTTGACCGTGCGGATTGTGAAGTCGTTGTGTCGATAAGGCAATTGCTCCGGCGCGACTCGATCCAGGAAAGCCACGAAATCCCGCAGCAGTTCCGGTTCGTTCTCGTTGATGCGAATCGCCGCGGTGGTGTGTTGGGTAAAGACGACCACCTGTCCGTGCTGGATGCCACTTTCGTCGACGATTTCCTTGACGCGATCGGTCAGGTCTATGAAGTGGGGCGCGGCGCTGGTCTGGAAGACCAGTCGCTCGGTGACAAGACGCGTCGCCAGGGAAACAACTGCCATGAATAACTTCCCCCCCCTCGGGCTCAGGTTTCCAAGCTAGATTTATCGGTCATTCGTGAGAAAAGTTTCACGAAGACCGCGGTGGATTTCGTCTACCGCCGGTGGGCGATGGCTTCCATCGCGTCGACCGCGCGCTCTTTCTCAACGAAGCTCACCATGCGGGCTCCGGCACCCAGGAACCCGACCGCGCCGACGAAGAGCGGGCCGAGGACCGGAACCGCCAGAGCAAGAAGAATTGGCGCCAGCCCTACCAGAATAACTCTCAAGTACCCGTGAGTTCGAGGATCGCCGTCCAAGATCCAGCGTCCGACGAGCAGACCGACCGCCGTCAGGCCAACCAACCAAACCACGGCGGCTCCAATTCCCAGCAAGAAGGCGAGCGGTAAGCCAACCAGGCTCAGGACCAATGGCAGCAAGAGGAGTGGAACAACTACCACCCCGGTTAAGGCAGCCAGAGCGCTCCGAACGGGCATATAACGGGTCGTCGCCGCGGTCACGACAATGGACCAGGGTAGGAGTGCCGCCACGACCAGGCACAGGAGGAGCAAGCCGAGCCCAGCCGCCAATCCTAAACGAACCTGGGCGAGTAGGTCAACTCGCTCGATCGTCCGATTGGTAAGTGGGTAATCTCGCCATGGCCGGACCGACGCCGCGCCGAGGCCATCAACCCGGGCCCCCGGCGCGCGATAGGTCTGGCCGGCCAGGGTCACCAGAGTACCCGTCACCACGGCGTTATGATCGAGATAAACGTTGCCGCCAACCGTCACCAGGTCGTCGTTTACCGTCCCCTTAACGACGACATCGCCTCCAAGGACAATGAGAGGCGCGGCAGTACCGCTGTCCACCGCGACGTCTCCATCCACCACGATCAGCGGATGAAAGAGGCGCTCGCCTCCGGCGAATCGCGCTGGTCCTAGCCAGACGTCACCGCGCGCGACGATAACCAGCGGCATGGCGGCCACGAGACAGATGGCCACCAGCCAGAGCAGCCGGTAGGTCCAAACGCTGGCGTTGCGGCTCAGGATTGGCGGCGCGATCATAGGTGGATCTCCCGTTCCGGTGCCGACGATAGCTTGTCAAACAGCGCGTCGCGATTTCCCGCCCACCCTGCTGGTGTCGGGTCCGGCTGGTGGGTTCGTACCCAGCCAAGCGCGGACAACAGCAGTAGCAAGCTGACGATGAGGGGGAGAGGGGCAAACGGCCCTAGCAACGCGACAGTCAGGTGTTGAAGTTGAAGTCCGACGAGATTGCAGATGGCGATGACCTGAATCGACAGATGGATGGCCAGAGCCGCGTCGAAAAAGCTGATCGCCCACGAACCGCCAATTGCCAGGATTATGGCGAGGGGAAGCACACAGCGCAGCCACGAATCCCGCCGCCGATTTTGCTCGACGAGGGCAAGCCGCTCCATGACTCGGTCGGTGAACGCGCGGTCGGCGATCATCGTTTCGCATCCCATTCCAGCAAGGCCGGGGTCGGTGCCCGAAGACTCTCGGCTAGCTGCAATCGCGCGCGGTGCAACTGGGTCTTTACCGCGCCGATGGACTGCTCGGTGCGTCGAGCGATCTCCTCGTATGCCAGGTCGTGCCAGTATCGCAAGATAAGAATGTCGCGATACTTGGACGGGAGGCCACTTACCGCTTGTTGAAGAATTTGTTCGCGCTCGTGGGCGAGGGCAGCCAACTCCGGGTCGTCTTCATCCATCGATTCCGTCGGTACCAGCAAGGCGTGCTCCAGTGGCAAAGTCTGCCACTGGCGTCCGGAAAGTTGCGAGAGGCAGACATTAGTGACAATTCGGGCGAGCCAGGTATAGAGTCGGTGCTTGCCATCGTAGCTGTGTAGGTACGCGTATGCCCGAACGAAGGCCTCTTGAGCCGCGTCCTGGGCCGCTTCGGGGTCGTGGAGCACTGCCTGCGCGCGACGAATGATCGACGCCTGGTAGCGCTCGACGATTTCGCCGTAGGCCCAACGGTCGCCGCCACGCGCGCGGCGAACTAGTTCGGCGTCAGGTACCTCGACCACCGAATCCCTCTCCGTTCTCTGTCTAAAGGATATACTTGGCGGGGCTCAAAAATGTTTCGACTGTTGGCCGAAAAAGTCCCGTGCTAGAATAAAGCGGCTTTGTAAACGAGGGAATCCAGAGCATGCAAAAAAGGTTACGAATCCAAGCCGGCGAGATCACCGCGGTGGCCCTGCTCAACGATACCCCTACCTCCGCGGCGATCTGGCAAGCCTTACCCATCCAGGCCCGAGCCGATACCTGGGGAGATGAAATCTATTTTAGCATTCCGGTCCATCGTTCGGCAGAAAACGCCAAGAGCACGGTGGCGCTCGGTGACATCGCCTACTGGCCGCCGGGCGACGCGTTTTGCATCTTCTTCGGGCCAACGCCGATGAGTTCCGGCGACGAGATTCGTCCAGCCAGTCCGGTCAACGTGGTTGGACACCTGGAAGGCGACCCGAAGGTGTTTCGGAAGGTCGCATCCGGGACGCGAATCGTTCTCGAAGCCGCCGAGTAACTGGACAGTTTCGCGCGCACTATCAGACCAGAACCCGAGATCTGAAACACGAGACGAGTGGCAGGAGTACATAACCATGGACGAGGCTCGCTTCGAACGCCAGTACCGGACCACGCATTCCGAAGGCTACCTCATATTCGAGGCAGGCGAGCGCCTTGGCCGGCTGGACCTTCACTACACCCCCACGGTCGTTTACGCGACCCTCGTCGTCGAGCGCGAACTTGACGAGGATGAGATTTTAGATTTGATCGAACAAGCCGACGACGATCTGGTATTAACGGCTGATGTCCCGCGTGAGGATTTCGTCGTCCAGGTGTACCAGGGGCGGGATCTTGGTACCTATAGTGATGAGTACTTCGAGGAAGACGAAACCGAAGACAACGGGAGTTGAGCGATGATTTCGGATCGGATTGATCTTCCGCTCCTCTTCGCGCGCTACCGCTCGGTGATTGACGCGTCGATGCGGTCAGCTATCCCCAGCGCGGCGCCGGTGGCGGAAATCTATGATCTGCTCCGATATCATCTGGGCTGGCTCGATGCTTCGCTGCAGCCAACCGTCGCGCGCACCGGAAAGAAGATTCGGCCGACTATCTGTCTGCTTTGTTGTGACGCGGCGAACGGCGACGCGCGGAAGGCGGTTCCGGTCGCGGTCGCGCTCGAGTTACTGCACAATTTCAGTTTGATTCACGACGACGTCGAAGACCGCGGCAGCGAGCGTTGGGGGCGGCCAACGGTCTGGGCGCGCTGGGGCGACGCGCTAGCGATTAACTCCGGCGACGCGATGCTGATCCTGAGTGAACTGGCTCTCCTTGGCGTCGAGAAGGACCTCGGTGCGTCCGTGGCTTTGCGGATGCTTCGCGTGTTGAACGAGTGTAGCCTGCGTCTGACCGAAGGACAACACCTGGACATCTCGCTCGAGCGCAATTTACGAATGACGCGCGATCAGTATTGGAAAATCATTGCCGGCAAGACTGCTGCCTTGCTCGGCTGCTCCTGCCAACTCGGAGCGCTGGCCGCCGGCGTTGATGAGGAGCGGGCTCACGCCTTTCGGGTGTTCGGTGAGCAAGTGGGTTTTGCCTTTCAAATTCAGGACGATGTACTGGGAATCTGGGGAGAGCCCGTGGTCACCGGAAAGCCCGCCGCGGCCGACATCCGTGGCCACAAGGTGACCCTGCCGGTCATCGCGGCGCTCGAACGGGCGACCGCCTCCATTGCCGAACGAATTTCCGCGGTATACCGGGCCGACGCACCCACCGACGACGCGGTCGCCGAGGTTGTTAGCTATTTCGACGTCCTCGGGGTGCGGGCCCTGGCGGAATCCGAAGCGGAGGGCGCGGTGGGGCGGGCGCTCGCGGCGCTCGAGCTAGCCGCCCCGATTCCGCCCCACGGCGACGAATTGCGCGCGCTCACCTTTTCTCTACTTGGCCGAACCGCCTGAATCGTCACTTGCGGTCAGGTTGAGGGTGACGGCCCAACGCGCGTGGAAGTCGTACCAGTGATCGTAGACCCACTCGTCGTACAGATTGTACTCTCGGACGATTCCGCGACGCGTGAGTTCTCGCTTCACAATGCCCCCGCGATGCGGATGCTTGTAGCGGCGGGGCAAGGGAGAGCCAAAGCCGTGAGCGTAGTGGACCATTTCGTGGGCGATTGTAATGAAGGTAACGTACTCGGGGATTTGCAGGTGGCTTAAAAGGGCGTTGACCTGAATGTAGCTGGTCTGCTGATCCTCCGACATTGTTATCAGGCCAAGGCGGCTTTTCCACGCCCCCCCGAAGGATACCCGAACCCGATTCACTCGCGGCGTGTCCGCGAAGTGGCGTTCCCAGATCTGTTCCAGCAAGTCGGCGAGCCAGGGTTCGTCTCGGGCGGGTTTAATCGTGGGAAGTTCGAGGCCGGCGAGGACAGACATTCAGACGGACTCCTTCTTGACGCCGCCATCCGTTCCGTGAGGACGGTGCTCCCAGTGCGGCGCTATTCAGACTGCAAGCGCAGGGCGCGGTGTGAGGATTGCCAGGTGAATTGGGGTGCCCGAGCGAGTACCGGCTATGTTGACCACGTGCCAGGTGTCAGTCGCGGCCAGTATACCAATGGTGTCAACAACCAGCCAAACCAGTCTCACGGCAGAAAGCGGCGAAATACCTCGTTGCCCACGAAACGGCCCCGCGGCGTTAGGGTAATCTGGTTCCCATCGGCGACGATGAGGCTCGCGTCTTCCAGTTCGCGGAGCGTCTCCCCGTAGACCTCTTTCGGGGTTTGGCCAAAGCGTAGCCGAAAGGTCTCGACAAGAACCCCTTCGTCCAGGCGCAAACCGAGCATCATCGTTTCCGCCATCGCCACCGCCGGTTCGATCCGTTCGACAGATTCGACGGTGCTTTCGCCGTGCCGGGTCCGACTCGCGTAGGCAAGGGGCCGGCGCTCGTTCGCGTAGCGGAAGTCCAGGTAACCGGAGTGCGCGCCCGCGCCTACGCCAAAATACGGCTGGTTTCGCCAGTAGCGCAAATTATGTTGAGCGCGAAAATCGTGGTCCGATTGTCGTCGTGCCCAGTTGGAGATTTCGTAGTGCCGGTAGCCGCCGGACTGAAGGCGATCAATCGCCGCCTGGTAGAAATCGGCCGCGGCATCGTCGTCCGGAACCGCGAGTTGCCCGCTGGCGACCCAGGATTCAAAAGGAGTGTCCGGCTCGATTTGCAGGTTGTAGAGCGACAGGTGGTCCGGATCGAGTTCGAGCGCCTGATCGAGAGTTTGCTGCCATTGCTCGACGGTCTGTCCGGGCAGGGCAAACATCAGGTCAAAGCTCAGATTATCAAATCCGGCGGCGCGAGCGTCCCGTAAGGCGTTTTGCGCAGAGCTTGCGTCGTGTCGCCGGCCGAGGCGCTTGAGCATGCTATCGTCAAAACTCTGCACGCCGACGCTCAGTCGATTGACGCCCGCGGCCCGAATCTCCCGAAGATAATCCCGGGAGAGATCGTCCGGATTCGCCTCCATGGTGACTTCGGCTGCTTTGGAGATCGGCCAGGACGCGGCGGCGTCGAGCACCGCGGCAATCTGGTCGGGATTCAACAAACTTGGGGTGCCGCCGCCGAAGAAGATACTGCCGATGCGAAATGGACCGGGCAAGGGACCAAGGCCCGGTAGGCTGTGCGGCAGGCGGCGAATCTCTGACCGGAGCGCCTCGACGTAGGACGGTATGAGGTGACCGAGACCAGCGTAGGTGTTGAAGTCGCAGTAATAGCACTTCGTTTTGCAGAAAGCGACGTGAACGTACAGACCGACGTCCACTGGTGGTTCATGGGAAGCCATTAATGTCCCGCTGCCGGATGGTATTGCCGGGCAAACTCACGCCGCCACGCTGACCGGGGCCAGCGTGACCCGGGTGTCGGAAAGTAAAAAGCCTCGGAGGCCGCACCTACTTTACGGTGGCCTTGTCGTTTTCCGATAAGTGTTCGACGGTGACTCCGGTGTCGGCGAAGGTCCGAGTCACATAGCCGGCCGCGTAGGTCCACATAATGGCCATTGGTTCGTCGCTTTCGTTCAAGAAGCGGTGCGGAACGTTGGCCGGCACAAATGTCGTGTCATACTGGCTCATCGGATAGCGCTGGCCGGCGATCTCACAAACCGCGGATCCTTCCAGAATCATCACCGACTCGTCGCAGTTGTGCCAGTGTAAAGCAATCTTGCTGCCGGGCTGGAAATGAGTAACCCCATTCGTGATGTTCTCGGCGCCGATGCGACGGGAAACCAGAACGCGAGTCTTCACGCCAGTTCCGCGATCGTGCCAGGGCTGTTCTTCGAAGGATAGCACGCGAGGTTCGGCCACGTTGAGCGCTCCTCTCGTTCAGCGAACGATCGTTGGATACAAGATGTTAGTACATCGGTTACCGCCTCATGGTACCATAAAATGCAGACAAGGAGCAGATCCATGAGTGAATCGGTTGTTCGGCTGCCGCCGGAGATCGACGCGGCGATCCGCGACGCCGCGGAGAATCTGACGCCGGCCGAGGCCGCGTTGCGACTCGCGGCGATTGCCAACCGGGCGGTTGCCTCCCTGCACCAGTTAGCCCGCGCTCAGGCGAGTGAGCGCAAGGGGCAGTCGTCGTGGGGGCGGTGGGCGAGCCTCATGAACGCGTCACGGGATGCGGTACTACGCACGGCAACCTGTCGTCAGACTGCTAGTCAATTAGTCAAGGCTGAGGAGTCGACCGCGACCGAGTAGAACTGGAACGAACATTGCTCCCCTTCTTCTTCCTCGCCCACGGGTGAGGACGGAACGGAACACGATTACGTCGGTTAGAAGGAGAGCGTTGTGTTCTGGAAGGCTCTACGCGTCGTCCTGGCCGTGTGTGTTCTTGAGTTTCTCTTCGTGGGGTTTGGTCACGCCCAGGACTTTTCCACCCTGGTGCAACAAGCCGTCACCGCGAACCAGAGTTGGCTGACCGCGATTGACACGGCTTCGCAGGCCAGTGACCTCTCGACTCTCAAGGCCGATGCCGCGACGGCGTTGACGTTCGGCCAGCAAACCCAGTCATTGCTTCAGCAGGCTCTGCCATTAGCGCCCAATGACGCCGCGCGCTCGCGCATCTCAGCCCTGCTTGCCCACGTCAATAACGCGATCACAAGCGCAAATCGGATCACCGTCGACACGACTCTGAGCGCCGCGCAAAGCGACCTGAACGCGGAGCGCGCCGAGGCCCACGAGGCCAATACCGAACTGACGACTTTCGTCCAGACATTGACCCCGGTGGCGACCAGCACCGCGGTTCCCACCGCGTCGGTAACGCCAACTACGGCAACCTCGACCCCAACGACAGTCGCGACACCCACGACAACCACGCTACCGCAGACTGGTGGTACGCCGCTGGGCGCGATCGTGATGTTGGGTTTGCTCGCGGTCGTCGCGGGCACCGGACTTCGCCGCTACGCGGCCTAGCCGGTTGGTCGTGTCACTGACCCGGGGACCATCTCGCCGATGGTCCCCAGAGATTTGGCTGCCGTCCAGTGCATTGACGCGGCAACCTGATTACAGGTGTTCGACGTGGAGGGTGTCGGACAGGAAGCGGCGATTGATCAGGATCTTGTCCTCGACGCTCCCCTCGCCCTCGTTAGGACGTGGCGGGTCCAGGTCCAGGGTGATCCAACCGGCATAGCTCTTTTCGAGTAGGAAGTTCCAGATGCCGACGAGATCGACTCCACCGGATCCCAGATCCTTGTAAAGGATCTCCCTCTTGTGCTGCTCCTGGGTGGGCGTTGGGCCAGTATAGCCGCGGTACTCGGCCTTGCTGTCCTTCCAATGGATCGCCGGAATACGCTCGTAATAGGTGACGATCAGTTCCAGCGGGTCGCCACCCCCGAGGTTGATCTGCGCGGTGTCGACGATCAGGCCAACGTACCGCGGGTCGGTCAACTCCATTAAGCGATGGACTTCGGAAGGCCGCTCGATCGGTCCCCAGATGTGCGGATGCGGGGCCAAAAGGACGCCAAATTCGGCGGTACGCTTCCCAATTTCGCTGATGGTTTCGGCGATGGCCTTCAGATCGGATTCGGTTGTGCCCCCGGCTGGCCGCGCTCCCATGTTGATCTTGAAGTGGCTGCAGCCAAAGACCTTGAGCCAATCCCTCGCGAACGCGACGTGGTCGTCGATAGTCTGTTGCCGTTTCGCCGGGTCGATGAAATTCGTCGATTGACCGGCCCCGCCGTTGGAGCACGTGACCAAGGTGATCCCGTGCTGATCGAGGATTGCCTTCAGCGCGTGCGGGTCATTCACGTAATGAGTTGCCATACTGCGATAGGGTTCGATGCCCGGGAATCCGGTTTGGGCGATCATGGCGACGTGCTCGGGTTGCAGATCGCCAAAGATCGCGCCGCCCATCGCGAAACGTAGCCCTGGTGCTTGTTTGCTTGGCACGAGTTCCTCCTCGTAAGTTGGCGGTACTTCCGCAACCTTAGCCGCCGCTTCGGACGCTGTCAATCCGGAAGTCGCCCCCGCCGTCCCGGACCGATTTTGCGGGATCGATTTTCTGCGACTATACTTCAGCCGAGACAGTGGTGAGTGGGAGTAGAACCTTGGCCTTGATGACCCCCGAGGAACGGTTTTTGGCGGCCGCACGGCACCAACCGGTCGACCGAACTCCGGTCTGGTTCATGCGCCAGGCTGGCCGCTGCTTGCCAGCTTATCGCGAACTTCGGAAGAGTTACGACATTTTGAAGCTTGCCAAGACGCCGGACTTGTGCGCGCAGGTTACCTTGATGCCGGTCGACACGTTTAAGGTTGACGGCGCGGTGATGTTCGCCGACATCATGCTGCCCCTGGAGCCCATGGGGATCTCCCTGGAGATTCAACCGGAGATTGGCCCGGTCATTCACAATCCGATTCGGAGCCAGGCGGCGGTGGACGCGCTTCGGATTCTCGACGCCGAAGAGGCTACCCCGTTCGTTTTCGACGCGATCCGTCTAATCCGCCGCGAGTTGTGCGGCGGCCGCGCGGCGTTGATTGGCTTTTCGGGAGCACCCTACACGCTTGCCTGCTACTTAATCGAGGGACGCCCGTCGCGAGACTACAACATCGCCAAGGGCCTCATGTATTCCGAGCCGGAGATTTGGCACTCGCTGCTGGCGAAGGTTTCGGAAGTGGTTGTTCGATACCTGCGCGCCCAGGTGGCGGCGGGCGCCCAGGTGATTCAGCTGTTCGATAGTTGGATCGGGGCCCTCTCCCCAAGCGCTTACGAGGAGTACGTCTTACCGCACACGAAGTACGTCTTTGACAACCTAAAAGGTCTGGGAGTTCCGACGATTCACTTTGGGACGGGCACCAACGGATTGCTGGAGCGGATGACGAGCGCCGGTGGTGATATTCAGAGCGTCGACTGGCGGGTCCACCTCGACGAAGCCTGGCAACGCATTGGCTACGACCGCGGTATTCAGGGGAACCTCGACCCGGTGCTTTTGTTGACGCCGTGGGATCGTCTCCAACGCGGCGTCGACGACGTGTTGAATCGCGCGAATGGGCGGCCGGGACACATTTTCAACCTGGGGCACGGTGTTCCCGCCGAAACGCCCTACCAGAACTTGACGAAGATCGTGGAATACGTCCACCAGGCGACCGAACGTGGGGTTGGGACCAGTGGCTAATTCTTCCTCGACTGGGGACGATCGGACTATCGGCATCATCCTGATGACATTTGGTTCTCCGGCGACGCTGGACGACGTTCCGTCCTATATGACGCACGTTCGCGGTGGTCGCGAGGCGTCGGCCGAACTGATCGCCGAATTTCGCCGTCGCTACGAAGTGGTGGGGGGCTCGCCGCTCATCGCGATTACCCGCGAGCAAGCGAGCGCGGTCGGGGCCGAGTTGGGCCGTCGGTTTCCCAATGGCCCGCGCTTCGTCGCGACCGTCGGCATGCGACACTCACCGCCCTTTATTGGCACGGCTATCGAGGAACTCGCTGGCGAAGGTATCCGCGACGTCATCGCGATCATCATGTCACCCCAGTACTCGCCGTATATCATGGGAGGGTACCACCAGGACGTCGATCGCGCGGTGGGCGAACTCGCGACACGCGGTACAACCGTGCGGGTACCGGTGGCGGGCGCCTGGAACACCAACCCGCATTTCCTCGACGCATTGGCCGACCGGGTGCGCGAATCGCTGGCAGCGCTGCCCGCCGATGTCCGGGACAACGTTCCGATCCTTTTGACCTGTCATAGTCTTCCGAAGCGGGTCGTCGACAAGGAGCCCGAGTACCTCGAGCAGATCCACGCGACGATTGCCGCGCTCGTCGCGCGGCTTGGCCTCGCCCCGGATCGCTGGCAGTTTGCCTATCAGAGCGCCGGTCACACCCCCGAGGAGTGGCTAACGCCGGATATGAAGGACCTGCTGCCTGGTTTGCGCGAGCGTGGCCACCGTCACGTCTTGATGGTGCCGGTGCAATTTCTGGCCGATCACCTGGAGATCCTCTACGATATCGACGTGGCGGCGCGCGAGGATGCCGAAGGTCGGGGCATGAGCTTTCACCGAATTGAATCGCTGAACCTGTCACCGAAGTTCATTTGCGCGCTCGCCGATGTCGCGGCGGAATTGATCTAAGGGAGCAATGGGTTAGCCGCTCAATCCGTGGCGCGGGGGTTGTCCCCCGCGCCACGGATTGTGATCGGGACTTGGCAACGGCGCACCGCTGTTTTGCGACGTCAAGCGCCGACCCGAGTTTCCGGCAGATTGGTGGGCAGGGGCGCGGGACGGTCACAGGTACTGACGATGTCGACGTGGCGACCAGCCGCCGACGCTTCGAGTAACGATTCCATGACGTCCAAAACGTGGTACGACAGCTCCCCGCTCGCGCGGTGCGGACGGCCGGAGCGGATGGCGTGAGCCAGGTCGGCCAGGCCAATTCCTCGACTGTTTGTCACAAACCCGTGTGACAGGGGAACCTCGCTCCACTCTTTCTCGCCGGCTCGCCGGAGGCGCACCGGACCGCCAAAGGTATTGGGATCGGGAACGCTGAGATTCCCGGTTGTGCCGTAAATCTCAATTCGCGGCAAGTCGGTCGGCCAAACGTCGAAGCTCGTAATCAGGGTGCCCACGGCGCCGTTTGCAAAGTCGAGCACGCCCGCCACGTGGGTCGGGGTATTGACCTGAATCTTCGTCCCGTTCTTTGGCTGACTGGTGATCGTGCGTTCCGGAAAGGTGATCTGCGCGGAGCTGGTCACCCGGCGAATTGGGCCGACGAGGCTGGTCAACGCCGTCAGGTAGTATGGTCCCATGTCGAACAACGGACCGGCGCCGGGCTGAAAGTAAAAGTCCGGGTCCGGGTGCCAGGACTCGTGGCCGTGATTGAGAAAGAAAGCGACCGCCGCGACCGGCTCGCCGATAGCTCCTTCATCGATCAGCTGGCGGCAGGTTTGTAGACCACCGCCGAGAAACGTGTCGGGCGCGCAACCGACCCGGACGCCCTTTTCCGCGGCGCGATCGAGCATGCGGCGGCCATCGGCGCGGGTCACCGCGAGCGGCTTTTCGTTGTAGACGCTCTTCCCACTTTCGATTGCCGCGAGGGCGACTTCGGCGTGGGCGCGGGGGATGGTGAGATTTAAGACAAGTTCCACCTCGGCATCCGCGAGCAGATGCTCCACCGACATGGCACGGGGAATTCCGAACTCCTCGGCACGGGCGCGAGCACGCTCCGGCAGCAAATCGGCGCAGGCGACGATGTCGATTGCTTCGAGGTACTTGGCGTTCTGGCAGTAGATGCGGCTGATCGTTCCGCAGCCGACGAGGCCAACTTTGACCGGAGTGTCCACCGGTGACTCCTCAGAATAGAATCCTGTATCCGGGAGCCAGAAACCAGCAGGCGATGCGGTGATCGCTTTCGGTCTCGGACTCTCGGAATCGACCGACGGTCTAGAGCACCGCGGCGGCTATCGCGTTACTAAACATCGCCTGGCGCGGTCGCTCGCTGGTCCAGCCACTGGCCAGGGTCTGGTTGGTGAGCAGGACGCACAGGCTACCGGTGGCCGGATCGGCCCAAACCATCGTGCCGGTCGCGCCGGCGTGGCTATAGGTCTCCGACGATGTCAAGTCGCCGCAGCGGTGGCCGCGCTTCTGTCCCTTCACTTCCCACCCGAGACCCCAGGCAACTGCCGGCCGCGGCGGAGTCTCCGGTGCGCCGTCACGCTGATTCGTGGCGATCTCCGGTGGCGCGTCCGGCGGCGCGAACTGAATCGTCGTCATGGTCCGGGCGGTGGCGGGACTGACGATTCGGTGTCCCTCCCCTTCGGCGAGACCGAGCCGGGCTTTCCCCGCGGCGTCCGGTAGAAAGGCATCAACGAAGCGCCCGAGGTCCCGCGGGGTGCTGAACAGGCCGCCCCAGGGGATGCCCAGACCACGGTAGTAGGCCGAATTGCCCATTTCGTAATCAGTGCCCTCCTGGCCGGTCCCCTCAACCCAGGCGATTCGTTCGGACCACTCACCCGGGGGCTTCATACTGCTGTCGCGCATGCCGAGCGGACCGAGGATCTGCGTGGCGATCAGGTCGTGAATTCGGTCGACTCGGGGACGTTCGACCAGCTTACCGAGTTCACCAGAACTGGCTCGACTGGCAACTTCCGCCGCGGTGAGAATCGCGGGGTTACTGTAAAGGTGCGCGGCACCCGCCGCGAAGAACAAGGGTTGCCGGCAATACGACCGGACGAAGTCTTCCAGCGGTCGGTGGGCCTGACGCAGTGCGATGTTGTCTTCCGAAACGCCGGGAAGCCCGGACGTGTGGGTCAGGACGTGGCGCAAGGTCACGGCGCGCCGATCGAACGCGGTTGTCGGAGCGTCCAAGAACTCTGGAAAGCCGCGGTAGATCGGCTCGTCAAGGGACAGTTGACCCGATTCAACCAGCTGAAGCACGGCGGTCGCGGTGAAGGGCTTGGTCACCGAGGCGAGCGACCAGATGGTATCCGAATCAACCGTCCGGCTGGTGCCCCGACGCGCCGATCCCAGATAGGCTTCGCCGGCAACTTTGCCGTCTCGGGCAATCAGCGCCCCGGCCCCCGGTACGACACCGCCTTGAGTCCAGGTCTCTAACAAGCCGAACGCGTGGCGGAGGCGGTCCGGGTCCAAGCCGGCATCCCGCGCGCCGTCCAGCGTCATTCCTCGGAGGGTATTCGTGGCCATCGACATCCTTTCGGCGGGTAGATTTGACATTAATAGGGGAGTTTGGTCTCCGGGTTCTCCCGCATATAGTGAGCGAGGTGGACGCCGAGGTTCTCCTGGAGTTGGATCGTTAGGCCGCCGTCGACCGCCAGGGCGTGGCCGGTGATGAACGACGCCTCCTCCGAGCAAAGAAAGACGATAGCGTTGGCGATGTCCACCGGGCGACCGCAACGACGCAGCGGGTACTGTTCCTCGAAGAACTTGTAGCCGGTCGGGTTGTCGGCCCATTGGAGTTGTTGCTGGCGCTCGGTCACGATATGGCCCGGACAGATGGCGTTGACGCGAATGCCAAGCGGACCAAAATCGGTCGCCATCTGTTTGGTCATACCGATCACTGCCGACTTTCCGGCTTCGTAGATCAGCGAGCGGGGCGCCATCAAAAGGCCGTGAACCGAAGAGATATTGACAATGGCCCCGCCACCGGACGTGGCCATGACCGGGACGGCGTGCTTGGTTCCGAGGAAGATCGACTTCATCAGAACCGCGAGGCCGGCGTCCCAGGCTTCTTCCGAAACCTCGATCGCCGACCCACTGGTGTCGGCGCCGCTCGGCGAGTAGGCGTTGTTGACGAGAATGTTCAGTTTGCCCCAGAGGCGAACGGCTTCCGCGACCATGCCGCGGATGTCTTCGGGTTTGCCGACATCGGCGATGACGACCGTGGCGGTGCCGCCCGCCTGGGTGATCGTCTCGGCATTTCTCTTCGCCGTCGCTTCGTCGACATCGGCGATTAAGACGCGAGCCCCTTCCTCGGCCAAACGGCGCGCGGTTGCCCCACCAATACCTTGCGCGCCGCCCGTGACGATTGCGACCTGACCGGCCAAACGCTGCATCGAATCCTCCCCAGTGAATCTGCCCGTATGATTCCAGATATCACCGTGACCGGCAAGTGCGCGATGGGACGGCGTGAATTAGCCGCACTCCTGCTGGTAGTCGATAGCGGTTTGAGCCAGGAGGGCGCGGAGGCTTGACTCGGCAAGGCTGAGTTGGTAATTGATCTGGGCCTCGAAGCTGTTTGCCGGGGGTTGTTTGCCGTTCGACCCGAATTCGTCACGCCAGAATGTCAAGTCGTTTACCGTGGCCTGGAACTCGAAGCCGAGGCACTCACTGGATGTTGCGTTCCGGAAATTCGGCTGGGTTTGATACTGTTGTAAGTGAGTGGCTTCGTGGACAATGACTGCCGCGGCGTCTGCCGGGTCGGTCGTCAGGAGCGCGGAGTCAATGTAAATCAGTGGGTTTCCGCCGTTCACCGTGAAAACACCCCATCCACCGCTCAGGTTCGCGACGCGAATCGGGACTCCCGCGCGAACGGCAGCGGTGACGACGGAGGAAAAGCTGCTATTCGCGGCCAGTTGATAACTCGCACTGAGTCGCGGATCGACGTCCGGTGGGGCAGCGTCCGGCTCCCAGGCAAAGCGGGCGTTGTTCTGTCGCACCTGTAGGCCATCCGGACCGAGTACCCAGGTGTCGAATCCGTTGGTGAACGCCGTGTGGTTGTCCGCTTTGCGCCAAACCAGCAGTCCGTCGGTCGTCTTTTGGAGCGCGTCGCCGTTCGCGGCGTAGGCCTCATTCGATACGCAATTGCCCACCACGTTGGGGATAAGGGTGTGAAGGGTCTTGAATCCGTAAACGAACTGACAGTTGGGGGCCGCGGCGGCGGGAGTGACCGGGAATGACGCGAGGAGAAGGATAACCAGAGCAACGACGAGCAAGGGACGCGCGTAGGGGTGCCTCGTGACCCGGTTGGAGAACATCGGTGGCCTCCATTTACGCTGAGAATCATGATGACCGCTCGCTTCCTTGATTATATATCGTCTTCTGGTAGGATTACCGGTGATAGTTCGTTCGCGCCACCACGCGCGGAAAAAATTTAGAAAGTCGAATGAGGTCCATGGTAGAGCAGCAACGTCCGCGTCGTCCGCGTCCTCCCCGGCAGGGAGCGCCGGACGCACCTCGCACGTCGGGGGAAAACCCACCGGCTGAAAGTGCCGCGCCGCCACAGCGCGAGGTGGCGCCCTGGAATTATCGGGCGCACATTGAAGAAGAGCATAGCCTGAAGGTCATCGCTGAGCCCGGCTGGCCGACCGAACACAAGCGGTACATGCTGGCCCGAGTCACTGACGGGAAAGAACGGTCCATCGACGCATACACCGGAACCCTCCCGCAAGCCCTCTCTCACTTTTACAAGTATCTGCATCCGGAACCTAAGGTGCGCCGACGTCGCTAGACGGAAGCGGAAGTGATTCGATCCCTCGAGTCACTTCCGCCTAATGGTAGAGACCTAGGTCCTGCCCAGAACTAAACCACACCAATCTTGACAAAACATTAAGACGTCTTATACTGCCCGGCGAATACCTTTCGTGTAAGAAGGCGCCAACTGCGAGCCCTCGATTCGTCGCCGCGGAGTCTTCGCCCTCGCCTGCATCGGCGATTCAGATTCCGGCTGGTTGGCTCCGGCACATGGCACCTCTTAACTGGAAGGATCCTCAGACAGTCGAACCTGAGTAAAGTAACCTCCACGGTTTCCCCCAACCTCGGTCGGAACCGAGCGGCTGGTCGACACGTTCTATAAATGGGCGGACTTAGGAAAGTCCGGGAGGAACAGAGTGTACTCGCGAAGGCGATTCCTGAAGCTGGCCCTCGCAAGCGGGGTATTGGTGCCGATCGTCGCCGCCTGTGGTCAGAACGGTGGAAACGGCACGCCAGTTCCCAATCAGCCGACCACCCCGCCAGCGGCAAGCCCGAGCGCGGTGGCGACCCCAACCGCGGCGGCGACCGTGACTCCCGTGGCGTCGCCGACCCCGGCCGCTACCGCGACTCCAACAACCGTCAAACGCACCGCCGAGGCAGCGGCGTTTGGCACGGACGCCCAGGGGCATCCGGTTGGCTCGCTGCACTCCTTCACGGTGACGATCGACCACCTGGCGCCGACCGAAGCGTTTCGCCTGGACTTTCCCGAAACCGACGTGGGCCAGCTTGGCTCCCAGTGGGTAGCGTCCGGGTGGATGGCTGCCTGCGTTGGCGCGCTACTGATCGGTCAGGATTTGGCCGGACTGCGGGTCAGTTGGGAAACGACCGGCTTTATCGACGGGCCGAGCGCGAGTGGCTTGATGACGGCGGCGTTTATCGCCGCGCTTCTCGGGCAGGACATCAAGCCCGACGTCGCCTTCACCGGCACGATCAACCCGGACGGATCGATTGGACCGGTCGGCGGCATCCTGTACAAACTTCGCGCGGCGATTGCCAAGGGTAAGAAAACGTTCCTGCTGCCGATCGGACAGCGCGAAGATACTGACCTGGAGACGAAAGACACCGTCGACCTGGTGAACCTTGGCCAAAACAGTGGCGTCACCGTCAAGGAAGTCGCGACCCTTGACGATGCGTATCAGATCCTGACCGGGGTAAAGCTACCCCAGACCTATACCGGCACGTCGAATCCGGAGTTGTCGGCGGATGCGCACAACACGGTAAAGTCGGATGCTTTGAGCTGGAATAACGACTATCAGGACGCGGTTGGGCGCTTTCAAACGGTGTCGCCGACCGCTCAGAAGTACTTTACGACCCAGGTCCAATCGACCGCTCAGCTCCACGCTAACTATCAGAAGGCAATGGACCAGGGCGACGTTGTCGGGGCATACAACTGGATTCAGGCGGCAACGATCAGCGCGAGCGTCCTGTCGGTGGCGGCGCGCGGGTACGAAGTCTGGATTCAGCAGAACAGTCCGGCGGCCGGTCTGGTGGCGGCGAAGCAGAGCGCTGGTGCCAGTCGCTTCAACTCGCTGTTCGAGCGTCTAAAGACGTACGACTCGGCGGTGACGAGCACCGCCATCCTGGCAGTGGACGGCTGGTCGAGCGTGGCCGCGGCGCTGGCGGTTGACCTGGCTGCCCAGCGCGAGTACTCGGCCGGGGCGAAGGCGACGACAACTGCCGAGGTTGCCAGTCACCTCTACGCCTACGCCTACTGGCAGAGCCTGGAAACCTACATCGCGCAGGGCGCTCAGGATACTCTGACGCTGACCACGAACGGCGGCAGCACGTCTCCGAAGGTCGACGAGAAGTCGTTGGCGCACTGGGCCAACGTTCTCAAGAACGCGGCCGAAGCGAACCTCAGCTACTTTAACTCCCTGATTCTCGACGACCTGGCGAAGCAGAATAATCTCAACAACGACGTGGTGCACCAGTGGTTTGTCACCCAGAACCTGGACTATGCCGTCGCGACGTACGGCGTGAGTCCGGGCGCTCTCGATTACCTTCAGAAGTCCGTTGGCGATCCAACGAAGGTTGGCTACGCCCAACTTGGCTTCGCGACGGCGAGTTTCCAGGCCAGTTCCCGCCTCATCGCGCAATATTACTCGCTCCAGGCCGAAACGGATAAAAACGGAACGATCACCGGCTACGCGCGCGACACCGCGCTTCCGCCGATGCTCGATTCCGCGGTGAGTCAAGCTGAGTCGCAAATCGCGGCGGTTGGCGATCGCAAGGATGACCCGAACCTGGCGACTTTCTATTTCCTGGAAGGTCGGGTGCAGCGCGAAGGCAACTCGGCGCAAAAGTTGAACGCGCTCGCCGATTTCTGGGACGCCACGCTGCTCGCGCACTTGCAGCAATTGATTGCCGCAAAGTCTTAACGCCTGGTTGGCGCCGACCAGAAAATGCGTGTTGGTTCGTCGGGAACACTGCTAGAATGAGGGTGTTTTGAAGCTCTCGCTGGGTGCTGGTCGCGATCCAAATGTCCCAGCCTAGAGGATAAAATGAAGAACATCCCACGACGGCAACCGGGCCCGCTGGCGCTGCTCGGATCGGGTGAGACGTCGGCGAGCGGTCGACGGGTGTTTGAATGGCTGTTTCGCCGCTTCGAACCGCCGGTCCGGGTGGCAATTCTGGAAACCCCAGCTGGCTTTCAACCTAACTCTCGGGAGGTTGCGCGAGAAATCGCGGAATTCCTCGAGGAACATTTGCCGGGCTTTTCTCCAGCGGTGACAATCATTCCTGCCCGCAAGCGGGGCACCACCTTCAGCCCGGAGGACCCGCGACTGGCCGAATCCGTACTCGCCGCTGACTGCATTTTTCTTGGACCGGGCAGTCCCAGCTACGCGGCCCGGCAACTCCGCGGGTCGATCGTTTGGAACGCGGCGCGCGCGCGTTTCGCCGCCGGCGCCGCGCTGGTCCTTGCTAGCGCGGCCGTGCTGGCAGTCGGTGCTCAGACCCTGCCTGTCTACGAGATTTACAAGGCTGGCTTCGATTTGAGTTGGGACCCGGGCTTGAACCTGTTGGGAGCGGCCGGGGTTCCGGTGACCTTCGTTCCGCACTGGAATAATCGGGAAGGCGGTGCTGCCCTCGACACGAGTCATTGCTTCATGGGGATGGATCGTTTCGAGGCGCTGCGAGCACTTTTGCCAACCGACGACCCGATAGTTGGCATCGACGAGCACACGGCACTAATCGTCGAGCCGGAGGGGAAGGGGCAGGTTCTTGGCCTGGGCGAGGTGACAATCGAAAGGCGCGGACAGGTGAGTGTCCACGCCTCGGGAGACGTCTTTTCTTTCGACGAGGTAGGCACGTTCGATTGGGAGGCCTTTGCCGAGGACGTCCCCCACGAACTCCTCGAAATGATTCCGAAGGTGCCGCCGAAAGCCGAGTCGTCGCCGGTGCCCGCGGAGGTTACTCATCTCATCGTGCTCCGCGAGGAAGCCCGAAAGGCACGTGACTGGCAATCCGCCGACTCCTTGCGCGCCGCGATCGCCGAGCACGGCTATCAAGTGCAGGACACGCCGGACGGTCCGCGGGTCAGCGCGAGTCCGTCGAGGTAAATGATTGATGGCACAATCACGTATCCTCGTCGTCGACGACGAACCCGAGGTGCTGAGCTTGATGCGCCGCGGTCTGGCCTACGCCGGATACTCTGTCGACGCCGTGGAAACCGGCGAAGAGGCTCTAAACGTAGCGCTCACCCACCACCCGGACGCGGTGATTCTGGACCTGATGCTCCCCGGAATTGACGGTCTCGAAGTTTGCCGTCGGCTGCGCGCCGGGGATGCGACCCTGCCGATCATGATGCTGACCGCTCGTGGTCGCGTGCCGGATCGGGTGGCCGGATTGGATGCCGGCGCCGATGACTATCTTGTCAAGCCGTTCGCCTTGGATGAGTTGCTCGCGCGGGTACGCGCCCTCCTGCGGCGAACGACGGTCGCCGAGACGTCAACGCTCCGGTTCACCGACCTCGTTCTCGATTCGGCGACTCGCCGGGTGGAGAGGAATGGCCGGTTGGTGGATCTCACTCCGAAGGAGTTCGATCTCCTTGATTATCTGATGCGTCACGCGAATCAGGTTCTCTCGCGCGAGTTGATCTTTACGAGGGTCTGGGGATCCGAGTTTCTCGGCGACTCGAACCTCATTGACGTTCACGTCATGCGGTTACGCGAAAAGCTCGAGGCGCAAGGTGAGCAGCGGCTGATTCACACGATCCGGGGGGTCGGATACAGCTTGCGGGAGGCCTGAGAAGATGCTGCGGCGGTCGCCGGTTGCGTTGCCGATCCGGGTCCGGATCGCACTTGTCTACGGCGTCTTTCTCGCCATCACGATCGTGGTGGTTGGCATCTCGGTTGTCGGCCTGCTTCGCGCCGAGTTGTTGCGCGAGGTGGACGATAGTCTGTTGCTCCGCGCCGACCGGATTAGTCGGGATGTCAGCGCGGCCGGGGGCGGTGTCCTCACGTCCGATACGGCCCGCTTGGCGCTTGCGGATCTGCCCGAGAGTGAAGCTCTCTCCGCACCGGGATTGTACGAAGTGGTGCTTCGGCCCGACGGAACGAAGCTCGCCTCGGTGGGAAACGTGCCGGATCGGCTTCCCGTGTCGATCCAACCTTTAATGGACGACGCGATCTCCGGGCGGTCGAGTTATGGTAACATTCCGGTCGAGGGCGACTGGGTCCGCCTCTTCGCTCAACCGGTTTATGTAAGCCGAACCATCGTCGCGGTCGTTCTGGTTGGTAGATCCTTGCACATGGTGGATTTGACCACCCACCAGAGCGAGCAGTTGGTTGCCGTGGCGACGGTGCTGGCGGTCGCATTGTCCATGGTTGGTGGCTGGATCCTGACCGGCCGCACTCTTGGGCCGGTGTCTGATGTCACCCGGGTGGCGCGAAGCATTGCCCGCACCGGGCGCTTCGAGGAGCAGATTCCGATGCCGCCGGCACACGACGAACTGGGCGAGTTGGTTACCACCTTCAACGACATGATCGACCGGGTTGCCGATACAGTTCAGCGTCAGCGCGAGTTTCTGGCCGACGCCTCTCACGAACTGCGATCTCCGCTGACGGTTATTCGCGGGAACCTTGATCTACTCTCCTCGGAGATCTCGCCGACGGAGCGCGAATTGAGTATCCGGGTGGCGACGCGCGAGGTTGACCGCATGAGCCGGTTAGTCTCCGACCTGTTATTTCTTGCCGAGGTGGACGCTCGGGAGATGATTCAGCGGGAGGAGGTGGAACTCGACAAACTACTCACGACGGTCTATCAGCGCGCGGTTCGACTCGACGGTCGAACGCATCGTCTGACGATCGAATTCAGCGAGCCGGTCGTGGTATTTGGAGACGGTGCGCGTCTCGAACAAATGATCTGGAACCTTGTCGAGAACGCTCTGCGCTATACCCCGACGGATGGCAAGATTGCCCTATCCTTGCGCCGGCGCGCCGACCTTGCCGAACTCGTGGTCGCCGACACCGGCATTGGAATTCCGCCCGAGCACGTTCCGCGCATTTTCGAGAGGTTTTATCGTGTCGATCGTGCCCGTTCGCGCGCGCGAGGTGGTAGCGGCCTGGGTCTGGCGATCGTTCGTCAAATTGCCGAGGCCCACCAGGCGAGCGTTTTCGTGCAGAGCGATGTCGGCAGCGGCACGACATTTCTCATTCGCCTAGCGGTCGTCTCCGGTAAGCCTCGTGGCCCGCGCGGTAACGGCGACGGGGCTCTCGATCCTGAGCACGCGTCTGGTGGCCAGTACGCGACCTGACGCCGCGGACGACTCGGCCACCCTTGCATCCACGGGCAAAGAAAATGGACCCCAGCGGGAGAGCCGGGATCCAAACAAGGCAGGGTGGGTAGCCAAGGGAATCTATGGAGCGATGCTGGATCGGCGGGAGAGGATCGCCAACCAAAACCGGAGGCACCATCCGCTTCCCATCCTCCGCTACACCCACGGCCTACAGGTCGTGGTGGAAGCACCTCTCACCTTCCGATCACATTTATTGTAGTGACCGAAGATGACGAAACGATGAAGGCAGGGTGAACAGCGGGTGACAATTCCGGCAACGAAACGAAAGCACTCCGGTTCGTTTGCTTACTCAGCCGACGGGGTCCCGTTCGCCACGACCGAAGCCGGCGATCACTTGCTCGCCAAAAAGACGGAACGACCGCTGAACCTGCTCGGGTTGGGCAATGCCGGAGAAGCCGAAGCCGCAGTTGAAGCGGCCAAATCCAAGCGAGCGAGCGAGTTGTTCGATCTGGACCGCGCAGGTTTCTGGGCTGCCCACGATGGCGATCTCCCGCTGAAAGGTTTCGAGATCCAGTTGGTCGGAGTTGACGACGTAGCCAGTCTGGAGTAGGCCGCCGCGTCGGAAGTTCTCGGCGAGTCCGGCGATGACTGGCTTGGCTTCCTCTCGCGCCCGCGCGTCGGTCTCGGCAAGAAAGACGAAGCGGCCGATGGTGATGTCTTCGGGCACGAGGGCGCGCTGAGTTTCCCGCGCGGCTTCTCGAAAAGTGGTGATATCCTCCACGGTATAGCTCAGCGTCTGGATCACCCCTCCGATCAAGCGGTGGCCGCCTTCCGCGACGCGCCGCACCGATTCCGGCTGCCGGGCGCCGATGTAGATGGGCGGGTGCGGGCGCTGGATTGGCTTCGGACTGGAGACAACGTTCTCGTAGTGGTAGAAACGGCCGTGGTGATCGATCGGACTATTCGCGGTCCAGTACTTCTGAATAAACCCCAAGGCTTCGTTGAAACGCTCGGTGCGTTCCTCGCGCGGGATGCCAAAGCCCCGATGATACCGGTCATTCCCACTGCGTGATACGCCGAAATCAACGCGGCCGCCGCTCAGGACGTCAAGCGTCGCGATATCTTCGGCAAGGCGTAACGGGTCGTGAACTGGTAACTGAATCACCGAAAATCCTAGTCGTAGCGATTCAGTTCGGCCGGCCAGGTACGACGCGAGCGGAATCGGAGCCAAACAGAGGCGATCTTCCGCCACGAAATGCTCTTCGTTCAGCCAGATCGACTCGTAGCCCAGACGCTCGGCCGTCTGAGCGAACTCGACGTGATCTTGAAAAGTTAGCCCATCGAGTCCACCAAAACAGCCGGTTATACCAAAATGCATGACATGTTCCCTCGTAGATCCATTCACAAAAGCAGTTGTTACTATACCCCATGTCATTTCACGCGGTGAGGGAGAAACGTGGATCAGAACCCGCGCGACACCGGCGTCGACGCGACCAGCGGCTCGGCCATGCTGTCGCGGGTCAAAACGTGGAGTTAGCCCTAAGGGAGAGATGGCAATTTCAGCGAGGAACCGTAAAGCGGTTTGAGCGTTCGAACGCTCAAACCGCCGCTTTCGATGCCAAGATTTTTCGCAAAGCGCCCGAATGCCTTGTGCCAGAATGAGCGATTGACTTATTCAGACTGTTATGCTTCGTCCCGCCCGTGCACTCTCGTAGATTGCCAGAATGAGCGCCAGGGACTTACGAGCATCTTGCCCGGTGACGGCGGGAGGGCGGTTTTCGCGGATTGCCTGTAGGAACTCGGCAATCTCGGCGTCGAAGCCCGGTAGCAAATCGCCGGGGACTTCCAGACTCTGCTCGGGCTGGCCTGGTCGGCGGATTTTCAAGCCTCCCCAGGTATCGACGCGCAGGACGCCCTCGGTGCCGACGAACTCGAGGTAGCAACAGCCGGCCGAGCGAGGAACGCCAATAGCTTCCTGGAGCGTCGCGGTGACGCCACTCGCAAAACCGAGGAGAGCAGTTCCGTGTTCCTCCCCCGCCAGGATGCCTCGTCCGTGTCCCACCTGAGCCGCGATCCAGGTCGGCTCACTTTCGAGAAACCAGCGGAGGCGGTCGGCAGCGTGGATGCCATTATCCATGAAGATGCCTCCTCCGTTTTGGGCAACGTCGCTTCGCCATGCCCGTGGCTCATTCCCTTCCCGAGCCGCCCAGATTACGTCGTTGACGAAGAGAAGCCGACCAATCGTACCCTCGCGAAGCATTTGCCGACCAGACACGTGTGTAGGATAGAATCGGTGGGTTTGGCCGATCATCAATAGGACGCCGGCGGCCCGACACGCATCAATCATGCGATCCGCGTCAGCCAGAGTCGTGGCGATCGGTTTTTCACAGAGGATGTGCTTACCCGCGGCGGCGGCCTGAAGCGCTGCCTCGACGTGGAGAGCGTGCGGCAGGCAGACACTCACGGCATCCAGTGATGCCTCGGCGAAGAGTTGCGCGGCGGTCGAATAATAGGAAGCGCCGACCTCCGCGGCGAGACGACCGCCACGCTCCGCATCGACGTCGGCGACTGCGACGACCTGACAATTCTCGCGTCGTCCGTAGGTTGTCGCGTGCACCCGGCCAATACCGCCCGCGCCGATGATGCCAATCCGCAGATCTGTTCCGCTCATCTTTTCACCATCCGTCGTCCGTTCTCGTGCTGAAGCTTCCATAGGTGAAGGCGTGGCAAGTATACAATTCAGGACCAGCTTCGGTGAAGATCAGCACCGAACAGAATTGCAGAAGGGAGAACCAAAAACTGCTAATGAACAACTCCGCAATTTGAGACACGCAACTATTCTGGAGTAGATTGAATGAGACACGGGGGCGATATGAGCGCATCAGGGATTTCACGGGAAGACGAGTACAGCATCGCTGATCTTCGGCAACTCCGTCTGGGAGGCATCTGGTGTCCTCTACTTATCCAGTACGTGAGTGCCGTCGTCCTCATTGTCGTGCCGTTACCGGTCCGTTTTGGGCAGTCAATTGGTTTTGGCCTCGCGCTCGTCGCAGTTGCCGCCACGATCTTTGCAGTGCACTTTGCTCACCCATCCCTCGCCGCATTACTGCTTGTCGCCGCCTGGTTTGGCTTCTGGGCCATTATGCTTCGGCTCCTTCCTGCCGACCAGACTGCTTATCTCGGTGTGCTGGTCGTTGGTGCGGCCAGCGCTCTCCTCGGGCCGTTAGCTGCTGTCGTAGCGGCCGGGCTTGTAAGTCTGACTATGCTCCGTGCCAGCAGCCTGGGACTCGTGTCAAGCAACACGGTGATGATCAGTGGCTTCGTGCTCTGGGCAAGCGTTGGCCTATTCTGGTTCACTGCCCATCCGGTGACCACGTGCCTGCGCTGGGCCTGGGCGAGTTTCGTTGACGCGCGGGAGACCCGCGATCAACTCCGCCAGCGACAGGGCGAACTCAACCGCGCCCTCAAGAGCCTGGAGGTCGCCTACAATCGATTGGAGCACCTAAACGACGAGTTGAATCGCGCGCGCCATGCGGCGGAGGATGCTCAGCGATTCAAGAGCCAATTCGCCGCGAATATCAGTCACGAGTTGAGGACTCCCCTTAATCTGATCATTGGCTTCAGCGAGATGATGGTCGCGATGCCGCACACCTACAATGCCGCGCAACTGCCACCCGCGTACCAGGCGGATATCGCCGCGATTTATCACAACGCTTGCCACCTTTCCGACCTCATCGACGATGTTCTGGATCTCAGTCAGATCGAAGCGGGAAGAATGGGTCTTTCCCGCGGATGGACGGATCTGCCCTCTATCATTGAAGAGGCGGTCGACGCGGTTGATCTGCGAATTGAAAGCATGGGTGTTACCCTTGACGTGACGCTGGCGCCGGAGTTACCGCTGGTCTACGCCGATCGAACTCGGATCCGTCAGGTGCTGATCAATCTTCTGAACAACGCGGCACGTTTCACCGACGGAGGCGGCATTTGTATCGATACCAAACACGGTGACCACGAGGTCGTCGTGTCGGTCGCCGATACTGGCTCTGGGATTGCTCCGGAAGAGCTCACCCACGTCTTCGATGAGTTTTATCAGTCGGATTGTTCACTGCAGCGGCGTACCGGCGGTAATGGGCTGGGCCTGACCATCAGTAAGCGGCTCGTCGAGTTACACGGTGGGGCAATGTGGGCCGAGTCCCAGCTGGGTATCGGGTCGACGTTCACATTCAGTCTGCCTTTGCTGGAGAACGTTGTTACCGGTACGCTACCGGGCGAGTGGGAAATCTGGGACCGGATCAGACGCGATCACGAAGCGACGAAGCCATTATTAGGTGTACTCACCGAAGACGACGAAGTGAAGCGTGCGTTCCAGCGACACTTGGACGGGTACCGCGTCGTTGGAATGACGGCAGACGTCCTTGATTCCGGAAGCTACGAGGCCGCCCCCCTGCACGGGGCGATCATCGCAGCGGCAACAGCGAACGACTGCTGGCACGTCCTGAAGCAAGCCGCCGCGCGCAAGGTGGGACTTCCAGTTGCTGTTGCTACTGTTCCAGGAAATCGTAGTCAGGCGCTTGAACTTGGAGTTGCTGATGCGCTCACCAAGCCGATCACGCGCGAGAAACTTCGAGCCGTTCTGAGGCGACTTGGCCAAGATATACGGACGATACTTGTTGTCGACGACAATGTCGATATGGTCCGACTACTCGCGCGCATGATCCGTGGCCACGAGCGCCACTATGAAGTTTTTCAGGCAACCGGAGGGGCCGAGGCGATCCAGGTTATGGGCGAGCGGAGGCCCGATGCTGTTTTACTGGACTTGCTCATGCCTGACGTCGATGGTTATGCGGTACTGAAAGTGATGCGCGATGACGAGCACCTAAAGGAGGTTCCAGTGGTTACGATCAGTGCAGGAACATCGCTGGTCGAAACCAAGAGGGTCGAACTGATCGGATTCGGAATGCCGGGCGGTTTCTCGATCGATGAGACGATGCGCTGCTTCAAGGCTTACTTCGATCTGGTCCAATCGATGCAGATGCCTCGCAACGCTGAACCGCAGCAAGTAGATCCGCCCGCATTACCGGCTTAGGAAGTAACTCCGCCGCGCCGAGGAATCGCGCAAGGGCGTTTTCGCGGAGTACCGAGCAAATGATAACCGGTGTATCCAGTGTATCGGGGTCGTTCTTGAGACGTTGCAGTGTTTCCCAGCCATCCTGCGCCGCCATCATCACGTCAAGAGTCATGACGGCAGGCCGCTCCTCCTTCGCGAGGCGGAAACCGTCGGCGCCGGTTTCCGCTCCGATTACTTCGTAGCCCGCACTTTCAAGGTATCGTCGAAACACGGTCACAACGTCGGAATTATCGTCGACGACGAGAACAGTGGAGCGCTGTTCGATTGGCATCTCCACCTCCACCCTTAGGGTCACATCGCTCGATCCGTAAACCTTGAGCGAACCTCCCTCGGCTTCAATGAGGCGCCGGCTTACGCTCAACCGATCCTCAGAAACGCTACCCTGTTGGTGCTGAGCAAGTGCCTCGGTAGGTTGCCGAAAGATCAGGATGACTCTCAAACACTTCTGACTGACTTCGGCGCTCAATGCTAAATGTCCATACTTTCGCTCGACGAATGCGATCAGGAGATTGAGAAGAATCTGTCGTACAACCGTTCGATCCGCGGCGATTCGCGGCATGCGGGAAGGTAGGGATGCGCTCCAACTTGACCGGCACTGGCGCGCAAGCGGGTCAACGATCGAGTGAAGCCCGTCGATTACCTGACCGAGATCGCTTGACCTCCCTCGTCCGGTTGTCATAAGATGATGAACTTCCTGGTCGAGCACCGAGGCGTTTCGCGCCGATGGAGATGCCGCAATGGCTGGTGCGTTGGACAGGATTCGGGGCCAGGCAGTTCCAATGGGCTTACCAGATTCCGCTCCTTGCTCGTGGTACCTGTCCCAGAGCACGGATGCCAGCGCATCAATTGCTTCTCGATAGACGCGGCGAGATTGTCGGTCGCTGATCGCAAGTTCGCTCGCGACCTCGTGTGGTGACATTACTTGAACGAACCGGAGGAAGAGATATCGGTAGATGCGCCACGTGTGTGAACTGTCCACCGCACCCTTATCCGGCTTGAGCGTACTGACCGCGTCCCGCAGGGCGCGCTGCAGAGACATCCCGCGTATTTCACTTGAACGCCTGGGTGCTCGATCGTTAACTATCAGTTCGCTGAGCGGATGGACCTGGAGGTAAGGGAGGTCATGCAGATGAGCAATTGCATCGGCCACTAGCTCGGTGAAAGACCGTCGATCATCTCGGTCCACGTGCTTCCTCGCATCCACGTATGGCCTGAGTATGGCCGCATCATGGCCTCAAATCTGTTGTCCCCTGGCACGCTCTATTATATAGTCCCAAAAGCCGTATATGAAGTCCAGCATATTCGGGGTATCAGGCACTCCCCAGGAGCAGCCGGTCGGAAAGGGCCAAACTCTACTCGAATCGCTCAGCAGAGTTTCGCCGAATTTGCAATACCAGCAGCTTCGACGAGAAATATGAAAAGTTCGTGTTGACTAGCAAGTAAGAACCGTTCTTGTGGACGCGCCGTGTCTTGGCAGGCTTTGTTCGGCGGCACAAATGCAGCTGACCGCCTTACTGTTCCACCGCAAGTAGATGTGGGCGAGGTGCCCGGATAGACTGTCGCCATCAGGTCACTGCTGCGTGGGCAGATCGAGAGGATTGGCCGGCCCCGTGGTGCTGAAACGGACGGACATTTTCACCCAGAGGGCGGTTGATACGGGCTCGCACTTGACACGTTCGTGACAAACGATCGGGGAAATCGCGATTAGGTGCGAGTCACCCAGCCGAGTTAGGAAAGGAGAGCATTCGCGATGTAATGATTTTCACCAAACGTGCATTGAGTTGCAGGTCGCGGTGGAATGAAGTGACGCAGCCAACGTAAAAAGGGGACGACAAGCGAGGAGAGTTGCAATGAAATCCGCACCCTTGTTAAACCGCCGACGATTTCTTGGACTTGGCGTGACCGGGTTTGTAGGTACAGTTTTGTTGTCAGCGTGTGCTTCTGGATCCGCACCCGCTACCAGTTCAACGTCCCAGCCTGCCTCGGCGTCCGCGTCTCCTTCTGCAGCCAAGTCGACGGTCACCGCGCAGCCCGCGGTCACCCCCGCAACATCGGCGAATGCATCCGGCGAGAAGGTAACGCTAACCTACTGGTCAGGGTGGAGCGGTCTCGACCTCAAACTGCAGTCTTCAACCATGATGGATCCGTTCAATAAGGCGAACCCCAATATCGAAGCCAAAATCGAAACGGTTGCTGGCCAGTACCAAAAGGTTCTCACTTCAATCGCCGCGGGAACACCTCCAGATGTCGTCTCGGCAGTCTGGCTCAACCAGTTGTCCGCTATGGCAGTACGCAACGGACTAACTGACCTAACCGATTACTTCAAACAGTCGAAGCTCAATTCCGATGTCTACTTTCCAAACTATTGGGACCAGTGGCACTATAACGGGAAGCTTTGGGGCCTTGCAATTACGACCAGCACCAACATGTACGTCTACAATGCCACAACGGCTAAAGAGGTGGGTCTGGATCCCGAAAAGCCACCGAAAACCATCAGCGACTTGGACATGTGGGCCGACAAGATGACGGTACTGGACAGTAGCGGCAATCTGAAGCGTTTGGGGTTTCGGCCAAGTGGGCTGTGGTTCTGGGGATACGTTTTCGGTGCTCAGTTCTACGACGAGAAGACCCAGAAAATCACCGCAAACGACCCCAAAATGGTGAGCGCCCTCGACTGGATTGCATCCTACGGGAAAAAGTGGGGCGGGATCAAGAAGATTGAAGGGTTCGAATCAGGGTACGGAAGCTTCGGTCAACCGAGCAACCCATTCCTCACCGGCATTGAAGCATCCATGATCACCGGCGAGTATCTTATTCTTTACGTCAAAGATTACAAGCCGGAAATGGATAGCGAAACGCGTTACGCCCCAGCCCCTTTTCCCGAAGGTGGACGGGACAATGCGACCACATTTGGCGGAAGTATCTTCACGATTCCCAAAGGTGTGAAGCATCCGGATGCCTCCTGGGAGTTTGTCCGCTTCATCCAAGATCCGAACATTGGTGGAGCTTTCGCAATCAGCATTTACAATCTGCAACCCGTCAAGTCTGATTTCAAGGATAAGAGATATTCAGACTCTCGGATTCAACTGGGTCTCAAGATCGAGTCAGGAGACCACGCTTTTGGGGTGCTTCCGATACCGGTGAATGAGTTTTATTCACAAAAACTCGGCGAGGCAGAGAGCGCGGTGATCCATGGGCAGAACAATTCGAAGGCTGCGTTGGATCAGGTGACCAAGACGGTTCAAGATGAACTCGATCGGGTACTCAAGGGAGGTGCGAGCCAGTAGGATTAACTTCTTTCAACGGAGGAGCGAGTGGGCACAACGTCGGAGAGATTGACTGTTCCCCGTCGACCGGGTGGTGCGGCACAACGGCGAAATCTCGTAGTGGGGCTGCTTTTTATCAGCCCCGCTATAATTGGTTTCTTCGCCTTCACTATGTACCCCGTTGTCGCGGCGCTTTACTACAGCCTGACATCATACAATATTCTCCAACCCCCGACATTCGTTGGGCTCGACAACTATCGACGGCTCCTCTTCAATGATTCAGACTTTTGGGTTTCCATCACGAATACTCTCTACATGGTGGTCATTGGGCTTCCGATCACTCTCGTTCTCGACCTCCTGATTGCTTTTTTGCTGAACCTCAAACTGAGAGGGATGTCGATCTACCGTACTCTGATCTATTTGCCATCGATCCTTCCGAGTGTCGCCACTGCCGTCGTCTGGTTGTTCCTGCTCAATCCGAACTACGGACTGATCGACGGAGCACTTGGTGTACTGGGTCTTCCCCAGCCCGGCTGGTTGCTCGATCCCTCATGGTCGAAGCCTGCCCTGATTATGGTATCCCTTTGGGCAAGTGGTGGCATGGTGCTCATCTATCTCGCCGGCCTTCAAGACGTCCCGACCGAGCTCCTTGAGGCGGCTGAACTGGATGGCGCGGACAGCATCCAGCGTACCTGGCACGTGACTGTACCAATGGTCACGCCGGTTGTCTTTTTCAACCTGATCATCGGAATGATTGGGTACTTCCAGTACTTTACCGAGGCTTACGTCATGACCAGGGGGACAGGCTCCAATGCAATTGCCGGAGATCCGGCCGGCTCCACGCTATTCTACGCAATCTATCTTTTCCAAAATGCGTTTGATTTCTTTAAGATGGGCTACGCGAGCGCCCAGGCGTGGATTTTGTTTTGGCTGGTCGTCGTGTTCACGGTCATCATTTTTCGTTCGTCGTCCCTCTGGGTCTACTATCGCGGTAGAAACTGATTACTAATGGGGAACGGTTGATTATGGCTTGGTGGAGCGGGGTCTCATCATGTCTGATCCCTTGAACGTGGAGGTTTGACATTGACGATTGAGCGGACGAGTGAGCAGAGTAGGCAGCAGCGCCGTGCTATCACTGGCCGAAAACCTAGCCTTCTCGCATCCCGGCGGTTTGTTGACCAGTTTCGCTCGGCGGCGGCGCACTGTATTTTGATCGCCGCTGGGATTACCTTTCTGATCCCGTTCCTCTGGATGCTATCGACCTCGCTGAAGACTAATCTGGAAGTCGTCGCCTGGCCGCCGGTATGGATTCCCCACCCTCCGTTGTGGAGTAACTATCCAAAGTCGCTGACGTTCGCTCCGTTCGGTACGTACACCGTTAATACCGCAATAATCGTTGGAGGGTCCCTCCTTGGCACGCTGATATCGTGCCCACTTGTCGCCTACGGATTCTCGCGGATCGAGTGGCGCGGGCGCGATATTGCATTCTTCATCTACTTGAGCACGCTGATGCTTCCGTATCAGGTCACGATGATTCCCCTGTTCATCGCATTCAAGCACCTGGGGTGGGTTGGGACCTTTCTCCCCCTGATCGTACCCAGCTTTTTCGGGCACGTCTTCTACGTGTTCCTGCTTCGGCAGTTCTTCTTGACAATTCCCCTCGAATTGTCGGATGCGGGACGGATTGACGGCGCGGGCGAGTTGACTATCTTCACCCGGATCATGCTCCCATTGGTGCGGCCGGCTCTGGCCGTCGTGGCGTTATTTGCCTTCTTGGCGAGCTACCGCGACTTCATTGGCCCGTTGATCTATCTCCAAGACGATAGTCAGTTCACAATCTCTCTCGGACTACAGGCTTTTCAGCGCGAACACTTTACCGAATGGCAACTGCTGATGGCTGCGTCGACCGTCACCGTGCTACCGATCATCATTCTGTTCTTCCTTGCCCAGCGAACATTCATCCAGGGCATCGCGCTGACCGGCGTTAAGGGCTGAACGTCTACTGGTCAAATTATGCCCGTCAACATAATTAGGAGCAGCCATCGCCACAGGAGGATCGACGATGCGGATATTCATCTCGGCAGACATGGAAGGGATCAGCGGCATCGTTACCCAAGAGCAGGTTACGAAGGGCGGACGCGCGTACGAGGAGTCTCGGCGACGACAAGGCGTGCCAGGAGGCCGAGCGATTCCTGCCAGGTGTAGAGGTCGCCGCGGTGAAGTGGGGTCTCGGACGCCATAGTTGACGTATCATCGCTCCCAAGCGCGCACGCGAGTTAATCCGGATGAAGGCGAGAGTGGCCGCACAGCATACCAAGACGGTCAAACCTTATCGCGTGCCGCCCCCGATTGCCGTGCGACTCCGGTACTCCGGTGCCGAATTGCTCGATAACCGTTGTTTCGACGGAACGAGGACGGTGAAAATCGACGGCCGCACGGTCGAGTACCGTGGTGACAATCTTCTAGAAGTCTTGAGCCGCTGTGCTGTTCAACCGTACTCTAGACAGGTGATGAGCGACATCCGGTAGCCTTCAGTAGCCCAATTACCGGCAGCCAACTGGGAGTCTTCAGGGCGACGGCAGTGTAGTCAAATCACGGCCCCGACTACTTGCAACGAAGACTCATCACGTGAGGGTCCGCACCGGCCCGGCAGCAACGGATTGAGAGGATCGAATGACATCGAACGAATCGCAAGACCTTTTAGGCGTTGCGATCATCGGAACTGGCAATGTGGCCCGTCAGCACGCCGAGGCAGCGCGTGCCGTCAGTGGGGTCAAACTTCGTGCCGTTGCGGACATTGATGAAGTGCGACGTAGAGAGTGGATCGCGAAATACTGCGGTAATGAGCCGGTCGACGACTATGCCGATTACCAATCACTTCTGAGACGCGACGATATCGATCTGGTCATCGTCACGCTTCCCCACTGGCTGCACGCCGAGGTCGCAACGGCAGCCGCCGAGGCGGGAAAGCACGTCATCGTGGAGAAGCCGATGGCTTTGACCCTCGACGAATGCGATCGAATGATCGCGACGGCGCGGCGCGCGGGAGTAATTCTGGCCGTTGGACTAACCCACCATTTCCATGCTCTTCCAGTGGCGGCCAAACGCCTACTCGACTCTAATCGCCTTGGCCGCATCATTTGGGGAAGCGAGAGGTATTATGTACCACGTCGATATGGCACGACCTCGGAGTGGTTTTTCGACCGGGAAAGGGGTGGCGGGCAACTTCTGTCAAACGGTGTGCACTTTATTGATCGGCTCCTCTGGACCGTCGCCGGACCTGCTGACGTCAACGCACCGGCGATGCTTTCTCGAGCACGTCCCGTCGCGGTGACGGCTAGCGTCGGGACGTACTTCAACACTCACGAAGCGCGATATCGAGCAGACGACGGAGCTGCTATTTTCATCCGCTTCGACACTGGCCAATTCGCGAGTCACTATCTGACCGGCCACTTTCAAGGGGTTCGAAGCGATGAGGCGGAGTACGTCTGTGACAGAGGAATGGTCAAGTTCGGTGGCGGCAAACTCCTCGCGACTAATCCTGACGACCAGGAGGATCGTGAATACCACGAAATGTCATTTAGCCCCGTCAATGGTTTTGCCCTTCAACTCGCTAATGTCTTGGACGCCATTCGTTCGGGAATCCCTCCGCGCGTACCCGGTGAATGGGGCCGCCTAGTTATGCAACTGCTGTTGGCAGCGGAAGAGTCTTCTCAGCTCGGAAAAGAGGTGTCACTAATCTAGCGTCAGAGCACAATCATGATTCCATTCGCAGTCTTTCCGTGAAACAGAAAGCTGAACGTCAATAGGAAATCGACTGTGTAAGTTGAGAGATGTCGGTGCGGGCCGTTTGGTCTGGATTCAATGCGCGAAGCGCCAGGCTGACAGCGAGATCGCTCGGCACTGGTCTGTGGGATGTGCTAGAGGTGGCGGGTACGAGCGAGTTCGCCATTGTCGTCACGTCATTAGCGAACACCGACGCTAGCCAAATAGGATGAGAGGGATAAGATGGTACTTCCGCCCAGTGACGCTTCACGCTACAGCGAACCGCGAGGTACGTGGGTGGCAATTGGTACCCCCAGCCGGATTCGAACCGGCGATCTCCACCTTGAAAGGGTGATGTCCTAGGCCGCTAGACGATGGGGGCAAACGCTACGCTCAAAGCTATCGTATCATAGGATCTGGCGCGGCGCAAGGAGAATTCCCGCGGCGACCGGTAACCAAGGCTCCCGACTCAGCGGTGGAACTCTTCCGGCTCGACGTGGACCAGGATGCTTGCCAGGTGCGGGAATCGATCGCGGAGAGCGCGCTCGAGACGCTCGGCCGCTTCGTGAGCCTGGGTGACCGGAATTTGCGCCGGGAAGTGGCAGTGCAGCACGACGTCTAACGCCCCACCAGACACCGACGCTCTCTCATCGGCCGCGTAGATTCGCACGTCGTGGCAGCGGCGCTTGCCAAGAACTTCGTCCGCGAGCACTTCGATAGACTGAGCGAGTCGCCGCTCGCGGCGCGTGACGTCAAGGCTGCCAGGTAGGCCTGGTTCCTCGGTTTCGAGATGGGTGTTAACGCTTTCGACGCGAGGATCGGCCTCGGCGATGCGCTGTTCGAGGCGGCTTGCCAGAGCATGTGCACCGGCCAGTGAGAGGTTCGGTGGCACTTCGACGTGGAGGTTGACGCTCAACCGCTGGTCCAATCGGTGAACTCGGATGTCGTGAACCCGGACGCCAAGTTGCCGAGCAACGATTTCGATACGCTCGGCAACCGTTTCGGCTTCGGTTGCTCCCGGCTCCAAATGGACAATCACGTCAGTGCGAGGTTCGACCGCCCAAATTGCCCGTTCGATGTCATCGCTCAAGCGGTGGGCCTCTTCAAATGTTTCGTTGCGAGGAGCGAGCGCGACAACGTCCGCGAAGAAGCGGTTTCCCACCCGACGGAGGCGTACCCGGCGGCACTCGATCACCGCGGGAACTCGCGCGACGGCGTCGGCGATTGCGTAGGCCACGTTTTCCGGCGAGCGGTCAACCAGGGCGTCGATCGTTTCGCGTGCCAGCCCGGTGGCGGCGACCAAGACAAACCCGGCGACGATCAGCGCCGCGACGGCATCTGCCTTACCGAGAGCCGGCACCCCGATCCGGTTCCCAAGGGCGACCGCGCCGAGGCCAACGAATACTACCGCCGCCGACCAGACATCGGTGGACAGATCCGTGCCGGACGCGCGGAGTGCCGCGCTTTGATGCTTGGCCGCCAGGGCAAGGGAATCTCGGGCTCGCCAGTAGGTCAGCGCCATTGAGACGAGGATGACAAAGAACGCTACTGGTCCCGGCTGAACGGCGGGATGGTTTGAAACCAGCCGATCCACGGCCTCGACGATGATTCCGAACGCGATGACGACCAGGAAGATGGCCTGAACGAGCGCCGCGAGATTCTCGGCGCGACCATGACCATACGGATGATCGGTGTCGGCCGGACGATCTGCCCAGCGAACGGCCAGTAACGTCAGCAACGCGGAAACAACGTCGAATCCGGAGTGCATCGCATCGGCAATAAGAGCCAGGCTCCCGATGAGTAACCCCACGGTGAGTTTGGTCAAACCGATGGCGAAGACGGTGACGAGGGTGATCGCCGCCGCGCGCTCGCGACTGGAGCGTTGTTGCGCCGTTCCGGCAGGAACGTCGCTACGGACCACGACCGATCCGTCGTCGCGCGGATTCGGAACTGCCATGTCTGACACCAACGGAAGGGTATTGATCGGTCCGGGCTCCCCGGCGAGGTCAGCCGACGACCATCCCTAAATTATACCAGCAAAAGAGAAGCCCCTTGTCGGGGATGTCGGGAAATGGCACGGCCGCGAGCTTGGCGTAGCGCTCAAACCGCGGCCGCGGAGTAAACTCGTCGCCGCTACCATTTTGGCGGCGTGCTTTTTCGCAATGACGCGATCCAGAATGTTCGTGAGCTCGCGCCACCGTTGCCGAACGACATTGTGCGGGCTAACTGGCGAGCAGCTTTTGCTTCTCGCGCTGGAACTCCTCTTCAGTCAAGGCACCGGAGGCACGTAGTTGCGCGAGTTGGTTGAGTTGAGTGATTTTATCCTCAGGCCCCGCGGCTGGGGGCGGAGTTGGCTGCGCTGCTGGGGCCGCGGCCTGCTTTTTGCCGCCCATCGCGTGACTTACCACGCCGACCGTAGCGGTCGCCGTACCGGCGACGACCGCTGTCTTCGCGGCGGTCCTGACGATACCCGGTCCTCTTCGTCCTGGCATGGCTCTACTCCTTCCGTGCTCTGAATCAGGGTGCTCGGTTCTTTAGGCAGCGGCTTCGCCCCGTGCCTGAATTACGTCCTGGACGACTTCGCCGGGGATTATTCCGTCGGCGACCAAACGCCCGTTTGCCCGCAGAACGGCTTCCCGCAGCCTGGTTGCCCAGAGGTGTTCAATGACCAGGAGTGCCGCGGACGAGTTACTTTCGAGATTTCCAACCAAAAGTTCAATGTCTTCGTCGGACAGTAAATCGCTCGTCTCGGTCGCGATGGATAGCCACGTCGCGGCGCTGTTGCCCAGTTGGTTGAGTTCGAGGACGGTCACTTTCCCGTCACGGTCCTTCCTCGCGAAGACGAGATCGACCACCTTGATGGCGCCGCTCGCCACGGCGTCGCGAAGGGCAGGGACGATTTCCCCGTGGAACTGATTGCCTTGAAACTCGAGTACGAAGTACTCCACTGGTCCCATGTGTCGTCTCCGGTCCGGCGGTTTTCTGTCGGACCAGGCCCGGCAAGATCCCTGCCAATCCAGACAACATCTGACGGTTCAAGCGGAATCCCTTCACGAAAAAAGGGGCCTGGCCAAGCGGCCAGGCCCCGGTGACTTTGCCTCGCTATTCGAGGTAGTCCTTCAGTTTCTTGCTGCGGCTGGGATGCCGCAGTTTTCGCAGCGCCTTGGCCTCGATTTGGCGGATGCGTTCGCGCGTGACACCAAACTCTTTGCCCACCTCTTCAAGGGTACGCCCCCGTCCGTCGTCCAGTCCGAAACGAAGCTGTAAGACGCGCCGTTCTCGGCTCGTCAACGACGCGAGGACGTCCTCGACCTGCTCTTTGAGGAGTTGGTGGGAGGCGGCTTCCGCTGGAGCGAGGGTACCATCGTCCGGAATGAAGTCTCCGAGATGGCTGTCCTCCTCCTCGCCAATCGGCGTTTCCAGCGAGACCGGCTCCTGGGAAACCTTCATGATCTCGCGAACCTTGTCAGCGGGAATCCCCATATCCGCCGCGATTTCCTCGGCGGTCGGTTCTCGACCAAGTTCTTGAAGGAGTCGACGGGCGGTTCGGGTCAGCTTGTTGATCGTCTCGACCATGTGGACCGGAATTCGAATCGTCCGGGCCTGGTCGGCGATGGCTCGGGTGATCGCCTGGCGAATCCACCAGGTCGCGTAGGTCGAAAACTTATACCCTTTATGGTAGTCGAACTTTTCCACCGCGCGAATAAGTCCGATATTCCCCTCCTGGATCAGATCCAGGAGCGACATGCCCCGCCCGATGTACTTTTTGGCGACGCTAACGACGAGGCGCAGGTTCGCTTCGGCAAGCCGCCGTCGGCCAATCTCCCCGCGGTTGATCTCCAACCTCAGCTCGCGGTCGGAGGCCGGGTCGAGTTCACCGCGTTCGCGGAGTGCGATTCGCTTTTGCAGCGCGAACTTTCCGGATTCCATCGCCATGGCCAACTCGACTTCTTCGCGCGCGGTGAGTAGCGGTACCCGACCAATCTCGCGCAGGTACATCCGAACCGGATCGTCGGTACCCTCGTGCACCAATTCGACGACGGGTTCGACCTCGACTTCCGGTTCTTCGCGCAGGTCTTTAGGATCCGGCTCAGCGTCTTCCCACGGCGCTTCGGTCGGACTTTCTTCGGTAGCCTCCTCGCCACCCGCGACGGCATCGGACGGCAAAACGATCACCGTCTCATCTCCTTCGCGCGGCGCATCATCTTCGTCGACTGGTTCAACTGACCCAGTCGCTTCGACGAGCCAGGGGCTCTTGCGCTCTTCAAGTGAGACAAGACCGGCCGGCTCATTTACGGCCTCGGTGGGCCGATCAATCGTCTCAGAGTCGATCACCGAATGTCCTCCTCCACCTGGAAAGGATCTCTCTCTATAAGTATCGTGAATTGGGTTCATCCTATGCCAGATCCGACCAAATTCGTGCTCGTTTGCTCAAGCGCTCCTCACTTTCGAGTTGCGCTAACTCTTGACTGAACTTCTGTAACGCCTCCGCGAGGGCACCGGGGTCGCTCGATGACTCGAGATCCTGGAATTGTGCCCGGTAGCGTGGAGCAATCACCCGTCGACTGCGCCGACGCAGGTCACGCAGACAGCGCTCCTGTTCGTCGGTTAAGACGCGTTCGTCTAAGGGCGGATTCTCTCCTTCGCGCCGCAACACCGCGCGAAGCCACTCCGCGAGTGGCTCCGAAAGCGCCTTCAAAACGGCGTCTCGGTCAACATGCCCGGTGTCCTGGTACTGTCGCCAAATTTCGCGGAAAACCTCCTGGCTTTCGATTAAATCCCAGTTCCCTTCGTGCAATTCGTTGAGGAAAGCCTGGGCTTGTCCGGGATAGATAAGGAGCAATCCGATCGCGTATTCGTCAAGTGCGGATCGACGACGCGGTTGCCGCGCCTCCTCGCCTGGTGGCTCCGACCGGTTCGACCGTGTGCTTAAGCGCAGACGAGCCAATTCGGAAACCAGCAACTGCTCCGCGATGTGAACTCGGTCCGCCAGACGCTGGAGGTACAGAGCCTGCTGAACGCTATCGCGTACTTCCCCGACGATGGGCAGGAGTTGACGAACCGCGGTCGCCACACCTTTGGTCGAAGATAGATCCGCCCGGCCCAGTACAGCGTCAAAGTAGAAGTCGACTACCGATTTCGCGCCATCCACGATCGCGTGCCACGTAGCGGGGTCTTGCCGAATGATTTCATCCGGGTCGCGTCCCCGGGGGAGCGCCGCGATGCGGATGTCCGCGTCCAGGCGACTTTCCAGACGAACCAAACCTTGGGGAAGCGGTACCGCGACTGTCGCATCGCCATAGACCTGGCGCGCAACCTCCAGCCCTCGGAAAACCGCCTCGTCGCCGGCCGCGTCGGCATCAAGCGCCAGCACCACCCGTCGGGTGAGTCGCTTCAGAGTATTGACCTGACGCTCGGTCAACGCGGTACCTAGTGAGGCGACTACTTCTTTAATACCACTTTGGTGCGCAATTAAAACATCGACGTAACCTTCAACGATCACGGCTTGTTCGGCGGTGCGAATCGCCGCTCGGGCGTGGTCGATGCCAAAGAGGACCGAGCCTTTGTCGAACAACTCCGTTTGGGGCGAGTTGAGATACTTCGGCTGGCCATCCTCTAGGATACGACCGCCGAACCCAACCAGGTCGCCTCTTTCGGTGTGAATCGGGAACAGGATCCGGGCCCGGAACCGGTCGTAGTAGCCGCCGGTATCCCGCTTTGCCACCAGTCCAGCCGCTTCCATGGTGTCCGCCGAGTAGCCTTCGCCGGACAGATAACTGTAAAGACTATCCCAGCGGTCCGGCGCCCAACCAACCCGAAATTCGTCGATGGTCTTGCCGGCGATACCGCGGCCGGCAAGGTAATCCCGCGCGCGCTGGGCGTCCGGTCGACGGAGGGCTTGCTGGTAGTAGAGGGTCGCCGCGTCCAAAACGCGAAGCAATTCGGCGCGTTGCTCGTTCTGGCGGGTCGCCTCGGGCCGGGGCTGCAATTCGACTCCGGTCCGCGCGGCGAGCACCCGCAACGCCTCGGCGAAGTCGAGGCCCTCGGTTTTCATGAGAAAAGAGAACGCGTCCCCATTGGCGCCACAGCCGAAGCAGTGGTAGTTGCCCTTGTCCGGGAAGACGTTGAACGACGGGGTCTTCTCGTTGTGAAAAGGACACAGACCTTTGAAGGTTCGTCCAGCCTTCTTGAGAACAACCTTTTGGCCGACGACGTCGACAATATCCAAGCGGGCTTTGATCTCGGCGATGGGATCCCCGGTGGGACTCACGGCACTCTTCTCCAGCTGGCGGGACGACAACCCGGTCCTGTCCAGTGATTGTGCGCTTTTTCAAGACAAGTGGAAAGAAGAAAGTACGAAGAGGTTTCCGCTCGCGTTCCGTGGCTCCTGAAGGTAACTCCTAATGATGTGGCGCGAGGTAGAGCGTTAAGAAGGCGAGGGTATTATTCAGAGAGTGGGCGATCATGCCCGGTACCAGGCTGCCGCTACGCCAGCGGGCGTATGTGAGAACCAGCCCGGCATAAAACAAGAGAAGAAAGGCTTGCAGGTTTGTGTGAGCGACCGCGAAGAGGAGAGCGCTCACCGCGAACGCTGCCCGGGTTCCCCACCGCTCACCTAGCCCTATAAAGACGTAACCTCGGAAAAATGTCTCCTCGACAATCGGGGCAAATCCGCCGACCGCGAGAAGGACGCCAAGGAACTGCCCCGGTGGCGCATTCAGAACGCCGCCAAACATGGCCTCCTGGGTTTGCTGCACCCCTACCTGCTGGAGGGCCAGTCCGATGAGACCGGAGCCGATTATGGTGACAATACCATAACCAATGCCCTGGAGCACGCGCTCCGAGAATTGGCTGCTGACCAAACCCATTTGCTTCCAGGACATGACGCCAGGACGGACGATTCGCAAGAACAACACGCCGAGTAGGGCTCCATCCAGGGTGAGAACCGAGAGGGTCAACGCGCCCGGCGTCAACACCCCAGCCGGACTCGCCAGGACGACGCTCCCGCTGAGAGCGATCGCGCCAGTTACGACGTTCGCGGCGACAACCGCGGTGCCAAAGCAGGCCAGAATCGTACCAATGCTGTTGTAGGAGTGTTCGGCAAGGTCGTGGGACAGTGACCCGACGATGACGTAACCGCACATGCCCACGGTAAAGATGAAGAAACCTAGCGTCGCGACCAGGCTCAAGACGAGAAAGGACACCGGAGCCGAGCTCAGCCGCGCGATCGTGCCCGGGCCGAACCAGGCGGGTCCAACGATGAGAACCGCGCCTGCCGCGCCCAGGACAAACAGAACCGCGCCGGCGAGCATGGCCCAGCGTGGCCACGCGGGAAAGCGCGTACGCTGGGTCACGCTCATCACGGGCAGATCCTAGAAACCGGACTCGACGGCCTGGGTCAGGTTGACCTGAGCCGCGGCGAGTCGAGCGACCGGTACGCGGAATGGCGAGCAGCTCACGTAATTGAGGCCGATGCGGTGGCAGAAGGCAATGCTATCCGGGTCGCCGCCGTGCTCGCCGCAAATGCCTACTTCGAGGTCTTCCCGCTTCCCGCGCCCATCGTGGACAGCCATGCGCATCAGCTTGCCCACGCCGACGGTGTCGAGCGTTTGGAACGGGTTCGCCGCCAGGATCTTCCGCTGCACGTATTGCAGGAGGAACTTCTCCTCGGCGTCGTCGCGGCTGATCGCGAAGGTCGTCTGGGTCAGATCGTTCGTTCCGAAGCTGAAGAACTCCGCGTACTCGGCGATCCGGTCGGCAATCAAGGCCGCGCGGGGTACCTCGATCATCGTGCCGATCTTGTACGAAAGGGTTGCCCCGGCTTGCGAAAGAACCTCCTGGGCGACCTTTTCGAGTTGCTCGCGAACGAGTTTCAGTTCGTTCACCTCACCGACCAGTGGGACCATGATCTCCGGCTTGACCACGACGCCTTCACCCTGCACCTGAAGAGCGGCCAGCACGATTGCCTTCATTTGCATCACGTTGACCGCCGGCTTCATGATACCGAGACGGCAGCCGCGTAGACCGAGCATCGGATTGGCCTCGCGCATGTGGGAGACTTCTTTGAGAAGCTCCTCGTGATGCTGGGCTTCCGCGGACGTGTTTCCTCTGACCCGGTCCTCGGTCACCTGGACCAGGAGTTCCTCGTAGCTAGGCAGGAACTCGTGGAGTGGCGGGTCGAGCAGACGGATGACGACCGGTAGGCCGGCCATCGCCCGGAAGATGCCGACGAAGTCCTGCTTCTGGAACTCTAGCAAACGATCCAGTGCGGCCTGTTCGGCGTCCGCGGTGCGAGCCAGAATCATGTCCTGCATAATCGGTAGACGTTCCGTCTCGAAGAACATGTGCTCAGTGCGGCAAAGCCCAATGCCCTGAGCGCCATTCTTGCGGGCAAGCTCGGCGTCGCGGGGATAATCGGCATTGGCCCAGACCTGCAGGCGGCGGAGCTGGTCGGCCCAGCCCAGGAGGGTCTGCAGCGACTCGGTCATTTCGGGCTCTATGAGAGGCACCGCGCCGTTGATCACTTCGCCGGTGCTGCCGTTGATCGAGATCACATCGCCTTCGCGAACGCTGACGCCTTCCGAGGTAAAGACCCGTTGCTCAAGGCTGATCTTGATCGTCTCGGTGCCGGCGACGCAAGGCTTGCCGATGCTGCGGGCAACGACCGCGGCGTGACTGGTCGCGCCACCACGCGCGGTGAGAATACCCTGGGACACGATCATGCCGTGAACGTCGTCCGGGCTGGTTTCCGGGCGAACCAGAATGATCTTTTCGCCGCGGTGAGCCCATTCGACGGCCGTGTCGGCGTCGAAGACGACCCTGCCGCTCGCCGCGCCGGGCGAGGCGTTCAGTCCGCGGGCGATAACCTGGACCTGGGCGCTGGGGTCGATCCGTCGATGGAGCAACTGTTCGACCTGAGCCGGCGCGACCCGGAGCACCGCCTCTTCTTTCGAAATCACGCCATCGTCGGCCATATCGACGGCAATCTTGACCGCCGCAACCGCGCTCCGCTTCCCGTTGCGGGTCTGGAGCATGTAGAGTTTGCCATTCTCTACGGTGAACTCAAGATCCTGCATGTCACGGTAGGTCTTTTCCAGCAGGTGGGCGTACTGCTGGAACTCCTTGTAGACCTCCGGCCAGTTCTGGGACATCTGGGCAATCGGGATGGGCGTCCGAATGCCGGCGACGACGTCCTCGCCTTGCGCGTTCGGTAAGTACTCGCCGTACAGGACGCTCTCACCGGTGTTCGGGTTGCGGGTGAACGCCACGCCGGTGCCGGAGTCCGAGCCCATGTTCCCGAATACCATCGTCTGGACATTGACCGCGGTCCCCAGGTCGTGGGGAATCTTCTCGAAGTCCCGGTAGGCAATAGCTCGCGGGCTGTTCCAGGAGCGGAAAACGGCCTGGATGGCGAATCGCAGTTGCTCGTAGGGATCGTTCGGGAACTCGGCGCCGGTCTGATCTTTCACCAGCGCCTTGAATTTCGCGGTTACTTCTTCGAGTTGTCGGGCGTTCAGATCCGTGTCGAGTTTGGCGCCAGTTCGGTGCTTCTCCTCTTCGAGGATAGCTTCGAACTTGTTGGCGTCGATTCCGAGGACAATTTTGCCAAACATCTGTACGAAGCGTCGGTAAGCATCCCAACCGAAGCGCGGGTTGTTGCTGCGAGCGATCAGCGCCCGCAGGGTGGTCGGGTTCAGACCGAGGTTAAGGACGGTGTCCATCATGCCGGGCATCGAAAACTTCGCGCCCGAGCGGACCGAAACAAGCAGCGGGTTCTCGCCGCCGCCGAACGTCTTTCCGGTTTCAGCTTCGACAGCCTTGAGCGCGCGCAGCGTCTGATCCCACAAACCAGGCGGGAACTCGCCAGCGTTCGCGTAGTAACTGTTGCACGCTTCGGTGGTAATCGTAAAGCCGGGGGGAACGGGAAGTCCGGCGCGCGTCATCGCCGCTGCGCCGGCGCCCTTTCCTCCCAGCAGGTCACGCATTTCCGCGCTTCCGTCGCGGAAAAGATAGACCCACGTGGTTGCGGTAACGACCATGGTCCGGAACTTCCTCCTCTGTACAAGGCGCACTCTTATCCATATGTCTGCGGCCGGAATTATAGCACGGTGTAAGACCAACCGCGCGGACCCGATCAGGCGTCCAAGTGCTTGCGTCTTGGGCTCTTAACCGCGACACTGCCGCGCGACGGCGATCGAGCCGTCGACAACGTCGGATCAGCGAGATCGAAGGGTCCGATCCAAAAGCTTGCTGCAGGCGTAGATCGTTTGAAGATGGGGGAGCTGGAGGCCGAGCAGGTCGCCCACTTCCACCGGCGCCCCAACCAGCGCCTCGATTTCAAGCGGCCGACCGGTTTCGACGTCCTGGAGCATCGACGTCTTGTGCGCGCCGACCTTCTCCGCGCCGGCTAATCGTTGATCGATGCCGATCTCTAACTCCACGCCAAGCGCCCGGGCAACGCGGTCGGTTTCTTCCATGATGGCGCGGGCGAGCGCGCGCGTCTCCGGTTGCGTGGCGATATCCACCAGGGTCGCCCGCGTCAGCGCGCTGATGGGATTGAAGGCAACGTTGCCAAGCAACTTCAGCCAGATCTCGCGACGAATGTGCGGGCTGACCGGACACTTCAGACCGGCGCGTGTCACCGCCGCGGAAATCGCGCGGCACCGCTCACTTCGGCTGCCGTCCAACTCGCCGATCGTAAATCGCGTGCCTTCTACGTGCTCGATGACCCCGGGTTCGACGAGGCGGGTCGCCGGCCAGACCACGCAGCCGATGAGTCGACGGGACTCGAAGTGGTCACTCAGCACCCCCTCAGGATCGACGGTGTGGAGTCGGGTCCCGGCGAGGCGACTGCCCTCCTTCTCGAAGTACCACCAGGGAATGCCATTCTGGGCGGTCACCAGCGCGGTGTCGTCTCCCAGAACATCGTGAAGACCGGAGGCAATCGCGGGCAGGCCGTGCGCTTTGGCGGTTAAGAAGACGACGTCGGCGTCGCGCACGGCCCGCAAATCGTCGGTGCAGGTCGGGCGGGCGACGAACTCGTCGGCGCCGCTGAGGACCCGCACGCCACGCTCGCGCATCGCGGCCAGATGCGGGCCGCGGGCAATCAAGGTGACGTCTTCCCCGGCCCGAGCCAGCCGGGCGCCGAGGAATCCTCCGGTCGCTCCGGCGCCGACGATGGCGAACTTCATCGGGGTCCTCCGAAGGCGGCGGCGACGTGCCGGCGCTGCACTTTACCGGTGGCGGTTCGGGGGATCGCGTCGACAACGAAGACCTTCTTCGGAACCTTGAATTCGGCCAGTTGCTCGCGGCAGTGGCGCTGTAACTCGGCCTCGGTCGCGTCGCCGCGTAAGACGACCGCGACGGCAACCTCCTCTCCCCAAACCGGGTGCGGAGTTCCAAAACAGACCGCCTCGGCAACCGCGGGATGAGTGAGCAGGACCTCGTCGATTTCGCGTGGCGAAATCTTTTCGCCGCCGCGGTTGATCAGTTCCTTTAGCCGGCCCAGGAGGGTCAGATAGCCGGCATCGTCCAGGACTCCCTGGTCGCCGGTTCGAAACCAGCCGTTCGTAAACGCCGACGCGTTCGCCTCCGGGTTGTTTTCGTAGCCGTGAGTGACGTTTGGGCCCTGAATAACGACTTCACCGGTTGAGCCGGCCGGCAGCAGCGCGCCCTGATCGTCCATGACCCCAATGCCCACGCCGGTCCCGCGACCAACCGTTCCCGGAATTCGTGGCGCGGGTGGCAGAGGGTTCGACGCCATTTGATGCGATGCTTCGGTCATCCCGTAGGCTTCGAGAACCGGCGCGCCAAAGCGGCTTTCGAGTTGCTGCATCGTGGCCGGAGCGAGCGCCGAACTGCACGACCGGATGAACCGAAGCGACTCGGTCCCGGCCGGACGCTCGCTCCCCCCCCGAGCGAGGAGCAACTGGTGGATCGTGGGTACTGCCGAGTACCAGGTGGCACGGTATTCCTTGGCCAGGGGCCAGAAACTCAGTGGATTGAAACGCGGCGGAACGACGACGGTTCCGCCGGAGCGAAAGGTCGCCATGGTCGACGCCATTAACCCGTGGACGTGAAAAAGTGGCATGACGCACAGGGAAACGTCGCTCGGTTCCAGCGCGTAGGTGGCGACGATGTTACCGAGCGACGTGGTGAGATTGCCGTGCGTTAAGGGCACCCGTTTCGGCCGACTGGTGGTCCCGCTGGTGTGCAGCACCAACGCGACGTCGTCGCTCGTGGGTTCCGTCGCGGTTCGTCCGATCTCGCGCGGCGCGGCGCTGTCGAGTTGAAGCTCTCCTGATGTGTCCACCGCCATTTCGATGACAATCGTGTCGGCAGGAGCAGCTCGCCGCGCGGCCGGAGCACCGCCCGGAGGAACGATCAGGGCCTTCGCTCCGGTGTCATCGAGGTAGAAACGAAACTCGTCTTCGGTGTAGCTCGGGTTCAGCGGCGCGGCGATAGCGGCGACTGACGCGCCGAGAAAGCCGACGATCGCCTCGGCCCCGTTAGGGAACACCATGGCTACGCGGTCCTGACGTCCCAAGCCGTGCTCGGCCAGCCGATCGGCCAGTCGGCGCACCTGGGCGCGCAGGGCAGCGTAGGACAGACGTGGACCGTCGGCCACGATAATCGCCGGGTCGCCGGCCCCCCCGTCCTCCAAGGCACTCAGGAGGGTTTCCTGGTTAATTTCTTGACCCATTGTAAACGGACTCCTCGTCGGTGACGTTCGATTTTCTCCATTGTACAGACCGGAGACCGTTCGTGACCGGCGTATCGCGCGGTGGCGTCTACTCGGCTGGCCGAGCCGTCGCGCCGGCTAACTCTTTCAGGTAGGCGACCGCGCCGGCGACCCGATCTTCCGGCGGTAGCGAGTCGAGCCGGTCGATGAGCGCGCTCGCGACGATCGCGCCATCGGCGTGGCGAGCGACAGTTTGGACGTGCTCCGGCCGACTGATCCCAAAGCCAACGACCAGCGGAACGTCGACGCGCGCGCGCACTCGGCCGAGATACTCCGGCAAGCCATCGGCGAGCCGGGAGCGAGCGCCGGTGACGCCGGAGAGTGCGACACAGTAAACGAATCCGCTCGCGACGCGGGCGACCGTTTTCAATCGGTCATCGGTGGAGGTGGGGGCGACGAAATAGATCAGGTCGAGACCATTTCGCCGCGCGTCCCCTTGCAGTTCTTCGGCTTCTTCCGGCGGCAGGTCCGGCACGATTAATCCGTCAACGCCAGCCTCACGTGCCGCGGCACAGAACCTGGCGCCGCCGTAACGCGCGATGGGGTTGTAGTAGCTCATCAAGAGGAGCGGAGTAGCCAGTTTCTTTCGAATTTCCGCGGCAACCTCCAGGCAAATTGCCAACGTCACGCCGTTTCGGAGGGCCGTCTGGGTCGCCCGTTGGATTGTCGCGCCGTCGGCGAGGGGATCCGAGAAGGGTACCCCAAGCTCGAACATGTCGGCTCCCGCGCCGGCCAGCGCCGGGGCTAGTTCGATGGTTGCTTCGAGAGTGGGGTAGCCCACCGCGAGGTACGGCATGAGGGCGATGCGGCCGGCGCGTTTCGTTTGCTCGAAGACTTCTGAGATGCGTCCCATGTGTGCTCCTGGTGAGTGCTCCGGTCATCGGGCGCAACCGTGTGGCAGAGGCGAAAGACGGGCCCGCGGTCCGTCTCTACCAGAGCGGTAATGGTGGCGCCAACCGGAGTTCCTCGCTCTTTCTAGGTGAGTTGAACGCCGAGCGCGCTGGCGACGGTGTGCATGTCCTTGTCGCCTCGCCCAGAAACCGTGATCAGCACCACCTGCTCCGGCGAGAGGCTTCGCGCGATCTCCACCGCGCCGAAGACGGCGTGGGCGGACTCCAGGGCCGGAATGATTCCCTCGGTCTCGCAGAGCAGCTGAAACCCGGCCAGGGCTTGCTCGTCGGTGACGCCGATGTATTCGGCGCGCCCCGTGTCGCGCAGATAGCTGTGCTCCGGGCCAACCCCCGGGTAGTCCAGGCCGGCTGAGATGCTATGGGTTTCGAGAATTTGCCCCGCGTCGTCCTGGAGCAAATAGGTGCGGGTGCCGTGCAGCACGCCCGGCGAACCGGCGCATAACGTCGCCGAATGCAGGCCGCTTTCGATGCCGTGTCCCGCCGCTTCAGCTCCGACCAGACGCACGTCGAGGTCGTCCACGAACGGCACGAAGGTTCCGATGGCGTTGCTTCCCCCGCCTACGCAGGCGACGACCACGTCCGGCAAGCGACCAGCCTGCTCGATCATTTGGGCTCGGGCTTCGCGACCGATGACCGACTGGAAGTCTCGAACGATCGTGGGATAGGGGTGCGGACCAATCGCCGAACCGATCAGGTAATGGGTATCGGCAACGTTCGTGACCCAGTCTCGGATGGCTTCGTTGATCGCGTCCTTGAGGGTGCGACTACCGCTGTGAACGGCGCGAACCTCGGCGCCCAGGAGTTTCATGCGGAAGACGTTGAGCGATTGGCGTTTGATGTCCTCGTCGCCCATGTAGACGACCGTTTGTAGCTTGAGCATCGCGCCGACCGTCGCAGTGGCAACGCCGTGCTGGCCGGCTCCGGTCTCGGCGATGATCCGCGGCTTGCCCATGCGCTGGGCGAGCAAGCCCTGGCCGAGCGCGTTGTTGATCTTGTGGGCGCCGGTGTGCGCGAGGTCCTCGCGCTTGAGGTAGATCCGCGCGCCGCCGACTCGCTCGGTCAGCGATCGCGCGAAGTACAGGGGCGTCGGCCGCCCGACGTAGTCTTTGAGGAGTGCGTGGAATTCGGCGACGAAACTCGGGTCGCTGGCGACCTCGGCGTAGGCGTGCTCGAGTTCGTCGAGAGCCGGCACGAGGGTTTCCGGTACGAATTGCCCACCAAAGGTGCCGAAACGCCCGCGGGGCGCTTTGATCGTTTGCATTGAGATCTCCTGTCTCGTCCGACGCCGCTGCTCAGGGCAACTGGACGGTGGCGCCGGTCGCGCCGCGTTTTGCCGCGGCGATGAATTCGCGAATCTTCTCGGGATCCTTCCGCCCGTCGATCTCGACGCCACTGCTCACGTCGACTCCCCAGGGGTGAGCCGTGGCGATCGCCTCGGCGACGTTGTTCGGGGTCAGGCCACCGGCCAGCATGATCCGATGGCGCTCGCTCAACGCACCGGCTAGCTGCCAGTCGAAGCTCGTGCCGGTTCCGCCGTAAGCGCCAGGTTGGAAGCCGTCAAGCTGGACCCAAGTGGCGACTGGAGCGTACCGCTCGACCGCGTCGGCGATTTCTGGCCCCCGCACCCGCAGGCTTTTGATGGCCGGTACTGCCAGCGCAGCGCAAAACTCCGGCGATTCGTCGCCGCAGAGCTGAACGTAATCCAGCCGACAGAGCGCCGCGATTTCTTCGATCTTCTCCGCGCGCTCGTTGACGAAAAGGCCCACTTTCGGGACCGAGCGCGGCAGGTCGCGCGCGATCGCGGCGACCGTTTCCGGGGCGACGTAGCGCCGGGTCGGCGCGAAGACGAATCCCAGGTAGTCGGCACCGGACTCGACGGCGACGCGGGCGTGGGTCGCCTCGCGGAGGCCACAGATTTTGACCTTCGGCGTCATGCCGCGGTCCTGCCCAAAAGACAGCGGATCATCGCGGCGGGATCCGGGCAGGTCATTAGCGATTCGCCCACGTGAATTGCTTGCACCCCGCAGGCACGGAGGCGGTTGACGTCGGCCGCGGTGTGAATGCCGCTTTCGCTAATCACGACGCACTCGGCGGGGATGAGCGGCCGTAGGCGTTCGGTCGTTGCCAGGTCGACGTGGAACGTCCGCAGGTCGCGGTTGTTGATCCCGATCAGGCGGGCGCCGGCCTTCAGCGCGCGGTCCGTCTCGGCCGCGTCGTGCACCTCGACCTGGGGTTCCATGGCCAGTGACCGCTGGAGGGCGATGTAGTCAACCAGTTGCGCGTCGTCGAGAATGCCGACGATCAAAAGCGCCGAACTCGCCCCGGCCGCGCGCGCCTCGTAGATCTGGTAGGGGTCGATCAGAAAGTCCTTCCGCAGGACTGGCAGCCCGCCAACCGCGACGGTCTCCCGCAGGTCGTCCAGGGTTCCCCCGAAGAATTTCTCGTCGGTCAGGACCGAGATGACGTGCGCTCCGCCGGCAGCGAATCCGCGGACCGTCGCGCGTAGGTCCAGGTCAGCGCGAATCACGCCTTTACTGGGGGACGCCCGCTTGATCTCGGCGACGAGTCGGACATCGCCAGTGCTTGGATTTCCGCTCAGCGCCGCGAGATAATCGCCGGGGCGCGGCGCGGTTTCCACTTCGGCGAGTAGGCTGGCGAACGGAACAGCGCGCTTGCCCCGCTCGACCTCGACGAGCTTGTGCGAAACGATCGTTTCGAGAATGCTGGCGCGTTCGCTCATGCGCCGCTCACCTCCACCAGCTTTTCCAGTCGTCCTTTGGCCGCGCCGCTGTCGATCGACTCGGCGGCCAGGCCAATTCCATCGGCGAATCCGTCAGCCAAATCGGCGGCGATCAGCGCGGCGGCGGCGTTGAGCAGAACGACGCTGCGACGTGGTCCGTTTTGACCCTCCAGGATGCCCCGGAGAATCGCCGCGTTGGTCGCGGGATCTCCGCCGCGCAAGGCGCTGGTATCGGATCGGTTGAAGCCAAAGTCCTCCGGGGTAATGCGATACGTGCGCACCTCGCCGTCTCGTACCTCGCCAACCAGCGTCGGGGCGGTGAGGGTTATTTCGTCCATGCCGTCCTCGCCGTGCACGACGAGGGCGTGCTGGCTGCCGAGGAGCGCGAGTACGGCCGCCAGGCGTTCCACAAGGTCAGCTGTCGGAACGCCCAGGACCTGCGCGCGAGCCCCGGCTGGGTTCGTTAGTGGTCCGAGAATGTTGAAGACGGTGCGAATGCCGATCTCGCGACGCGGCCCAGTGGCGAACTTCATCGCTGGGTGAAAGAGCTGGGCGAACATGAAACCAATGCCCGCCTGGTCGAGGCAGGTACTGACCTGCTCCGGGGTCAGGTTGATGTTTACTCCGAGCGCTTCGAGAACGTCGGCGCTACCGCACTTGCTGGTCATGGACCGGTTTCCGTGCTTGGCGACGACCGCGCCCGCTCCCGCGGCGACGAAGGCCGCGGTGGTGGAGATATTGAAGGTATTGCGATGATCGCCGCCGGTGCCGCAGGTGTCGACGACCGGGCGGCCCACGGCGACTGGCCGAGCGAGTCGTCGCATCACCGAGGCGAAGCCGACGATTTCCTCGATCGTTTCCCCTTTAACCCGCAGCGCGGTCACCAAAGCGCCAAATTGGGCCGGAGTCGCCACGCCGGTCATGATTTCTTCCATAACTTCCGCGGCCTCGTCGCGACTCAGGTCTTCGCCGACGATGGCTTTGCCGATAGCTTGTTGGATCATTGCGGGCTTCCTCCCTGCAGAAAGTTGCTCAGCAGGTCTTTCCCTACGAGGGTCCGAATCGATTCCGGATGGAACTGAACACCCTGGATCGGCAGATCCCGGTGACGCAGTCCCATGATCAGGCCGTTCTCGGTTTCCGCCGTGATCTCTAAGCAATCCGGCAGGCCACTTCGCTCGACGACCAGGGAGTGGTAGCGGATCGCCTCGAACGGATTGGGAAGATCGCGAAATACGCCGAGCCCTTCGTGATAAACAACCGAACTCTTGCCGTGAACCAGTTCCCCGGCGTGGACGACTCGTCCGCCAAATGCCTGGCCGATGCACTGGTGACCCAGGCAGACCCCGAGCACCGGAATCTCGGCTCCAAAACGCTGGATCGCCGCGACGGAAATACCCGCGTCATCCGGATCGCCCGGCCCGGGTGAGATGACAATCTTCTCTGGACGCAGCTCGGCAATGTCGTCGAGGGTCATCTGGTCGTTCCTCCGAACCAGAACCTCCGCGCCAAGCTCCGAGAGATACTGGTACAGGTTATAAGTGAAACTATCGTAATTGTCGATCAACAGCAGCACCTTAGCGTACCCCCACCGGCGACAACTCGCGCTCCGCCACGTCGATTGCTTTCAGAACTGCCCGAGCCTTGTTCATCGTCTCTTCGTGTTCGAGGTCAGGAACCGAATCGGCGACGATGCCGCCGCCAGCCTGCACCGAAACCACGCCGTCCCGGTAGACGCAGGTACGAATCGCAATCGCGGTGTCCAGGTTGCCGGAGTAGCTGAAGTAGCCAACCGCGCCGGCATAGCTTCCCCGTCGGTCGCCTTCGAGTTCGGCGATGATCTCCATCGCGCGAATCTTCGGTGCCCCGGAAACCGTGCCGGCGGGAAAACAGGCTTGGAGCGCATCATAGGCGCTCAGGTCGGAGCGGAGTTGACCGTTGACGTGCGATACAAGATGCATGACGTGAGAATAGCGCTCGACCGAGAGAAGTTGAGGAACCCGAACCGTCCCGGGTTTGCTGACCCGGCCAATGTCGTTGCGCCCCAAGTCGACGAGCATAATGTGTTCGGCTCGCTCTTTCTCGTCGTTCGAGAGTTCCTGTTCGAGGGCCAGGTCGTCCGCCAGGGTTTGCCCGCGTCGCCGCGTCCCGGCGATTGGGTGGGTAGTTACTACGCCGTCCTCAACCCGAACAAGCAATTCCGGCGACGCGCCCACGATCTGGAAACGGCCCAGGTCGAGATAGTACATGTAGGGCGATGGATTGACCGTCCGGAGCGCGCGATAAATCGAGAAGGGGTGCGCTTCGGTGCCGCGCGAAAAGCGCTGAGAAGGTACGACCTGGATGATGTCACCGGAGTGAATGTACTTTTTCGCCTCGACGACCATCTCCTGATAGCGGCCAGGCGGCACGTTACCGTAGAGACCGCCCCCGAAGGAATAGCCAGTCGGAACGCCCGGTCGGCGGCGCGGTGGGGTGATCTCACTGGGGTCGGGAAGGGGTCGATGCAAGCGCTCGACCAGCGCGTTAATTCGTTCGACCGCCCGGTCGTAGGCCGCGGCGCGGTCGCCGTCCAGGTGGGCATTGCTGACGACTAATATCTTGTGGCGCAGGTGGTCAAACACCAGGAGGGTGTCGACAAAAAGGAAGATTGCCTCCGGGATACCGACGCCAAGGCCTTCCGGTCGAGGTAGCCGCTCGAAGTAGCGGGCACATTCGTAGGCCAGGTAGCCAACCGCTCCACCGACGAAGCGCGGCAAGCCGGGAACGTCGACCGGGCGAAATCGGGCGAGTTCGTCGCGGACCACGTCCAGCGGGTTCGTGAAGGTTCCTACCGCGGTTTGGTGGTCGGCAGTGCGGCGCACCGCCCCGTCGCTTAACTCGGCGATGAGGTACGGTGACGTACCCAGGAAGGAATAGCGAGCAAGACGCTCGCCACCCTCGACACTCTCTAGCAGAAAGCTGCCTGCCCCGCGGGCAATCTTCAGGAACGCGGAAACCGGCGTCTCCAAATCGGCGAGGATTTCCCGATAGACCGGAACCATGTTGCCGGGACCGGTGTACTGTAAAACGTCGTCGCGCGAGGGAAAGTACATTTTCGTCTCCTGTCGACAACCGCCATGCTGGCCAACCTTGCCTTGGCGTCGGGCAACAAAAAAACCCCTCGTCCGCAGGGGACGGGAGGTTCCGTGGTGCCACCCCAATTGACCGCGTCAGCGGTCCACTCGTTGACGGATACGGGCCAGGCAGTTCGCTTCGGCGCGCTCGAAAGCAAAACCGCGACCGATATCCGATTCCCGCTAACGGTGGAATCTCCGGCCTCGTCTACTGAGGTGAATCAATCGGACTCACCGGTTCGAGAGGCGACTCCCGGGGCCATTCTGCGCCTGCGCGGACATCGGCTCTCACCTAACCCGATTCTCTGAGCCTCGCTGGGCGCGTACTCGTCCCGCTCGTGGTCTGTACGAATATCCAATTATGTCGTCATTATAGTCGCTCGCTCAGCCGTGTCAAGAGTCATGAACATTTCGTCGAATCTCCGGAAAGCCGTCGACCCGCCGGTTCTAGCGTTGCACCAGGCGTTCGAAGGCAGGTATAATAAATGTGCTCGTCGGCACGCTGTCGTGGCACTCGCGCAATCGAGAAACTTACCAGCGCTGGTAGGTGGGACGAGACCAATGGCTTTGAACCCGGGAAACATCGAGGCGCTTACGGACTACCCCGTTCGCTTACGCGCCGACGAATCCGCCTTACTACTTGAAATAGCTAAGGCAACCAGTTCCACGCTCGATCTCCACGAGGTCCTCGACCGGATTGCCGAAAAGACCGCTCGTTTAACCGGCGCCGACCGATGCAGTCTCTGGTTACTCGACACTACCCACGACCTACTCGTTCCCGGTGCGATCTACGGCGTGGATCCGAACTTCGCGCGCCAGTGGAAGCGGCGCTTCTTGACCATTCGCGAGGAACGTCTCTCGCAGGAGGCGATCGGTACCGGCCAGCCCGTGGTCGTCCTTGATGCCGCCAGCGATCCGCGAACCGACAAGAGCGCGGTTGATTTCTTTGGCGATAAGTCGTTTCTCGTCGTTCCGCTTCCGCACAAAGGGCGGGTCATTGGCACCCTGTTTCTCAACCACATCAGCCACCACCATCACTACTCGACCCAGGAAATCTCGGTCGTTCAGGCAATCGCCAGTCAATCGGCGGTCGCCATTGTCAACGCTCAACTCTACGAAGAAAGTCGCCGGCAGCGCCTCGAGGTACTCGCGTCGTTCCGTCGCATTGGCGACGCGCTTGCCGCTGGTCTGGACCTCGACGAGACGCTCCGGCTGGTGGTCGAACTGGCCCGCGAGATGCTGCAGGCGACGGTGGGGGCGCTGACCCTGTCTTTCGACGATGGCGGAGTAGACGAGGTGCAGTGGGCGCCAGTTGACGTGGCCCACCAATACCAGCAGGCGGTTGGGACACTGCCGGAGCTTGCCGCGGAAGTCGTTCGGCGCGGGGAACCGCTCTACATTGGCGAGCTGCGCGAGGAGGTCGGCTCGCAAGGTGGGGTGAAGCCTTTACGAACCTACGTGGGGGTTCCCCTCCGGTTGCGAGGCGAGATCATCGGGACGCTCGGTATGTATCACAGTTTGCCGCGCAAATTTTCGCCAAACGAAGTGGAGCTTCTCGCCTCCTTCGGAAATCAGGCCGCGATAGCGATCGACAACGCCCGGCTCTTCACTCGACTGCAGCGAAAGGTGGACGAACTCTCGGCGGCCGCGGCGCGCAATGCCGACTTGTACACGAACTTGCAGGTAGAAAAGCAGCGACTCGACGTGATCTTTCGGAACTCGTCCGACGCCATCTTCATGGTCGATCGTGAAGGCCAGATCGTTGCCTTTAATCCCGCCGCCGAAGTCCTGACTGGTTGGCCGGTCAGTCAGGCAGTCGGCCGCGGCATCGACGACGTGTTGTGCGGAGTGACCAACGGTCATCCCTCGCTCGCCGAAGCCACGGCGCGGGTTCTGGCGGAAGGAACCGTGAAAGCGACCCTCGTCGAGGCGACGATCCTTACTCGCAATGGCTCGTACCGCGATGTTGGAGCGAGCTACGCCTACGTTCCACCCCGAAACGGCGAAGGTCCGTACGCGCTGGCGGTGGTTCGCGATATCAGTCACCAGAAGGAAGTCGAGCGTCTCAAGAGTGACTTCATCTCAATGGTCAGTCACGAGTTACGCACGCCGCTCGCGGTGATCAAGGGATACGCGGCGACCCTGTTGAACGCCCAACTCCACCTCGAGCCCGAGCGCCAGCAGAAGTTCATTCGGGGTATCAACGACGCCTCGGATCGCCTTACCCGCCTCATTGACAATTTGCTGTCAGTTTCGCGTTTGGAATCCGGACGTTTCAAAGTCAACCCTCAACTCCTGGATCTCGTCGAATTAGTTCACAAGGTGATCGGTGGGGTGCACCCGTCGGTTTCCTCACACCGCCTCCGGTACGAATTGCCGACCGAGCGACTTATTGTCCTGGCCGATCGCGATCAGATCGAGCAACTGCTGCTCAACCTGGTCACCAACGCGGTGAAGTATTCGCCGGCGGGTGGCGAGGTTGTCGTGACGTTGAGGGATCTCGACGGCAAACTCGGTCAGGTTTCGCAACTCGCTCCGGACGGCGAGCCGAGGCGTTGGATGGTCGTCTCGGTGCGCGATTGTGGAATTGGCATTCCGGCGAATCAACTGCCCTTCATCTTCGACAAGTTCTACCGCGGCGACTCGCCAACCGTACGCCGAGTGGCCGGCACCGGCCTGGGACTCTATATCTGTAAGAGTATCGTCGAAGCACACCAGGGACAGATCTGGGCCGAGAGCGAACCGGGCCACGGCAGCACCTTTTTTGTTGCTTTGCCGCGAGAATGAGGACTGATGCCAGAGACAATTCTCGTCGTCGACGACGATGTCGACATTTGCGAAATCGTCCAGGTCAATCTCGAAGGAGCCGGCTACCAAGTCCTGCGGGCCACCGATGGCGCGAAAGGACTAGTCGCCGCCCGGACTCACGTGCCAGATCTCATCATCCTAGATGTCTTAATGCCCGAACTCGATGGCTGGGAAGTCCTCACCCAACTGATCCGCGATCCACGGACGGCCGATCGACCAGTTATTATGCTTACCTGCCGGGGTGACGATCAGGACGTTTTGCGTGGATTGGAATTGGGAGCGGTCGAATATGTCACGAAACCGTTCTATCCCGAAGACTTGGTGGCCAGTGTTCGATTGCTTCTCGACGTGTGCGATCCCGCGATGCGCGAAGCACGTCGAAAGCAGTTGATCCGTGGTCGCCAGCAGACGATCCGGAACCTCCCGGCGACGATGCCGAGAGGGACATAACCTGACAGTAGTTTCGAGCCAGGAGGCAGCAATGCAGAAAGGTCAGCGCATTCTCGTCGTCGAGGACGACCTTCAGATGGCCGAGATCATCAACTGGAACCTCCGCGCCGTGGGCTACGACGTCGCCGTCGTCAACGACGGCGTCGCCGCCCTTCGCGCCTTTGACGAAGTGCGGCCGGATATCGTCACCATCGACTTGAACGTCCCGGAAGTTTCGGGCTTTCGACTGGTGAAGTTATTCAAGCGATTCGCCCACCGGGTGCCGGTCATCGTGGTGACCGCCGCTGCCTTCGAGGAGGCCGAGGAGATTGCCCGAGACGGCGCCGACGACTTCCTCGCCAAGCCGTTCGATCCTCAACAGTTGGTCAAAAAGGTCCAATATCACCTGCGACAGCATACCGATGAATCACGCAATCCCCTCCTCCTGGCGCCACCTGCCTCACGGATTCCACTCGCACCGGTATCCTCTCGCTAATCGCTCATTCACTCCGCGCGCGAGGCCGTCGCTCTTTGGGCGACGGCCTCGCGCCGGTTCGCCGCATTGTCCACCCGGCGTTGCTGCCTCCAAGCGAGAGGCGGCAAGGCGACAATAAATTGCCGACTCTGGCGAGGGCGACGTACAATGTTCCTCGATAGCGTTACCCGGCTAGTCAGCCCACAGGACGTACCCAGATCTCATGAATTGCCCGGCATGTGGCTTTCATAATGGCGATTTCACGGTTCGGTGTCAGAATTGCGGTCAATTGCTGGTCGAACTGAAGGATCCTTCGACTCCTCGCCCGGGCCATCCCTCGCGACTCACCTACGTCTTCGCGATAACCAGCGTTCTTTGTGGATTGGGACTGCTTGGCTTGGTCGTCGTGATCACCTCCCAGGGAATGTGGGACCAGATGACCTCCAACGTTCCGTCCGAGCCGGCCTTCAAAGGTATCCGCACACCAGGTCTTCAACCCGAACCGATGCTGATTGCCACGCCGACCTCGCTGCCCCATCCCATGCGTCCGGCGAGCCTAACCGTCGGTCAACTGGGTAGCAGCGACGTTTGGCACTTCGCGGTCGAAAAGGTGCGCTACACCTCCAACGACACGACAAACGGCTGGAACGGCGCGCTCGTGACGTTTGTGTTACAGAATAGTGGCACGCGCGTGGCCACCCTAGACGTTCCATCGACTGCCCGAGATACTGCTCCTGGTCCGTCTGCCTCCGCTCCGACCCCGGGGTTCGTGCCAGATTCCCGTACTCACGACGTTTCTCCCGAGACGGTTGGCGGTTTGCGACTATTTCTCGTGGATGGGCAAGACCACGAGTACGGTGGCGGATTCGGCGACGGTATGACAAACTTTCGAATCCACGCGCCGCCGGGCGATGTTCTGCGTCTCACCTATAAGTTTCTCTTTCCCTCGAACCAGCCAAAGCCGACGATTCTCCGCGCGTCGTTCCCGCTCAGCTCAGGTGGCGACACGTTCGAAGTCCACTTAGATCAGAACTCAACTCCACCGGTCGACCCGCGGAACGCGGTTTCGGCGTCCGACGTGCCCATGGGCGATTGGGCGACGATTGCCAATGAGTGGTCGGTGGCGCTGGAAGGGATTGAATTCGGTCCACCACCGGTCGGCGGAGAACAGCGAGTCACGGTTCACCTGGACGTTCATAACCTCTCGTCGGCCATCCGGCCGGCGCTAACCGATGTCAACGACCTTCAAGGCACCTTACGCGACTTCTATTTGCTGGATTCGGCGGGCCACATCGCGTACAGCCAGGTGGGGGACCTGCCGACGGTGGACGTGCCCGGCAATTCCGAACGAGAAGTGTCCGTTCATCTCGCGACGACGGACTTGCTGGCGAGCTCGCGACCGCTTCGTTTTGTCGCGGTCCTCAACTCGCGTGACAACCGTTACCTGCGCTTTGTCGTGCCGTGAATTGTGGTTCGGGGGACGGGGGCTGGGGTTGGGGAATCGGGCAGCATTTAACGACGTCTGTCGCCTCACCCGGTAGTTGCTGAGTAATGACGGAAATCGCTCATTTGCTTCAATGAGTGAAAAAGCCCGAGAGCGGTTGGGTGGTGGCGTCGCCGCTGTGACCGAGCAGGTCGAGCCCCCAGGACTCTTCGATGGTGCGGAGCAAACTGTAGTGGGTATAGGGCGTGGCCGACCGGGTGCTCGGCGGTTCGCCAGGAGTGATGACCAGCACCGGGATTCGTCCCCCATTGGCCCCGCAACAGCCGTTGTTTGACGTCCCCTCATCCCAGACGATGAACAGCGCCCCACCGTTTTTCCAGGCATTAGAACGCAAAATGGCCGGTACGTGCTCGGCAAGCCAGTCGTCGCCCTGGCGAATCGTTCCGTTATGCATGTCGTTCGCGAGATTCGGAGTAATCCAGACGAAGTCAGGAACCTGGCCGGAACGTAAGTCAGCCGCGAATTGGCTGAAAGGCACGACGTTCTGGCAGCGAGAGGGAGAATTGGCGACGTCCTGGAAGTACATAAAGGGGTTGTGGCGTCGAACGTAGTAGCTGCCGCGCGCGTAGTCCAGGGCGGATCCGGCGGACGTGCCGTTGTAACAGGGCGAGGGAAGTCCCTCCATGTAGGCTTTCCAGGTGATGCTGTGTCTCGCGAACTCGTCGACCAGGTTGGGCGCGTCAAACGAACAGTCCGCGCAGTCGTAAGTCATCCCCTGGGTGCTTCCCGAAATGAGCGCAAGGTAGTTCGGCAAACTCGGATGAGTCACCGCGTAATAGTCCGTTGCGAGTCCATACGTCGCGGCGAGATGATTGATGTACGGCGCCTGGGGAGAACCGATGATGTCGCCGTATTCCCGATTTTCCTCGACGATGATGAAGGCGTGGGTGAACAGGTTCCGGGGAGGCGCTCCGGGACGAACGACTGTCGTATTCGGTATCGCGGTCGGCGGTGGCGTCAGGCGAGCGCATCCGCCAAGCAGGAAAGCCGCAAAAACCAGCAAAACGAGACCGGAAGGCTTGGGGACTGTCAGCATTGTTTCCCTAGGCGCGCAACGCGGCGACAACCGCCGAATGGAAGCGCGGTCGGAAGTCCAGTATGGCCGTGTTCTCGCGAGTCGGATAGACCCGGTTTGTCAGGAGGACGGCGAAAAACCCGCCAGCCGGATCGATCCAGATCGACGTTCCGGTAAACCCGGTGTGACCAAAAGCGATCGGCGAAAGGTCTGGACCGGACGAACTGGTCGGACTCGCGGTGTCCCAGCCAATCGCCCGCGTTGAACCGGGCACGCGATTGGCTCGTCGCACGAAGCGCTCCACGGTTTCAGCGGAAACAATACGCGTTCCCTGGTAGGCGCCTTTGCCAAGCAGAAGGTGGCCAAAGGTGCCGAGATCGCGCGCGGTCGAGAACAGGCCAGCGTGCGGCGCGATCCCACCCATCATCCAGGCACATTCGTCGTGGACCTCGCCGCGAACGAGGCGGCCGCGCCAGTAATCGCGTTCGGTGGGCGCGCAACGCGGCCACAGGGGCGGCGGCGGCGCGAAGAGGGTCGAGTTCATGGCTAGCGGCTGGAAGACTCGGCGCGCGACAAAGTGGTCGAGTCGCTCGCCGGCGATGGCTTCGAGCACCGCCCCGAGCGCGATAATGCCGAGGTCGCTGTACACCATCTGAGAGCCAGTCGGGAAGACCAGGCCCTGACGGCAAACCGCCGCGATGATCGTGTCCCGGTCGCGGGGGAGGCGCCGACTGGTGGCAAACGCCGGGAATCCGCCCTCGAATACCGCGGGCAGACCGGAGCAGTGGGTTAAGAGATCCAGGATCCGGATCTCCCCTTTGCCGGCTTCCCCGAAAGCCGAGAGGTAGGAGACAACTGGCGCTTCCAGGTCCAAGACGCCTTCGTCGACGAGGATCATCGCCATCGTCGTCGTCGCGATGACTTTCGTTAACGAGGCCAGGTCGAAGATCGTGTCAGTGTCGACCGGGAGAGCGTCAGGATCCGTCGTTTGGCGGCCGAAACCGGCCGCGTACGCCGTCGCTGGAGCGCCATCCTCCCGCCGGCCGACGATGACAGCCGCACCGGGAAACACACCCGCCACGACACCGTCGTTGACTAATGTCGATAACTCGGCGAAGCGCGGCCGGGGCATCGCGGCGACGAGACGGGGCGCGGTCACCCGATCGAGGAGCGACCGATAATTATCTCCGGGGGTGATGCTGCCAAGGACGACCGGATGCCCGGCCCCGGTGCAGCGGGGCAGCGTCCCGACGCGGCCGTGGAGTGTTTCGTAGCCAAGGACGGCAAAACCGATCGCCTCCTTGGCGTCGGCCGAGATTCCAAAATCCTCGGGCCGCCGGAGGGTGACGTCGCGCCCAGCCCGACCAAGCTCTTGGATCAGCCAGGCGAGCAGGACCGGGTTCGCCGAGCCACCGCCGGAGACGATCAGGTCGTCGACGGACGGGAGAAACTGCTGGTACGCCAGGGCGATTGATCGGGCGGTCAATAGTGTCGCGGTAGCGACCGCGTCGGCTGGCGTCAGTCCGCGAGCGCGCGCGGCCTCGGCGAGGCGGGCGGCGTAGAATTCACCGTACTGTTCGCGGCCGGTCGTCTTGGGGGGACGGCGCGTGAAATACTCATCGCCGAGAAGGTCGTCCAAAAGTGCTTCGTCCACGCGTCCCGACGCGGCGACGAGACCGTCGGCGTCGTAACGGCGGTCGAAGAGTTGCCGCATGAGCGCGTCGACCACCATGTTGCCGGGGCCGGTATCGAAGGCGAACACCTCGTCGGGCGTGCCGCCGGCGGGGAGGATCGTGACGTTGGCGATGCCGCCGATATTCTGGAGGGCTCTCGCGCGGGCGGGGTCGTGGAATAGCAGGTAGTCGACGTAGGAGATCAGCGGCGCTCCCTGACCGCCAGCGGCGACATCGCGGGTTCGGAAGTTCGCGACGACGCTGATGCCGGTCCGTTCGGCGATCACCGCGGGTTCGACGATTTGCAGCGTCGCCGGTGGATTCGCGCCGGGTTGGGTGTCGTGCCAGATGGTTTGACCGTGGGACGCGATTAAATCAACCTGCCATGGCGTCAGTCCGGCCTCGCCAATGACCTGAAGGGCGGCCCGGGCAAACCATTCGCCAAGTAGCGCGTTGAGGTGGCAAATGCGATCTACTGAACTGGTCCGCGAATCGCACGCCGCGAGGATCTTCGCGCGCACGTCGTCGGAATAGGTCAAACTGGTTACCGCGCGCGTTTCGATGTGAATTCGCTCGGCTACCCGCTCGACGGTGATGAGGGCCGCGTCTACTCCGTCCGCGGAGGTGCCGGACATCAAACCGACGACGCGCACGATTTCCTCCCTGGCCCGGCACCCTGGCCGGCGACGCTTCAGATTAGGCAATTCTACCAAATGTGCCGACGTGTCGGCCGTTCTTGTCTTGCGGCTCGCGATGGGCTAGAGTAGCAACCGGCGACGCTCCAGCCGGGGCGGAGTCGTTTTTCTGGCAACTGACTTTAGAATAAGGAGATACTCGTGGCCGACGTCATGACGCGTACTCCCGGGATTTACGAGCGACTCGGCATCACGCGGGTGATCAATGCATCGGCGACCTTGACTCGCCTGGGTGGGTCGATCATGCCGCTTGAAGTGCGCCAGGCCATGGTTGAGGCGGGCGAGTCATTCGTCGACCTTGTCGACCTTCAGCGAGCGGTCAGCGCGCAAATTGCTGACCTTACCCACAATGAGGCAGCGTACATCAGCAGCGGCGCGGCCGCGGGGCTGACCCTCGTCACCGCCGCGCTGATCACCGGCGACGACGCGGTGAAGGCGGAGCGGCTCCCGCTGCCGGACGGTCCGAATTACGACGTCTTGATCCACAAGTCGCAGCGGTTCGGGTACGATCACGCCGTCCGGATGGTTGGCGTCAATCTCGTCGAGTTTGGCGTGGGCTCGGGCGCGCAACTCTGGGAGTTAGAAGCCGCGTATACCGAGCGGACGATTGCCGTCCTATTCCTGGCCGGCCAGACGAATGAAGAGCGAGCCCTACCAATCGAGCAGGTGATCGAGAGTGCCCACCGACACGGGGTACCGGTCGTCGTCGACGCGGCGGCCCAGATTCCGCCTCCGGAAAACCTGTGGCGTTTCACTCGCGATCTCGGAGCCGATATCGCGGTCTTTTCTGGGGGCAAGGGCCTTTGTGGACCACAGCCGACCGGGCTGGTCCTCGGCAAGAGATCAATTATCGATGGGATCTACGTCAACGCGAGCCCGAACGCGAACATCGGCCGACCGATGAAGGTCGGGAAGGAAGAGTTGGGCGGCATCCTGGCAGCGGTCAATTGGTATTTGCGCCAGGATCACGCCGCGATTCTGAAGCGCTACGAGGATATCGTGGCCGGTTTCGTCGCCGCCTTCGACGGTAAGCGGCCGGGCGTTAGCGCCCGCCGCGACTTCCCGAGCGAAGCCGGTCAGCCTTATCCCCGCGCTCTCGTCACCATCGATTCCACGGTCGTGGGGCTTAGCGCGTCCGACGTCGCCAAGAAGCTCATGGCTGGTGATCCCGCGGTAGCCGTCTCGGCGGGCCGTCACGGGGTATATTTAAATCCCCAGACCCTGCAAGAAGGCGAGGAGAAAATCGTCACGCGCCGCCTGTCGGAAGTGCTGGAAATCGGCTAGCACGTTTCGTGTACAACGCACAGAAAGGGTAGACATGGCTTCGGGAGTTCACCGCGCGCCGCCGAAGATCCGGCTGGCGGATCGATTGGATGGAATCGCCCCCTCGATGACGCTGGCGATTTCCGCGAAGGCGAAAGAACTGCAGGCAAAGGGCCTGGACGTTTGTGGATTCGGAACGGGCGAACCTGACTTCGATACGCCGGAACACATCAAACGTGCCGCCATCCAGGCGCTCGAGCGGGGTGAAACGAAGTACGCCGCGGTCGAGGGTATCGCGAAGTTGCGGAGCGCGATTGCCCGCAAGTTGGCGGTCGACAATCAGTTGACGTATCAGCCAGGTCAGATTCAGGTATCGGCCGGCGCGAAGCAGGTGCTGTACAACCTCATGATGGCTCTGCTAAATCCGGGGGACGAGGTTTTGATACCGGCACCCTACTGGCTGAGCTATCCGGAGATGGTCCGACTGGCGAGCGGAGTGCCGGTCGTTCTCGAGACCTCGGAATCGCGCGGGTTCAAGGTGACCGCGGAACAACTCGACGCGGCAATTACGCCTCGGACGCGATTGCTGGTCATCGCGTCACCATCGAACCCGACGGGCATCATGTATTCGCCGTCGGAGTTGCGCGCGTTGGCCGAGGTCATCGTCGAACGCGACATCCTCGTTATCTCAGACGAAATTTACGAGAAACTTATCTACGGCGACGTGCCCTTCGCCAGCATCGCAAGCCTGAACGAAGACGTCTACACCCGAACGATCACGGTGAACGGCTTTAGCAAGGCGTACGCGATGACCGGCTGGCGTTTAGGCTACGCGGCGGGCCCGCAAGCGATCATCGACGCGGCGAATATCGTGCAGAGCCACAGTTTGTCGAATGTGACGACATTCGCTCAGTACGGGGCCATCGCCGCGCTTGAAGGCGACCAGAGCGCGGTCGAAGTTATGCGTCAGGCATTTGCCGAGCGCCGCGAGATCATCTATCAGGGCATCTCGGCGATTCCGGGAATCACCTGTGTTCGTCCGGACGGGGCCTTTTACGTCTTTCCGTCCATCGAGGCGTCCGGGCTCGATTCGATGACCTTTTCTCGGCGATTCCTGGAGGAGGAGCAGGTCGCCGTCGTGCCGGGCCGATCCTTCGGGTCGGATCAGCACATTCGCTTTTCCTACGCGACCGACCGGGCGACGATCGAGAAAGGCATCGAGCGCCTTCGGCGATTCATGGGTAAACTGTGAGTTAACAAGCTATCGGCCAAACCGCGCGATTCCAGAGCCGGATCCCTTTCGGGGCCCGGCTTCGGAATTTTCGCTTCGGCTTGGTTTTAAGGTCGTCCGCCGTGACCCATCGACGCGAGCTGGTTATTCAGGACCTCTTGCAATTGTTCCGGACTGTTTGGGAAGGGGGTGTGTTCGAGTCGCGATTGCATCTGTTCCATGAAGACGATCAGGTTGTCCGAGATGCCGTCGACCTTTCCCCGATGCGCGTGGACGACCGTGAAAAAGTGCGACCAGTCCTTCGGGCTGGTTTCCCGCCAGAGTGTCTGGATGTCGTCCAGGGGAATGTGCGCCATCGTGTGATCCTCCGTGTCAGTCGTTGGCCGGCCGTCCCATCACCCTGCATAATGAGGGCCAGGCCGACTGGTCGCCGTCGAACTGACGCGCCGCCGTTCAGATTGTCGCGTTCGGCGCGATCAGCATGCCCCCGTCAACCAGGATGAACGTTCCGGAGACGTACCGCGCGTCGTCTGACGCGAGAAAGACCGCGGCGCCGGCAATGTCGGACGGTACGCCCGGACCAAGCGGTACTTCGCCACGAATCACGTCGGCTGCCCGGTCCGCGCCGGGGCCACGCTCGCCAGGATGCAGTCGGACGTCGATGAAGCCCGGCGCGATGGCGTTCACGCGAATGTTGTGGGGCGCTAGTTCGCGGGCCTGACTCATTGTCAGACGCTTGATCGCCGCTTTCATCGATCCGTAGACGGCGTCGTGATCCCAGGCGCGCTCCTGGTGGACCGACGTGATATTGATGATCGAGCCGCCACTTCCCTGGGCGATCATTCGCCGCGTGGCGCGCTGGCCGTTCGTAAACGCGGCCTTGAAGCTGAGGTAAAAGCCCTGGAAGAGCTGCTCTTCGGTGACCTCCAGATAGTGAGTCCAGCCAGAGGACCCGGGACGGCCGGCGTTGGCGTTGTTGACGTAGATGTCGAGGCGACGGAAGCGCTCGTCGACACGCCGGAATAGCTCATCCATCTGCTCGGTATCCCCGACGTCGCCGGGAAACGCCTCGGCGTCGCCGCCCGCGGCGCGAATCTTCTCGACGACCTGGAAGGCGCCGTCCGGTGTTCGATTGTAATTCACGGCGACTCGGGCGCCCTCGCGTGCGTAGGCCAGGGCGATTCCCCGTCCGATTCCCCGCGAGCCACCGGTGACTAGCGCGACTTTCTCCGTAAGACGCATGAATCTCCACTCCAGTGCGATCAATCTGCTCGGAATTTCACCGCCCCAATAGTAAATCACAAGACCGGATGAGTGCCCCGTTTCGGATATACTCATCCTCACTGCTTTTCGTCGGAGACCTCGAAGCCTCGATGACTCTGCTTGCTCTTGGTTTGGTTCTCGCTTCGGCTTTTGCTCACGTCACCTGGAACTATCTCACGAAGGCCAGTCGAGACCCGCACGCCTTTTCCTGGGCATTTACGTTTACCGCCGGATTGATCTATTTACCCATCGCTCTGGTCGTCGCGGTACGCCAGCCTCCGCCGGCTCGCGCCTGGCTCCTCGTCGCCGGGACGGTTGCCTTGCACGTCATCTACTTTCGCTTGCTCAACGCGAGCTACGCGAAAGCAGATCTTTCGATCGTCTACCCGTTCGCGCGAGGGACTGGCCTCCTTTTGACGCCGATTGGCGCGGTTCTGCTCCTTGGTGAGCGAATCTCGTTCGGCGCGGCGCTATCGATCGGAATCATCATTCTGGGCGTGCTGACTCTCCATTCACGTGGGGGCGGAATCGCGGCGGCACGCGGCCTGGTGGCGTCGCTGGCGGAGCCCGGCTCGGGGCTGGCCGCGCTGACCGGAGTCGTCATCGCCGGCTACAGCCTATGGGACAAGAACGCGCTGACCCTGCTCAGTCCGGTCGTCCTGGATACCGGTATCTTCCTCGGTCAGGCGGTTGTCAACGCGCCAATCATGCTGGCAAGGCGAAGAGAGGCCGTGCTGGACGAGATTCGCAGGCGGCCCGGGGCAATTCTGGCGGCAGCCATTCTCGCGCCCTCGGCCTATTTGCTCGTGCTTACCGCGCTGACCTTCAGCCAGGTTGCCTACGTTTCTCCGACGCGAGAAATCGGGATCGTTTTGGGGACGCTACTGGGCGCGTTGAATCTGAAGGAGCCGTTCCGGGGTAACCGGCTCGTCGGTTCGGCGTTGATTGTTTTCGGCGTTTTCGGGTTGGCCATCTCCGCGTAACGGCGGCGCCAGTCCGGAGATTGCTCCGTCAGTCACCTCGTCCAGGTTTGTCTTGCGGTCCGTGCCCGTGAGGGGCTGGGTGAGCGTGGGGGACCGGTAATCGAGGGGCGCCGTGGTTGCCCGGGCCAGGGTCCTTCGAGTTGTTGGCGGGAGGTAAGGCCTTAAGGAGTTCCGAAATCGAGATCTGCAACTGGCGGATGGTGGCCGTTGGTAACGGCGTCACGGTCGCGGCTGGCGACGGTGTGTCGGTTGGCGATGACGCGACGGTCGGCACGGCAGGGTCGGTTGGCGTCGCGGTTGCCGGGAAAGTCTGTTCAGTTGGCACCGGAGTGCTGGTCGGTTCAGTTGCCGCCTGGCCCACCCAGACCTGCGTCGCGGTCCAGGTTCCGGCGGAATCGACGGTTCCAACGGCCCGAGCGTAAACCCCAACCGAGGGAACATCTCCGGTGACTCGCGTCGACGGCGTTACCCGAACCGCGAATCCCTGGATTTCCCAGAACTGTCCATTCATCTGCTGAATGGTTCCGGCGATATTCCAGGGGGCAGGCGACGCCGTCGGCGTGCCGAAGAGAGCGGCCGCGGAGGCGAGACCGGGAGCGTCGGCGGCCGACGTAATCCCGGTTGTCGCGGTTAGTACCTTCGCGGCAATCGCGGCACCGACGAAGACCGCGGCGGCGACGAGTCGTATCCGCACGGCGAGCGTCCTCCCAATCGAACAAGTATCTCAACTAGGAGAAACGGTAGCCTGGTACGCTCGTTACATGGGACAAATGTCGACGGCGAGGCCGACGTCTCTCGGGCGACGCCGAGAAATTGGAGATCCGACATCGTCGTCCGTTGGCTGCTCGTTCGATGGTCGGTGCAGGAGCTTTACCGCGGGGGATATCCCTATTGGATTGGTCTGACTATCATAGTCGTACTGCCGACTAACGCCTGTCCTCGCGGGCCGTCGACTCAGGGATGGGCTTAGCTCGAAGTTCCGAAGAGGTTGCATGCAGCGCTGGATACGTTTTCTCGCGGCGCGTCGGGTCGTCGTGTTTCTGCTCGTCGCGCTGGCGCTTTTGCCGGTGGGTCCGATCGCGACCGGGGCCAACGCGGCAGGTCGACGCGCCCTGGCTGGCCACCTGCCGAAAAACTTCAACCAGTTAACGCCTTTGGGAGCGCTTTCGGCCAAAACGCGGCTAACCTTGACCATCGCGCTCCGCCCGCGCTCCGCCGGCGCTCTCGCTCAATTGGCGGCGACTCGGAGCGCGCGTTTAAGTGTCGCGGAGGTTGCCGCGCGCTTCGGTGCGTCCGATGCCGACGTGCAGTCGCTGACCAACTACCTGGCGGGCTACCGACTTCAGGTTTCGACGGTTAGTCCGGACCACCTGACGATTCAGGTTCACGGAACCGTTGCCGACATTCAACGTGCCCTGAGCGTTCAACTCGAAAACTACCGCGACCCAGACGGGCGGACGGTCTATTCACCCACCACGGATCCCCAGCTTCCGGTCTCCCTCGCCGATTCGGTCGTGTCGATCGTCGGGTTAAACGATAGCCTGGTCCTTCACCCTCTCCACGAGTACGTTCCCCCAAAGTTGAAATCCGAAGGGTTGGGGTCAGCGCCTGGCAACTACGTTCCAGCGGATATGCAGTCGGCCTATGACCTCACTTCGCTTTATAACCAGGGGTTGAACGGTAATGGTGTGACAATCGGCATCATCGGCTGTGACACATTTCGGGCCTCGGACATCCAGGAGTTCTCGATTAACTACGGCCTACCCAATCCGTCGATCAACGTGGTCAACGTGGACGGCGGCGCGGACGGAACGAGTGTCGAGAGCACAATGGACCTGGAATGGAGTCACGCGATCGCGCCAAACGCGAACCTCCGGTTCTATGGCTTCGCCCAGAACTGCAGCTTTCAGGGTTTTCTGGACGCGGTCAGCGCAGCGTCGAACGAAAACATCGCGAAGGTGATCAGCATCAGTCTGGGGGCGTGCGAATCGGACTACGCCCAGACCAGTTACCTGACCGCGATGGAGAATCAGTTTCAGGTTGCCGCGGCCGAGGGCCAGTCGATCCTGGTCGCCAGCGGCGACAGCGGGGGTTACTGTGTCAACGGCAACGGGACGACCCTGGTCGACGTATCCTATCCCGCGGCCAGCGCCTACGTGACCGCGGTCGGCGGCACGTCCCTGAGCTTGAACAACCTGGGCGGGTACGGGAGCGAAACGGCCTGGGGATACTGGTATCCGACGAGCAATGGCTCGGTTCCCTGGGGGAGCGGCGGCGGTTACAGCACGGTAATCGGCGAACCGGCGTTTCAGAGTCAGGCGGGCATACCGGACTCTTCCGGCGAGCGAGCGTTGCCGGACGTTGCCTGGAACGCCGATCCGCAAACCGGCAGCTGCGTCTATTTCCAAAGTTCAACGCAGTGTGGCTGGGGCGGGACGAGCATCGCCGCGCCGCAGTGGGCCGGACTGGTCGCCATTCTTGACCAAAAGAATGCCCAGCCCGTCGGCTTGTTGGGAACCGTCCTCTACGGCCGCGCGCTGCGTTGCTCAACCACCAGCCTGCCCGCGTATCACGACGTTACCCAGGGAAGCAACCTGGTCTATAACGCTGGATCCGGTTGGGACGCCGCGACGGGCTGGGGTTCGCCTGACGCCTCGAACCTGCTCGCGAAACTTTTCCCAACGACGGTATCCGGTGGCCCGACGGCATATCGGATCTATTTGCCGTTCGTCAACGTTCAGGCGAACGTCTGCTAACCGGGACGGCGGAGATCAATGGTGGCCAGGGCCGGCACGAGCCTTTCGGAACGAGGCGCGCCGAGGCCGGAGGTGGGGCCCGAGGCTTTGTCGGGTGGGATCGCGCGAAACACCGTGGCTTTGCCCTCGGCAACCTGATAGAGCGGCGACTGAGCAATGTTCGTGCTGGTCAATGGTGGGCCGTCTCGCGACTGATTCGCCAGCGCGATCAACGCGGCCCACTGGGGAACCGCCGCGCTGGTTCCCCCTAGCCGCAACCAACCCTGGTGACCGTACAGCGATTGCGAGTTGTAAACCGGATAGCCAAAGTCGGGGTTCGCCGAGTAGACGACATCCGGAGTCTGGCGGTGAGGGCTTGTCGCGGCGGCTTCCTTCTGCTGGTAGCCTGGTCGCGGTTCGAAGAGACTTTCTCCGAATCCCGACCCAATCCAGGTGGTTTCGCCCTCCCGCTGACCGTTGGATCCGAGTTGAAGGGTGGTTCCCCCGACGGCGATGACGTACGGCGATGCCGCGGGGTAGAGCGGTCCCCCACCCATGTCTCCGGTGGCCGCCAGGAAGCTAACGTCGGCGCGCTGGAAGTGACTGTCCAAGCTACCCTCGCCGGGAAACTCGACCGAACCCCAACTCATCGCCACGACCGACGCCCGGCGGGCCGCGAGGTCGACGCCGCGTAAAAGGTCCGTAAAGTTTGCCCGGGGAACTTCGACAAGCAAGATGTCGGCGCCGGGGGCGATGGCGTGGGCCCACTCGACGCCAAGAGCGCTCTCATTCGCCCAGTCTTCCAGGTACACCGGCGGTCCGCCAGTGTCGACTCGCTCGAAGCAGGGGTGAGGTCCGCGGGCGATTGTGCACGGATGGGCGCCATCGCCATTAATCGAAGGCAGACCGAAGGTTTGGTCGAAAACCCGCAGGTCCGCGCCGACCGACGAAGCGCCGGACGCGCTGACGACGGCAATGACCTGCCCGGACCCATTCTGTGCTAAGCGGTCGACGCCGTAGGCCCGACGGATCAGGTCGGGAGCGTAACCGGGAAACTTTGCCGTCGCGGGGATCGCGATTGACGCCGGTCGGGGAGTTGGCGGTGATTGGTCGGCCGGATAGCGTGGGGATGGCGAGGTCAGGGCCAGGCCAAACACCAGCAGTCTGACAATCCAACCGCGACCGGCGCGGAAGTCGAGAGTGACGCGTGGCATCGGAGCGCCTTTGCTCCAACGTGTAGGGGCGCCGAGGTACCCCTCGGCCGCCCACCTGCAAGTTACGTACCGATGCGGTCGCCGAGCTTGAACCGGATATCGCGCGAACTAGCGGTGAATCGGACAGCCGTCCGGGCCACAGATTCCCGACGCGAGTTCGATTTCGCGTTCGTGGGCCAGTTGCACCGATTGCCAGGTGAAGTCAATCGTGGGGTGGAACTTCTCCGGGTACACCGCGGCCCAGATCTGCTTTCGAATGACCAGGTTCTGAGGATCTCGGCGCAAGGCGGCCTGCCACTCGGCGACCGACTCGTCCTTTCGTCCAAGCGAGGCGAGAAGGCGACCATAGCGCAGGTGTGTCTCGACTAACTCCCGTTCGGTCATGTCGAGTTCGTACGGATTGCCCGGCGCGGCCGCGACGTCCAGCGGCGCTCCAGCGAGGAAGTTTTCGACCATCGCGACGTCTGCCGAGTTGTCGATCGAGAACCCGCCGAACTTGGTCCAGCGAACGATGCCGTCCTCGTCGACGAGAACGCCATTCGGAACAACTTTGAAGTCGAAAAGTTCCGTTGTGATGCTTTCTTCGTCGACGAGAACCGGGTACTCAGCGCGAGCGCGTTCGACGTATGGACGGGCTAAGTCCCGGCCGTTGTGCTCCACGGCGATTGAGACGAGTTCAAAGCTGTCCGAACGATTCTTGCGATAGAAATCCTGCCACCCGGGCAGTTGCTCGCGACAGCGTCACCAAGATCCCCACCAGAAGTACAGGGTCTTCTTTCCAACTAGAGTGCTCGTGTCGAGGTTGCCGGTGGACAAACGTGGCAAACTGAACCGTGGCAGAGTCTGCCCAACAAAGCCGGTCGCCATGGGTTGCGCCTCCCAGTCTTTCGATATCCCCGGTGATTTTAGCACCAACCTGGCGGTACCTGTCCCCCGCTCGTGCTTGCCTCATCGCTATTTGACCGCTTCTGCTCCCTCGCCTACAATCGGCTCACCGCCGCTAGCGGAGAACGGGCGCGCCCCGCGCCCGCGGATTGACGACTTGAGGAAACAAACGAGGAAGTACTGTGCAAATCACGAAGGTCGAGACGTTACTCGCCCATCCGGATCACCGAAATCTCGTGTTTGTGAAGATTCAGACCGACGTCGGAATTGACGGCATCGGCGAGGCATACTCGGTGGGACCGGACGACGCGACGGCAGCGGCGATTCATCACTTTGCCGAGTGGCTGGTGGGGCAGGATCCCACTCGCATCGAGCACCTCTGGGCGCTGATGTACCAGGGGATTCGTTTTCCCGGCGGGTCGGTGATCAATTCGGCCATCAGTGGCATCGAGCACGCGCTCTGGGACATTACCGGCAAGTCCTTGAACGTGCCGGTGCATCATCTGCTCGGTGGCCGGGTGCGTGACCGGATTCGGGTGTATCAGAGTCCCCACGGCCGGACGCCGGAAGAATTGGCGGAGAACGCGGTTGGTCTGATTGAAAAGTACGGCTATACCGCGGTCAAAATCGGCCCATTTCCACCGGGCACCGATGCTCTGCCCTGGAATGCGCAACTTCGGGCAGCCGAGGCGCGGATTGCCGCGGTTCGTCGGGCCGTGGGAGATGACATCGACATCGCGGTGGATCCGCACGCCAAAATTTTCGAACCGAATCGGGCGATTGCCTTGACTGAGGTTCTCAAGCCCTATCGACCGCTTTTCGTCGAAGAGCCGTTGCGGCCGGAAAATGTCGACGCTCTCGCGCGGGTGGCAGCGCATACCGAGGTGCCGATTGCCACCGGAGAGATGCTGTACACGAAGTTTGAATTCCGCGACCTGTTGGTCAAAGAAGCCGCCGACGTTCTGCAGCCCGACATATGTTGCGCTGGCGGAATTCTCGAGTGCCGGAAGATCGCGGCGATGGCCGAGTCCTTCTACGTCACCTTGGCGCCGCACAACCCGATGGGGCCGGTGGCGACCGCGGTGAACGTCCAGTTTACTGCCAGCATTCCGAACTTTCTCATTCTGGAATACATTCCCGATGACGCCGGTCCGCGCCGCGACCTCGTCGAGGAGCCGATTGCGCTGCGCGATGGTTACCTCCAGCTTCCGACCGCTCCGGGACTTGGCATTGCCTTGAATGAAGAGGCGCTTCCGCGCTATCCCTTCCGCACCTGGCACCGGGCTTTCCCAACCCGCGCTGACGGGTCGCTGGCGTTCATTTAGACAAGCGATTTGGCCGGTGAGAGCCAGGACGCGCGCCCGACAGCGCGACGAGTGAGAAGCGAGGTGTGACTATGTGGCAGAAGGCAGACCCGGCTGAGCGCTGGCTGGCCGACCGGGTGAAGGTGATCGAGAGTTCGGGAATTCGGCGGGTATTCGACCTGGGAGCGACGCTGAAGAACCCGATCAATTTCTCCATCGGGCAGCCGGATTTTCCGGCCCCGGTCTCGGTGCGCGAGGCCGCGAAGCGCGCGATTGACGAGGGGGCAAATCGCTATACCCCGACCCAGGGTATTCGGCCGTTACTGGAGGCGGTGCGGGGAAAACTGGCGCGCGTCAACCAGGTCGAGGCGGCGACCGAGGATGTGCTCATCACGTCGGGCAGTTCGGGCGGAATCTTTCTCGCCTTCGCCTGCCTGCTCAATCCCGGTGACGAGATCATCGTCCCGGACCCATACTTCGTCATGTACACCCAACTCGCCGGGTTTTTTGGCGCTCGAGCGGTGCTGATCGACACCTATCCGGACTTTCAGTTGGATCCCGAGAAGGTTGCCTCGGCCCTCACCCCTCGCACCAAAGCAATTCTGATCAACTCGCCGAACAACCCGACCGGAGCGGTTTACACCGAGGAGTCCTTGCGGGAAGTCGCGCGCCTGGCCGAGAAGCACGGAGTTCCGGTTCTGTCGGACGAAGTGTACGAATGCTTCGTCTATGACCAGGCACGTCACTTCAGCATTGGCAGCATTTATCCGGATACCTTGACGCTCAATGCTTTTTCCAAGAGCCACTCGCTGACTGGCTGGCGCATCGGCTACGCCGCTGGCCCGCACACTCTGATCGAAAAGATGAAGGAGCTGCAGCAGTACAGCTTCGTCTGCGCCCCCTCATTCGCGCAATACGCGGTCCTCGCGGCGTTTGACGACGCGCCGAACGAGTACCTGGCGCAATACCAAAGGCGGCGGGATCTGGTTTACGAAGGGCTGCGCGAGCGTTTCGAGGTCGCAAAGCCACAAGGCGCGTTTTACATCATGCCCCGGGTTTCCGACGACGACGCCGCGGGGTTCGTCGAAAAAGCGATTGCCAACAACGTTTTGATTATCCCAGGGGGAATCTTTTCCGAGCGTCGAACCCACGTCCGCATCTCCTACGCGACGTCCGAAGACTCGATTCGCGAGGGCGTGCGCATTCTCACCGGGCTGGCTACTTCATCGTGACGAGGACCTTCGCGAGCTGGTCTCCCCAACTCTGTCGACCCGACCGGGTCAGAATGGGTTGGCCGGAGCCCACCCAGAGAATGTACAGCGTGATGATGCCGATAATGATCCGGACGACCGTGTCGGCGGTCCCTTGGATAAATACAAGTTGATTGTCGATTTCGTTCAGAATGTAAAACACGGCGAATGCCAGGAGAATCAAGCCAAAGTAGCCAAGGGCACGCAACAAAGCCCGGCCGAGGCCGGTCGGATGCTGATCGACGGCCCGGACGAGATGGATCCGGCATACTGCCATCCCGAGGGTTTCGCCCTTGGCCCAACCGACGATCAGATACAGGCCGAGCACGAGCACCAGAATGGTAACCGCGACGCTCGCTGGACTGTCGTTCGGCCCGAACGCCCCGTTACTCACCAGGATATTCGTAACGCCAAACCCCCCGACGATTCCGAGAATCAGTCCACTCGCGAGGTCCAGCAGGAGTGCTAAGGCCCGACGTCCGGGCCCGGCAAGGGCCGGCGGCGGGAGTTCGACTTCGTCGAGTTCCATCGCCAACTCTTTTGCCGGAAGAATAGATGGGGTGGGCGCTGTCGCAACGGCGCTGGAACTGCTCGACGACGAGGGCAAGGTTTGCGGTGCCGGCGAGGCCACGTCGAGCGATGGCGGCGACGCGCGCGACGGTTCCAGTGGTTCGGTCGCGCCGTTGGAGACACTTGCGATCAGGTCGTCGAGTCGCGGTGCCGCCGGGGTCGCGCCACAACGGAGGCACGCGTAGCCACTTGGTCGAACCGCGCCGCACGCCTCGCACGACTGTGGATCGCCGACAATCGCGACGCCGCTCTTGGTCAACTGGTCCAGTCGGCGCAAGGCAACGCTCCACACCCAGGTGGACTCGATCAACGAGGGGCGCCGATCCCGCCAGTTGTTGACAACGGCTTCGAGCATTTCGCGATAGAACGTGCGGTACGGCTCGGCCAGCGTCGCCAGCAGTTCCTGGGTAAGTGCTCCGACGACCTGGCGTCCGGCAATATCCGCCGGTACTCCGTCTACCTTGGCGTCGACGTCGGTTCGAAAGCCCTGACCGGCAAAGAGGCGCACGAGATAGGTGGCAACGGTTCGGGTCGCCGCCGGGGCACTCGAGGACCTCAGGAGCCCCTCCCGCGAGGCCCGGCACGCGGCGACAATGTCATCCACCGCGACCATTCTCGAAGGGTCGCCGGTCGCCCGCATTTGTCTCTCCGCGAATAACAAGGCGCTGAGAACGATCGGCACCTCTCGCGCCAGCGTCGGCGTGGCATCACGGAGGCGCGTCGTCGTCCGGAAACTGCTTCCCTTTTGATCGGCTAGGAGCGTGACTTCAAGCGAACCAAGCGCGGCGCTTACGCGTGAGGTATCTGCCTCGGTCTTTGCTTCCACCTCTCGCCCCTCCACGAAATACATCTCTAGACTCCATTGTATCACCACTCACCTGAATCCCCACGTTTCGGCCGTCGTCGAACAGGGAAAGTTATATAATGTCCGCGGGAGGATACCGATGGAAGCGCTATCTGTACTAGAACGGCGAGTACTCGGGTATCCCCGACGCCCCGGATCGGACCTCGAGCGTCGAGTTCGGGGCGTCGTGCGTCAGTGTCTCCGTGTCCCGATTTTTTACAAGGTCCTGGTCGCCAACACGTCGATCGTCGTCGCGGCGGCAATTTTGGAGACCTGGCTTGCCCCACGGGCCGGCACTCTGGGTGCCGTCACCAGCGGAAGTTTGGTCGCCGTCTTCATGATCGGCGGCGTCGCGATGAGCCTTTTCGTTAACTTCATCGTCCTGAAGGCCGCGTTTCAGCCTCTCGTGTCGCTGGAACGCACCGTCGAGGCGGTGCGTCGGGGAGACCTGCAGGCGCGGGCAAGCCACGTCGCGTTCGGCGACCCACAGGTCGACCAACTGATCGACACGCTCAACTCCATGCTGGACGACCTCTTTGTCTACCGCGAGCAGGTGCAACTCCTGTCACGCCAGGTTTTGACGGCGCAGGAGGGCGAGCGCCAGCGCATCGCGCGCGAACTTCACGACGAAACCGCGCAGTCGCTGACGTCTCTGTTGATCGGGCTTCGGATGATCGAAAAGGCGTCGACCCCGCAGGATCTGCAGTCTCGGATCGCCGAACTGCGTTCGCAAACCATGCTCACCCTCGAAGAGGTCCGCAAAATGGCGGTGGATCTTCGTCCGAGCACGCTGGATGACCTTGGTCTCGCGGCGGCCTTGCAGTGGTACACCGGTGATTTCGCTCGACGGACTCACATCGATGTCACGTTCCGAGCGACCGAATTGGACGCTCGCCTCTCCGACGACGTCGAAGTTGTCATCTATCGGATCATTCAAGAGGCGCTCACCAACGTGGCAAAGCATTCCGATGCGACCGACGTGGAAGTTAGCGTGGCCTTGGAAGACCGATCGCTGGTGGCAAGGGTCGTCGACAACGGGGTTGGATTCGACGTGCCGTCGATTATGCGCTCCCGTGAACGCGGTCTCGGACTGTTCGGCATGCAAGAGCGCGTCGCCCTGGTCGGGGGGACCTTTCGGATCGTCTCGGTACCGGGCGAAGGCACGCGGGTCGTTGTTCGAGTTCCGACCCGTTACGCTCCGAGCGAGAGGAGAGAGTTGGAGGTCTTGGCCTGATGGATCGAATACGCGTGCTCCTGGCCGACGACCACGCGGTGCTTCGGGCTGGTTTGCGGGCTCTGCTGGCCGGAGAACCGGATATGGAGGTGATCGGTGAGGCCGAAAACGGGGTCGAGACCGTTCAAAAGTGTCGTGACCTGGACCCGGATGTCGTCGTGTTGGATATAGCGATGCCACGTGGCAACGGTCTCGAAGTTATTCGTCAGTTGCGAAGCATGCGCGTGGGCAGCAAGATACTCGTGCTAACCATGCACGACGAAGAGCAATATCTCCTGCAAGTTCTGCAAGCCGGCGGTTCCGGCTACGTTCGGAAGGCCTCGGCCGACACCGAATTGATGGAAGCGATCCGCACGGTTCACCGCGGCGAGGTGTTTCTTTATCCATCGGCTACCGCCCTGCTTCTCGAGGACTATCGCGGCCGGTGGGAAGACCACGAAGACGGGTTCGACGCCTTATCGGAGCGCGAGCGCGAGGTACTCGCTCTCACCGCGGCCGGCTACACGAATCAGGAAATCGCCGACAAGTTGGTTATTAGCGCCAAGACCGTGGATACCTACCGATTCCGCTTAATGGAGAAGCTAAATCTTCACCATCGCTCGGAATTGGTAAAGTTAGCGCTCCGCCACGGTCTGCTGACCGCTGGAAACTGAGCAAATCGCGGCCACGCCATTGCGCGATTGGGTTTTCCGCTCTCCGGGTTCAAGACTGTAGGAAATGGAGGGCGGTTGTCGTGAGGGCCGCGATCCCAATCGGCAAGGCAGTTTCGTCGAGATCGAACGTGGCCGTGTGGACCGGTCGGGGCGCGGCCCAGCCGCGATCCCGCACTCCCAGGTACAAGAAAGCACCCGGAACTCGCTCCAGAACAAACGCGAAGTCTTCCGCTCCCATGGTTGGCGAGCGGTCAGTGATCGCGCGCGGGCCGAGCAAGGCGCTCAGCGCGTCGCGGACCAGGGCTACTTTCTGCGGGTCGTTGCGGAGGACCGGATAGCCGACTCGGTAATCGACATCGGCGGATGCTCGCATCGCCTCGGCAATCCCGCGCGCCAGTTCGCCGACACGCTGCTGCAGGTGGGATCGGACGCTTTCGTTATAAGCGCGGACGGTCCCTTTGATCGTCGCGCGATCCGGAATCACATTGAAGGCCGTTCCCCCGGTCAGACTGCCGACGGTTATGACGGCTGGTTCGATGGGCGAGACTTCGCGGCTCACGAGCGATTGCAGCGCGACGACGGTTTGGGCTCCGATGACGATCGGGTCGACCGTTCGGTGGGGCGCCGCGGCGTGCCCTCCCTTACCGTTGATGACGATAGTGAAGCGATCCGATGAGGCGTTGCTCGGACCGGGGCGAATGCTGACCTGGCCAACGTAGCGCTCCGCGTCGACGTGAAGCGCGAACGCGGCATCGACCGGCGGTTCTTCGAGAACGCCGTCTTCAATCATCCGGAGCGCGCCGGCTCCGCCTTCTTCGGCTGGCTGAAACATAAACTTGACCGCGCCGGAGATCGTTGGTCGTCGTTCGCTGAGGATGCGAGCCGCTCCAAGCAGGATGGCCGTGTGGGCGTCGTGACCGCAGGCGTGCATGATCCCGGGGTTTGCCGATACGTAGGGGGTGTCATTTTCTTCTTGAATGGGCAGAGCGTCCATGTCGGCGCGCAGGAGGACCGTTCGCCCGGGCCGACTTCCCCGGAGGAGTCCAACCACCCCGGTGCCGCCAACCCCGGTTTTGACTTCCAGACCGAGTTGGCGCAAGCGAGCGGCGACCAATGCGGCCGTCCGGGTTTCGGCATAGCCGAGTTCTGGTTGCTGGTGAATGGCCCGTCGGTCGGCGACGACGCCGGGGGCAATCTCTTCCGCAGCCTCGCGCGGGTCGAATGGTAATGGCAAGTCTTCCTCCCGGAAACAAAGAATGTCAATTGCCCGAGCAACCGATTGGGCTGAGCACAATTCCCTCGATTATAGCGCCGCGCGCCGTGGGATCGGTTACCGCCGTAGCTATAATGAGGGGAGGAGACGCACGAATGAGTGACTCGGTTCGTCTAGAATTTCTGGGCACCGGAACGTCGAACGGTGTTCCGGTCGTTGGCTGTCACTGCGCGGTGTGCACGTCGGACAACCCGAAGAATCAGCGCTACCGACCATCGGTCGTCGTGGACTGGCGAGGGAAGCGACTGCTCATCGACACGCCCCCGGAGTTGCGTTTGCAACTCCTGCGCGCGCGGATCAGCTATCTCGACGCGTTGCTCTACACGCACACTCACGCCGATCACCTGTTTGGTCTAGATGATATCCGTGCGATCAACCAGCTTCGTGGCGGACCACTACCGGTCTATGGCAGCGTTGAAACGCTAGAGCGCTTGCGGCAGCAGTTCTACTATGTCTTCGTGGCAACGCCGGCGGCCGGCGGCAAACCATCGCTGGACTTGCGCGAGATTGCACCCTTGGACGGACCATTCCAGGCCGAAGGAGTACCGGTGCAGGCGGTCCCGATTATGCACGGCTCGACGCCGGTCCTCGGTTTTCGTTTCGGGAACCTGGCCTATCTGACCGACACGAATCAGATACCGGAGAGCAGTTTTCAACTCCTTCAAGGTTTAGACATTCTCGTAATCGACGCCTTGCGCGAGGCTCGCCACCCAACGCACTTTAGCGTGGGCGAAGCGCTGGAGGTTACGCGGCGACTCCGACCGCGCCGGACCTACTTCACCCATATTTGCCACGACCTGGAACACGAGTCGGCGAATCAACGCTTGCCGGCTGGCGTCGAGGTCGCATTCGACGGGTTGGTCGTTGAAACACAGTTTTGAGTTTGCTGCGCCTCCGGATTCGCTGCACGGGTCTCCGCACAATTGGGTGAAAGTGGATGACGGAAGGAGAGGAGGGAGGAAGCGAGAGAATGTTGGGGCAGTCCCCCCTCGACCGGTAGGATGAGGTTGCTCAAACCAAGTCCACCGGA